>Ga0182737_1000036_pt1 | contig 319305 bp, 305 predicted proteins | sample eDN5th30CBELigOP_FD_128878 | JGI IMG/M metagenome (GOLD analysis project Ga0182737, IMG submission 128878) | Enriched Organic Plus compost microbial communities from Emeryville, California, USA - eDNA 5th pass 30_C BE-Lig OP (version 2) (version 2) ... | reverse complement strand
GAGGGTGCATTCTTCTCTTGGGTATTTGACTCCGGAAGAATTTGAGTCTAAGAATGAGAAAAAATAATTGGCTACACTGTCTCACTAAGCCATATCAATTACGAAAATTTCACCGCAGACCAAGTCCTTGTCGGGCTGAAGCTGGGTTTTACAAATGAGGTTGGGGCTTTTGTTAACGCTGCTCATAAGTTAAATCCACAATTAGGAGCCAGCTACGCAATTATGTCTCTCGGATTTTCGGGCAAAGAATTAGATTCTTCAGTAAGAGCCGCGGCGAATCCAATGAAAGCAGGCGATGTTGACAGATGTTTGCAATCTTGTGCGATCTACTTCCTTGGACTTCAAAACAATAGATTCGCGATTGACCTTTTTGCGGGGAAAGCGCGAAGCCGGAATGAATACTCCGGGCAAGATCAGCAGCAAGTCTTTGGTAGGTTTCCAAGTAATAACGACAACGGACAAAAACGATTCCGCACCGGCTTAGACCCCAAGGTCGCAGCTGTATCGAATCAATGTATAGGAACGTGTCTCTATGAAACCTCCGTTGCTATGGGGGCGGGCTTTTTGGGTGGCGCTCAAGCATCAGTTTATTTCGGCGGTGGCGCTTTATATGTCGGTCTTGCGACCGGAATAGTCGCCGGCGCAATGAAAGGCTTGCAGTGTTCGACATCTTCCGCCTGCAGTAAGACACGAGCCCAGGAGCTGCAAGAGGAAAAAGCCTCTCGCTTAAAAGCGGATAACGATGTCGAAGAACAAGAGCTGAGAGCCCATGAAATAAGACGACAGAAAGAAGAAAAAGCTAATCTTGACCGTGATAAACGAGAAAGAGAAGAACAACAAAAGAAAGCACAAGAACAAAAGGCCAAAGCCGGCGAAGCCAAAAAAGAACAAGAGCGAAAACAGGAAGAGAAACACCAGGAAACTGAGAAAAGAATCAAAGATTCTTACGATCCAACTAAAAATAAAGACGCAGTAAGTGATTCCTCGGCATCATGTGAAACCACCCATACTTGTGACGGGACCATGAATGCGCTAACCATGCCTGATAAATACCGTGAAGCATCCGGATCAGATTCAAAGACCGATGGTCGCGGTAATATTATCACCCCTCGTGATATGACGAGCACTCCGCAAGGCAAAGGAATGCGTGAGGATGCTGGCTCATCTCATCTGACAGATGCAAATGGACGGCAGGTCACTAAGAAAGATATGACCTCGACCCCAGTGAAACAACAAGATATTGATTCCGGAGCTTCGAATAGCGATCATAACGGTAGAGTAGTTACGAAAAAAGATATGACGAGCACCCCCATTTTGTCCAAAATTGAACCCGTGAGCGGTCCGTTCAATCCGAACAAAAATCGAGGCGTGAATATGGTCAACTCGAAGACCAAATAAGGAATTTTATATGAAAGAGCTGGTCCGGCAGAATGGAATTTCGAAAGTTGCGATTTTTGTCTTACTTATCGTAACTTCCGTTGCGTTAGTGGTGAACCTTGGATTTTTTTTGGTCGATAATTATTCATATGGCACTTCAAATGACCGTGTTGGAATGCTTGCCTCATTCGTTGTCCTTTGCTGGATACATTTTGGAGTAAGCGCAAAAGACTTTTTTGGCGACGGCCATAAGGCTAAGCTGCAGTTTAAGCATGGGCTCATGCTCTGTGCGTATGCTGGCGCGTGGATTCTTAGCCTTGAGAATCTTCATCAAAGGCTTTTGTTTTTGGCAGGATTAGTTGTTTGGGGAATCATCACGGTTAAAACCTCGAGCAAGAGCAATTATCAAACATCGTATTGGCAACAGGAGATTCCGATAGGGAATCTTCCTCTGGAAAAGGTAGCAGCGGCAGCAAAAAAAGAATTTTTCCTAGTGACTTCAGAGAAAAAAGAAGACGTGGTCGTTATTAAAGGAATTGGGCTATTTGTTTTTTTTATGACGGTGGAAATACGTCCAACCAAACTCAAAATTACAATCGAGCCAATGTCGAATGCCGTGACATTTCTTTTCTTTTTAAAGGTTATGCCCGTTCCACTGGGTGAATATTACGGCAAAAGATTTCTTGGAAATTTAGATTTACCCTTAGAAATTGCTACGGCATAGATGTAAAACTTTTCGACGAAGTGTAAATGAAGAATACATTTTTGAAACACCAAATCTTATTTATTTGAGATGGCTATAAATAAAGATTATTTATAGCCTCCTATTGTGAAGACGTCGCCGAGAATGTAAATTAGCCCTCGAACAAAACAGACTTTTAAACGTCGGGAGCTAAAGGTGGAACAAATCACAAGTCATGTGAACAGCCTTCTGGATTCTTGGATTGGGCAAAAACCGAATAGATCAGTTTCTTCTCTTTCCAGAGCGAGTGGTGTTGGTGAGTCTACGATACGTCGCTTAAGAAACAGCAACGTCCTTCCATCCAAAGATAATTTGATTAAGATTATTGTCACTTTATCCGGAGAGGAATCTTTGCTGCTGGCTTATTCCAAGCTTAAGCAAGATAAGTCTCCCTTGGTTGAGTTGATCGAGAACGAATACCCCTATTTAGTTAAATCCGATGAAAACTTGAGTGGCTATAAGAAGACAAATGTCCCGCAAGATTATCTAAGTCACATGATTTGCATCCTGTCACAGGTGAAGCAAGGTATTAGCGAGTCCGAGTTGTTACTCATTTTCGGGGCTCGAGCTAAAGGAGCTTTACGCCAGCTTTTCGAAATGGGGCTTGTGCAAATTACTGAAGGAAAAACTGTAAAGTACTCCGGTGATAAAGACCTGTTGATAGATAGCAATGTAGATATTCTGCCAGAGCTTTATAGAGACTTTTTTAAAAAGACAACACAGTACAACTTCCAAAGAATCGACATGTTCGGCGTCAACACTGAAGGCTACTGTCAGATCATGGACGTGCTTATTGAAGCCAGCAGCAAGATCGCAGAAATCAAAAAAACGCACAGAGGAAATATTCCGATGTTTACAGCTACCGTGATGGACACGCTTGAGGCCGAATGCCCTTTCCAAAAGAAAGAGGAGGTTTAAGATGAAATCAATTATTGCTATGGTAACTATCGTTCTATGTGGATTCACCTCGGCCGCATTCGCTGACGGGCTCCAAACATCTGGCGGCGTGAAACCAAAAAGGGATTCACTGCAAATCGATGAGTTGAAGGCTCAAATACCCACTCAAGTCTATGTTAAAATTAAGTCGATTCAGACAGCGAATAGTCTAAATAGCGTGGAGTATTACACAGCTTCGGTTAACGCTCATAAGTCTACAGTGAAAGAAGTTAACTCACTTGAGAATGAACTGAGTCCCGACTTAGTTGAGGCCCTTAAGCAGTCGATCCAATCTGATGACTGGGTGCCTTTTAAAGCTGAATAGTGGGCCGCGTACATACTAAATACACTCGTGCAATTCCTACTGTCTAGAATCCTGACAGTGGAGGCAAATCTCATTGTGAGGTATACATTTCCTCGTTTAAGGGAGATAGCATGTTCCGCCGTTACTTTTTGATTGTTACTCTTGGCTTTGCTATTCAAGCGTGTTCTTTTAAAAAGGACGGCTCGGATGATAAATCTCCCGCAGCCAATAATACTGATGTCATCGAAACAATAAAAAAGGAACAAGAAAAGCAGGCGTTTGCAGGGCAGCTTACTGAACAGAATGTATCGGTTAACTTTTACGAAACAGAGCGGCCCGGCATTTACAAGATGATATTACAATGGCCCTCCGCTATTTCCAGAATGCAGATCATCGTTAATGAAGGTGCTCCCGTTATAAAAGCCGCGGTTAATTCCCACGAAGAAACGGTCGCTTCGGACAGGACATATCGAGTTTCATTCTTGGCATACGATTCTTTGGGCGCTCCAATGTCCTCGTTGACTATAGAAAAGATTGCACCAAAAGATTATGTCGTCGATGGAATTCAAAGTTTAAAAAAAGACACCTTGGTTGAGGCAAACCGAATATTCTTTCTCCCATCGTCACAGATTATTTCTAATGGATACAATTTAAGTTTAATTACGAAGAAGCTTATTATTCTCGACAATAGCTCCAGCGCTGGCGTTCCCAACTATCTTGTCGCACAAGTTTTAACAAGGCTTCCTACGGCAAAAATTGAAACTGATCTAGATAAAAGACAGTCCTCCATCACAATCCAAGCCGACAAAGCCGTGGGTGTTCTGAAAGTTGCGCTCGTCGGGGCCAACGGCAATGACGGGAGAAGCGGCCAGGAGCTTGAACAACTCAAGGGTATTCAGAAAGTAAATGCTCAACTGAATGGTCCTGCCGGAGCAGATGGAGTTCTCGGCTGGACAACAAAATCTTGCCCAAAAAGATTCAGTGTTGATGGACCGCCTTGCGAAAAAGAAATTCCACTGTGCCAAAAAGCTCCTACCAATGGTGGCGACGGCTTACCGGGTGAAGCTGGACATGACGGCGAAAACGGAGAAGATGGCGGCCCCACGGGTAGCCTGACCGCTCTTATTAAAGATCACTCTTCCTTCTCTTTAGAGGTGATACAAATGGCTGGAAAACCGGGCAAGGGCGGCCAGGGCGCTCCCGGTCATCCTGGCGGCCGCGGCGGAGATCCCGGAAAAAATCCCGGTTCGCCGTGTGCGAATGCACAAAGAGGTTCCGACGGACCCGTAGGAGTTCGGGGCGCAGACGGCAAGGATGGCAAGCCAGGCCTTGTCGGTGAAGTTTTGCACAGTGTTGAGCGCATCAAAATTATTCAGTTGTGATTATTTACTACCGTGATGTGTATTGTATAGGTTCCAGGCATCTATCATTGAGCCGTCATCGAAAACGCAGTAGTCATACTCGTTATTCTTCTCATCCTTCAGAATGCGATTCTTAGCGCCGGTATCCCAACAATAGTTCGCAGCGGGATTTCCAAGAAACGGTGCTTTGGTGGGCTGGATCTTAAACGGCTTACCTTTCGCAATCTGTAGCGCTTTACAAGCCGAGTTCTTCTGACAAAAATCGTTTACTTGAAACGTACCGATTTTTTTCGTTATCACCAACGTATAAGAGTTGTTGGTGAAGTATTTGAGTTTGAGATCTGAGTTCGCCGCAAAGGAGGAAAATAAGAAAATTACGAGTAGAGTAATGACTTTCATAATCTCATTTCCTTACTTTTTATCGGCAAACCAGCCAAACACATTAGGTTCCACTTTAGTATGTGCTATCAGCGTCTTAGCATCGACCCATCCGCCTTCAAACTCGTCTTGCCAAGACTTGCCCCAGCTATTTACAACCTTAAAAGCGTGTCGACAGTCTTTGGGATTATTCTTTTTACAGATTTCCCTATACCCGGCAATAACAACTGCATGTAAATGCTCCGGCTTGCAAGATTTGGCATCCTCATTTCCAAGGCAAATATTGGCCAAGGCAACCGGGCGTCCCGTGCCTAAAACTTCTTTAACCTTTTTTGCCATATCGTCCAAAGAAGGATTTTGGCCCTCGCTAGGATAGCGGTCATATTTAAGATTATCAGCATTTTCAAAGTAGACCATCTGGCTTGGCTTCCTGCACGCCGAAGCCCCGAGTAAATCATCCAAAAATTTACTAAAGGTTTCATTAGCGAATGCTTTAGCCAGCTTTACATTATCTACCTTAATATTAAGGTTTTTCTCAACTTCAGAAATATTTTTTTCGGCCGCAGTAGTGTAAACATTGTTAACGCATTCATCGCAACCGCTCTGTGCTTTTGCATCTTTTTTTGCTTGGTCGTATTGTTGCTTCAATCTGCTCCACAGTTGTGTTTGCGATTCAACAGTTTCCCCGCGCGTATTCATCTTGCTGAGTATTCGGTCTAAAGAAAGACATTCTTCATTTGCGGACTTCCGTGTGGCTAAAGCACCGATTATAGCTACGTCGTGTGCGTCACCGCCTTCAATATACAGTCCCTGATAAGAACTCCGTGAGGTAGATATTTCGCCACCGTCCTCGGGTCTATGAATACGAGAGAGATCGAGTGGAGAAAATAATTCAGACTCAGGCAACTGTGCGCAGTTTTTTTTTAAGTATCTGCAGTTTTCCGCCTGCATCATTGTTGCAGCGACGTGGGCATAACAAATCCCTAAGCCATCTTGTGACGTAATTCGCGGCATATTTATGATTTCCGCTTCACTTACCTTTTGGAGATAATCGGGGTTTGCAGTTGTAAACTTTCGAAAAGCTAATTCGCCGAATGCAGGAAGATAAAGGAAAGTGCTTACAGCGAGAAAAAATAAAAATCTCATGTTTAAATTTTGATCAAAGTATTCTTCATTTAAAAGGGCAAAAATAAACCATGGACGAAAGGCTAGGCAGGAAACCGGATTTTAGCCTTGTATAAACTAAACGGATTTACGCCGATAAGAAGGCTTGGATGAAGGCCACCTTTATTTTTCTATTAGTATTAACACTTTCCACTGAGGCGCTCGCCGTCTATGTTTCTCCTTTCTCCTCGGCGGAACAAAAGAGGCGTGGATTCTCATTAATCGATAACGATTACGAAGATGTGCGTATCGACTACAACCAAGACCGGCTTATTGATTACTGGAGAATTAGAAAAGGACCTTTATTAATTGAATCTTATTTTGAATCTTCTGGCGCCACATTCCACATTAGAAGATTCAAGGGCGGATCGGTGGATGAACGAGTGATATTTTCTGATAACGGCAAGTTCTATCTCTATCTTTCTCAAACCCGAAAGCAACGCATTCTTACGTTCACGAAAGATGGTCCGCTTTGCATAGGTAATCAAAAGTCCGAGTGGGAAAAACTAAGGGATAGCTTTAAGGATATTGAAGCAGGAAATCTCAATGTGTGTTCCGAAAATTTCCTTGACGAAAAATGCTTGGACACTCTGCCCACAAAAACCTACGAGGACCTTACGGACATTACAAAGGAAATTTTTAGTCCGCCAAACTCTAAGCCCAATAAACTTCTTGAATGTTTAGAAAGTCCTGAAGCTTTAAAAGAGTTTATCAACAGATTTGGAGAAGCGGAGGGAAAAATAAATCATGATAAAGCAGTCATTGGCTTTAAAAACTCAATTATTAAATTTCTTGATTTGAAAAAAAGTGACAACTCCAGCGTACTGATTTGTAGAAAGGTCGAAGAGGAAGCCCCAAAAGTTCCAATGAAAGTCACCGAAGACGGTTCTAAAATCCAGTTTATATTTGGAAAAAATGCCGAAAAACTTCCTAAGGAAGAGCTCAAAGAACAACTTTTTCATGAATCCATACACATCTCTTCCATAGCTGACGAAGCCCTGACAAAAAAAATTACTGACCTGTGTGTAAAAGGCAGAGTTCAAATAGATAAGAGCACTCTCAAACAGAGTCTGACCAATTCCATGAGGCATACTAACCTAACGTTAGTAGCAGAGGGTGAAAAAGCCGCTGCCAAGGAGAATAGTCAGGAGATTCCAAAGAATATCGCTGAAACACTATTGCCCCCAGCTAAGGATCAATCGCCTGTAGAAATGAACCGTATTGCCGAGGCCACTGGCGTGGCTAATACTGCTCAAGTAAGCAAATCCCAGACGTCCGGAATGATTAGAGTGGCAGAGGCAGTATTAGAACCTGCCCAAGCTGTTGCCGCGTCGGCAAACTCATCGTCTTTAGCCTCGTCAAAGAGCGATGATTTTTCAGATGTCTCTCCTTCTTCATCTTCCTACAGCGGCAATTCCTCAAGTTCTAATTCATTTTCAACTGCCTCAACCAATTCGCAAGGAAGTGAGAAATCCAGAAGTGGGGAGAACTCTCAGCCTCCTGCTAGCGAATACAAACTGGATGTCGGCAAAGTAGATACTAAAGTTCCGATTGCTCAACTTGCAACTAAATCGAAACGAGATATTGCATCTACCGGGGAGTATATTAAAGCGGAGATTGATCTCACCAAGAACTCACCGTCGAAGGCAGAAGATAACACTAAAGGTAAAGCCACTCCACAGTCGTCTATACCTGAGTACTCAGTACCTCCATCTTCGAAAGCAACGGCTGGTAATGAAATAGCCACGAGCTCAGGAGGAACCTCTAACTCGACACCGAGTTCGTCCAGCTTTTCCTTCGGCGAGCAGGCAACTAGCTCTGCAACTCCCTCTAAGCCGATGCAGTTGAACAAACAGAGTTCTCGTACATCTAACTATACTCCCAGTAAAGACGAGGTTGTTTCCTTCTTTGCAAGAGGATCCTATCAACAAGCTCGCGGTAAATTGAAAGATCAGACATTTATTCAAACACTAAAACAAAATAGCATCACCGTTTATGATCTAAGTGGTAACACTTACGGCGCCACAAAAGGAGATGTGATTTTTGTCGACCAAGGAGATCGCTTTGTTCGGCAGAAATAAAAAATCATTTCTTGTATTGCTTATTTTCTTTTTCTGGATGGGTTATGTTTCTCTTACTGGATATCATTTTTATGTTGAAGGAATTTCTATTTCTGAACGTATTCAGGCAAGCAGGATCTCTAACCTCGATTACATTCTTCAAACCAGCGTGGGATCTCTGGTTCAGGAGCATACAGACGGTTTAAGGGACAAACTTAGCCAAGCTAGAAAACTCAGTTTTATCGATTTTTTTATTCTCCAAAATGGCTCTGATGTGGTTTTCTTTGAAAATAACTCTGGGAATGTTTCCGAACTAAATCACAACTACGTCAACTATAATCGGCTTATCGATGTCAATGGCTTAAAGTTTAAAACCATAAAGGTTGGGGAATATCGTCTTACCGCTGGCATTTTTTCGGATAAGCATAAAACGTTGATAACTACTTTGCGCGGAATGACCTCAATATTTGTACGTGATATCGCGGTAGTAACATCACTACTCGGACTTGTAGCCTTCCTAGTGCTCAAAGACATTATCGACCTAAGCAATGCCTTGGCCAGCAGGTCTCGAGAACAAATAAGAAATATCAAAACACAATCCGCCGAAGCGGATGTCATTCTCAAGGCGTCCATGGGTTTGGAGAGTGAGCGCGTGCGCCTGGAAAAAGTTAGCGAGACTTATGGTGAAACCATTGGTCCGGCGATTTTGCATGAGTTGAAAAGCGGCAAGAAAGCTCCTTACAGTTTCTCGGCGACTCTTTGCCGTATTGATTTGAATGGCTATACGCAGATGTTCCTTGAAAAGGATCACAAGTACCTCACCGATATTCTGAATCAATATTTCGCGAAAGCTCGTGAAGTGATTGAGCGTTATAACGGGCTCATTTATCAGTTCGTCGGGGATGAAATCGTTTTTCTTTTTAAAGATGAAATGTCTCCGGATCTGTCCTCGGAATCACTGGCCATCGCGTGCATTCGCGATCTTTTTTATGAGGCCTCGGTGATTGAAAACAATCTTCCTCCCGAAGCAGGTCATTATTTTAAACTTAAAGGCTCGCTGGCTAAAGGCACGATGCGATTTATTAAACTCGATGAGGGGCACGCCATGAGCGGTCTTCCGCTGATTGAGTCTGTGCGCCTTCTGTCGCTTATTGATGATAAGACCCATCAGATCCTGATGTTTTTCCAGGACGCCATTCCGAGTGCCGACGGCTTGGCCTTTATTTTTGATCGCAAGGTGAATCAGCTCAAAGGCTTTAAAGAAGAATCACAGCTTTGCCGTGCGCGTGATTTCAACTCTATCGAGTGGGTTTTCGATTCCAATCAATGGGAGCGTCTGGCCTATTTCCGCCACGACAATCACATGATCTTTGTTTTGAAAAAGGTTCGTTTGATGGCGGTCACCCTCAGAGACGATGATATCGTGCGCATGCTCACAGCCTTGAAGCATCACAAGTTTACGAATACGACGGCGGAAATCATCTCTGAGGCGGAAATGACTTTGAATTCTTTCTTACGTGGAGAAGAAGAAGGATTGCTGAGCACGAAAGCTCTTTCGGCGGTGGTGACTCTGATCGGGCGGATTATTCCTAAAAATCTGTGGAACAATAATCTCCAGGACGCCATCGTACAGCTTCTTGAGCACAAGGATCCGCGTGTTCAGGCCAACGCTATTATGGTTCTCGGTCAATACGGCTATCCGGCGCGAAAAATTTGGGAAAATATGTTCTCGCAAAGCAACCGGGTCGCGGCGGATACGATTGTCGAAGTGGCAAAACAACAAGTTAACGCCGATGTCTGGGATGCTTTGCACAGATTGCTGAGCAGTCCTCATCCGAATTACCGAAAATCCGGCGAGTACGCTCTGGAACATATCATTTCTTATTATAAGGAAACGGATCCCGTTTTCCTGCAAACAAATCCAATTCTAGGAAAGATGCAGTCTTTCTCCGTAAAAAAATCAGCGTAGCGACCATAAACGATAACCAAAACAACGAGGATGAGTATGACAATTCTAAAAACGCTTCTAGGTATTTCCGCTCTGGCTCTTTTTGCCGGTTGTACGACGATTCAATCTCACTCTGGTGGGTCGACAGGTGTTAGCGGCCAGCGAATTCGTGTTGAGACGACGAAGTATTCTATTTTGAATCTTCAATCCATGGATGAGTCAGAACTTTCACCCTTCAGGGTTTCTTTTGAACTTAGAAAACAATGTCCTGAAGGCAAGGTGGTGGATATGGAAACCATCTTGTGGAAACGCGACTGGTTTTTGTTCCAAAGCTACAATATCGACGCGACCGGTACTTGCGCGAAGTAATCACCGCTCACGATAAAAAGCCGGTTAATGACCGGCTTTTTTCAACTTCTGCAACTTGCTTGAAATCCACGGCCACACCATGGGGATCAGCGAAACACCGATCACACCAAAGATGACGATGTGGAAGTTTTTCTTCACAACCGGAAGGTTGCCAAAGAAGTGACCCGCCAAAACAAATAAGAATACCCAGGCAACAGCACCAATCACGTTGTAAGCTAAAAATTTTCGATAGTGCATGGAACCGATACCCGCAACAAACGGAGCAAACGTGCGCACGATGGGTGCAAAGCGAGCCGCGACGATGGTGAACGGTCCCCACTTCGCATAAAAGTTCTGAGTTTGTTCAAGATATTCTTTTTTAAAGAAGCGCGAGTTCTTTTCAAAAACTTTGGGCCCAAGATATTTGCCGATATGGTAGTTAACCGTGTCGCCAAGAATACCCGCCATGGTCAAACTAATCAGCAGAATCCACAAATTCAGACCGTTTTCCACAGTCGTGAAAGCCCCCAAAGCAAACAACAAAGAATCGCCCGGCAAAAACGGAGTCACCACCAAACCTGTTTCCGCAAAAATAATCAGAAAAAGAATGACGTAAAGCCAAGGACCGAAAAAAACGATCCACTCGGCGATGTGCTGATCCAAGTGCAAAATAATATCGACAAGTTCCATCATGGGTTCATCCTCGTGCTGTTCTCGATGAGGCCGCAAATTTTTTGCTGATCAAGATGTCCAAAAACACAAAAAGGTTCCCGACAAGGAACCTTTAATTGTTTTTCATAATTAAGCAAGTGGCGGATTCGGCGAAAAACGCTAAATCCGCTGAAAATCAAAGTGGTTACAAAATCGTGTGCCAAAAGTGTGTCAAACATGAGTAACGATCCGTAACGTTCGTCAATGGGTTCGACTCCCTTCTGGGCTCTTCACTGCCTGAGATTCTATGTCCTCCCAGGCAGTTCAACAACCCCTTACACTGCTGCTTCTTGTGGGATGAGTCTGAATGGCAGAACCCGAATTGCCTCTGTCGCCCCTTGGATCTCGATACCAGCCAGCCGGATATAATGCTGCATGGTCTTGAGTTCCTTCCATCCGCATATTTTCATGACCTTGGCCGGTTCCACTCCGCTTCTGAGCATCTGCGTCGCAAAGCAAGCTCGGAGAGTATGGAATTTAATGCTCGGTAGACCATGAACGTAACAGAAGGACCGGAGGACTTTGGCCTGAAGGCCCTTTCCCCATTCCCAGAATCGAGGAAAAACGTATTCCTCGCCCTGGGTCTCTTCAAACTGCTCCCGGAGAACCCTTTCAAGCTCGTCCGAGATGGGAACCTGCCTCCAGTATCCTGCCTTAGTAGACTTAATGACCTTGAGCCGACAGTTGTGTGACTTATTCACATTTAACAGCCGGTTTTCAAAATCCACGTCCTTCCAGGTCAGGGCAAACAGCTCACCGGAACGCATTCCGGTCAGAAGAGCCGCCGTCCACACTCTTTTCCAAGAGTGATTCGATTCGTAAGCCAGCTTGATGAGCTTTTGAATCTCTTGGATCGTGAGGATTTCGGGCTTTTTCTCCTGATCGCGCCCAAGCACGACATCGAAGGTCGGCGACCGCTGCAAGGTTTTGAGAAGTCCTGATTGGATTCCGAAATCAAAAACAGACTTTACGATCTGTTTCAGTTTCTTCCGGTGTCCGTAGCACATTCCCGAAGCCTTCATTCCCTCAAACACCTGCGCCATTACGTAGGGGTTGAGTTCGGTTGCTGGTTTGTTTCTGTACGACCCAAACCACTTATTCATCGACCCGAGATAGTCAGCTTGATTGAGCTTAGATCTCTGTCCTGTGGCGACTTTCGTTTTCAGACAATGTTCGTTCCATTCACTCAAAAGATCGCCCCACAATATCCCGCGAGCCTCTACTTGATGCAGTTCGCGTTCACATTCTTTTTTCAACCGCGCCTCTTCTTTCTTTGCATCCGACAGGCTGGTCATTCCACCAGCCTGCTTAGTAATACGAAGATCAGGGTTGTCAGTTGATCGAACATAAACGCGAACCTTGAAAAGTGTTTGTCCGTTCTTTTGGTATTCTTGAATCATGCGCCTCTCCTTTTCGGAATTGCACTGGATTCCAAGTATCGGTCGAGGTCTTGCCGGTTGAACCGAAGACTCTTCCCCAATTTCGAATAGGGAATTCGTCTGCGGAACACCAACTGCCTCAACGCTCCAAGGGACGGAAGCCTCAAATATTCAACGGCTTCACGGGAGGTTAACCACTTTAAGTTTTCAAAGAGCACCGAGCCTTCCGACTCGTTCATTCTCAATCTATTGTAACTCCTTTCAAAATTCAAGAAAATTGTATTGCACTCAAATGCAATACAATTTAGGCTGTTACGCATGGAAGCCAGGCAGAAAAGGTCTTTAAAGCGCTCATCCGACTATCCCCAGATGATCTTTCGGATAGATCAGAAGGATAAGGACGAGCTTCAGGCGCAGATTGATCATATCGTCGAAATGGCTAATCGGGATGCCGAGGAACGGGGTCTGAAGCGGCTGAGAAAAAATGACATCATTGTATCGGCTCTTTTCCAGGGCTTAAAGCAACTGGAGAAGCAGTTTACAAAGAAGAGGGGCTGACCGTTTATGCAGCTAAAAATTTGTGAAAAGGCCAACGCGGAAGCCTTCGCAATTGAAGGCTGGAAATTTCCAGACGCGCTTAACACTGAAATTGACTACTACAAATTAAGGGACGCGCTATTTTCGATTTGCAAAGAATTGGAAGAGAATAAAAAGGAGTCTCTTGCACATAATATTGCCCTGGTCGCCCATCTTTGCGGAATGGGTTTGCAAGTCGATGAGCCTGGTGCACCCTTCCGAGCTTTGGCAACATGGACCGACGGATCGAGGACCGCGACAACAGATGATCTCAGCCAGGAGCATCTGCTGGTACTAGAAAAGGCTGCGAGTCTTACAGATAGCCCAATCATTTTAGCGCGAGTTAATGACGTTCTTTGGCTAAAGCAAAGACCTCCACAAAGAGAGCGAACGGAATTTGCTATTGCAAACTACATTGCTCTCTCTGCTGAAATTCGAAGGTCAAATATCGCTAAGATTACGTATGCAAGTACATATCTTAAGCGTTCAATTCAATTGTGGAGGCAGTTAGGGTCCGCCCCAAAAACAAGGGCAGAAATCGAAGGCGAAATTGAATCCTGTATGATGCTGACTGAACCTGAGCCGAGTAACTTTATTCGTTTTCACTTTTACGATCTTCTTCCTTTTGTTTTTGACGAAGCTGATCTCAAAAAGTGGATCACTCTTGGAGATGAATTGGTTGAAATCAGCACCAAGCAGAAAAATTTCGAAAAAGCGCGTTCTTATCTGGAGACAGAACGAAATCTTTTTAAAATTGCTAAGGATTCTGCCAATGCCACCAAAGCTAAAGAACGACACACTGACTTGTTCGTCCTAGAAGCAAGAGAAATGAAGACGGCGAAAGCAGATCCAATGATCCTCCAGAGCTTATATAACAAGGCGATTGAGGCTTGTAGAAATACCCCAGGAAAAGGTGCTCTTGCAAAAGAATTGCACGCAGAGCTAGTCGAGATTCAGAAGCAAATACCAGGAAACCTGAAACAGATTTCCGAGGGAATTGATCTAAAACCGGCGATTGATCAAATCTTAGAAGCAATAAGAGAGCGTGGTTTTTCCGAAGCTCTAGAAGTTGTTGCGTTGAAAGCAATCCCGCCACAAAGGACCAAGCTCTTTGCAGAAGCAGAGAAATTGATGAATTCCTTTCCCTTACAAAGTCTAATTACAACAGTTCTATTGGATGAAAAAGGAAAGGTCATCGCCCAAAAGCCTGGAATGGGGTCATCCCCGGAAGAGAGAGCTGCCGCCATTCGCGCACGTGCCTCAGAAAACTTTCTCATGGGTGTTGAGCTGAAGGGCACGGTACTGACATGGGCTCAACGCGAGTTGAATAATCGTATAGATTGCGATGAGCGCGTTATCGAAGATATTTTATATCCCAATCCCTTTGTCCCACCATCTCGAATTGAGCAGTTCAAGCGAGGACTGTTGACCGGGCTTAAGGGTGATTGGATTTCGTGCATCTCAATTCTTGTGCCTCAACTGGAAAATTCGTTGAGGCAAATTATGCAGATTGCTGGCCATAATATGGTTTCAATAGACTCTGAAGGAATCCAGCAAGAAAAAGACCTGAACTCGTTTATTTACAGCGACGAATTTAAAGCCCTAGTGGGCGAAGACATGCAGTTTCAGTTGCAGGTTTTGTTATGCGATAAAACCGGGTTAAACCTCCGAAATAATGTTGCTCACGGTCTATTAACTGATGGAGCAGCATTATCTGGCTCTTCTGCTTTCGTGTGGGCTCTGACCTTGATGCTATGTATGACCTTTCAGAAGAGATACTATTCAGCAAGGGTAAGCCCAACTGCCGAGCAATCAGAAGCCGAGCCCGAATAGCAGCTTTTCCTTTCGATTCTGGTAGACTGGATCAGATTCCCCAGCGGATCGCCAGAGCCTCCAACACCGCCCTTTGTAAGCCTTCGTCCATCACAAAGGCTCGGTCAAACGGGTCTGACCTTGTTTCTACTCGATCGCACCAGATAGCTTGTGCCCAACAGACGGCGGCAGAATGCCCGCCACCGAAATCGTTTGACCAAATTTTCGACCAGTTGATTGAGTGCTGCAGAAGATCGACATGCGGAAGGGTTTTTACCTTCAGCTCATCATCGTAGTTGAAGATTCGGAGGACCGCTCGAAGCTCCCGAGGGAGGGCTTGCACCGCTCCCGACTTCGTTTCAGTCATCGACCTGTGCCTCTTTTTTCACCGTAACTTTCTTGGAAGTCCCTTTTAGCTTTTCGCGGACGCTGCTTAAAATCTCCTCCAGCTTCTCCGGCGAATCGACCTCCTTAAGCTTTGCTCGCAAGAACGCTTTCGGATTGAAGTGCGCCCCGGCGATTTTGTCGATCATCTTATTGAACTGGATTTCAGAGAAATGAATGATGATCCACGAGCAGAGGGCTGATGGACTCAGGGAGCAGCCTGGATGCTCCTGTTTGATTCTTTCAAGCATTAGCCCCACAGCCTTCGTTGCCTCTTCGTCCAAAGTGAGCCGAAGCGATGATCCGTTGCGCGATCCTTCAGTCATTAACGATTACTCCAAGCATGACATTCCAGATCGCTCTGCATTTTGGTCAGGCTCTGATTAGAGCGACCCGGAAAGGATACTTCGTACTTTTCCAGGTTCAACAATGTTTCACGACGGGTTCGCTCATCTCGATTAGACAGGCCCTTGTGAATAAAGTATGCGCCAAGTCCGCCGAGCGCCGCGCCTATAGCGGCTCCTGCACCAGCTTTGTCACTTTCGCCTCTCATTTGAGTTCCAAGAACAGCTCCGGTTGCTGCTCCTGTTCCAATCCCAAGAATTACGGAATCAGACATCGTTGCGCATCCGCTACAGATCAGAGTGGATGTACAGATGAGGGAAAGGCTCTTCATTTTTAGCAATTTCATGGGGTTTTTCCTTTCAGCCCCTATGTATTAGGGGCGGTCAGTAGTTTTTTGTGGGAAAAATGACGTGTAAGGATTTTGAAATACTGATGAATTTGGATTGGACTGAGTTTGGAATGTTGGAGCGCGTTTGGAACGCATTTGGATGGAGTTTGGATAGGGTTTGGAGTCGTCCAATTAGGCCGACATCCAATCAGTAAATCGCCAAACTCTGATCGAGAATCGGATATTTCATATTAACGGATTTGCCCATAGACAGGATCAGTGATTCGCCAAGGGCAGTTTCAAATCTGACTTTTTCCGTGGCTGAAATAACTTCTTCGAACCGAGCAAAGAGCACCTTTCGTGGAAGATTCGGATACGTCTTTGCATCAAGACGTTTAAGCCGATTCAATAGCAGTTCGCCATCCACGATCAGAAGGATTCCTTTTAGCCCCTCAGATTGATACCAGTGCTTAAATTTCTTTTCGTATCGAACATCCGATTTTCCGGACTGCTCAAATTCTACGCCCATCCAGATCGTTTTCTGATTTATCTCCAGTTCGACCGCCATATCGACGTTCGATGCTCGAAGAAAAACCAAGTCAGAGAATGATTCCTCCAGAAGTTTCGTTCGGAGAAGGTTTTCAGAAATGATATTTTTGCATTCCCTGATGCGCGAAAACGTAAGTCGCAGTTCCGTAACGCCAAGGTCATGCGGTGGAGTCGGAGACAGGAGCTGTGCCCTCTCTAGTTCCAGACCAGTCATGGCCTTTAGCTCAGAGAACCCAGATTTGGATAGACTGTATACTCGGATTGGCTGCTGGCCAAACCTCATAAGATTTCGAGATTCAATGAGGCCGTCCTTCTCGGCACGCTCAAGCACTTTGTAAACATACCATTTAGAAAATTCACCGAAACAGCCGTGATAGACTTGGGCGACAGAAACTACTTTCTGCTCGAACAGTAGCGCCAACACTCGAAGCATTGGTGGATGTTCGCCTTCCTTGAGTGTTCGCTTCACGCGCTATCTTGGTGTCCATCCTTCAGACTTTTGATCCAATCTTGGTCTTTCTCCTTCCAATTTGATCTTCGCATCGTCCTCCTTACTCTTGTTAGCAGTTGCCTTGGCACGAACATTGGAAACGCGTTGAATTCGCCCGTTAAGCTCCTCGTCGTCCAGAAACGGCACCTGAACCTCTATGAGTTTTGTTCCGAAGCACCAGTAGGCGCGACCAGGAATTTCCGGAAGGTCCGTGGCGTCTTTGCCACCGAGCACCTGTGCCGAGTTAACCAGTGTCGCCATTCTGAACGCCATTCGGCCACCAATATTCTCTTGAAGGGCAGTATCAATGATGGTTTTGCTCACTTTTTGAGTCGCAATGAGCAGGTGGATCGCGGCGGCCCTGCCAAGTTTCGCAATCTCGTTAACGATTTGCCGTGACTCAAGGATCGACTGCCGGTCAGGATCAAGGCGATCAGGCAATGCCAGTAGTTCGGACGCCTCGTCGATTGCGATATAGAATCTGGGTATTTTATGGATTTCCGGCTCGATCTTGGTGAGCTTATGCCTTTCCAAGTAATCAAACCGAGATCGCATTTCGGCTTTCGCTTCCTGAAGAACTGATAGCGCCATAGCCTTATCCTTCACAACGCGAACGCCAGGGACAGCGGAAAAGCCACCAAACTCAACACCGCGCTTGAAGTCCATAAGGTAGAACTTGGCCGTGGGACTGCTTTCCATTAGCCCGACAAGCGCCTGCTTGAAGAAGACGCTTTTACCGGAGCCAGTTGTCCCGGCGATCAATAAATGCGGAAGCTCGGCTATATTTTGCGCGATAAAGCCCTGTCGAGACTGACCAATCAAGAAAGCCCCATCCTTATTCAGGAGGGAAGCATTCTCTGAGAATGAAACGAGCTTCGGCAGCGGTATCTTAGACATGGCAATATTTATGATTTTCGGGTTCCCTTCCTGTGGCGAAATCGACTCAATGGTCTGACCAAATGCTGCTTCGAGATCGCCTCGCCTGGATTGGTATTTTTCAAAACCTACTCCTAGAGAATGAATTTTTATTTTCGTCTTTTTGTCGGCGCCCGAGGAGACTGTCAAAATTCTGGGCCGATTGTCTTCTGTGCCTAACCGCAAGGCATCCAGACCGCGTTGAAGTCGCTTTCTGAGGATAAAATTCCTTATCCCCAAACAAAACAGAATCATCAAAATGACAGTCGTTAGATATACCCATAGCCGTATCGAGCTATATTCCCGAAGCAGAAAGGCCTGCTGCAAAAAAAGAGGCCACTCCTTATCGCGGAGATGGTTGGCGAAAAATGTGGGCGGCCTGTAGGCGAAGAGCACACAGAAGCAGATCACGTTCGAAATGAAGGACCAAAAAGTGTGAGACCTGAAGGGTGTTAGCTTGATACCCTCTCGCCAAATGTGAATAAGGACAACCAACAGATCGAACAGTCGTACACATAGATTTTCTATTGCTCGAATCGATGCGTCTTTTGATGATGGCTTTCCAACCGGGGTTACCGGCTTCGTCAGAACGAAAGCTCCTGAGTGATTGCCACGATGACTGCCGCTCCCGATTCAACACGAACATAGTCCTGAGCCTGGGTTTGTTCCTGCAACCGCCCAGCTTCAACTTCGGCGGCCTTGGAAACACCAGAGAGAACGGCATTTTTCATATTGGCTTTGGGCGTGACACTATAGCCCTGCCCCAAGGATTCCTTTTCCGTAAGAACGTCACCCATTGCCGATGCTACACTCAGGCCCATGATGGAAAGTGTTCTGCTGCGTGCCTGGCTTTGAATTTCACCCGTCAGCCCGCTTGAAAAGTCCTTGGGATCAAGAGCCTGAGCTATCAGTTTGATCGAGCGGCCATCCGGCAGGGTAGCTTGATTAAAGGTCACAAACACCTTTTCACCTTTTCCCGGATAGCTCGCCTTTCCCAGGAGCAGCGTGCCCTTCGGAAACTCAGAGCCGCCGCTTCTGCGCCCACCAAATGGCAACACGACTCTAACGAACTGCTCGGCATCTCTGGTGTCTATAGTACTTTGAAGCTCACCGACTAGATTTGATCCCGCGTGAAAGCCGAATCCTTCAGCTCCCTCACGGACAAGAACTTGCTTTGCAGCAAGCTTTATCGGCTGCCGAGAGATCGGTACGGATTTTGGTTTTTCTCCTCCGACAACAGACGTACCCTTCGAATATGGAATTGACCCATTTGGCTCTTCCGGCCCTCCGGTGGAGGGACTTACAGAGTCGCCCGATTTGAAGGATTCTGTCGATCGCCCGACATAACTCGTGTCCTCTCCTCCTAAGAAAACCGAAAAGACGCAAAGAGGTCCCAATAGCGAAGAGCCAACAATAAGTGCCGCGCGAAAGTTAACTCGATCCTTTCCACCTTCCTTGGTGGTAAAGAATCTCGATAGATTGTCGATTTTGAAACGCTTGAATAGCGTCGCCAACCGAATTTTTATTTTTTCCATTTCAATTCAAATACTGTCTCCTTGCCCGTAACTCGAACTTTCACACGAAGAGCGCTTTTGTTGTTGACCTCTGCGAACATACGAGCACGAACCTTTTTCTTCGGATCGATTTTTGACTCCTCAAATATTGTCGGAAGAATTGTCCTTAACGGGCTCCTACCATCGTAAAGCTGAATATCCATCTGGGAGGTCTGCAACGACTCTGCGGAATTATTTGAGACATAGAAATCGGTGAAGTAGCCTTTAAGGGCTTCACTCCACCTAAATGAAAGTCCGTCGATACTGATTTCGGCACCCTTCAAGCCTTTTACCTCATAGTTGAGGTCAGGCTTTGTCGGAGGCTTTCTATTCAATTGAGGAGATTTTGGAGTTTGTCGCTTTCGAACATAGACCAGATCATCATAGTTAGGCCCTTGGTTCACTTTGATAATGAATCCATAGGTGTATCCATCCCCGTAGACAAAAAGGTTGCTGGTCACGACACCTAAAGGCTGTAGGGTAATATCGGAATCAATGAATTCGACATTGAAGTAGTTCTGATTTCCAAGGACAACCTTTTTAGGAGGAGACGGAAAGCGAAGAACCGTTGATCTGCCAGTCATGAGCGACACCGCCTGCATCTCACACGCAGTCGTCGGGACAGTCCGAACTCGCCCGGCCCAAACCTCAATCGGAATACAAAGAAGTAGAGTACACCAACCGAGAAGGCTAATTACCTTCACGCTCGATGACCCCATTAATGTAAAGACCTACCGGATTAATGGCTGTCTTCGGCCCTTCAACTAGGAGAAGACTTACCTCCATCGGAACTACGATCGGCACACCATTCACTCGCAACACCCGATCAAAGGTTGCGAGCACGGCCTTTTCCGAAATATCTGGACGAATTCGCGCGACTGACTGTTCAATCGAATTTCCCTTCTTGTTTTCGTGGGGTTTTTTGCCGAACTCTTGCATTAGTTTTCCTCGAAGCCCTTCCGTTGTTAACGGTTCAAGACGTTTGAGAATGGCTTCTGGATTGAACGCTTCCCACTCATAACGAATCTGGACGAATGCTTTAACCAACTCTGCCACAGCCTCCTTGGTCGCGGGGACGTTCGCCTTCCTAGCATTGAGCGCATAAAAGACCGACTCACGCTGCTCGACGATCAGGGGCATACTTTGCCCCGCGAAAAGCAGAACCAGCGCAAGAATTCCGGCAAGTCCAATGAGCCCCATGATCATTCGGCGTTGAGACTGGATAGTCTCTTGAACTGATGTCCATTTCTCTATGTAGTTATTTTCGTTTTCGCTTAACACGCATTACTCCTTTTTTCCGGTCCGCATATTTTTCTTTTCTTCTGGCGGTTTTTTCCCGAGATCGCCCCACCACTTCTTTGCCTCCTGAATTCGGTTCGATACTGGTTCAGCTTTTCGCTGGAGATAATTGGTTACGGGTCTTGCACCAAATACGGCGGCGGCCTTTGATTTTGATAATGCTCCCTTAGCCGCAAGCTTTGTTGCTCCAAGCGCAGCATAAGCGGGTGCCATCGCTAACCCTGAAGCTGCTTGGCTCATTCCGTCGCTAATCAGTGATTTCGTGGTGAATGGAACGAAGAGCAAAGAGAGACCAACACAGAGATTTATCGCAATACAACTAAACGACGTGCTCCAATCATCGCCAACATTGTTGTGCGTAATCAGTTTCAGCATGAGCACGCCAAGAATTGAGGCGACCACCTTCCAGAGGATGACGTTAATTAGTCCACGATAGAGGCTGCTCGTCACGAACGCCGACTTTTCGTGGACATAGGCGAGAATCATGAGGGGAGATGCGATGTATAGAATAGTCCAGACAAAGTGAATCAGAGCATTTGCCGTAAAAACACCGAGATAGGCCACAAAATACGACAGCAAGCCCATGATATAGACAATGGTGCTGCGAACCTGAAACCAGCTTCCCTGAGAGTCATTTGAAAAGCGCTGGCCGATTTCCTCAATTGTTGACCAGAGCGGCTTAATCCCATCTATCTTATCAGCCACACCGTCACCAACGGCTGCGATGAGATTTATCGTCCAATCGAATGATATAAGCAGCAACACGGAAATCAAAAGGCGGCGCAAGACCTTGCCCGGATTCGGCGTACCATCTGGAAGCTGAAAAATTTCAGAAATCAAACTTATGACGAATACTGGCACTACCAATATCCAATATAACTCTAGCAAGTGAGCGCGGATTTCCCGCGCGACCTCCGGTAGGAAGTCAAACAGCCTAGAACCTCGGTAGGGTCATGTTTCCAGAAAACGATCTTGATGTGGATGCTACTTCGCGCGAGAAGCGTTGGAAGCGAAGGACATCCTGCTTTTCCTCCCGGTTTTGTGACGCAAATTGTGCGCTTTGCATCTTGAGAAGCTGGGCATTCATTCTGAGGATTTGGTTGAGCGTCAACAGTATTTGAGAGCTGACCTGAGCCTGCATTCTCATAGCGCCCTTGGGAGACATATCCCAAGAACGCGCCTCAAGAAGGCTGGCGTTGGCTTCCTGTTTTTCGGCGTATTCCGTTGCGTTTGATACCATCTTTAGGCTCTCGGCAACGGCAAGATCATTGATCTGTTGGACAGGTTGATCTGGGCTCCTCGGAATTCCCCCGTAGATTCGCTCGATCTCCTCAAGGGAGCGCTGAAACGTTCGAAGTTGCCCGAGAATCTTTTCATCTCGGATAGGTAATGAAGAAAGGAGGCGGATCGAGGCGTCAAGTCCACGGTTGATCTCCCGCATGTAGGCATTCGCCTCCCGAGAGGTCTGAATGACTTGCTGCAACTGCATATAACGTTTGATGCTTTCCTCTACCAACTTGATGAGATAACCGACCTGAGCCCATCCAGCTCCCCCGTCAAAAAACGCTTGGCTTCGCATCGGAACCGCCAAGCTCAATGCGAGAGCCAGACACAATAGTTTCTTCCTCAAGCAACCTCCGTTTCTGTTTCGATAATCTTCTTCAAAAGATCGAGCCTCTTAAGATCAGGGAATTTTGCACTCATGTCCTCGATCATGGCGCGATCTTTACCGTCGCTTGTGCAGATGAGATAAGACAGCCGATCAGGACGGATTCGCAACAAACTCCGGTTTTCATCCTGCATGTAAAACACTTCTGAATATTCACCCTTCTTGATCTCCAGGCTTTGGATCGCGGCGATCTCCGCGTCTTTGAGACCCATTGTTTTCTGAAAATCAGACCAGTCGATTTTCTTTTGTCTTAGAACGAACACATGGGTCGTATTCGGTAGGATGCTCTCAGCAACCTGGGGGTCGGATAGATAATCGCGGTAGTTCTGGCTGAGACAAATAATGCCAGCCATGAATTTCCGAAGTAGGCGATAGCATTCAAGCGCAAATTCCTTTCCGCTCTCCGATGCCTGAAAGATTCGCCACGCCTCATCAATGATGAGTAGATACGGAGTCTTTAAGTCTCTCGCCGCTTCACCCCGGATAAAGTCGGTCAGGAGAAGGAGAAATACATTCTGAAGCGAAGGATGCGAATTGAGCCCGCTGATTTCGACGGTCGTTAGGTCTTTCTTTAGAGTTACTGAGGATGGCCCGTCAAGAAGCTTCCCATAGGCCGTATCACCGGTCCAACTGAAGAGGATTTGGGCAAAGTTCCTCATTTCGGGGACAGTGTGATCGGAGAGAACCTTTCGCAAGTCTGATAGGACCGGCGTCCGCGGATGACATTTTTCATAGGTTGAATAGATCGCCTCTTCGAGTAACGCCTTTTCCCGTTTCGGGAGTGCGAGCTTTCCGTCCTCCTTGAGAATGGTTTCAAGCACAGCAAGAATCAGTTTGATCTTACTCGATGAGGGCCTTGTCTCTCCGGAAGGAAGGTCAAAGACGTTGATCCTCATTTCGGACTCAAGCTTGAGGTCGATGAATTCCCCGTCGAAACTTTCGACGAGCTTCTGCGAGCTTGCTCCGTTATCTATCCAGATAACTTTGGGGGTTGGACTTTGCCCAATGAAACTTAGAACCAACTGGCATACAGTAAATGACTTACCGGAACCCGAACCGCCGAACACGATTCCATTCCAATTCGGAAGTTCTGGTGCAAATGGGTCTATTCCAACAAGCGTGCCCTCCCGATTGGGAATTAGACAAACTGGCCTCGAATTACCCTTCCAGGTGGAGAATAGCGGCATGAAATGAGCGGCATTCGAGCTTTTCATTTTACGCGAGCGAAACAATTCACAGATGCCCGGAAGACACTTCAAGTAGCCATCGAAACTTGGTAGTGTTTCGGCAACCCCTTCGGCGGAATTGAGTTGGCGGAACGCCTTCAGTACCTCATCTGTCTTTTCATCGAGATCGTCGTCAGTGACTCCACGAATAACGACGCTGAGGTCCGAGTAGACGATTTTCTCCGATCCAGAAAGTAACTCTTCAATCAAGGATTCCAGATCATTGAGCTGTGCTTCCGACTCCAGATCGCGGACGTTTTTCGCACCTGCGGCCATTGAGTGCGCGAGCCGACGTTGTATTTGTAACTTTTCGAGCTCTGCCTTCTGATCGGGAATGTGGATGGTTTGGCTGATTTCAAATGGAAATGGCAGCTTCAGAAGCGCATTTATCATTGATGCGAAGGTTTCTCCTTCTGGCAATGTTTTGAGTGAGACAATACGGGCTAGTTTGCCCCCGATCTTTAGTCCACGAGGATGCACCTCAAGGTCTGTCAAGCAGAGCTGTTGCGCCAGGGAGTCCGCAAATGGATCGAAAGCGCCTCGGACATGAGTCGGTCCCAAACGATCTAACCGGCCAGGGTTCAAGTGTTCGAAAAGCAGAGTAAACCAATGCTCCTTCGAAAGAGTTTCCGTCTGGAGGCCCGAGCCAGAGAGAGACGATTGCAATACGGATATGAGTTTTTCGAACTTCTGCAAGTTCGAAGAAAACTCTGCCTCTGCCATTGGCCGGTATTTTTCAGCACTCTCAAATAGGCGAATCTTTTTTAGCCTTGCGGGAGCGCTTCTTATGAAGACAAACATCTCGGGCTGAAAAAAGAATCCCTGTTCCGCAAGACGGATCAAGTATTTCGCCCGAAATTCACTAACTGATCGCAAGTCGGAATTCGCGTTCCGGGAGACTTCGAGATGTCGCTCGATCTCATCTTGAACCTTTGGGGTCAGCTTGTATAAAAATTGAAGACGAGTTCCCGGCTCCAACGAGATGAGCATTTTTTCAAACCGATCTATCACCATATTGATTTCAGAAGGATCGAGACATGAGATGTCTACGCCGGTGATCCTAAAACCAGCTCCAAAAGAGTGATCTGCGAATGCCAAGAAGCGGCCAACGAACTGCCAAACAGGAATTTTGTCGGCAAGGCTTTTAAGTTTAAGCAATTAACCTCCTGCGTTTTTCTTCAATTTTTTGGTTGTTTTCGGCAGCAGAATAGACGCCAGGGGTAGAAATGTAGCGAAGCCAATGAAACAAGAAACCCTCTGGCTTATTTCGTTTAACGATGTACAGAGTGACGGCGAGAATTGACGGAATCAGAATGACAAAAACTGGGGCGAGTTTTACTCGCCCCAGAAATAAATTGCTTATCGCCGCCAACATCAAGACTGCCAAAAGGTCCATGATCTCAAGACCAAGAATCTTCAGCCGCGCATCGAGCTTTCGATGCACCCTCGATGTTTTTAGGCCCTCCATTTACATCGCAATTCCCTTGAGCCATTCGATGAGCATGGGAGCTAAGAACGCAATTACGCTCACGACAAGGATGGTGACGATCTTTCCCTTCGCCTCGCCGTCGCCAGTAATAGCCAACGTAGCTCCGTAAAAAATGCCAAGGACTGAAAGCAGTGGAAGAATTCGCGTAATGAGATTTGAATTGATGTTTCGAACCTTGTCTTCGAATCCGGAACCGCCGAACTGTGCGAAACTTACCTCTGGAACAAGAATAAAAAAAGCTGAGATTCCAACCGCTAGAGCTAAGGTCTGAAGACCCGCTCTATTCTCCCGAATCCAGGAGAGTATCAAGTATTATTCACCCATCACCAAGATGTCGGCACAGCCGCCAAGCTTGATGTGAATTCCTCCTTTCGTTGTTTCGTCCATAACCCCAAATCCAACCTCGTCCTTTTGGACTTTACCGTTTTCTTTTCTGACCTCCTCGACGCGAAAGCGCGTCTGTTCGTCTTGGAAGGAAACCGGCCTCAAATAGACCTTGCCTCGCCCCAAGTTTAGCTTCAGCGTGTAATCGCCGAATGTTCCGTTGTAGAACGCAACGCCTGCGGAGAAAAACTGTTGAGTGTATGGATCGTACCATCGCAGGCGAATTGGTTTGTCGTGAGCTTGATTTGCTTTCAATAGCCCTCCCTTCAAGCCGTAGCTACTTCAATTAAGTCGGATACTGAAATCGTTCGTAGATAGATGTCCGCTGGACCGATGAAATCCCATTCGAGATAAAGCAGGTCCTCATTCGGCGAATTACAGAGCCGCGCAGTCCCTACGGGTCTGAAGACGAAACGAGACGGTACTTTCGCCAGCGCTTCTTTCAGGCAAATATTGAAGTCCGAGCTGCCCTCGACTGGTTTCAAATGAAATGTATGAGCTGCGCCCGGAAGAAGATCGACGTGTAGAACGTGGTGACCCGTCTGCTGGTAGAAGAGACACTTCCCAACACGACGAACCGGCGAAACTTTTCCGGTTTGGTCCTTCACACCACGGAAGACCTCTAGGACAACTGGTTTTTCGTTACTTGTTTGCATGACTTATTCTCCTTTCAAATTTCCAATATGTTTCTCGAAGCACTTTCAATCCCTCTTGGATCAGCCGATCGGCCTGATCCCAAGAGAGCCCGTATTTTTCAGCGACATCCTGAATGCTGTGGTCATCAACGACCCGATCCCAGATCACCAGTTGTAGGTGTTCTGGCAGGCCATCGAATGCGACCCTCGCCATCTTCCGTTGGACACCGCTAAACACGCGGGTATCCGTCCTTATGCCGATTTCGCGTCTGCCGTATCGCCCGATATTCCAATCGGTAGAAATCGTCCGATGTTTCCGTTGATGTGATACTGATTCGGGCGAGCATTTCGCCAAGTGACTTCAGATGACGCATGACTTTGGCTCTCCAATTCCGAAACCATGTCATGCCGCCTGAAGAGCCTCTTGGAGTGCGTTTCTTAGACGTAGGAGCGCACGGTTTTTCAAATGAATCACAGCAGTCGGAGAAACGCCGACGAATCTTGCGGTCTGATGGATGGATTTCCCACCCCAAAACAGCCAATAGAGGACTTGCCGTTCGCGGAAACCCAATGCCCAAACGATTTTCTTGAGTCCTTGTGACAGCCCGCCAGGAAGCCGTTCACAGCGTTCCAGATCGGCAACGAGACGGGCATATCCCTTGTCGCTGCCCACGGACTCGATTTCCGATGGTTTGACCATCAAGTCCTCTTCCAGTGGCTTTTCCAGAGTCTCCAGGTAAGCGCACCAAGTTGAATGATCCCACATGCGCGAGAGCATCTTGATTTGATGCTCGGGAATGCGTCGCCCGTGTTCATCGAGCCACGGTTGGCGCTGGTTAACTTTGATTCCTGCTTTCACTTTGATTGCCCTCCTTTTGGGTTACGTGCATGTCGCACGGGAGAGCACTATTCCAAGTTGCAGACCAAGCGCTGGCATGGCCTAAGCAATTGAAATGACTGAGGTCATCCTCTGACTACAAAATCTTTGATAAAAAGTTTGTTTAGTAGGCCATCAAGAAAATGAGATTTTTGATAGGTGCCGGCTGCTCGCATGGGGCGGCTAATCATTTGAAAGGATTGCGATTTTGTGATTTATTGCTCTACCACAATAGCAGGAGCCTTTTTATGGGAAGCGAAGCAGATAAGTTTAAATCTGAATGGAAAGAGTTGATTAGTGAGGTTTTTGCCAGGTTCAAGCAAGTCTTCAGACCCATAATGTTTCTTTACTTCGTAGTCATCATCATTACCATAGGCGGCTTTGGCGCATGGGTCCAACTGTATCGTGGAGATATTGGTGGTTTTTTCGAGAGTTTAGGCACCTATGCAATTGCCATTGTAGCAGCAGCGTCATTTGACTTGATCTTTTCGAAGAGTGAAACAACCCCCTCCCATCTGAGGGTTGTTGCATACATGGGTTTCGCGGCAAGTACAGTTTTAGCTTTTATGGCATTTCAGGCGAAGATGTTTTGGGAAACAAACCAAAATGTTTTCGTAGTTGCCCCTGCTACTTTGTTGACGTTTGCTGCATGGACACTTTGGATTCTGGCAAATAGCCACAACTCTAATTTTTCAAGTGATTCATCTTATAATGCCATAGGCGGCTCTGCACAGTCTGAACTCAGCGGCAGCCTGGAGGGATTTCAGGCATGAGCCATAGCTTTCCTTACAAAATTAAGGCGATAAAGGTTAGCCAACCGTTCGGTGATTTTTTTATTACATCTCTTCCCGCGAATCTTCTTCTAGAAGTAACTTATCCAGATCCACTGCGAATTATTGGCCAGTTTGACAAAGAGGGAATTTATCCTATGGCCGGGATACAAAGGAAAGATAGCCTAAAAAGATTGTCAGAGATTGGAAAATTCATAGATAGCGTCGAAGCTGTTTTTCCAACCCCGGTTATTCTAGCCGCGAACTATAACAGAGACGGTTACGTCGAAGAGAATCCGGATTTGAGGTGGAAAGTTTCGAAATTAGATGATGGAACATTCGAAATTGAAATTCCAACTCAGGCTCAGCTAGCGAGTATTGTAGACGGACAACATCGTCTCTTGGCTTTCAGCCGAGCAGAACAATCTGAACGAAAAGAAATGGAGCTTGCATGTTCCATCTTTTTCGACCTGCCAAATCCATATCAGGCCTATTTATTTGCTACGGTGAATTTTAATCAAAGAAAGGTAAGCAAGAGTCTGGCGTTTGAATTGTATGGATTCGATACTGAAGAAGAATCACCGGAAGCCTGGACACCAGACAAAACGGCTGTGTTTTTATGCCGAAAGCTGAATACAGACTCCGCCTCTCCATTTTATCATCGAGTCATCGTATCCGCTCAAGAAGACAAGCTTTTATTTTCGGATGGAGAAAACCCGTCGTGGCGAGTTTCGACCGCCACTGTAGTCGAAGGAATTCTACGCCTCTTTTCTAGGGCGCCGAAAGATGATCGTGCATTAATGTTCAAGAAGACGCTTTCTGACGGACGCAGTCGCACTGAACTTTCGGATGATGGCACTCCCTTAAGAAATCTATTTTTACAGACAAATGATTTGGTTATATACGAAATCATCAAAAATTACTTTCTGGCAGTTCAAGAAGTTTTTTGGGCCAACGCCACCGGCAGATCCTATATTATCAAAACCGTTGGAATTCAGGCGTTATTTGAAATCTTAAGAGATCTCGCAAAAGAAGCTTTAGAGAAAAAAATAGTGAAGAAGGATTTCTTTAAGGAGAGAATTGCATCTGCTTCAGCCATTGATTTTTCCGATAATTTCTTTCAGGCATCTGGCCAGGGGCGAGTAAGAATTAGGAATGCTATTAAGCGTGCAGCGAATCTAATTGCAGACGTAGATTTGCCGGAAAATGATAGAGAGCAGTATCTTCGTTTTTTAAACACTGAGAGACATTAGTTCATAACTTTCTTCGCGCCTATCAGATGGTGCGAATGCCTATTACAGAACTGCGTTTTGTAATATACGATATGCCCGGATGATTTCGCGGGCCGCAAAATCAACATCTTCTTCAGTTGTAAATCGACCTATACAAATTCTAAGGGTGGAATTAGCTTCTTGGTCGGACAGGCCAATCGCCAATAGTGACGGGCTTGGCGAAACCGAATCAGAGTTACAAGCTGAACCCGTGGATATACCAAGCGATGGCACCAGATTCAAAACGGCGTTAGCCTCAATCCCCGGAACAGTAAAATTCAAGTTTCCTGGCAATCTGAACTCAGGAGAGCCATTGAGACGAATATCTCGAATTTCATCCTTCAATTTAGACCACAGCCGAATCCGCAGTGCTCTAATATGTTCCGCCTCTGAATCCAATTTAGTCTTAGCGAGTCTAGCTGCCTCACCAAAGCCAACGATGGCAGGAACATTTAAAGTTCCAGACCGCAAGTCGTGCTCTTGTCCGCCACCTTGCAGCAGGGCACAGGCGGAAGGATCTTCCGGGCGATCTTTCACATATAAAGCGCCAATCCCTTTCGGCCCGTAAAACTTGTGCGCGGAAAAACTAAGGAAATCCAGTCCAAGTTCCCTTACATTGATCGGGTGCTTTCCGACAATTTGGGCACCATCAACAAAATATCGGATGTTCTTTTTTGCTAAAACCTCAGCGTGTTCTTTTAGAGGTTGTATTGTTCCAAACTCATTATGGGCACCAATTTCAACATATAGTGCTTCATCGCCCTTGATTTTCTGAGAAAGAGTCGATGGCTCAACTATTCCATCCTTATTAGTAGAAATGTATCTGATTAACCACCCGGATGATTCGAGGGTTCGAAGGGGCGCCGCAATTGACTCATGCTCAATTCTAGTTGAGGCCACCACTTTAGAATCGACTTTACTCTTTGGAAGAATACCCCGAAGCATTAGATTATTAGACTCGGTTGCTCCGCTAGTAAAGTAAATCTGCCGAGTTTTTGCGTTAATAAGTTCGGCAACTTGCTCTCGGGCCTCTTCAACTAATCGAACGGCTTCTGCGCCCCAGGCATGTCTGCTCGATGGATTCCCATAGCTATTGCGCAATACCCCAATCATCCGCTCTAGCACAAGTGGATCAACAGGGGTTGTTGCATTATGATCGAGATAGACTTTCTTTGAGGCCATTGGTCTTTATCTTTGCTGAAAGATTACCGACTTGCCCTCGCAGACAATAACTGGCTTAAATCAGCCAAAGACTTGACTTGTCTACTTAAACTAATAATTCCTCTATTCAAATGCGCCCTCATGACATCTCCCTCACTCAGTTTTCCGGCGGAATACTTCGCAACGTAACTTCGAACACACTCGCCGTAGAGAAGGTCCATGTCGCCCGTGAGTGTGTACCGATTAAATTCCTTCGTACTATTGGACTGCACGTACTTCGACAAATCTCGTGCACTTGAATCGCCAAGCGAGAAACAAAGTCCGAGGCGAGCCAGCGTCCAATCCTCTAGTCCGGTCTTTGATTTAAGCATTTTAAGGCGCGTGTAAGCCTCTTCAGAAAGCTTGAGCTTATTAGGTAGCGTTGATGTTTTCATCGAGTAGACTCCTTTTCGCTCCAAAAATATCCAGTCGAAACTTTTGTCCGAAGCTTTTTAGCATCAAATTCAAGATGATAAGTGTGTGCCAAGTTTGGCAAAAGTTGTTTATAAAATTGCTCATCCACCTCTTCATCCGTCGAAAGAATGACAACTTGGTGGCTCGCCTTCGTAAAATAGTTTTCAACCAGTTTTTGCCGATGCTCAGAATCCAAGCGCCCAAGCGGTGTATCTATTACCATTGGCAATGCTCGACCGGACATTTGCGCAAGAGCCCACAAAATACTGACCGCCAAAATTTGCCGCTCACCAGCAGAGAATCGGTCTTTAGGCATCAAACCACCATGTCGAGTGAAAACCTGTAGTTGATAGGTCTTGGGATCAATCTTGATATGACTAACAACCTCTTGCTTCCTCGCAAGTTGATTAAAAATTTTAAGGATCTGAGCAGATAGATTTTCGAGCTTCCTGCCGGTTAGCTCGACACCAAATTGCTTAGCAGCCTCCCGAGCCGCGACACTTCTCTTAAAAATTATGCTGAGGTCACTGGAATCAAGTGCCTTCTCCGCTAGCCGTTTAAGTAGGCGATCAATTTCATCTCGACGTAACTGGGTTTCCTTAATACTTTCATCAATTTTTTCCTGCTCTGACAGTAAAGTTCCAATGCGCTCAGAAATTACTCGAAGCTCTTCAAATAGAGGCTTGAGTTCTTCATCGGAAGGAGCTTTTTCGATTTCTCGCGTGGCATCTGATAACTCCCGAGTGGCAATTTCTAAATCAACGCTTAGTTTTCTGGCGTCCGCCTTAGCTGTGCTCTCAATGGCGTCAATCCAATTTAGCATTCTTCGGAAATCACGAGCACTAAGTTCGATAGGACGTACATTGCTATTTTCGTGCTTATCAGAGAACGCATTTCCGATAACGCCCTCAATATAGCTACGCAAACTAGCGCGTTGTTTTTCACTTAGACCATTATCGATCCGAGACAGCGCTCGACTGGAAAACGCCTTTCGCAACGCGTTTGCCTTCTTTTCCAATAACCCTTTTGCGTGAGCAAAGGCTTGGGCTTCCTGGTTCTCCTCAATTTCACTCCTAAGATGATTAATTAAGTCTGAGCAGAAAATGAATGGAAAAAGTTCGTCACATTTGTTTCTAAACTCACCCTCGATCGTCTCAAGTCTCGCGGAAACCCGTTCTTTTTTGGCAATCAACTTTTCGCGCTGCCTCGCGTATCCTCCACCACTCGATCGAAGCTTATCTTCAAGACGGTTTTGCCGTGTTTTCTCCCGCTCAACTCTGTCAAAAAGCTTTAAGTGGCGCTCTTGAAGAGCTTCTAGCTTTAGAGTGTACTCTTCGTGTTGTTTGTGAAGGTCGGCAATCTGCCTTGCCTCATCCATTCTGCTTTCTGATCCGACTTGACGTTCAACCTGGCTTAAATCGGCCACTAGCCGATTAACCAAAGACAGACCAAACAGGCTCTCTACAGCCTCAATTAGAGCTTGAGATGCCTCCGTGCGATCCTCTGATGCCAACTCTTGGATTCGCTCGCCATCGAAGAAGAAAAGTTGGGCCAGGTTTGGTGGAACAATTTCATCTAGAAAGTCCTGCCAAAATTGAAACGGAACAGACGTCAATATCTGGCCACTCTCAAAAACTGCCAGTTCTTCAATGACACTTTCTTGCTGTAGCTTCCATGATCGCTTTACCGAGACATTAGATAGCATCCCATTTCGACTAAGAGAAAAATCAAGTTGAACGAACGCGGTTGTAACATCATCATGCTTATGAATTCGATTCTGAATCTCCGCATAATATTGAGCTTCCGAAAGACGCGGCCCGATCCCTCGCCTTCCATGCAAACATAGCCGTAGAGATTCGAGAAGATTGGTTTTTCCGCAACCGTTTTTCCCACCAACGAGAATTACGTTTCTGACCCGACGTGCGTCTTCTGGCACTGAAAAGTCGAAGGTTACCGAATCGTAAAACGGTCCGATATTATGGATTGTAAGTTTCTCTAACTTCATATCGTAGCCGCCTTGTCATTCGCATTTTTCTTTGTAATTTCAAGGCGAAGTTGCTCACGATCTTTTAATCGCTGAACTTCTTCATCTTGGGTACCCCAGCTTTCGGCTAGAACAGCTTTCAGCTCACCAAAAATTTTTGACCTGCGACTCATACTGTCGTGGGCGCGCTCCGTATCAAGCAGCTTCGCAACCATCTGCCATGAAACATCCAACCTTGTACAGACGGACTTCAAAAGCTCCAGATCCTCTCGATCAAAGGAAATCGCGTCTTCGGACTTACAATCAAATGCAAATCCGAATACATCGTGAAAAATCTCACTTACTGAGTCACCCCAATCCTGTAGTTCCGTTTGCCAAAGCCTGCGAATCTCCTTCAGTTCCGATCTCGAAATCAGCTCCAGTCCCTTTTCTTCTTCCTGAAGTTGTTTCTGGATGCTGAGCAATCGACGTAAGAATTCCTTTCGAACCTCAAATTTATAGGGGCCATAGACGATCCCTTCTGCATCACGATTTTTCATCATGACCTTGCCGTCTCGCCTTTTATATTCCCTGAATTTATCTTTGACCGCTGGATCTTGTGTCTCGGCAAGCATATTTCGAAACTCTAAAAGGGGCTCCATCCACTCTTCGCCATTGTCGATCATGGCCGACATACTCTTGTCGGAGGTGACCACTGTGCATGTCCAGCAGCCAAACCGGCTATTGCCACAAGAGGGAGTTGTAGTATCAATAACGAGAGGGCATTCGCCTTGTTGCGCGTTTTTATACAAGCTCAACAGTTTATTGTTGTCGCCCCCCCAAGGATTCTTCGTTTGAAGGAGGAAAGTCCAAACATCATCTGTCGAAAACTCCACAATTGGGGAATACACAAAGGCGTTTGGTAATGTGGAGTGGCGAGACAAGAGTTGTCCGGGAATTTTATGCAAATTAATCGCTTGCTGCCTGGTTGCGCTTTCTGAAGATCGCACGCCAAGTACCACAACCACTTCTCCGTGCTCCGCCACCCGATCCAAAATGAAACGATTCGCGGGTTTGATTTTCATACGATCAGTGCACCAGCGAAACTGTTTCGTAGGCGCCGGATATCCCTTTCCAATCAAATTAACCCAAAATGTTTCGTGATCCGCAGGCTTTACAATGTGAGTTTCAATAGGAAGCCGAAGCCTCTTAGCTGCCTCGCCAATCTGTTTACTCGAAGAAAAAATATGATCTACGATTACCGGCGTCTCCACCAAAGTGTCAGAAGAAATCACAAAAACAGGCTTGGATCTTTGCTTTTCATCGAGTTTCTCAAGGGCTACAAATACCAGCTGTACGACTGCCGTAGAATCCTTGCCCCCGCTGTACCCAACTACCCACGGGCGACTGTCCGCCAGATAGACTTCTTGCACTTGCCTAACAAGCTCCTTTAGGGAGTTTCCCTCAAAGAAGCTCTGCTGCTTAGATGACATCGGAGTATTAAGCATGGGCAACCCGCTCTCTGCTGCGTTTTGCCTTGGTCAGCGCCTTCTTAATGGGTGAATGATCGATCTCGGCAGAATCGGCATTATCGATCGGCACACCGACGGCTTGCCGCAAAAGGTTGGCCGTCTTACGTACATTGGTCTGCGCTTTTGATACACGTCCATCGACTAGCGCCACTCCTTCCCAGAGGCGCGTATTTGAACGCGACCAATCAATTTTCGAAAGGCGCTTCATTTTCGCCTTCCAGTCTGCAGGATACAAACGGATTAGATCGGCGCCAGCCAAGGCAAGCGCATGCAGCGCCAGTCCATGCGCGTGAATACGATCTTCACGCAGGCTTGAAGCCGTAATCTTACGATATTGAGCCAACTGCCACTCCGGGATCGTAGCAGCGACAGCTTCCCAAAAGTCACAAACAAGCTGCAGTTCCTTTTCTGAGTAGTCATCGCCCTCTCGTTTACCGAGGAGGGCCTTATTCGCTTGATAGATCCCGCTCAAGGTAAACAGCTTAGTCGAACGATTGGAGATAGAGGTCTTTTCCTTTTCTACCATGTCTCTAAAAACGGAGACTCGTTCTGCAACTTCTCTCGCCAACCTTGATAGCGGGTCTCGGTGGTCATAAAGTACGCCAATAGAAAAGGTGGGCCTGACCGCGTGTCTATTTAGGTCTGCAAACATCTGCTGTGAGCGCTTAAGGCCGACATCCAAGAAGAAGACAACAGAAATTGCCTCTTCGCCCAACTCAGGACTCAATCGTAACGCCTCTTCAATTCCTGCTCTTCGATGTTGCCCATCGTTGATAAGAAATCGTGCGGTCATCGGTACAATCAGTCGACCCGCATCGTTTTGTGCATTCGATTCCGATTTAAAGGGGATAAATTCAACCTCTCCGTCAATTGAAGCTGTAATCGAAGACAGCACGTAGTCTTTGGGATTTTCCGCTAAATATTCTCCAATTTCTGGAATGCGCGCTTTATTCAAAAGTCGCTGAGCACGAATCTCCGGTCGGAGTTCTGCTTCATCAAAGAGAAAAATCTTTGGCACCAGCTTAAGCGGGCACATTGCTATGAAATAATCACGGCCCGCCTGCTTTCCTTTGATTGCTGTGAAGACGTAGTTGTAACTCATTGCTGCCCCTCGCCCCAAATGGAAGTTTGTTATTTCCAAAAGGAAGTCTATCAGAGCAAATTAACAAATCAATAGAAATTTCGAGCACTTCGATCATGCATAGCATCTAAGCTGAAAGGGACATGGAAGTTTCTTATAACCACGCGGTTTTTCGGCGAACCGGCGCACAAAACACCTGCATGCGCATAGTGCGACTTAGGGCATCATTCGAAGTGAGTGTAGAGCGAGCGACTGCTTCGACGTCATCAATCTAATGAAATTTTGGCAGCCTTCAGCTTTTCAACGTACACACTATAGAACCTTGCTGGCTCTTGAGGCGCCTCGGGAAACCACGATGCTATTTCGTCGAAGCCTCCGGCAGCGTAGGCGTTGAACTCCTTAATTCCCTCGGCACTCAATTTAGTACTGCTATTTGGGTCAATAAGTTTTCTAACCGCCTGATGCACAAGCGCCCTGTCGCCAAAATTTACGCCCTTGTTCTTAAGCTCCGCTGCTAGCAAAAGGGCTACTATTAGGTTTGAAGTCGCGGCATAGTCCTCTGGAAAATGTTGAATTACATCCGTAACCTCTGACGAGGAGGGTGATAATTTCTTTTGAAACGAAACTCCAATAACAAAGCAATAATAGAGATTGTCGAATTGTCGAGGAAACCCGAGTTTTCGAAACCAACTTGCTGAGTCGTTTCGCTGTTGAAAGCTCATTGTTCCTCCTCTAGATGAAATGCTTCAAAAAAATCTCTTCCAGAAACAACAACGCCATCACTTGATTGCACCGTAGACGATTCCTTAGCTGCTTGCGCCTCTAATTCTGTTGCTGGTTTCCGGAACACGGTAAGATATTGAACTTCACTCGGAAGAGTTGCCTCGATTACATCCGTAAAATATTGGCGTTCCGATGAAATGGTGAAAGCAACGAATTGATGTGAAATTTGACATACAAGTTCGGCAACCCGCTTACGAACTGCAAGATCAATTGGGTTCGCCGGACTATCGACTACCAGGGGAAGTCGGTGCCCACCTTGCTGAAAAAGCGCCGACAAAAACGCATATCCGACCGATAACGTTTCGCCTACACTGCCGCGCTCTTGCTGGCCCATTAAGGTTAGGCTCTGCTCGATAGATTTCACTCGAATGGGATTGAGCGGTAGTACTCGATCAAGGATTTTGTTGGTCTCTGCGCAAAGTCTCTTGGAGATTTTATCCTTTGCAATTTCATAGGCACCATTAAGCATCGTCTCCAAAAGCTCTGTCTGTCCCTTCAGCCTTACCGTATGCGTGGCCTCGGCAAGCTTCTTTTCCGCATTCTTAAGGCGCGCCCTTAATACATTAATTCCCCATGTTTGCTCGTGTCCTCGGCTATCATCGGCACTTTCAAAGACCTGTAACTCTGTTGATAGCCGGTCAACGTCCGTCTTCAAGTTGGCGATTTGCTTGTGTAGCTTCTGTAATTCTGGGTTCTGCTGAGCGACTTCCTCTTCAAAAGCTTCCAATTCCCCAGTTGAGCGCAATTCTTCTCGGAGAACAGATACATAGTCATCAATTCCGGCAGTGAATCGGTCATGGGGTTTGCCCGGCTCGGGCGCCACTGTTTCGGCTATCGAGTTTTTTATAGAATTAAGTAGAGCAACGTCTTCGGTTCCCAAATACATCGCTGAACGTTCAAGAATAGCTTCCTTTGACTGTTCATCAATTGGTCGGCCACAAATACAATGCGACTCCGCGGATAATTCTTGAAAAAATTCTTTGGCGGAGCTGCCTGGTAGTTTCGCACGATCAAAGCTGGCCCGAAGTGATAAAAGAGTATTTGAGATCCACGGCGCAAGAGAGGCGGGGGATCTGGATGCAATAATTAGCTTCGAAAGTTTGTCTTTTCTCTCGTTTTGCCAACGGGCCGCGGCCTCTGTCAGCTCCTTTAGCTTCTTCTGATTTTCGGTTGATTGGGCGAGTTGAGCCTCAAAATTTTTATTAAGTGTTTCGAGCTTATCAACAGCAGCCGCATGTTGCGCCTCAACTTCCTTTTGGCGCTTTAGCGCGAGGTCAAGTTGCTCGCTTATTTTCTCCACAGCATTCTTTCTCTGCTGAAGCCCCTTGTTTCCAAGGCCCTTATCCCCAACGGACTGTCGCCAATAGGCATTAACAATTTGGACTGTTCTCTTGAGGATGCTCAAGTGAAACAGCTCTTCTAAGGCCACTTGCGCATTTGTTTTTGAAGAGTCAAGAAGGTTGTCGGCCAGCTCACCGTCGAATATGAAGTAGTCGATCATTCCGGCGCGAAAATAGTTAGAGTGCAATACTTGTGGCGGTCGAAATCCTGGCTGCTGACCTGACGGAAGTGTCGTAAAGTACCGAACAGTTCCTTCGTCAAAGTCGAACTGCATTCCTATAGTATATCGCTTACCCTGGAAACTGAATTGTACACGAAAGGAGCCATCGGTACTTGAGCTAGAGCGTTTCTGGAATCCACGGACCTTAGACTCACTCCAGGTTTCGGCGCTCCCGGAAAATGCGGCTCGAAGCAATTCTAATGTCGTAGTCTTTCCGGTTCCGTTTGGCATCTGCACCAATGACACAGGGTGAACCGACAACTTGCTGGGGTCTCTCTCTAATGAAACGCGATGATCCGGGCAACGCAGCCCCGCAGATTCCCAAGATAAAAGAACAATCTGGTCCATCTTAGTCCTCCTCCAATTCATTGGAGGGTTCGCTTGGTGGCTCTGGCATAGCCTTCAAAATTAAGCCAAGTCGCTCATCTACCTTCGTAGGATTTTCCAGAGATTCGTTGCCCGCGATCACATTTTCGAACCAAGCCACGAGCTGACTTGCCACTGAATCGTTACCACCATTCTCCTTAACTGCCTCTAAAATGGCCTGTTTTACCTCAGGGTGCATTGATCGTCTCCGGTCTAATTTGAGAAAGTTCTGTCAGCCACGCCTCACGTTCTTGGTCCGCAGTCTCATGAGATGGATTTTCGTCGTCGCCCACTTCTCGAATAAAATCGACGACATTTGCGACTTTATCGAGATTTTCTGGATCAACCCGCAGACATCGGCCTATCCGTTGAATAGTCTCAAGCCTTGCGCGAGCGGAAGAAAATAGAATGACTGTTTGAGTAGACCTTACGTCGATTCCTTCAGACAAGCGATGGCAAGTAATCAAGCACTCTAGCTCGCCACGAGAAAACCGATTTAACACCTCTGGGTCATCACCAGCAAAGTAGGTATGATAGTCTGGACGAATTCTATGAACTAGGTCGTAAACTTGCTCGCCATATTCAACGGTCTCGACAAATATAATACATCTGCGCAGGAGGTCTGGTTGGTGCCGAATATATTCGGAAAACACGGGAATCTTCGCCACAGAAGTTTTCACCACGCGGGACATTCGAATCCAAAATTCTTCTTCATTAACAACTGCCCCGGAAGCTTTAAGTCGCGCAAGCTGTGCGGCAATAGCTTTCATCGCCTGCTTATCTTCGGGAGTTAGCTCATATCGAAGAGGAATATAGTTGAATGGAGTAAGGATCCGCTTTCGAATTGCATCTGCAAGCTCAAATCGGAAGACGTCTGGCCCCACATTTTTCTCCACAAAATCGTTGCCATCGGCATCATATTCACGTTCAGGGGTCGCGCTTAACCCCAATCGAAATCGCACATTGGTCAACAAACCATTTAAGCTACTTCTGGTGGCCGGACTCCCGAGACGATGGACTTCATCAAAGATAACCAACGTCCTCGCCAAGGCTGACGCAGGAATACCTCTAAGCGCCGTATGTAACGAAGAGTTTGATGTAAGGAAAATAGATTGATTGGGATTCAGCAAAAAAATATCTCGGTCATGATATCCCCCAAAATGCCTTGAGGTTATCCATTTATATTTTGATGTAAGAGCAATCACCTGTTTGTGCCATTGTGAAAGTAAGTCGACGCCCTCTGTGGATATGAGAATTGTATCAACGGACTTGTCCCTAATTAGTCGGTCTACAATTTTGAGTGCAGTACGCGTTTTGCCTGTGCCGGTCGCCATTTCGAGAACTCCGCGACCCTGCTTTAGAAAAGCCTCAACTGCTCGATCTTGATGCGCCCATTTGTTTCCACTACTGGAATCCACATGCGGCTTAGTTTCACTTGATCCTTTTGGGTATTCCGACGGTGCGCGAATTCGAATTTTATCCAGCACTTCAAGAGATGGACTTTTTGTTTTCAAACCTATCGCTTTGCCATCCCATGCGAACTCAAATTGGGTTCGCTTCGCATCCACGCGCTCTTTATCTGCTTCGATCCAGCTCCTAAATACATCTACTGACTCGTAATTTCTTCTGTGTCCAAAGCTTGACTCATTTGCAGATCCGGTAAACGCCACGAAGTTCTCGGCAGGAAACTCGAAAATGCCATACTTTTCATGAAAAATTCCTGGGTCATTTACGTGTTCGGCAAAGGCGAATTTCAACTCCAATTTGCCGCTAGCAATTAGCCAGGTTAGCAATTGTAACTGAAGATCCTTCCTGGAAGGGTCCTCTGAAAGTGCGACCGCCGCTTCTAGGTAACGATCAGCCACTTCTTGGAAAACATCATCGTTTTCTGCGGACGTAGCTCGCTCAATTGCCGTTTTATCTTCAGCAGAAAGAATGGGCGCAATTATCATTTTAATGATTACATCAGATCGCCTACACAGTGAGGGGAGCGCCCCCGCCCAAGTGGCAAGTGCGCTGCTCGAAAAAAAACCGGCTGCTCTCTTGTAAATTAAGCAGTCCTGAAGACATGGTGAAAAAAAGTCTTTCGCCAGATCCGACGAACCCGTCTGGTAGGACGATTTTAGATTTTTCACGCCATCCGAAAAAGGCGCAGCTGAGACTCCGCGCAAGGAAATCCTCCAAGACATACCCTTGTGTAGTTTAATCAACTATAACCCATGCAATTGCGCATGTTTATATGTTTCTGAATTTACCAGTCCAAAGAATGCCTTTTTAGAAACAAGCCACGAAAGTGGAACTTCCAGACCGGAAATACAAACTTCCATTTCATAAAGTCAGACGTCCTCGTTGATAATGGCGCTTATTGAATGCTTCAGAGGGGCCCGGGACGACCAACCCTTGAACTGTCAAAATCTCACTGAGATTCTATTAGTGATGGCGAAATTCTACTGACCGCAGCGGTCTCGAAATTTATTTGACCCGATCTCAAAAGACCCGTTCAAACTGAGTCGAAGTAAACTGTATCTGTTTCTATCTTGCCCAAGATGTTTCTATCTCGATCGTCGCCTCGGTGTAGGCCAGCCTCCAGGCTTTCCTTTTAATCTCAACAGCGCTGTTGATAAGTTACTATAAACAGAATTCGACCAATACAGGGCTCGAATGGAATGTCATCCAATTGCAAAACAAAATGGCATCGACGCAATTCCATTTCAGCACTAGCTGCTCGATAAATGGCGCGATTCACTACACCACGGATTTCAATATCATCACGCCGAAACAAATCTCATCATTACGGGTGGGGTGGACGACATTTGGGTCACGAGTTCGGGCGAGCTTGTTATTGTTGACTATAAAGCGACAGCCAAAGCGGGACAGGTGAGTCTAGATGCCGACTGGCAGATTGGTTACAAACGCCAAATGTCGCTGTATTCTTGGCTTTTCAAAAAGAATGGATTTTCGGTGTTTCACACCGGATATTTTGTTTACTGCAATGGGAAAGCCCATCTCGACAAGTTCGACTGCCGACTTGAATTCGACGTAAGTATTTTACCGTATAAAACGGATGACACCTGGGTCGAGCCAGCTATCCACGCAGCCCACTCATGCCTTTGTTCAGACGAGATTCCCGATCCATCTGCTGAGTGCGACTTTTGTGCCTATTTTTCTACTGTCACTACCACACTCTCCCAGCGCAAAGCTTAGATTTAACACTTTAGTCCTGAACTCGCCTGAGCTACGGCTAGTTTTGCCAATAGAATCTTTGGGAAAACTGGCACAGAGGCATCGGCAGCTTTGGAAAGTACCTCGGCACACTCAAAGTCGTTCGTTACCAGAATCGCCTGTTTGTGAATGGCTGCTCTATTAATCACATCAAGCCCCGTCTCCTGAGAATGTGTCCCCAAGTTCATATCCATCAAAAACCTAGTTGCCGAATTTGCTCGTATCCACTCCTTAAACGATACCGAAGAATGGAAGTGCTCAACAAAAATCTCAGAACCCGCAACGGCTTGATCGATAAGGGAATGAATCAGGGGATCGTCATCCAATACAGCAATCTGCCCTCTCAACAACGGCAGCGCCCGCAATATCCTAGCATCACTTGCAAGTGGAAGTGTGACTATGGCTTTTGTTCCCACAGCAACCTGAGATTCCAAATGAATCTGGCCGCCCAAATCCGTAAGAATTTGCCGTACAGAAAAGAGCCCCAAGCCTTGGCCGTTCTTCTTTCCGAAAGTAGCGCCGCGCTGAAAAAGGCGAGGCAAAACATCTGCCGAAATTCCGCGCCCGTTGTCTTCGACGATTACTTCTATTACGTCCTTATCCGATCGCCCAAACTTCACGCGGACATGGGCGTTAACTCGATCACAGGCATCAATAGCATTGTCGATCAAATTGACCAGAATACGCTCAAAGCTCTGCGCATCAATGGCAGCGGGTGACAAAAGATTCTCTGGTGCATAGGCAATGGAAATTGCCTCGAAGCTGAATCTTTTTTCTTGAACCACCTTCTCGGCAACGAACTCAAGAATGGTAACCCTTCTTGAGTCCTCCTTTCCGTTTTCAAACAGCTCCTTTTCTTTCCGAGACATTCCAGCAATGATCTCTTCCATTCGTGCCTGAGCACTTTCCAGCGCACTTCGGTGCGTTGGATTCATATCTTTTTGAATCTCCAAGTAACGCCTAAAAGTTCCAATTGGACTCTTAAAATCATGGATCGCAGCCTGGAGAACGTCGATCAACTTCTTGTTGGCAGTGGCTCTTTCTTCAAGGCGCATTTTTTCTGCCAAATCATTTCTTCGCCCGCTCTCAGCCGTCGAAACTCTGTCGAGAAGAGCGTTATAGGCACTCTGCAATGTGGCGACCTCTTCAATCTTTGCATCATGATGAAGAGGAGCCGTTCCCGCGCTCGCGGCGACCTTTTCCATTAGGCCCGAAATGTCTCGGGCTGTAGATCGCAGTAACTTTACTAGGCGATACGAAGAAAGATTGAAAACCATGTAAATACACAGGGCCAATACGAAGCAGATAACAGCTATAAGAAGCATCGGGACGTGATAAATTAGAGTCATCTCGAACTCGCGATCCCCAACAAAAAGACCTGCTTCCCAGCTTAAACTTGGTTCGATTTTATGGAGTACGGATTCGTTTTCCCGCTCCATCTGAACTAGCGCAAATCCATTCTTCGGGTCCACAATCCGTATGCCCTGAACCAAATCCCCATCGAGAAGGCCCTTGAGAAATCGAGAAACATCGACCCAGCCTTCCGGCTGCTGTGCGAGCTGGATAATGTGCGATTTAGAGCCTTGCACCAAATTCTCGATAAGGGTTTTCGTGTGAATGATCGAAAGACCGATTCCCAGCGGATATGCAAACAGAAACGCCAGAATACTGCCGTAGAGTGACCATCGCTTTATTAAGCGCTGTGACTCCTTGATGATGGAAACTGGCTTCTCGTTAGCTTCCATGACCCTTCTCCAGGCAGTCTAAATCCATTTCGACAGAACGATAGGATGTAAAACTTGGTCCTAACATCGACACCGAGAGATTTTTCACGCATTTAGACGCATAGGTAATGAATTGCGGGTGTGAAATTGGAAAAAGATGCGCCCCAGCAGCAATTTTGTCGTCAATCATCGAGAGGATTTCAGTACGCTCCTTGGCATCACTGCTCATCTCAATTCGATCAATCAGATGATCGAACTCAGGCGATTGCAGGTTCACGAGCCGAAATCCTGCTTTCGAGTGGAACGTGTTCACGAAATATTCAGTGGACGGAAAGTCCATCGACATGCCGAGAAAGCTCAGTTCAGCCTTCTGGCTTTGGATTCTTCCTAAAAGCTCATCAAACGGCATGATCTTGCAGTTCAGGCGAATGCCGCCGGATGCGAACTGCCTTTGTATAACTGCGCAGACCTCTGCGCTTTGCGAGATTTCTTTCGGAAGATCCAATGTCCAGGTGTGATCCTTCGCCCGCTTGCAATCACCGTGTCTACGAGCAATGAATTCTACGGGCTTTGTCCGGAGCTGAGGCGGAAGATAGCTCTTGGCAACACTGTGCTCAGGAAATAAACGCGCCACCTCTTCCGCGTTGATCGTGGACATTAAACACTGACGAACGCTTTCTTCCTTCAATAAGTGGCTCTGATGGTTAGGCGCAATAAGCCAAGTCTGTACGGAGCCGGATCGAATAGTCCTAAATCCCCTCGGAATCGCGTGACCTTTCGACAGCGGTAAATCCACAATGTCGTGAACCTCTCCCGCCAAGAGAGCGGACACCGCTTGGTCCTCAGCCATTTCCCGTAGCTCTAGCGAAAAAATATCCTCGGCCTCAAGGTGATTCCAATTACGGCGCTCCAGCAATAGCGAACTTGCACCCTTTGTTCGTTCATGCCGTATAATCGCAAAATCTCCGGAGCCGATCGGTTCTTTTCCGTGCGCCGTCTTCCAAATCTTGGCTACAGGAGAAGCCAATGGCGGCAAAAGATTCTTCTTTGGGTTTTTCACCTTGATGAAGACGACTCCGTTCCTGTCGTAAATTTCTGCAACGTTTTCAAAGTGGTTTTTATTTTTACTCTTCTCAACTAGGTAACGGAGGGAGACAACTACGTCATTGGTCGTTACTGCTGTATGATCGTGAAATTGAGCGGGTCGAAGCTGAAATTCATAAGTGGACGTATCTTCCTTGAAGCTCCACGTTTCCACGAGTTGCGGAACGATTTCTCCAGAATTCTTGACAGTGAATAGGCCGTCAAAAACCAGTTGATTGATCGTATGTTCCGCCGTGCTGAGAGCATCAGCCGGAACAATATTTTCTGGAATGAAGTATGTGGCCTTTTTATAGGTATAGGCTGGGATTGACCGCTTCGGAGATAGGAACCGAAGTCCTTTAAAATCCGATGCAGCCACCCCTAATACTGATAGAAATGCCAAAAGCAAAATCCACCGCATCAGTACACCCCAGGTAAGAGCCTGTAACGTACCGTGGAGCGGTAGCCTTGATATGCAGGCATAGCGACCAATGTTTCCTCTTCTTCTCGAATACGGGCAACAGTCAACGCCAGCAGCCCAATAAATATTGCGGTGTTCAACAGAGAAAAGTTTGCGGTTGCGTTTCCAAGTCCGATCAGACAATAGGCCGCGTAGATTGGATGCCGAACAAAGCGGTAAAGCCCATCAGCTTTGACTTCTTGTTTCGAGGGAAGAAGATCGAAGCTTTCACCCAAATCTGTCAGGGCAAAAACCGCTAAGATCAATCCGCTCGTGAGGGTCAGTTGTCCAATCAGCAAAGCAACTAGCGAAGGATCACTTTGCACTTGAAAAAGCAGGGGCCAAAGAAGATGCGCCACCGTAATGAAAAACGATCTCGCCTTCGGCCCGTTATGAACTTTGATCTTCGAGATCATCCAACCGAGAACAGCGCAATACAGGGCATTCAGAGCGAGGATCAAAAATCCCGTTTGAACTGCTACTAGGGTCTTCTGTGCGAAAAGTACGCAGACCCAGACAAGCATCCCCCATTTTATTGCGTGTTGAACAATCCTCATTCTAAACCTCACGGAATCGGGCTGTCGCCAACCATTCGCATTATGTCCATGCCCGGATGGTTTCTAGGTACAACAACTGCTTTTAATTTGATTTGCCCATTTCTGTCCCGGTAAGGAACGTAAATCAACTGCTCGCCGGTTTGACCCAAGACTGGTGCCAGTCGCTCTATGGTTTCTGCCAAATCACTTGTTCGTTCGGCCTCCGCGTAGTTCCGGGACACCAAGAGATTCAGCTCCTCCATGAATCGGGCGTTGCTAGATTGCGCCAGAGCAAGTTGGATAAAGCCGCCAATCCCGAGCACAAGTGCTAGAGCCTTGATATAGGTTTTTTTCTTCATAGGTAACCCTCCATTTTGATCGCATTAAGGTAGTCTTCCACAGCGAGACAAAAGCCCGCTGAATCCTCGACGAACGGGAAATGCGCGCCCTTAACGAGCTGGTGTCGAAGATTTTTGTGCTTTTTCGCTAGAGCAAGATGATATTCAGGAAATACAACTCGATCGTTTTCAGCGGCGATACTCAAGATCGGCCAATCAATTTCATGAAGGACAGGCTCTAAATTCATATGCGGACAATAATCAGCTTCAATCGGGCCACCGATTTCTGGTGCATACCGAATTTTTTCCAATATTTTTCTGCCTTCATCTCGACGGTTCGGCGTGAAGTAATCATCCAAGTACGAGAGCATTCTGATTCTGAAACGCTCCACTGGATCATCAATGCCATTTTGTGCGGCCCGCATAGAAGAAGCGCGGGCTGACGCCATAGGGTTATTCTTTTGGTAGATCGTCAGCCAGTCCATATCGCAAATCCAATTCGAGAGAATCAGCGCGGGCTTCTTTTTCATGCGGTTGACGTACTCTAGAGCCAATGCGCCCCCAAACGAATGCCCGAGAATGCAGACTTTCGAGTTCTGTGCCGCAACTTCCACAACCTGTTTCAATTCTTGGACTATGGAATCAATGCTGGGACTCTGAATCCCTTGGATGGTGCCTTGCTGGTAGGAAACGACGCGGTTTCGTTTCGTCAGCGGCTCTAAGTAAGGCCAAAAGTAAGAGTGATCGAGCCCCGGCCCACCGTGCAAAGCTACAATGGACCAACCGCTTTCTGGTGTGCCGTCAATCCTTACGTCCGACATTTTCATGATGTCGCCTCCGTGCTCTTCATTCCAAGGCGAATCATTCGATAAGACAAACGCTGTGCTGATGTGCCCATCGCCTTCGCCGCCGCGCTTTGTGATCCGTATTTCGAAACGTAGAACTTAATATATTGCCTTTCGCTTTCATCACGAAACGATTCCAGGCTTAAGCTCGGGCTTACACGGATGGAGTTGTCGTCGGCCTCCGACGGGGCGATAAATCTTGGCCCAAGATGATAAGGCTCTATAACTTCCGACGGAGTATCGACCAACAGTCGCTCGATTTCACGCTGAAGCTCACGCACGTTATTTTCTTTCCACTGGCACATTCGGAGGATGCCGACGGTCTCTGCTCGAAACGATTTGTTCAGGCTGTGAATCTGGCAGTAGATTTTTGTGAAATGCTCGACAAGCGGCTCTATGTCTTCGGGCCTCTCTCGTAACGGCGGAATTTCAATTGGGAACGAATTCACTCGATAGAGTAAATCATTGATAAAGTGACCTTCCTGAACCAGCTTTTTAATCTGTGGTTGGGCTCCACACACCAGACGGAAATTGGATTTGATGACCTTCCCGCTCGTGTCACCCATCTTTTGAAATGATCCATCATTAAAAACACGAAGGAGCTTGGTTTGTGCAGTTAGGCTCAATGTATGAAACTCATCGAAGAAAACGGTTCCGCCAGAGGCGACCTGGAGCAACCCGACTCGATCTTGAGCATCAGTGAACGCACCCTTCACAGAGCCGAATAGCTTCGCCTCCATGAGATTTTCATTCGATCTGAATTCCGCGCAATTGACGGTGTAGAAGGTGTTATCTGCACCTGGATGTAGGGCGCGAGCTACCAGTTCCTTACCGGAACCAGATTCTCCCAGGATCAGCACAGGGCTCGTGAGATCACGATAGCGCTTGATCTTAACAAGAACTTCCTCACGAAATCGTTGTGAAACAGAAATCATTCCGAAGTTCTCTTCGGCGTCGCTGTTGGATTCCGCAGTCACTCCGCCGACGAGACGGTGGGTCGCCTTGAATCTTTCAACAGCCTCTAGGACAGCAGCTCGCTGCTTTTCTGCCGATGCCGCTTTGCTGACGTAACCTTTCGCGGCCCCGGATTGAAGGAGCGCCACTAAAGTTTCTGGCCGGTCATCGCCGGTTATGAATATGACTTCGGCTCTGGAATTCTTGGCGATGATCCGCCTCGCGACTTCCACTCCGGTAATATCAGGTAGGTTGAAGTCGATGAGGGCGGCGGCGTAGCCATTAGGATTCGAAAGGAACTTCTCGATTCCGAGCCGACCGAATCCGGCGTGGTCGAACTGAATTTCCTCCTCTCCGAGGATCATCTCGAAGTTGTGTAAAACTTCGATCTGGTCATCAATAAGTAGTACCCGTTGAGCCATTCCTAACCCCATTGTTTGGATGAGCGATCAAGTCGCTGGCTTTGCCTAGAGCAACTGGCGGGCCAAGTCATAAAGGCCCGCAGATACTCTTATTTTTGAAGTGGAGGTCGCTTGAGCTGGGGACCATCAAAAATTTTTGATAGCCCCTTTGAGTCGCATTCGCTAACAGGTGAATATCACAAAACAATACGAATTTTGTTTATTCCGGAGGAAATTCAAAATTCTTTGATGGTCTCAAAGAATTTTGATGCTTGGAATTTCAGGAGGTTAGCCGGGAGTAACTAAACAGTGAACTGTGTATATGGGAATTTTTACACGATCATTATTGATCGGTGTCGTCTGGACACCAGAACAATCAACTATTTCACGCCTTTGAATAATTCCTCAGCGTCTACTCCAAGAGCCTTTGCGAGCTTAAAAACTGTGGTGAGATTGATGTTCTTTTTCCCGTTTTCTATTCGCTGCCAATGCTGCCGATCTTTGATCGGCATATCCTCGCCGGTCAGATCGTAGACTGAACTTCCTTTCTTTTCTCTAATTTCACGTACCCTATTCCCAAACGCCTTTGAAACTTTCTTATCGGCCTGAGAGAGCAGGGGCGCTCTCTTACTTGTAGCCAAAAGCCGCCTCCTCACGTCGCGTATGATCGTACGCTATTGATTTTCGGCGGTTTTTCTGTTTAATGTGCGTACGATCGTACGCAACAGGGGGCGTTTGATTTGGATAAAACGACTTTATTGGAGAGGGGAAGAGACGTGCTAAGAGGGTGGCGGGAACGTGCAGACTTGTCGTGCGAGGCTGTGGATCGGCTGTTAGCCTGCCCTGCGGGAACAACAAGTCAGAGGGAGAGTTTGGGCCTCTATCGCGTGCCCCTGCGTGAACTCAGTAAGATGATGCGTCTCTATCAAGTTTCAGAAGACGAGATTCTTGAAACCATGTACGAACCCTTTATGAAGGGTCCGAATCCGTTCCGATTGCATTAGTTCTTATTCTGGTGCGTGAGCTTTTGGGTGAACCGTTCAAGCGACGGTTGCGGACGCTTGAGTGCCTGAATAGTTTCCGTGCGAACTTCGCGGTAGAACCAATCAAAACTTTTTGATGCCCCAAAAGTGATTGCGCCAGCGATTGCCAGCGTTGCGAGTAAATCGAAAACTCTGTTAATGACTTCTTTCATAATGACCTCCAAGCGAAGGGGTCCGAGTGGTTCGAACCCGTATTAGCGTGTGCCATGAATGTGCCTAAAGTGTGTCAACCTCCCGTGACGACCGCTAACGATGAGTAACGTCCGTTCCCTTGGGATCGAACCCGGTCTTGTAAATCCAGCAGGTTAGTTAGTTTGTGTTTCTAGGTACTTACTGATTAAGGCTTTTGGACCGCGATTTCTCGCACTTTGAAATTGGCGGAGAGAGTGGGATTCGAACCCACGAGCCCCGCGAAGGGCTGCCAGTTTTCAAGACTGGTGTTTTCAACCGCTCAACCATCTCTCCGTCGTCCGTTTTATGGGTTTTGACGAGAGTATTCAAGCAGTTGTTAGCCCTGACGCGCCCCGGTTAGGAAAAAGAACCGGGAACCTTTTTCTTTCCGCCCATGTAGCTTTGGAGGGCTTTTGGAATTGCGATGGAGCCGTCCTCTTGCTGGTAGTTTTCCAAGATCGCGACCAGAGTACGGCCGATAGCTACGCCGGAGCCGTTGAGAGTGTGCACAAATTGTGGTTTACCGTTGCCGGAACGGAAACGGATATTCGCGCGACGAGCCTGGAAATCTTCAAAGTTAGAGCATGAACTGATCTCACGATAGGCATTTTGACCCGGCAACCATACTTCCAGGTCGTAGGTTTTTGCGGAACCAAAGCCCATGTCACCCGTGCACAAAAGAACACGGCGGAACGGAAGCTCCAAATCAATCAACACTTGTTCCGCGTGAGACGTCAGCGCTTCGTGAACTTCGTAGGATTTATCCGGATGACAGAAGGTCATCAGTTCCACCTTGTCGAACTGATGCTGACGGATCAAACCTTTGGTATCACGGCCCGCACTGCCAGCTTCAGAACGGAAGCACGGAGAGTACGCGCAGAAACTTTGTGGCAGATCTTTTTCATCCAAGATTTCGTTATTGTAGTAGTTCGTCACAGGCACTTCGGCTGTCGGGATCAGATAAAGATCCAAGCCTTCAAGATGGAAGACATCTTCTTTGAATTTCGGGAAGTTGCCGGTTCCATACAAGCTATTGCTGTTCACCATGAACGGCGGAATCATCTCAGTGTAGCCGTGTTTGGTAGAGTGCAAATCCATCATGAACTGCAAAAGAGCGCGCTCCATCTGAGCCGCCGCTCCTTTAAGGAAAGCAAAACGAGCCGCCGTGGTTTTACCCGCTCTTTCAAAATCAATAATGTTCAAAGCTTCGCCCAGTTCCCAGTGTTCCTTTGGTTTAAAAGAAAACTTTGTCGGAGTGCCAACCACTTTGATTTCTTTATTATCTTTTTCAGAAAAACCCACCGGCACAGAAGAATGAGGCTTGTTAGGAAGAATCAAAGCAAGGTTTGTTACCTGTTGATCAGCCTCCGCCGCTTTGGCTTCAAGTTCTTTCACTTGGCTTTTTAGCGCGTCGACTTCAGCAAGAATCGCAGAAGCATCTTTGCCTTCACGCTTGAGTTTGCCGATTTCACCGCTGAGTTTATTCTGATTTGCTTTGGCGGTTTCCGCCTGAGTGATCATTTCTTTGCGCTTTTTATTCAGCTCCATGATCTGCTCAAGAATGTCGGTCGAAGCGCCGCGATTGATAAGACTTTGCTTGTACTCGTCGTAGTAAGAAGTTCCGTTTTCAGCTTTTCTTTCAAGAAGTTTAATATCAATCATCGCAAACGTTCCTTATTAGGCGCTTTTTAAGGCGCAACCAGTATATACATTCTTAACAGCATGGCGACAAGGACACAGATCAGATCGAAGATCAAAATCTGTCCCACGCTCCAGTTGGCAAGCAATTTCAGAATCACGGAAAGAACCACAACCATGACAAACAAGAGAGCAAAAGTTCCGTAACCCATCAGCTCTTGACCGATGAGTGCCAGCACCAAGCCCAATAAAATTCCCGTAATGAAGCGCAGGCTAAAGTGAAAGACTGAAAGCGTTGTGGATTTAACACCTTCTTGGGCGCTGTTCGCAAATCCACGCATTTTATCGCCGATTCCCATGGCTCAAGTTCCTCCGTTGTCCGTCCTAGTTGGCCAATCTTGAAATTTTGTTCTCTATTTCAGCACGATCCGGCGCATTTGGCGAGAGGCCTAAATATTTATTATAAGCCTGTGCCGCAGAGCGGGTATCGCCCTTCAATTCATAAATGGCGCCCTGTTCGCGATAGATCTCCGCATAACCACTTTCGCGAGCCGCCGCGAGTGCCAGCATGTCTTCAGCAACATCCAAAGACCCCGACTGCCGATAGCAGGTCGCCGACTTCACATAAATATCCGCACCTTGCGGGCGCAATTTCATCGCTTGAGAGTATTCCGCCGCGCACTCCGCATACTGCTTGCGAGCGGTGTAAACCTCGGCTGCGAGAATATAAGAATCCGCCACATTCGGATTGATTTTCTTTTCCGCCTTGGAGGCTTCTAACGCCGTCGTGAAATCCCCGGAAGAAAAGGCCGCTTTTCCAATGTAGTAGTAGGTGCGCGGATAGTTGGGATTTAAACGCTGCACACGTTTAAACTGCTGAATGGCTTCCTCAAAGCGGCTTGTTTCCAAATACAGTTTTCCGGCCTGGAACAAAGCTTCTCCATCAGTAGGATCAAGAACGGCTGCATTTAAGAAGGCTTTCAAAGCGCGATCGTTCAGACCCAAGGCTTTTTCACTTTCGCCCAGACCCAGCCAGCCTTTTTTGCTTTTCGGATCGGCTTCCACCACTTTTTCATAAATCTCTTTGGCTTGGCTGTAGCGGTCTTCAGATTTGTAAACTTCGGCCAAAGCAATACGGTAATCCAAAGTGTAAGAAAAGCGTTTGATCAATTCATTGAGGTAATTGATCCCCGCATCCACACCGTTGGTTTGCGCGAGCATTTTAGCGTAAGTGATCTGAGCTTCGGGATTGGTGGCATCAATTTCCACCGCCTTCGTCGCGTAGCGAATGGCATCTTTGGCGGCGTTTTCTTTGCGCTCAATTTCTTTTTTGTTAATCGGCATAATGGAGCGCGCAAGCAAGCCGTTCGCCTTTGAAAGCAGAATGAAGGTTTCAATATCACCGTCATAAGCTTTCACCGCCCGCAGAGCAAAATTCACCGCGCCTGGCATATTGTTTTTACGGAATTCCAGCATCGCAAGACCGCGCAGAACTTCGTAATTGTTGGGCGCAATTCGTGTGGCATTAGTTAAAATCTGCAAAGCGCCGACAAAATCAAAGCGCTGAGACATATAATCAGCTTGCAAGACATAAGCGGAAATCAATTTTGGCTCCGCCCGGATCGCTTTATTCAACCATTCAATCGCTTCAAAGCTTTGGTTAAGTTGCCACAAACATTTCGCCGCTTTCATCGCGGCCGTTCCGTTTTTAGGATCCACTTCAAAGGCCGCTTTAAATTCGGCTTGGGCGGCAAGGAAGTCCCCTTGGCGCACATACTGGTCACCAAGATAGAGCAATTCATTGTTATGGCCTTTTTCCCCTTTGACTTTATCCGATCCACCAAGACGAATCACAAGCTGGCGGATGTCGCCATTATTGGGATTTAAGTTGTATGCTTTTTGTGCGGAATCGAGAGCTTTGCGTTTTTCTCCCCGCAAAACATAAATTTCCGCAAGCACGGCATAACCGTCTGCTTCGACAAGCTGAGAAATGCGGCCCTTCGATTCCATCGCGCTATTGAGATATTCATACGCGGAGTCCGATTTTTTAAAACCGCGGTATTCTAAAATTCCCAGAAGAACTTTGGCTTCACGGTGCTTGGGATTTTTACTCAGAACATTTTTAAGAAGACTTGAAGCGGAGGTAAACTCGCCCTGATCCAAAAGCACTTGCCCTAAGGACACCTGCGGATGCAGCCATTTTTCCCAAAGCTGTGCGGCTTTTTCATAGTAGGGAACGGCGTTCATCAAATCGCGTTCACCTTCCAAAAGCTCGGCTTTAAAATCGTACATCACCGGCAAAAGAGAAAACGGCTCATTGCTTTCAAGTGTCGCTTCGACCACACCTTTGGCTTCCTTGTAGCGGCCTGAAGTCATCAGCTTCACCGCCTCACACACTTGACCAAAAGGGCTCACGACATTGAGCGCGCGTGTTGCTTGCGTGGCCTGAGCCACCGTTTTGATATCTTGCGCGTCTTGAACGGCGAAGGGCCAAAGTTCTTTATAAACCACACAAAGAAGCGCGCGCACTTCGATATTCATCGGCGCACCTTCAATGATCGAAACAAGTTTGTTTTGAGCCGTGATATACGACTCAAACGTGTCTTGTTCCATCGCGTACAAAGCTTCGTTCAATTTTTCTTTAACCTGTTGATCGGATAAAGTCGCCGTGGATTTTCCTGGCGCGAGCAAATGAATTTTCGATCCATCTGGGGGCCCGCTATCCCAGAGCAGGAAAATGCCGACAATAATTACCACCGCAAGAATGATGGCGGGGATTTTGAGATTTTTTTGAATCTCCCCCTTTTCCATATTCTTTAGATTCGAGAGTTCAATTACAGAGTCTTTGCCCGTGTTGGAAGTCACATTGGGTATTGGCAAAGAAGCCGGTGGCACATACGCAGGTTGTTCGTAAATATCGACTTGCTGTTTCGACTTTTCGATTTTGATATTTGCGAAACTTTCCGGCGTGGGTTGAGCCGCTTGTGGTTTTGCTGTGGGTTTAGGAGCTTGAATAATGACAGTTTCAGCTTCCATCTTTTGCGCTTTTTTCGGATCGACATCGACGATGCCTTCCAGGGCTTCCAAAAGTTTGTCGTAGAAAGCGGGCTCTTTAGAAATCAAAGTCCACTGACCGTCAGGCAAACGGGAGATCATCTCTTGACCCGAAAAAACACCCTCACCAATCATGCGAAGAATGGCTTCAGTGGAATACGGTCCCTTAACCTGACCATTCCGTGTTTTAACAACCCAAGTGACCTGAATACGTGACATAGACACCTGATTATACTGGCCTTTTTAACAAAGGACTATGGCCCTGAAGGCTCGCTTCCAAGGTCTGTGCTTTAGTCCAAGGAAATGCTTAAAAAATGGTTCCAGAATAGAACCTCCGACCCATTATGGAATTACCCTTGGTTCCGAATTGAGTGGGCGACGCTTGAAATTCGAACCTCAGATTAAAAATAAGGCACTTTGAAGACTGTCTCAGTTTGGCACACGGTTTGCTTTAATAGCTTTCGTCAGTTGTTAATTGGGGAGTTAAGTACGTGATTCGAAACGCATTGATAGCAGTATACATCTTGGTAGTTCTCGCGATTTCTGCAGTAGCTCGCGCGGGTGTTCTTCCAAACAATGCTACAAGTGCGGACCTTTCTTCGGCGGAACTTCAAAATTACAACTTCAAGACGCACGTAGGTGAAATCGTGGCTTTGGCTGATGGCTCTCTCGTTTTGGCGATGGAAGATCAGCAAACATTCTTCGTATTGAAGTCACAGATGGATCTTACACCTTTTATTGGTTCTAAGGTTATGATTAGCGGTATTGAACTTGAACATCAGCTTGCTCCCAGTTTTGAGCTGGAAACCGTGGACCCCCTCCCTGGTTTCGGTTCTGGGAACAAATCGGTCGTCTTCTTTGTGTTCGGTATCAGCGAGGTTAGATAATAACCTTCGATCATTGGGTCTCAGCCCCATCCCCTCCGCGGGCTGAGACTTTTCTTTTATCTCTTAAAAAAGGCCTACGGACCCCCTCCATGTAGGCCTTTTTCTTTTTCTCCCAGAGAGCGTCTCAATCTGAGAATAAGCAAAATCGCTTCATCCTAAAATCATACGTTCCGATAAGATAATCATTCAAACGGGATGTGCTGGATGGACTTTTTTAAATTTTCCGTGACCGCTTTCTTGCTATGTCTGCTCATTTCCATTCCTGGTTATTCCAAACTCACCGCTCAAGAAAAAGAAACTCTGCAAAGCTATATCACTCTCGTGAACAAACAGAGCACCTTCTCGGACTACGTTTCCGCCATGAACGGCAAGGTGACGCCGGAAGATTTGCAAGTGCTGAAAGAAATCTCTGAAAAGCACCAAACAGAGCCCGCTCCACACATTGTCCTAGCGGGGCCTTCCACGCTGGAAATCACTTCCGGAAAAGAAACTCTCCGCATTCAAATCGAATCGCTTGAAAACGAAACTTACATTGTGAACGGCAAAAAACTCAATCTTGCCGATGCCGCAAACATGCAGGAAAGAGTCGAGCGCATTCTGCGCGCACTGCCGAAGCGATCCACATCGGCTCATTCTATGATCTGGCAGCTTTTTGTTCCTGAAGCGCAGGCCTTTGTGCCTCTGGTTGCTTGGGGAGCTTGGGCGACGTGGGGAATGATCTCCGCTTCAACCGTCGCCGCCGCCGGGGGAGCTTACTACGCCAATCAAAACCAATGTAAAGAGCTCGGCGAAACTCTGGATAGTTGCAATGCTCAACTGGGAATTTTGGAAGGATACGCCGCTAAGTACGACACTCTGGCAAAACAGATTTTTAAAATCGGACCTGACGGCAAAAAGATTAAATCCGATGGTTCGCAAAAAGTGGATCTCGAGAATGACACCGAAGAGATGACGAATCTTAAACTCTGGATTCAATACAGACAGAAGAAAGCTAAAAATTCCTGTCCTGATTTCCCTGTGAACCAGGATCTTGATCGTGAAACATCCGAGATTGTCAAAACCGCGCGCCGAATTTCTGAACAAACCACGGCAAAACTGGCGCGTTGCCAAAGCTCACTGAAGAGCAATTTTCAAAAAGCAATCCACGGTGAAGCGAGCACGGTCCACGGACTTTTGCTGAAGTGTTATAAAAACATTTCGCTCGTCGCCTTGGATTTGTGTCTGCCGGGCGCTTCTAAAATTATTAAGGATCATATTCAGGAAGATATCGATAGCGGCCTTGAGCCGACAGTGAGCCTGACGCCTACGAATGCGGCCGCGCCAGCAGCGCCACCACCGGAGTCCTCGCATAAAGGACGTGGCGGCGCTCGTTAGATTAATCAATACGGCGGATTTTTGCGCCGAGACTGGAAAGCTTGTCTTCGAGTTTTTCGTAACCGCGATCCAAGTGGTAAATACGATTCACAACAGTTTCACCGCTGGCCACAAGGCCCGCCAAAACCAAAGACGCACTGGCGCGCAAGTCTGTCGCCATGACAGGAGCTCCGGTCAACTGACCTGGCCGTCCACGCACAACTGCCACGCGCGTTTTCGGAGTGATATCCGCGCCCAAACGGCAAAGTTCTGTGACGTGCATGAAACGGTTTTCAAATACGGTTTCCGTAATCACACTTGTTCCATGCGCGACTGTCATAAGCGCCATGAACTGCGCTTGCAAATCTGTCGGAAAAAGTGGATGCGGAGCTGTAGTGACATCCACAGCTTCCCAGCGATCGCACGGGAACACTGTCATGGAGTCCGCCGTGGTTTCAATTTTAAATCCGGCTTCGCGCATTTTTAAAATCAAAGCTTCCAAGTGCGCGGGCACACACTTATTCACAGTCACGTGACCGTGAGTGATGGCTCCTGCAATCAACAAAGTTCCAGCTTCAATACGATCCGGCATAATAGAGTGAGTCGCTGGCTTCAGTGAAGAAACACCTTCAATGCGAATCACACTGGTGCCGTGACCGGTGATCTTCGCGCCCATTTTATTGAGATATTCCGCCAGATCTACGATCTCAGGTTCTTTAGCGGCGTTTTCCAAAACAGTCGTGCCTTCCGCCAAAGTCGCAGCCATCATCACGTTTTCAGTTCCACCGACAGTGACGGTTTCAAAAAGGAAAGTCGCACCTTTTAGTTTTTTAGTGCCGGCATGAACATAACCTTCTTTTTGCGTGATTTCCGCACCCAAAGCTTGGAAGCCTGCCAAGTGCAAATCGATAGGACGGCTGCCGATCGCGCAACCACCCGGTTGAGAAACCACGGCTTCACCGTATCTTGCCAGCATCGGGCCCATGCACAGGAAGCTTGCGCGCATCTTACGAACTAGATCGTAGGAAGCTTCGTGAGAACTCAGCGGATGAACAGTGACGTGGAATTCATCGCCAACCCATTTGGTCTCACATCCCAAGCTGTGCAAAAGCTCTGCGGTGGATTCGATGTCCTTGAGCTTCGGTACGTTTTTAAAAACGTGCGTGCCTTCCGCTAAAAGCGTGGAAAAAAGAATTGGCAGAGCCGCGTTTTTAGCGCCGCTTGCAGAGACAGTTCCTTTAAGTGGGCCATTGCCCATAACTACCATTTTATCCATACGTCACTCCACGAATAACTCTATCATGACCGGAAAGATCTTTGACGACATTTATTTCGTTAAATATTTTTAAATTTACAAAGTGCTCTCTCATCGCGGACCCTTGGCTCATGCCCATTTCCATGAGCATGATGCCCGGTGCATTTAAATGAGACCCATAAATACGCGACCACGATCTTAATAATGCAAGCCCTTGATCTTCGGCGTAAAGAGCAGAATGCGGTTCGAATTTTTTTACATTTTCTTCGACCTGCGGATCATCGTGAGAAATATACGGTGGGTTGGACACCAAAATGTCCACTTTGTCTTTACCGGTCAAATCCTTGTAAGCTGACAAAACGGCATCGGCATTCGCGGCATCAGCTTGTACCAACTTAACACGGTCGGAAACTTCCAGCGCCTGTGCGTTGTGTGCGGCAACTTCCAAAGCTTTTTCGGAAAGGTCCACCGCGACCAAACGCGCCTCTGGAAATTCCTTCAGCAGACTTAAACCGATGCAACCGGAGCCGCAGCCCAGATCTATGATTCCGAAATTTTGATTTTTATCTTTAGCCCAAGAAATCGCTTCCTCGACAATGTGTTCTGTTTCGGGGCGAGGAATCAGAACTGAAGAGTTCACTTCAAAGCGATGTCCAAAGAAATCGCGATAACCAAGAATATAAGCAACAGGCTCGCCGGAAGCGCGACGGCGCACCAACTCGCGCAAAACCGCGAGTTCATCTTCTTTCATAGGTTGATCAAAGCGCAGGTAAAGCTGAATGCGTTCGCATTTAAGACCATGAGCCAACAAAAGTTCGGCGTCGAGGCGGGGGCTCTCAATTTTTTTGTCTTTAAAAAAGGCCGTCGTTTTATCGAGGATTTCTTTTAATTTCATTCAAATGCCCCGCAAGCGGAGGCTTTCACATCACTATTGTTGTGCAGTCTGCTTCTTGAGAGCCTCTGCTTGAAAGTTAGCAACGAGCGGGTCAATCAGCAACTCAAATGAGCCATTCATAACCTGGTCGAGCTGGTGGATGGTTAAACCGATACGATGATCGGTGATGCGCGTCTGTGGGAAGTTGTAGGTGCGGATACGTTCCGAACGATCTCCAGTACCGATTTGCTCCAAACGCACGTCGGATGCTTCCTTGCGCGCTTTTTCGTCTTCGATCTGTTGCAGTTTTGCGTACAGGATCTGGAAAGCACGCTCACGGTTGGCTGACTGGGACTTACCTTCCTGGCACTTTACGTCGATGCCTGTCGGAAGATGCACGATACGCACCGCGGATTCAGTTCTATTCACCGACTGACCGCCGGAACCTTGAGAGCGCATGGTTTCGATGCGCACGTCCGTCATCGGAATCTTGATCTCGGTCACTTCGACTTCTGGAATCACCGCTACTGTCACCGTGGAAGTATGAATACGTCCCGCGGCTTCCGTTTTTGGAACACGTTGCACGCGATGAACGCCGCTTTCGTATTTCAACTTACTGAAAACTGCATCGCCTGTGATGCTCGCGATAATCTCTTTTGCGCCGCCGGCGTTGCCTTCAGAGAAAGAAAGCATTTCCACTTTCCAGCCTTGCGAGCTGGCGTAGTGAACGTAACCACGGAAAAGTTCATCGGCGAAAAGAGCCGCCTCGTCACCGCCGGCACCGGCGCGGATCTCCAAGATGATGTTCTTATCATCGTTAGGGTCTTTGGGGATGAGAGCGATTTTAAGTTGCTGCTCCAACTGTGGAAGCTGGGCTTCGAGCTCTTTGACTTCTTCGCGGATCAATTCACGCATTTCTGGATCTTGTTCAGCGGTGAGAAGCTCTTTGCTGGTTTTGAGGTTTTCCGTTTTCTTTTTAAAGTCGCGGTAAACAGTGACGATCTTCTCCAGGTTTCCCAGCTCCTTCATGAGCGCGCGGTACTGGGTTTGGTTTGAAGCAATATCCGGCCTTTGAAGAGCCATATTGACTTCTTCATAGCGTGATTCCACTTCATCCAATTTCGAGAACATGGGAGTAACTCCTAGATCAGTCGCAAAACCAAGTTGGGATTCAGAAATAAGAATGCGGTTCGAAGAGTGAACCGCATTTCATGCAAGAACGTCCTCCGAGCGGAGGTCACGCATTTACTTTTTGCCGTAACGTTTTTTGAAACGATCGATACGACCTTCAGTGTCCATCACACGTTGTTTGCCTGTGAAGAACGGGTGAGATGCGGAAGAGATCTCTACTTTGATCAAAGGATATTCTTTACCATCTTCCCACTTAATAGTTTCGCTGGAATGAAGAGTGGAAGTTCCCAAGAAAGAGTAATCGCAAGAGATATCCTTAAATACAACAGTATTTACTTTTGGATGTAGGTTTTGTTTCATGACCTGATTCCTTCTAAATAATTTAACCTATGGGTCTTAAGATGTAAGGGTTTAACACAGTGACCACCCTGTGTCGAGTATAAATCGCTGCTTTTTTTGGCAACAGAAGGGGCTCCAGCCGCCTTTCCTGGTTAGATAAATTGCCCGTGATTTCATATAGTTAAGTTTACCCGCGAAATGCCGCCGTGGTCTTTCTCTCCACCGCCGTAGCGAGGGAAATTCAGGACCTCTCACTGTTCTGAAGGACGAAATCAAGACGGAACGTTTTGCTTTTTACCCGAACTTTCCGGGCGTTCTTGCCGCCAGTATCCTCTTTCGCCGAAGCTTGGAACCGCCAAGGAGGACCTATGAAAGCGCTTTTTTTAACGGCGTTGATCACGGCTGCCACAGCAACAGCCCATGCCGAAAAGATTTACTGCACCTTTACCGAACCGTTTCTCACCGTGACTTACAATTCCGATCTGAACACCATTCGGGTTGAATCACCGGATCAAGGCTCTGCGGAAGCTCCGGCTCGTGTGACATTTCTTCGCGGCGGTATTTTGAAAGTCGAAGCCGATGGAATTTCCCAATGGCTCGAGGTGAATCTAAGCAAAGAAGGCAGCGACGGCATGTCGGATTTTATTTATCCGTTTGAAGGCTCGATCAGCAGACAGCTTTTTGGTGGCTGTGAAACGGATCACTTGAAAAAATATTTGCCAACAAATCCACCGCCCAAACCTTTGAAATAAAAAAAGGGAGTCGTGAAAGACTCCCTTTTCGTTTCATGCCTTTTTGTTTTAAGGATTAACCCGGGCCGGACATCGCTTTAAGGAAGTCGGTGTTGGTCTTTGTTCCTTGAACTTTATCAAGCAAGAATTCCATCGCGTCGACAACGTTCATCGGCGCCAGAACTTTTCTCAAAATCCACAAGCGGTTGAGATCGCTCTTATCGACAAGCAAATCTTCCTTACGAGTGCCGGACTTGTTGATATCCATGCACGGGAAGATACGTTTTTCCATAAGCTTACGATCCAAGTGGATCTCGGCGTTACCGGTACCTTTAAATTCCTCAAAGATAACCTCGTCCATACGAGAGCCCGTGTCGATCAGTGCTGTTGCGATGATCGTGAGGGATCCACCCTCTTCAATGTTGCGGGCCGCACCGAAGAAACGTTTTGGTTTGTGAAGGGCGTTGGAATCCACACCACCCGACAAGATCTTACCAGACGGTGGAACAACCGTGTTGTAAGCGCGGGCCAAACGAGTGATGGAATCGAGCAAGATTACAACGTCATGTTTGTGTTCAACCAAGCGTTTTGCTTTCTCGATAACCATTTCAGCGACTTGCACGTGGCGCGTGGGTGGCTCGTCGAATGTGGAAGAAACGACTTCACCTTTCACCGTACGCTGCATGTCGGTCACCTCTTCCGGACGCTCGTCGATCAGAAGAACGATGAGTTTTACTTCCGGATGATTGTGAGTGATGGCGTTGGCAATTTGCTGCATCAAAACAGTTTTACCTGTTCTTGGTGGAGCTACGATCAAAGCACGCTGACCTTTTCCAAGCGGAGCCATCAGATCCACAACACGTGTGGTGTATTCACCCGGATTGTGTTCAAGCTTCAGGCGCTCATTTGGATAAAGCGGTGTTAAGTTGTCAAAAAGGATTTTATCTTTACCTTTTTCAGTGGTCTCGAAGTTGAGAGAATCCACTTTCAAAAGCGCAAAGTATCTTTCGCCTTCCTTCGGAGGACGAACCGTGCCTGTAACAGTGTCACCGGTTCTTAAACCGAAGCGGCGGATTTGCGAAGGGCTCACGTAAATATCGTCGGGACCCGGCAAATAGTTATAGTCCGGAGAACGCAAGAAACCGTAACCGTCTGGCAGAATTTCCAAGACACCGGAACCGTAAATATCTTGGCCCAGCTTCGCGGCTCTTTTCAGGATTTCAAAGATCATGTCCTGACGGCGTAAGCCCGCGGCGTTTTCGATTTTCAGTTTTGTCGCAAGCTCTGTGAGCTGCGTGATGTTTTTGGATTTCAAATCTTTGGAAGACAGCCAGCTTTTTTCTTCGTCCGTCAATTGAATGTCGGCAAGATCCACTTCTTGAGTTTGTGCCGGAGGCTGAGTCGCCGCCGCATCATCACCACCACCTGCAGGCTGACCTTCGTCACGATATCTGTCACCACGGTAATCACGGCGTTGTCCGCCGCCATTGCCACGGTCGTGTCTGTGACCGCCGCCGCCACGGTTGTCGCGGTTGTCTCTATTGTTCGGGCGGAATTCGCGGCGTTGTTGATGTTGTTGTTGGGGGCGATCTTGTCTTTGAGAATCTTGGGATGGGGTCGCGGCAGGAGCGGAAGCGGTTTCTGCGGGAGCGGCGGCAACAGGTTCGGCCGCGGCTGGAGGTGGTTCAGCTTGCGTCACCGCGGTTTCCGCTGAAGTCTCCTCGACAGATTTTGTGCGTGTGCGCTTTTTAACGACCTCAACGCCTTGTGAATCTTTAGGTTCAGACAAACAAATTCTCCTTGTAGGAATAAATAAGAAAAAGAAGATAGGATTAAGAAGTTTGATCCGGTTGGAACTAAACTGTTGTGCTTGCCCTAACTTTCCGCGAAAGGGCTAGTCGTGTCAACCGAAAATCTCTTTTCGCCGTTCGCTTTGGCCTAAATATGCTAAATAACTTGGTTTTTATCTTACTCGTAACGAAGCTGTTTCAATGTGAGAATAGCTCTCCACGAGAGCTCAAAATGCATAAGAAGAAAGTCCGGGGTTGTCCGCGCGGTTCAAGACGGAACAACTTTGGTGTTTTATAAAAAGAAAGCTCTTTCAATTGTTTAACTCTTGGCCAGCCTTTGTCCAGTTCATGAGATTTTACTCTGAATAAGTTAAAAATGACCTCATTCCCTCTTAATTTTTCGTCTGCAATTCCGAAACGTTAGTATCCGCATATTAAGCATAAGGAGTCTAACGTGGAGGACACAGTTAATGTTCCGGCACCAAGAACCCCTCTGAACCTAGAGGTTTCTTTCAAGCGCAGCTATGCGCGCGAAGAGACTAAAGGCACGCTTAAAAATATCAGCATCACTGGAGCCTTTCTGGAATTTGAAGGTGGGAATGTCAGAGCCAACGAAAAGTTAAACCTTGTTTTCATCGTCGCAGGTCGTGAGCGGAAAGTTGCCGCGCATGTGATCTGGACTAATTCCGTGGGTTGCGGAGTGAAATTCATGCCCGTGAATAACCGGGACGTGCAGATTGTCGACGACTTGATTTATTTCGTCGAAAACAGTCGCCATGATCGCCGCTCTCTCATGGATACGATTTTTAAGAAAGTCGGCTAAGACGAAAAAAAAAGAGCGAGTGAAAACTCGCTCTTTTAGTTTTTAATCTAAGTTAAAGCCGAACTATGTTCCGACGTGGGTGTTATCCATCGCCTGCTGTTCAAGCTCTTTTTGTTTTCTTTTCTTTCTCAACACAATCAGTACCGCCAAACCTGCGGCCGCAAGACCGACGACAGCCAAAGCCATTGTCGTGTCGTTATCCATTCCGGTTGGAGCCGCTTCTTCCGCGTGGTGCGCTTGCTGATGGGGCGGAGCCGGAGGATTCACAGCCTCAACAGGAGGAGGCGGAGGTGGCATCTGCTCTTGCGCCATCTCTTGTGGAGGTGGTGGAGGAGGAGCCATTTCCTGCGGTTGTTGTTCCGGCATTGGCGGCGGAGGAGGAATTTCCCCTTGAGCCATTTGCTGAGGAGCTTCTTCATGCGGAGGAGGTGGCGGCAAAGACGGAGCTTGAGGCTCTGTCGGCATAGAGTTCGCCATCTCTTGATGTTGTGCCGGAGGAGCGTCTGGAGCCGGCATTGACGGAGCCGCAGCTACAGCGCCACTGCGCCAGTAACGAAGCTCGGTTCCTTCAGCAAGTTTGCCTTTGGAATCAACGCTGTTGCTCGACCAAACTTCTTTCCATGCGTTGTCATAACCCAAAAGATTTTTAGAAATCTCACGGATATTGTCGCCCGCTTTAGCTACGTAAACTTCCGGCGCCATGCCGTTGTCTTCGTAGTAAGTGACCATGCGGGAAGAATCATCCGGACGGTGAGGAGAGTTGTAATAAACTTTATCACCAGGACGCACATCACGAGATTTGAAGGTCGGGTTGCCTTTTTTGAGTTCCGCTGTTTTATCCGCACCGTAAATCATCTGACTGATGCCAGCCAAAGAATCACCGGGACGCGCAAAGTAAACAGTGTTGTACCAAGTCTTGCCAACTTTCCAAGGAGCCGTCGCCACCTTTTGCAAAGGGATATTGGCTTTCTTAGGAGCTTCTTCCTGATGGTCCACGGTGGTGGTTGTTGTTGTGGAGCTTTCGAAAACAGAAGTCGTATCTGTTGTCGCCGGTGTGCTGTCTACGACAGTTGTGGAACTGTCTGTCGCTGCCGGAGGCGGCACATCCGCTGTTGTCGCTGTGGATTCCGCGAAAGGATCCGCAGGGAGTGTGTCGTTATGAGTGGCAACATCGGTCTGCTCTGTGGTGGCTTGATTCTCACCCGCAGTTGTTTCCGTTGTTGTCGTCGTGGTCTCAGTTGTTGTGGTTGTTTCGCCTAACGCATCCTCAGGAAGTTGATCGCTGGCAAGAGAGTTGTCTGCAATTTCAAGAGCTTCGTCGCCTTCAAGTTTTTCAAGATCCGCAGAGTCCATATCCGCGGCGACTTCAGAGTCCGCTTGATTATTTTTAGACGTGCAACTTGTCACCTGAAAGGCCAGACCTAAGCACGCCAATAAGACTACGAGTTTTTTCATCATGTGTTCATCCTTGAGTGATGCTATGAAACATACTGTTTCAATGAAGCGTTATTAACAATCTAAAACACAAGATAGAAGGCTTGCAAATACTTATAAAACCCCTGGACTAAGGGTGAAGACGAAGTTTCGCTCCCAGTTTGATCTTATTTTTGGTGAACCATCCCTCACTCATCTCCAAAGCATACTTCGCCGGCTTCGCGCTGGCGTATGAAGGCAGTTGTTCATCGGGGACATTTTTTCCCGAAGTCATTTCCTGCACGTCGATGAGTTTTCCATTTTTATCGAAGTAACCGATGGACAGGTTGATCAGCGTATTTTTCATCCAGAAAAAACGCGTCTCTTCATTTTTAAATATAAAGAGCATTCCTTCATCCGGTCCCATTTTGTCCCTGAACATCAGTCCACGTTCATGCTGATCTGGGGTTTCCGCGATTTCCACGACCAAGGTCTTGGCGCCAACGGTGATCTTTTTCTTTTTAAAAGGAGATGCCCCGAGTGCCACGGAAGACACTAATAATAAGGATAGTAAACCGGCACTAAGCCTTTTGCAGCATTTCCAAAGCCACACCATAACGGACCCCTTTTGTTGAAACGATCATCCCTGGTAAGTTTAGCGCTTCGATCAGCGCAAGCAAGATGGAAGAGCCGGCATAAATAATATCCGCCCTTCCGCCCAGACCGTACTTGGTCTTTTTTTCTTCAACCGTGGTCTCTGCAAATTCATTCACCCAATAAGCAAGTCTTTCTTTGCGCAACAAGAACCCATCCACCTTCTTTTCATCAAAGCCGCCGACTTCAATCGCCACCAGCGAGGTCGGTGTTCCGGCCACGGCAATTATGCGGTCGATTTTTTCTTTTTGCAGTTCCGGCAGTACTTGGGAAATCTGCCCGCGGATGAATTTTTGCAAATTCTCTCGCTCATTCTTCGGCACCGGCTGCGTACTGATAAACTTTTCCGTCAAACGCACGCCACCGATGTTCAAACTTTCCCCGAAAAGAATTTTTTTGCCTTTTCCGGTGATAATTTCAGTGGAGCCTCCGCCGACATCAATCACCAAAGAAGTTTGCTGGTCATCCGCAAGGCCCGCGGTAGCTCCTTGATAAGTAATGCGCGCTTCGTCTTCGCCGGGAATAATTTCAATGGGAATACCCAGCTCTTCGCCGATTTTAAAAAGCTCGGATCCATTGCGCGCATCCCGCGCAGCCGAAGTCGCCATCGCTAAAATCTTATCCACTTTGGCGGCATCGATTTCTTTTTTAAAGTTGCTCAGACATTCACGCGCACGCTTGAGCGCATCTGGATGAAATTCGCCCGTCTTATCCACGCCCTGACCCAAGCGCACCACTTGCGTGAGATCCTTATGAACCCGGGTGATTCCTTCCTTGGTTCCTTCGGCGATAAGACATAAAAACGTGTTCGTTCCAAGATCGAGAGCGGCTACTTTCATTTCAACTTCTCTTGCAGAATTTTATTTACTATTTCAGGGTTGGCTTGCCCCTTGGAGGCTTTCATCACAGCACCCACAAAGAAACCAAAAAGATTTTTTTTCTTTCCGGATTTATAATCCTCAACACTTTGAGTGTTGGCGGATAAAACCTCATCAATGATTTTTTCAATCACCGCCGGATCAGAAACTTGCACGAGGCCTTTTTCTTTAATGATTGTTTCCGGATCTTTTCCAGAAGCCCACATTTCCTGAAATACGGTTTTGGCGATTTTTCCGGAGATTTCACCTTTATCAATCAGCGCGATCATTTTTCCAAGCTGCACCGGTTTAATTGTGGCATCTTGAATTTCCTTGCCTGCGGCTTTCAGCTCACGCAAAACTTCAGTCATAATCCAGTTGGAAGCCGCTTTATAGTTTTTGCATTCTTGGGCCGTGGCTTCATAGTAATCCGCCAAAGCTTTTTCCGTGGTTAAAACGGAAGCATCATACTCAGGCAGTGCGTGCTCTTCTTGAAAGCGCAGCGCGCGAGCGATAGGAAGCTCCGGCAATTCACGGCGGAAACGCGCGATCATGTCTTCACTAACTAAAACCGGTAGCAGATCTGGATCGGGGAAATAGCGATAGTCTTGCGCGTCTTCTTTCGTGCGCATCGAGAAAGTGCGGTTTTTATCCGGGTCCCACAGACGCGTTTCCTGGATGATTTTTTCACCGCGCTCTAAAGCGTCGATCTGTCGTTCGATTTCATACTCAATCGCTTTTTCAACGAAGCGAAATGAGTTGATGTTTTTAATTTCAACTTTGGTTCCAAACTGTGTCGCACCCTCTTTACGAACAGAGACGTTGCAATCACAGCGCAAAGAACCTTCTTCCAGGTTCCCGTCACACACATCCAGATAGCGCACGATCTGACGAATGGTGCGCGCATATTCCGCAGCCTCTGCTGGGGAACGGATATCCGGACCGGAGACGACTTCTAAAAGAGGAATGCCTGCGCGGTTGTAGTTGATAAGCGTGTACTCGCCATGGTGGTTGGATTTACCGGCATCTTCTTCCATGTGGGCGCGCGCGATAGTCACAGTTTTTTCCACGCCGTCGACCTTAAAAGTAACGCGGCCGTTTTCACAAAGCGGCTGATCATACTGGGAAATCTGATAGCCTTTAGGAAGATCCGGATAGAAATAATTCTTACGGGCAAAAATAGATTTGCGGTTGATCTCGCAACCCAATGCAAGACCGGTTTTGATGGAATACTCCACAGCTTTTTTATTTAGAACCGGGAGTGAGCCCGGCATTCCCACACTGACAGGCGATGTGTTCTCATTATCACTGGCACTAAAGGATGTGGATTCTGATGAAAAGATTTTTGTGGATGTGCTCAGTTGCACGTGAATTTCAATGCCGATGACAGGCTCATAACCTCTATACGACATGGGGCTTTTGTCCTTTCACGGAAGAGGCGTTTTCCAAGGCCAGGGCGACGTTCAGCATTTTCTGCTCTTCAAAATGACTCGCGGTCAGTTGCACCCCGATCGGCAAGCCCTCTTGCGACATTCCAAAAGGAACGCTCATGCCAGGAAGGCCGGCAAGATTGGTTGATGTCGTGAAAATATCATTGAGGTACATGGCCAAGGGATCGGAAATGCGTTCACCGATTTTAAATGCCGGCGCTGTGGTCACAGGGCTTAGAATCACGTCGCATTTTTTAAAGGCCTCAAGATATTGATTCGTCATAAGGCGGCGCACTTGGCCCGCCTTATTGTAGTAAGCATCGTAGTAACCGCTGGAAAGACAGTAAGTGCCAAGCATAATCCGGCGTTTAACTTCGCTGCCAAAGCCTTCACCGCGGGTGCGACCATAGAATTCTTCAAGCTCCACTGCGGAAAGATTTTTGAAACTGGCGCGATAGCCGTATTTCACACCATCATAACGAGCCAGGTTCGAAGACGCTTCACTGGCGCACACAAGATAATACACCGGAACCGCAAACTCCGTCATAGGAACAGAGATTTCGACAATTTCAGCGCCAAGTTTTTTTAAAGTCTCAATCGAGTTATCCACGGTTTTTTGCACATCCGGATGCAGGCTTCCACGCATGTATTCTTTAATCAGTCCGACTTTAAGACCTTTCATATCGGCATCGAGATTTTTACTCCATGCCGGCACATTTTTCTGACTGGTGGTTGAATCATGTGGATCAAAGCCACACATTACTTCCAAAGTCAGAGCCGCATCTCTCACGGTACTCACCATGGGACCTGCCTGATCCAGGGAAGAAGCAAAAGCAATGATGCCGTAACGACTGATGCGACCGTAAGTGGGTTTGACACCGACGATGCCGCAAAAACTTGCCGGCTGACGAATGGATCCACCCGTATCAGTACCCACGGTTCCCGCAACCAGGCGTGCCGCTTGAGCCGCCGCCGATCCACCCGAAGAACCCCCAGGGACACAATCCAAATTCCACGGATTTTTCACGGCGCCAAAGTAAGAGGTTTCATTGGAAGAGCCCATCGCAAATTCATCTTGATTGAGCTTTCCCATCACAATCGCGCCGGCGTTTTTTAAGCGCGCCACTGCGGTGGCATCGTAAGGCGGAATGAAGTTTTCAAGAATCTTTGACCCCGCCGTGGTTTTTAGTCCCTTGGTGCAAAACATGTCTTTAATTCCAAAAGGTACACCGGCAAGAACGCCGACGTTTTCACCACGGGCGATGCGCGCATCAATAGCTTCCGCGTCTTTAAGTGCGTGCTCGTTTTTTGCGATGAAGGAATTTAAACGGCCGTCCAAAGAATCAATGCGCTTTTGGAAGTGGCTGACAGCTTCCACGGCGCTGAGTTTACGGCTTTGAACCGCTTCGGCAATTTCACTGATGGAGGCAAAAGTTAAATCCATGGCAGATCCTTAAACGACAGGAGGAACTTTAAAAAGATTGCCCGCGCGCTCAGGAGCATTGGCGGTCATTTCTTCAGCGGAATACTCTTGTGCGACCACGTCTTCGCGCCAGTAAGCTTCTATTTCAGTCGGGGTTACGAGCGGTTCGACTCCCGCGGTATTGATTTTTGCAATTTGCTCGAAATGTCCCAGGGCTTTACCGAGCTGGTCGCTATAGGCTTGCGCTTCTTCGTCACTGATTTGCAACCGGGCCAGCCGGGCGATGTGTTCGAGGGTCTTTTTATCAATCACGGGGATCTCCTTGCCGGAAGGAAGAGCTTTCAAAATACACGGAAAAATGAGCCGTCGTCACTCTTTCGGCGATGCATCCTATTAGACTAGACCTTTCTCCGCAAGAGGAGCGATGATAGATTCTTTTCATGTCCAAAAAACGCCACGAAGAATTAAAGAAAATCATCTCTCAACATGACTACAACTATTACGTCTTGGACCGTCCCGTAATCACAGATTACGAGTATGATAAACTCTTTGCCGAACTCCTAGAGATTGAGAGCAAAGAAAAGGGCTTGGATCTTTCCGATTCGCCTACGCAACGGGTGGGTGGCGCGCCCTTGTCTGTCTTTGAAAAAGCCCCGCACCGCTTGCCGATGCTTTCTTTGGCCAATAGCTATTCCCCTGATGATATTGTGGATTTCGACGAGCGGGTGAAAAAATTCCTGCACACGTCCGACGATATTGAGTACCTGTGCGAACCCAAATTCGACGGCCTTTCCATGGAGCTTATTTACGAGGACGGCTTTTTGGTGCGCGCGCTGACCCGCGGTGACGGAACTGTGGGTGAAGATGTCACCGCCGGTGTGCGCACTATTAAAAGTGTGCCATTGAGACTGGCGACGAAAAATCCTCCCGCACTTCTCGAGGTTCGTGGCGAAGTTTTAATGTTGAAAAAAGATTTTGCGCGTCTTAACGAAACCCAGCAAGAGGCTGGTTTGCAAACTTTCGCCAATCCTCGCAATGCCGCTGCTGGCTCTGTTCGCCAGCTTGATCCGCGCATCACAGCAGCGCGACCTTTGCGCTTTTTTGCTTACGCCTTGGGTGCCGTTGAAGGCATTGAATTTAAAACACAGATGGATATTGAGACTTACTTTTCGGAAGTCGGCATTCCTTCTTTGCTCAATCGTGAAGCCTTAAATCTGGTCCGCGTTTGCACGGGTCCACTAGCCGTTGTTGATTACTACGAAGAAGTCGGAAAAATCCGCAGTGAGCTTCCGTTTGATATTGATGGCATTGTTATCAAGGTAAACTCTTTGCGCCTGCAAGACGATTTGGGTTTGGTGGCGCGCAGCCCGCGTTGGGCGACGGCCGCGAAATTTAAACCTGAGCAGGCTCACACCGTGATTGAAGATATCGTTGTGCAAGTCGGGCGCACGGGTGCTTTAACACCTGTGGCGATCATGACGCCGGTGAAAGTGGGTGGTGTCACTGTCACCAATGCCACTCTTCACAACCAGGACGAAATCAACCGCAAAGACATCCGTGTCGGCGACACCGTCGTTATTCAGCGCGCGGGAGATGTGATTCCTGAAGTCGTCTCTGTGGTGATGGATAAGCGCCCTCGTCATAGCCATCCTTTTGAGATGCCCACGCACTGTCCTGCATGCGGATCCAAAGTGCAAAAGATGGAAGGCGAGGTTGTCACTCGCTGCGTGAATCCGCTTTGCATTGCCATGGTTAAAGAATCCTTGAAACACTTTGTCGGTCGTCGTGCGATGAATATCGATAAAGTGGGCGATCGCTTGATTGAAACTTTGGTCGATCATCATCTGCTGTCTCGTTTTTCCGATTTTTATCGCCTGACGAAAGAAAATATTCTTTCTTTGGAGCGCCAAGGGGAAAAGTCAGCGGAAAACGTGATCAACAGTATTGAAGCGAGCAAACACCCAACATTGGCGCGTTTTATTTTTGCTCTGGGAATCCGTTTCGTCGGTGAGCAAACCGCGAAACACTTGGCCGATCACTTCCTTAAAATCGATAAATTCCTTGAAGCGAGCGAAGAAGACCTGCTTTCCGTTCCTGAGATCGGCCCTAAAGTGGCCAAAGCCATTTTGACATGGATTTCAGATGAGCGTCTGGTGCGCGAAGTTCACGAGATGCAAAAGCTTGGTGTGAAGATTTCCAACCCCGTGCGTTCGCACGAGGGAAAACTTTCGGGTTTGAGTTTCCTCATCACCGGCACCTTGCCGGTAAAACGTGATGACGCCAAAGACTTCATTGAAAAGAACGGCGGAAAAATTCTGGGTTCGGTTTCTTCGAAATTGAATTATCTTGTGGTCGGTGATGACCCTGGCTCCAAGCTTGAAAAAGCTCAGAGCCTCGGTCTGAATATCATCTCGTGGGATGATTTGCAGAAAATGGTTTAACGAACGCCTGCGCGTGGAGCTGTCGCTTTATTGGCGTCAACAAGTTCCGCCATGCGCCCGCGTAAGTGGGAACAAGTCGAGCCCAAATCTTTCACGGCGTTATTGACCTGTTTTGTTCCATAGCCGCGCTTTTTAAAGTGCTCACGCAAAGCGGTTTCATCTTGCTGGCAAAGTGTATCCACACGACGAACCAGGGCACGGTATTCCTGCGGATTATTGCGCGCAAAATCCAGAGTGTCTTTGGCGGGTCCCGCGAGCTTCGTGCAATCTTCTGTCGCAGTTTTAGAGCGCTTGATGCACAAAGGTTTGTTATCTTTGATTCCAAAAATCACAGGATTGCAAAGAACCACAGCATCGCCGCCGTCATTTCCAGAGATAGCCCCTTCTGATGGAGGATTTTTACAAGAGTAAGTCACTCTCTTTCCGGAGGCATCAATCACTTCTCTTTCAGAGACCGGCTGACAGCGTCCGCCGCCATCTTTACCGGAACCTTGCAAAGCCCATCCAGCGTATACACAGGCCAGACGTCCTTTGGAAGTCACCTCATCCACATCCAAGTTGTCATTGCCTTTCAGGCTTCCAACATCACTCAGCTCACGCAGATGAAACTCTTTAACCTTGCGATCATTGGTGACGCGATCTAAAACCGCGCCGGTCTCATCCCGGCGTTCCACTGTGGTTGTCGGACCCGCCAAAGACGGCTTTTCCACTTTGGCATTAGGCCCAAGATCAATCACTACGGGTTCTGAAGAGGCCGGTGTTACCACTGTTTTTACCACCGTATTCTTTCTTTCCACAGGAGCCGCAAAAGCCGCTGAGCCCTCATCCTGTGCGATTTCCACATGACGAGCCAAAGTCGCAGCATCAATGTTCACACGCGCACCGGTGTAATCTTTTTTCTCAAATTCTTTTAAGAGATTGCGGGACACTTCTTCGGAGCTACCCCACGGAGACGTACAGACGTTGACTCCGCTGTGAGCATCGCCAGGACATTTCATGCACAGATACTGCAAACCACCTTGCACGCGTTTTTCCACTTGGCATCTTTCATCGGCGGCATAGGAAGTCACAGGCTTGAGCAGTTCCCATGTTGCGCACACTTTCGGTGAAAACGTCATTTCTTCCAACCATGGAAAGATCGAAAAAAGTTTGGAGCGTTTTTCACTGATGCGCTGACCGCTTTCGATCAACTCGATATTGTGATTAAAGGCTCTCAGCTCTTTGATCCACAGTTCTTGTTTTTCAGGCGTGAGAGCACGGAACTCGTCATAACTCAGAGTGATTTTGTCCGTAGATTTATAAAGAGCACTTTGTGCTCCGGCTGCGAGGGCAAAGAAGTAAACCAGTGTGAATAAAAAAGCACCTGCCTTCATCCCGACTTCCTTTGGAAAGATTGAACAAATATGGAATTTTTATCGGAAAATTTTTGGTTTATCTTGAGACTCCCAGACCAAAGCCCAGGAGCCTAAAATCCGCCAGAATCTAGGACATAAAAAAAGCCTGCGTCTTTGGAACGCAGGCTTTGAAGTTGTACGCTAAGTAAACAATCAAATTAAAGGTGATCGATAACGATATCGCGAGCCATCACTGTTTTGCGGCCGTCTGCTTTCGCACTCTCGATACCTTTCAAGCAAAGTTGCTCGATAGCTTTGCTAAGAACATCAATTGTCTCAGCAGAAGTGTTCATTTGACCTTTTTCTTTGATGAGTTTTTTCACTTTGCTTGTCACTACAAGTACGTCTGCCATGATTAAACCTCTCCATCCTTGTTTTTCTAACAATAAAAGGTTTGCATAGGGTCCAGAGATTGACAATATGAAATCTTCTTGCGGCGCAATATTATCCGCGGCCGGGATTCACCATCAACTCCGATTTGCCTTCCATGAAACGGAACAGTTCCGCCTGGCGCGAACCACTTTCCGTCGGAGAGATCCACACGAAAGTTTTCTGATCGATCGGTTTGGTACACTCCACATCCAGGAACGCTGGCGACCAACAGCCACTGTTGAGATGCTCGATGGAGCCGATAATTTCATGCCGCGTGTGATGGGTGTGCCCGAAGACAATGCGCTGCACTTTTGTTATTGCTCCGGCCATGGCAAGAACCCGCTCATCCGGCTCCTTGTATCCGGACACCAGGGAGGTCACCGATTTGCTGTAAAAAAGGAAAAACGGCAAAAGCAAAAACAGCGGAATAAAAGCCCAGAAAAAAGAGATCTCATAGACCGCACGGATAAAGACCATCAGCTGAAAGATCAAAAAGAACGCCACAAAAATAATAAACGCACGGTCCAACCACAGTTCCCGCGCAAGCAAAAACGGATTGCTGGCCGCAGGCGCCACGAAAAGTTCTTTCAGCTCCCGCACCATGCGCGGTTCGGCGTTGGATTTTTCGGCGATCACAGAAACACGGTCTTCGATTTTCAGCGGATTGCGAATCGGTGCCGCGAGACGGTCAAAGAAAGAATGAAGCAAAGTCACGACCGCGCCCCAGAACCAGGTTAGAACCAGTCCCGGTTGCGCCTTAGCGACATATTTAAAAAAGAATTTAATATATTCGGGAAGGGTCATGATGTAGTTCGTGTCCACATGTGGATTGAAAAAACCCATGCCGTTCATAATGTAGCGGCAAGCCAGATTTCCAAAGGGCAGTTTTAACGACACATAGTTGTAGCCACGAATGAACGGATTAACCGGGTCTTCGCACATACAATAGGGATCGTATTGATTGCCGTGCTCGATCAATGTGTCTTGGTTGCTGATATAAAACCATTCAACAAAACGCACATCACCCCGTTTGTGATCCGGCAAATTCAAGTGACGATAGATTTCCTCCTGCACTTCCGGAAAATGCAGCTCCAGATCATGGTTTCCGATGACAAAAATCACACGGTGGCCGCGCAAAATAAATTCCCTCAGCGCGCGCACGAATTCCGCGTGGTCATTGAGAATGACTTCAATTTTATAACGGGATCTTTCTTCGCGTGGAAAAAGCCCGCGATGACGTTCCAGCCAGCCGACATGAAATACCGGTTCCTCGGGAAGACGCAGAACACTGTCAAAATCAAAAATATCTCCATTAAGAATGAGTTCCACGGGAGCGCCTTGCGCTTTTTCTTCGATGTGCTTCAGAAAGCTTTCAAAAACGTCATCAAAGAAAAATTGCCGCGTCTTAAATTTCTTCCACAACGGGAAACGCAGATTCACGGGCTCAGCTTCAGTCAAATGCAAATCACTGATAATCGCCGTGTGCGATGCAGATTTAAAATCAGGAATAGGACGCGAAAAAGAAGTGGGCAAATGAGCCTCCCAAGAATATGATCGTGCAGATGAGCGAATTTATCAAGAACCTGAAAACTCCAATCGCCGTTGTCGGCATGGGTAAAAGCGGAGAAGCTGCACGAAACCTGCTTTTGCATTTCGGTTTTAAACCGGAGTCCGTTCTCACATTTGATGTGAAAATGGATTCGGCTGACTATAAAGACCCCGAAGAGATGATGGCTAAAGCCTCGCCACAAACTTTGGTGGTTTCGCCGGGGGTTCCGCTGTCTTCCGCGTGGATCCAAAAGGCCCGCTCTCACGGCGTTAAAATCACCAGCGAAATTTCCCTGGCAGCGTCCTGCCTTACCAGTGAAAAAGTGATGGGTGTTACAGGTTCCGTGGGAAAAAGTACAACGGTCTCACTTTTAGGCGCGGGACTGGCCGCTTTTTCAAATCGCTATTTCGTCGGTGGAAATCTGGGAATTCCTTTTGCCTCTTACGCGCTCGAGGTGTTGCAAGGAAAAAGACCTCGCGCTGACTGGGTGGTGCTGGAGCTTTCCAGTTATCAGCTGGAAAACTGCGAACAGCTTTCTTTGGATTTTTCCGCGATCACTTATTTTACTTCCAACCACTTGGAACGCTATGACAGTCTTGAGCATTATTACCGCACCAAGTGGAGCATTCTTGAGATCACCAAAAATGCCATGCTCTTAAACAGCGAAGGCGGTGATCTTGTTGAGTACTTCAAAAACAACGGCCACCATGAGCAAGTGAAAGTCGTCTCTAAGAAAGATCCAAGCCTGCAACGCTTCCAGCTGGAAAACGCCCAACTTATTGGTCAGCACAATCAGGACAATCTTGCCCTCGCAACATCCCTGGCACTCTTGGCGGGATGGCCTGATGCTGCCGTTGAGGGCATGAAAAACTTCCGCGGGCTTGAACACCGTTTGGAGAATGTCGGGGTAGTCAAGGGCGTGCGCTTTATCAATGACAGCAAAGCGACCGCTATGGACAGTGTCCTTATCGCAGCCACTGCAGCCTATGATACTTTAACGGATGGCGGCCGATTGATTTTACTTCTGGGCGGCCGAGATAAAAATCTTCCTTGGCAGGATTTGATTCCTTTGAAGAATTTTAACGGCGTGGAATTTATTTTCTTTGGGGAATGCCGTGAGATTGCGCAAAAAAAATCTCTTTTACCCGGTCCTTCCTTCGCGCATCTTGATGAGGCCCTTCACCATGTCTTTGCAATAGCTCGTAAGAACGACACGGTTTTACTCAGTCCCGGCGGAACAAGCCTTGATGAGTTCAAATCCTTCGAAAATCGCGGGAATTTCTTTAAAAAAAGAGTCGAAGAGTTCGCGAAAGCCTGATTTATTCGCGGAAGTTCAAAACTGAAAGTGAGTTTGCGTCCACCGGAAGCACGCGGGAATAAATTTTCTGCGTGCGGGTTCCGATCACGACGACCTCATGGGTATCTTCAGGAACATTGTAAAGAATAAATCCACCGCCAGCGATGCCCTTGCGATTTTGCAGGATCTTTCCTTGCATATCAAAGTAGACAATATTGTGCGGATCAAATTGATCGTAAGCCGCAAGGTACACTTCAAAGTCTTCATCAGGAACAAATCCCACGACCACGCCTGCCGTCGCCGAATCATCAATGCGCAGGAATGTTTTAATAGAATTCAGCCATGACCAAGAAACCAAAGGCACGTGAACGAAAGCGTCCGTATCATTATAAAGGTAACGAGCCGCCACGTATTCGGCGCCTTCCGGATGAACACGCATCATTCCCAGACGGCTGATGTGCGGCAGGCTCACGGTTGTCACGCCGTTTTGCACATCCAATTCTTCATTCAAACTTTGCATTGTGATGCGTGCCGGATGAGGCTCGCCGCTAAAGGCGTCGTACACACGTAACGGCACCACTTCATTTTTAATAGTGGACTCGACATCACCTTGGGCCACAGAGCCCTCTTCAACAACCACGTTCTGATAACCAAAGATCGACTCAGAGCGAGTGGCGAGAACCGAGTGAAACCCCGGATTCACATTCACAAACGCATAAAGACCATTTTGGCCCGTAGCTTTTAAAGTCGGATCCGGCAACATAAACTGATTAAAATAAACCGGCTCAAGATCGGGATCGGATTCCACCATAACCTGAATGCCGGAAACAGCTTTGCCGTCCAAGCTCACTTTACCCCAGATCACTGTGGGTGCGCCATCAAAAGAAAGATTTCTTTGCTGAGCGATAATATTCTGAAGAGCTGCAATCATGGTTTCGGGATAAAGCTGGGACTTAAACTCTTGTCCGGAAATCACGATGGACGCTGTTTGCAAATGCTTCGGAGCTGCCGCACGCATGACAGTGCTTGAGCCCTTGATCACATTATCCATGGCGACCACACCGTCTTTTTTAACAGCGATTTCACTCGCACCTTTAACAAAAGTAACTTTGGTTTGCGCTGGAGCTGTATCGTTGGCGGAAGGGTTGTAAGCGCTGGTTAAAACACCGCCGAAATCAGGGTGCGGTTCAATACGAATTTTCGGCCCCTGCAAAGGACGAGCTTGCGAAGCCACCAAGCGACTTAAACGGAAGGAACCTTCACCCAAAGTTTTACCGTCTTTATTCACCAGACGAGCGATCACTTCGCCTGCGGTGTCAGCGACCTCTATATTATAAGTGCCTTGCTGCAAGTCCACACGACCCAGTTCTTTTAAGACACCTTCGTCACTGCGACGGATTTCAATATGGTGTTCATTGGTCACAGCCAAGCCGCCGGTGATTTCAAGTGGACCGACAATGGCGTGATTTTGTGAAGGCAAAAAGCCTTGTTCCAAACCAGATTGGTGATCTGTTTTTTCGGAAGAGTTCGACGCAGTATTATTGCTAGGTGTGTTTTGCGGCCACTGAACTTGCGGTGGCGGAACGGATTTTTTCACGTTGCCGCTCGCGTCTGTTCCCGAAACATAAACGCGGGAAGAAGACGCACTGCCTGAGTTGAGCACGCCGGACTTCTCCAGAGTTTCCTTTGCCATTTCTGACCAAGTTTGACCTTGCCAATTTTGGTCGAGAATTTCGCTGCGTCTTTGCGCTTCTTGCAAGCGAGTCGCTTGCGCCGGAGGCAACTGATCAATCCAAGAAGATGAATCTTCCGAAGCCACTTCACGCGGAGATGTTCCTGGGGTACCAAGAACTTCCGCGTTCTTTTTAATCACCATTTCCGGCAAAGACACACGCTGCGCATAAAGAGGTGCCGAAACTTTTTCAGCAGCCAAGGTGAGCGGTTTGATTTTTTCAATCCGCGCCCACTCAGCGGCGACTTTTTCTGATTCCAGGATTTCTTCAAAGGCGATGTGCGGAGGAGAATTTTTTTGCGCCTTGATCGTCAGCGCTTCATAAATAGGAACAAACTTCAAGCCACCCAATGAGCTTGACCAGCAAAAGCATCCCGCTATCACTGCCAGCGGCAGAAGCCGCTGAAGTCGCATTCCTTGCAACGTTCACCTCTTTACGAGAATAGTCATTTCTGACTAGTCTTCAGTTTATTTAGAAGGATCGGAAGTCGTCAATGACGTTACGGGTGTCGCGACTTTGGTTAAGCGCCTGGCGGATTTTTTCTGCGATCAACCCCGCACGGTCATCATCACGGTCAATTACGTCAAAACCGCCGTCTTCATTACGACCTTCGACCAGGACCTGGACCTGAACATCATAGGGGCGGCGGTCGCCAAGGATAACCACGTGAGTGTAGTAGCGCTCTTTGGCCATATCCATTTTTTCGATAGGACGGTTTTTCTTATCGTAAAACTGCGAAATCATCTCCCGGCCGTTTTCGCTGACGGAGCGGGGTTCGCCGATCACGCTCATAACTACGCGGCGGGTTTCGCTGACCCCCAAGGGTGTTTCTCGTAAGATCACACCACCTGTGCGGCAACTGGACAAAAGAAGAGTGGATGCTAAAGCAAAAAAAGACAGAACCTTACGCATTACTTTTTCATGCCTTTGTTCCAATCATCCATGAACTGCTTGATACCTTTGTCAGTCAAAGGATGATGAGTCATTTGTTGCATAACTTTGAACGGGATAGTCGCGATATCAGCGCCCATTTGCGCGGCGATTTGAATATGCATCGGGCTGCGCACGCTGGCGACCAGGACCTCGGTGTCGAAGTCATAGTTTTGGTACATTTGAATAACCTGATCAACCATCGCCATACCATCTTGGCCAATATCATCAAGACGGCCTACGAACGGAGACACCATAGTTGCGCCGGCTTTCGCCGCCAGAAGAGCTTGCATAGGTGAAAACACCAACGTGACGTTGGTCTTGATGCCCTCCGCCTTGAATTTTTTTACGGCGATCATGCCGTCTTCGCACATCGGAACTTTCACAACCACATTGGAAGCAAGTTTCGCAAGTTCACGGCCTTCACGGAACATTTCTTCGGCTTGCAGGCTGATCACTTCCGCGGAAACAGGTCCAGGAACTTCTTTGCAGATTTCTTTGATCACATCATGAAAAGGTTTTCCGGATTTTGCGATCAAGGAAGGATTGGTTGTAACACCGTCCACCCAGCCGCGTGCGTTGGCTTGTCTGATTTCTTCGATTTCCGCCGTGTCGATGAAAAACTTCATGGGATCTCCCGCAATGTGATGTGATTAATGATACACCAATTTTTACGTTGGCCAGGTCTAAAAATCAACCAGGCTTTTACCCTGCATGAAAAACTCCGCTTGCTTTGCGGGCTGGGCCGAACGCGCAATTTCACTCAAGCTTTTTTGATAAATGGGATGCTCATATTGACCCCATGCCTCCGCGGCACAGCGGATGATCAGCGGGTCCTGGTGCAGTTGCGGATAGGGCAGAGTCAAACGCGGTGACATCAGAATCATATCATCAAAGGCAAGCAAGGTCAGTTCTGAGTGGCTCTTTTGCACAAGACCCTGAACTCCCTGCGCGCACAGAGACAACGCCAGATGCAAAACTTGATCGACGCTCAGAGTTGTTTCAAAACGAATGACGAATTCCAGACGTGCGCTGAGATCCAGGCGCTCTGGTGTTAGAAATCTTTTATAGGCTGAGGAGATCGCGGTAGTATCGCCGCACTCGCTTAGTTTTGCCAGCAACTCTTTGGCTTTTTCCACACCACCCACCAAATCCAGGGCGATGTGAATCAAGGCCGAGTGTCTTTGTGCGCTCATGCCTTCTTCCCAAAAAGAACATCGCGGATTTGATACAAGCCCGGCTTTTGTTTTGCGAGCCATTCCGCCGCTTGCACGGCACCTTTGGCGAAAACCGTGCGGTTTAAAGCATTGTGCTCAAAGGTCAAAACCTCTTCGTCGCTCATGGAGTAAATCTTATGAACTCCGAAAACACCGCCGCCACGAATCGCCAAAGGCTCCGGCAGTTTTTTGCCCACCGCTTTTTCCAGATTTTCCTGCAAAGTGATCGCCGTTCCGGAAGGTTTGTCTTTTTTGCGGTTATGATGGATTTCTTCAATTTGAAAATCGAAATGGGAAACTGCGGATAAAGCCTTGAGGGCTTCATTTAAAACCGCAACACCCATGCTCATATTTGAAGACCATAGCACGGGAATTTTCTGTGCATACTTCTGCAAAAGATCTTTTTCTTTTTTGGAAAATCCCGTGGTTCCGCTTACAACGGGTGTTTTATTTTCAGCGGCGCGCTTAAGCACATCCGCCAATGCTTCCGGTGCGGAGAAATCAATCCACACATCAACACCGGCTGCTTTTTTCGCGTCCCACTTATCGCCGCGATCAAAAGCATAGAACAAAGTACAGCGGGAATTATTCTCGATCACTTGCGCGATCTCTTTTCCCATACGGCCGGAAGCGCCGACCAGTCCTACTTTAAGTTGTTTCATAGCACTCCCACGCGCTTCATTTCTGCTTTGAGCTTTTCCGTATGCTCAGGGGCAAGTTCCACCAAAGGTAAACGCAAAGACGCGGAATCAATCAAGCCCATCAGTTGCACGGCTTTTTTAACCGGGATCGGATTGGCTTCGACGAAAAGCAGATTGATCAAGTTCATGTATTTTTCGATATCCGCACGCGCTTGGCTGATCTGTCCTTCAGAAACCCATTTTTTCCACTGCACCATCTGGCGCGGAATCACGTGGGTTGCCACGGAAATAACACCGTGACCACCGCAACCTAAAAACTCCACATAAGTGCCGTCATCACCAGAAAGCATCACAAAATCTTTTCCGCAGTGTTTGATAATTTCCTGCGCCAGATCCATTTTGCCGGAGGCTTCTTTGATGCCGATAACGCCAGGAACTTTGCAAAGATCGCCGACAGTTTCCGGATTCAAGCCGGTGATTGTTCTGCCCGGGACATTATAAAGAATCGTCGGAATTTTCACAGACGTGGCAATCGCTTTAAAGTGTTCATACAAACCACGTTGTGGAGGTTTGTTGTAATAAGGAACCACGGTCAAAACCGCATCGGCGCCTAAGTCTTCGGCTTTTTTAGAGTCTTCGATGGATTTCGCCGTGCTATTTGAACCAGTTCCCATAATCAGCGGAACACCGGCGCCGCAGAATTGACGGATGTGTTTGAACAGCTCCGCAATCTCGGAAGATGTCAGCGTCGGACTTTCCGCGGTGGTGCCATTAACGACAAATCCGTCCACGCCGCCATCAAGCTGGTGTTTCAAAAGCCGATCCAAAGAAGCAAAATCGATTTTTTCATTTTTAAACGGCGTAATCAGGGCCGTGAAAGTGCCTTTGAAGTTTTTCATTCCACCACCTCGAGGTTGTATTTAAAGTCTCCAACAAAAACGGCGTCACCAATCATCAATGGATGATTGTCGCCATCGACAAAGTGAACCTGCATCGCGCCACCTGGCATGTGCACATTCACTTTTTTCACGCGGCTTTTCTGCGCATACACCAAAGCCGCCGCCACAGCACCTGTGCCGCACGCTAAAGTGTAATCTTCCACACCTCGTTCAAAAGTAACAGCGTCAATCGTGCCGGGCTGACTTTCCACAAAGAAAGTCACATTGGCGCCGGCGGGATTCAGATCCGCATGGGAACGCATTTCACGCGCCATTTCTTTCATCGCATGGCGCTCACCGATGTTTCCAATTCTTTGCACCAGATGAGGAACGCCGGTGTTCACAAGAACAAAAGTTTCCTCAGTGCCCGCGCGGGTTTTTAAAGTGATCGACGCTTTGACGGTGCGTGCTTCCGGCATGCGCACACGGATTTTGCCGTCCTCCAGAATTTCCGCGGTGACAAGTCCCGCCCCCGTGTTGAATTTCATCGTCTTAAGATCACTTGAAGACAGATACTCATGACAAAAGCGAGCCGCGCAACGGGCGGCGTTTCCGCACATCTCCGCGGTCGAGCCATCGGAATTATAAAAATCCCAATCAAAATCAAATCCCGCGGATCCACGCTGAATGAACAGCAGCCCATCCGTACCAACACCAAGCACACGGTCACAAATACGGCGGGCAAAATCAGGACGGGAAAGCTGCAGTTTTTTTTCGGCCTCCAGCCATGAAGAGCCCTCCCGGGCATCGATCAAAGAAAACGTATTGCCTGCGCCCGACATTTTGATGATGGAAACGGGCAGGAAGTTTTTCATCGCTCCTCCGTCTCGGAGGTCTCTTCTTGATCTCGGTAGTTATTATTCTTTTTAACAGGTTTTTTTTGCGTGCTTTCTTTGTAAGAAGGCTCGCCACGGCCGATCGGAGCAGGGTTGAGCGGAGGTAAAGGTCGTCCCTTCACCCCGCATCCAGCAAGAGGTGCGATGAGCACAATAGTCAGTGCGATTTTATTCAGAAGCTCCATTGGACCCCTTCAGCTCGGATTCCACCTCGGTAAGGTGGCGGCAAAGCATGGGGTCTATCATATACTGCCTGTACTGATTCGCAGAAATGTTTTTGCAGCTCATCACGTATTTCTGAGCCTCTTCCAGGTTCGCTTTCTTCGTCAAAGCACCCAGGCGCCAGGACCAGTAGTGATATTCAGGGTATTTCTCGTCGGCTTTCTTAAGATTATTCAAAGCTTCTTGCGCCTTTGTAAGGTTTTTCGCCGCAATAAACCTTTCCGCTTCCAAAGCCCACCAGAATTTCTGCAGAAGGGACTTCTTTACGGCCACAGGATCTATGAGTTTTTGATACTCGAGCCATTTTCCCTGGCAGGCCAACGCTTGAGCTAAACTCAGCTTCAGTTCTTCATCAAAACCGACCAGCAAAAGGGGCTTTTGCACGGTTTCTTGGGCACTTTTGCAATCGCCCTTAGCCACCATCAAGCGCGCGAGTTCGTTCACAATCAGAAAATTATCGGGTTCGATGCGCGAGGCTTCGGTGACTTTATCCAGGGCCTGGTTGAGGTCGGTTCGGCGCAAAGAAACACCGGTTTCAAAAAGCTGCTGCGCTTTATCGCTGAAAAACACGTGCGCGACATCGGAAACGGCTTTTTTCAATTCCGCCGAAGCTTGCGGGCGGCTTTCGCGCTGGATCGCGGAAGAAAGAATATTGAGCGCCTGCTGGCGGTCCCGCTGCAAACTCAGATTGTACGCTTTTTCGATAATGTCTTTGTAGGTCTCAGACTTGGGTGTTTTCGTCTGAGCAAAAGAGGCGGGGGCTGGAATAAAAAGAGCCACCCCGAGGGCGGCTCTTAATATAACTGATCTCATCAATTAGTTCTTTTTGAAAGATTTCAAAACAACAGTGACGTTACCGAATTGGCTTGGAGCCACTTGTTTCAACATACCAGACATTGGAACTTGTTGCGGGTTGATCCATGCGTTGATTTCCGCGTTTTGTTCTTTGTCTTTCAAACGAGCGTGGATGCAATCGAAAGTACCAGCAGGAACAGTGATTCTGTCCTCTTTAACTTCGATAACTTCAACGTCTTGTTTAGGAACTTGTTGTTCTTGACCGTTGACGATCATTTTTTTGATTTCGCCAGTGTTAGGGTCGATCAAAGTTTCAACTTTTTGTTTGCCAGCGAAGCCCAAGTCCATGTTTTGGTCCATCCAGATGCCATCAGCAGCAACGGAACGAACAGACATAGTCATGGAACCTTTAATGAAGCCCATGTCGATGTTGTAGTTTGCTTGGTCGCCGACTTTCCAGTCCAAACCCATTGTTTGAGCTTGGTCCATGATCGCAGGCATTTGAACCTGAGCAAGAACTTCAACGACAGACGGTGCAGCAACTGCGTTTACAGAGAACGCAAGACCTAGAGCGGCGATAAGAGCCTTAACCATAAATTCCTCCTTGAATGGTTTTTTCTTGTGCTTTAATCACACCACGACCAAGGGAGGTAGAGTCAAGGCTCAAATCATTGTTCTCTAAAACTACCCACCAAAACTTGACGCGGCTTGCTGCCGTTGGCGGGTCCCACAACTCCTTCTTTCTCAAAGATTTCAATGAGGCGCGCAGCGCGCGGATAACCGAGTCTAAATTTTCTCTGAATCAAAGACGCAGAAATTTCTTTCTGCTCCGAAGCCCACGACAGGATCTCGTCGTAACGCTCATCGTACTCTTCATCACCAAATCCGCCGCCGCCACCGCCGCCTTCGCCAGCGTCAGAGCCCTCGCCGCTAAAGCCTTCAAGAGCACGCATTGCCAAAGGATCGTATTCAGGTTCGGCTTGCGCCGACCAGTGTTTAACGACGTTATTGATTTCTTTATCTGACAGATAAGGACCGTGATGGCGTGTCGGCTTACCAACACCCGGCGCTTGGAAAAGCATATCACCGTTAGGAAGCAAACGTTCCGCGCCCGAGTCATCGATAATAATGCGCGAATCCATCTTTGACGCCACCTTCAGTGCCACCCGGCCTGGAATGTTCGTTTTGATAAGGCCCGTGACAACGTCCTTACGCGGAGACTGAGTCGCCACAATCAAATGAATACCGCAGGCGCGCGCTTTTTGTGTCAAACGCTGAATCGGCTCTTCGATGTTTTGTTTTTCCACGATCATAAGGTCCGCAAGCTCGTCGACGACAATCACGATGAAAGGAAGCGGCTGGTAGTAATACTGTTCCAGCTTCGCTTTGCCTTCTTCGAGCTCTTGATTGATGCGCTCGTGCTCTTCCACTTCAGACTTGCTGAGTGCTGCGGTTTTTTCATTGAACGCTTCGATTTTGCCGACACCGAATTTCGACAACGACTTGTAGCGCTTTTCCATTTCACGCACCGCCCACTTCAAGGCGGTCGCAGCTTTCTTCGGCTCTGTGATATGCGGCAAAGCCAAGTGCGGCACACTTGCAAACGGCGCAAGGTCGACCATTTTCGGATCAATCAAAACCAGGCGCAACGTTTTCGGCGAGTGGCGGAAAAGCAGACCGGTGATAATGGAACCTACGAAAACAGACTTACCAGAACCGGTTGTACCCGCTATCAGAAGGTGAGGCATCTTGCGCAGATCGACAACCTTCGGCTCGCCATCGACGGCGCGGCCTACGGCCATCGGCAGTGCCAGATCCTCGCTCCAGAATGTGTCTTCAGCGATCAAGTCTTTATAATAAACGGTTTCACGCTTCAGATTCGCAGTTTCAATACCCACCACATCCGTTCCCGGAATGTGACCGACCACGCGCACAGATTCAGACGACAACGCGAGGGAAAGGTCGTCTTCAAGCTCCGAGATCTTACTGATCTTCACGTCAGCATTGGGTTTAAATTCGTACATTGTGACCAGCGGTCCGGGCTTGGCATCCTGAATCGTTCCTTCAATGGAGAAGTTTTTAAGCTTTTCCACCAGGGACTCGGCTTTTCTTTGAATTTCCGCTTTGTCGATTTTAATACGTGATGCCGGTGGATCTTCGAGTAGGGCCAGCTTCGGCATGTCCCAGTTCTCGATACGACGTGGAGGTTTTGCCTTCATCACGACTTTGCGCTTTTGCGCCATTTTCACCGCGGGAGTTTCTTCTTCCTCTTCTTCAGCCTCATCGTCCTCGTCGGCGTCTTCGTTCACGGAAGAAGCTTCCAACTCTTCATCTTCTTCCTCGTCCTCTTCGGCTTCTTTTTCTACGAATTTTTTATCGGCCAAAGGAAACACGGGTTTCACTTCCGCAGGGACTTCGGATTTTTTTGTGGCTTTGGATTTTTTATTTTCTTTGATAAACATGCCTGCAAAGAACGCGGCGATCTTATCGCCCACTTTTTTCTTTTTCAGCATCGCCAAAAAGGCGCGCGGAGCTTCGGTGAGTTCCTGCAGGGATTTTTCGAAATAGAACACGATCAAAACCGCCATGAGCGACAGCAAGATCACCTGCACACCGACGGTGTTGAAAGCCCGGATCAGCGCCTGGGAAACACTCAAACCCAAGAGGCCGCCCAAGTAGATCTGGTCATGGAAGACCTTGGTGGTTGGCAAGTACAAAGACAGAAGGGCGGCAATGTTTACAATCAAAAGCAGCGCCCACACAAAGCGGATGTTCTTAAGGTTGAACGACTCCCCCTTAAAACTCGCATAGGCCATGCGTAAACAGCTCACCACAACGACCCAAGCCGCCAAACCGAAGAACTGATACAGCAGGTCGGCCAAAAAACTGCCGACAATGCCGCAGTAATTGGTCGCTTTAAGGCCTTGTCCAATAGAATTCATGGAGGGATCAAAAGGGTTGTAGCTCACCAAGGCGAGGGCGAGAAAGAGCCCCATACCTAAAAAGCCAATAGCAATAACGTCCTGACGAAACTTTTTGAGGAATTGGTTCATTTAGAAAATTTACGAAATTCCAACGGGTTAGTCATGTAGAGGACGCGCATTACTTGACTTAGGCCCGGTGGTGCAGGAGAAAAAAGCTGATACCCTCAGGCGCTGGAGCTCGGAATAAATGCTTAAAATAAATGAGATTTTCTATAGTATCCAAGGTGAAACGACCTATGCCGGAAACCCCACGGTTTTCGTGCGCCTGACTGCGTGCAACCTGCGCTGCACTTACTGCGACACAAAATATTCTTATTATGAAGGCGAGATGCGCGAGCTTGATAAAGTTCTTGAAGAAATCAATTCGCACAAAGCGCCGTATGTTTGCGTCACCGGCGGCGAACCGCTTTTGCAAAAAGAAGTTCACACGTTGATGCGTACTTTGTGCGATCACGGGTACAAAGTTTCTTTAGAAACAAGCGGTTCAAAAAGTGTTGAGCACGTGGATCCAAGAGTAAAAATTATTTTGGATGTAAAAACTCCGGACAGTGGTGCTGCGGATTCTTTTCTCATGGACAACATCCGCTTTTCCACTCCCAGCACGGAGTACAAGTTCGTGATCTGTTCAGAAAAAGATTTTGAATGGTCTGAAGAATTCTGTCGTCAACATAAATTATTTGAAAAATTTGTGGTTTTATACAGCCCATCATACGGCCAAGTGTCTGAACGCTGGTTGGCAGAAAAAATTTTGCAGAAAAATTCATCTGCAAGGTTGCAATTACAACTGCATAAGTATATTTGGTCTTCCGAAACACGCGGAGTATAGGAAACACTTCGGTTCCGCCGAAGTCGTACCCTCCATAATTTAAGTAAGCTGACATTTTTGGGAGTTCCATGACGCCGAACCTGAACAGTTCCGATAATCTTTTTGTCGCCAATCTTCAGTCCGTAAGCTTGGAAAAGCTCGTGAAGAGCAAACTCGAAGTTCTCTTCGCACAACAAAAAGAAGCGCAAGTTGAGTTGAATGGTTTATATAATGTCGTTATTGAACAAGTAGAAAAGCCCCTCCTTGAGCTGGCTTTGCGCGCCTATAATGGAAACCAAGTTAAAACTGCGCAAATGCTCGGCATCAATCGCAACACTCTTAAGAAGAAAATTGACAACTACAAGATTCGCGTAAAGAAAATGAACTAAGAAGTTTTCAGAACGAATGGCCAAACCCGACGCCTTCAAGGGCTTTCGCGGTTTGACCATTTATTCAGTAAACTTCCGCATCAGCGGGTTGCTTCTTGAACCACCATCTTTTGACCGAGGCCCGCAATTTTTTATTCGATCAATCTTCGTTACTCTCGAGGGGTTCAATGAGTACGAGAATTCCACCTCAAAATCTTGAGGCAGAACAATCCATTTTGGGCGGCTTGATGCTCGATCGCGAGGCGTTGGACCAAGTGGGCGATATGCTCGTGGCCGACGACTTCTATAAGCCTGCGCACCAAAAGATTTATAACGCCATCAAGGAACTGCACAGCAAGAACCAACCCATCGATATCATCACTGTGACCAACATCCTTCAAGCCGAAGGCTCTATGGACATGGTGGGCGGTCCGGAATATCTCATCAGCCTTCTCGATAAAACCATTTCTTCGGCGAATATCGTCACGCACGCCAAAATCGTTCGTGATAAAGCAACTCTACGTCGTCTGATTCAAGTCAATAGCGGCCTTATTGAAAAAGCCTACAATCAGGAGTTCGCGGACGTTGAGTCTTTCATCGACCAGGCGGAAAGTGAAATCTTCAAGATCGGCGAAAACAAAACCGCGACCGGCCTTGTCGGTTCGATGGAGATCGTTAAAGCCTCTATTCAAAAGATTGAAGAGCTTTATAAAAACAAAGCTGAGATCACAGGTCTTGGCACCGGCTTTAAGAAGCTCGATGAAATGACTGCGGGTTTGCATCCTGGCGAGATGACGATCATCGCCGCTCGTCCGTCCATGGGTAAAACCGCGTTCTCGCTCAATATCGCTCAGCACATTGCCTTGCGCCTGAAAAAAACCGTGGCGTACTTCTCTCTAGAGATGGGTAAAGAGTCCATGATGATGCGTATGCTGGCAGCCGAATCTAAAGTCAGCATGAGTGAGATCCGTAACGGCCGCATTCAAGACTCCGCCTGGCCGAAACTGATCAATGCGGCGAGTGCCTTGAGCGAGGCTTCTATTTTCATTGATGATACTCCCGGCATTTCACCGTTTGAGATCCGTTCCCGTGCGCGCCGCCTGAAAGCGGAACACGGTTTGGATGTTATCATGATCGACTACTTGCAGCTCATGAGTATGAAACAGAAATTCAATTCGCGTGAGCAAGAGGTTGCGGAAATTTCCAAGTCCTTGAAAGCGATCGCTAAAGAACTGCAGATTCCTGTTGTCGCTCTGGCGCAGCTCAACCGTGGTGTTGAAGGCCGTACAGAAAAGAAACCCATGCTTTCCGACCTGCGTGAATCCGGTTCGATCGAACAGGACGCGGACGTTATCATGATGCTTTACCGTGATGATTACTACGATAAGGAAAATCCGGATAAGCAAGGCCACGCCGAAGTGATCGTCGGTAAACAGCGTAACGGTGCGACCGGTCCTGTGAAACTGCGCTTCGATGCTCAGTACAACCGTTTCCGTGACGCTGATCCGGAACCGGCGGGACCAAGTCAAATTATGCCGCCTCCTCAGGCCCCACCTCCGATGCCTGGCGGCAGACCTAAAAACTTTGCACCGGGCGCTCCCGTTTAAGATAATGGGCTTCTATGAAGCCCTTACTGTATCTCTTTAAGCGTAAGACGCCGCAAAACTACAAGCCTGTGGTTTTGGTCACCGGCTGTTCTTCCGGTATAGGCCTTGCCGTTGCGCACCTCTTGTACAAGCACACAGAGTATCGAGTCGTTATTACGGCACGTGAAAAAAGCCTGGAAAAGCTTCGCCGTGAATTCAGCGAAGACGAGCGTTTCATCATTCACAAACTGGACGTGATTTCCGAAGCCGACAGGGTCCGCCTTTTCAACGACATTCAAAAACAGTGGGGCGGAGTCGATATTTTGATTAACAACGCCGGCATTTCCTACCGTTCTGTGATCGAACACATGACGGAAAAAGATGAAGAGCTACAGATGGCGACAAACTATTTCGGTCCGATGGGCATGATCCGCCTGGCTCTGCCGCACATGCGTGAAACCGGCCGTGGTAAGATTATCAATATTTCCTCGGTGAGCGGAATGCTTGCGATGCCGACGATGGCTTCTTATTCGGCGTCGAAATACGCGCTGGAAGGGGCGAGCGAATCGCTGTGGTATGAAACGCGGCCTTTCGGCATCACCATCACTCTTGTGCAGCCCGGTTTTATTCACAGCAATTCCTTCCGCAACGTCTACCATACTGAAATGTCGGAGCCGAGCCGCAACTGGAGCGGGCCGTATGCGGATTTCTATCAGCACATGACACCGTTTATCGAAAAGATGATGAACATGTCGCTCACAACACCGGAAAAAATCGCCAAACAAATCGTCAAAGTCATGAAGACAGAACATCCACCACTGTGGGTACCGGCTACTTTGGATGCAAAACTGTTTTACTATTTCCGCCGTCTGCTGCCGCGCCGTTTGCTTTTGCCGGTCCTGTATTGGTTTCTTCCCAATGCCAAGAACTGGTCGAAGAACTATTCCCATCGCCGTTCATGACACAGTCATGGAATTTCGCACATTCGGTGGCCCTAGACCTAGGGCCGTTTTAAGGGTTTCAAGTTGAGTTCCCGTTAACCTCTTGATGGACTGGGGTTGTCTTCAGAATGGAGACACCATTGCGGCACGGAGGCTGAACATGGGAGAGACGTTAGCGAAGTCAGTGATCGCGGCAACTGGATTGCCCACCGATCCTGTCGAAAGAGAGTTCAACGCCTTATTAGCGAAGTACGGAAAAACGCCGGAAACGCTCACCATGGAGGAGCTTCGCGAGGTGATGGCTGACTACCTGCAGACCGTTTTCCTCGAAATGCATGACGATAAGAGCGCATAAAAAAAGGGTCCTACGAAGGACCCTTTTCTATTTCCGCTTTTTATAAAAGCTGCGGCTTATTTTTTCTCAGAGAGTTTTTTAAGACCGTCCTGGATGAATGCCGATTCAGACTTTACTTTTGTGTAAACGCTGACCAATGAGCAGTCGTCTTTACCGTCTTTACCAGCACCACGGCTCGTAACACCCCAAACATATTGAGTGCCGTTGACTTCAAGGAAAGCGGGACCGCCAGAGTCTCCGTGGCAAGCCCCTTTTCCTTTGGTTTGATCCAGAAGAATTTCGTGCTGTCCGAAAGACTCGATCACTTCAACGTCTACTTTGCGAAGACGGTCGTCACTTTTGGTGTTCACACCATCAGTTTCAATCAAACCGTAGCCCGCCAAAGTCACTTTCGTTCCTTCTTTCAAAAGGCTTTCGTCAGTAAGGAATTTCGCCAATTGATAACCGGGAGCCAAAGGGCCTGCGAATTTCACCAAAGCCAAGTCGTGAGCGTCTTCGCCTTGAGGACCCATTTTGCCGTAGTCATCGTGAATCACAGTATCAACAACAAGGCGGATATCGCCTCTTTGCATCGCACGCAAATCTGTGTTGAAGATCACATAAAGAGTTACTTCTTTAAACTCATCGCCCACTTTAGGAACACAGTGACCCGCGGTAAGAACAACGTTATTTGTCAGCAAAGAACCTGTGCAGATGAATTGGCCCTCTTGACCGTCCGCTGTCACAACAGACGCTACGATCGCAACGGTGGATTTCGCAATCGGATCTTTAGCATCAACCGGTTCCCCACCGATTATAGAGGAGCTATCAGCACCCAAGTTGACAGAGTTTTGTTGTGCAGGAGAGCAAGCAACCAAAGCCCCTAGTAGACCTGCTGCGATCCCTGCTTTAAAAAGATTTGCGAATTTCATAGCGCCCCTCCAAGGTGGGCCCTTTAAACACCCAAAATGGAACCAGGGCAATACAAATTTTCAAATATTTAATATAACAATTCCTTATGGCGAACGGCGTTCGGAATGGATCACCGGAACAGTAAGGTCTCCTTCGCAAATGCGTCGCGAGGAGCAATAAAAAAGGGACTCTTTTGCAAGAGTCCCTTCGAGAGAAATAATTCTCGCGTTGTAAACGCTACCGCATTAACGGATTAAGCGCGCTCAACAGAAATCTGGATTTTAGCTTCCATGCCTTCTGCATAGCGAACAACGGCTTTGTGCTGACCCAAAACTTTGATCGGCTCTTCGAGGTGGATGTCACGACGGTCTACAGAGAAGCCCAATTTCTGCAACTCTTTAGAGATATCTGTTGTCGTTACTGTACCGAAAAGTTTGTCAGTTTCGCCAGCTGCCAATTTGAAGGAAACAGTGGTGCCGTTGATTTTGTTGAGAAGCTCTTGGCGTTCAGCCAATGCTTTTTTCTTTTTGGTTTCTGCAACACGCTTCAAGTGTTCATATTCTTTAACGCGTTTTTCAGTCGCCTCAGCCGCAAGTTTGCGTGGGAACAAGAAGTTTCTCGCGAAACCTTCAGAAACGTTCACAAGCTCGCCAACGCGGCCTACATCTTTAACGTCTTTTTGAAGAATAACTTTCATGTGATCTCCATAACTACTCCGGTCCCCCGGAGTGTAACAATCTAGCTGTTTTCAGCCGGCCGATTCATTCTGCGAATACGGCTTCTGAAATCCACCCAGTAATCGATCAAACCGATGACACTCAGTAAAAGCAGCATCTGTCCGACCAAAATTATGTACGTCAGAACCCGAGTGAGCACACCGGCCCGGATCGAATTCAGAAATACCTCCAACACCGCCAACCCTTGAAAGAAATAAAGAACGATCGCTACGTTCACAATATTTACTGCGAGGATGGCCGTGGCCTTACCGCCAAAACTCACCATTGTTAGAAGGAAGGCAGTCATCGCAATCCAAATCACGTAATCGGGAACACGATATTCCAACAACTTGAGCTGAGAGGCAATTTTCTCACGGGGCAAATTGAGCCATGAAAAAACCCTTCTCTCAAATATAAGCCCTACACCCAGCGCCACAATTAAAATTATGACGACAGCTGAAGGGATTTGCTGCACCAGAATCGCCGGATCCAGTTTCACCGCAGGATTCATTTGTTGAACCTGCTGCGAGAATTGCTCCGCCAATTTTTGGACTTCAGCATACGTGTTGATTCCGTTTTTATTGAATGCTCCGAAGACTCCCGCCGCTGTCGCGGCCGCGCCTAAGGCGACACTCGCTAAACCCGAAAACCACCACCCAAGTCCACGCTGTTCCATTTCCATGTAGGCGCCTAAAGTCATCCAAACAGAGCCTAGGAATAGAGCCAGGGGTTGGGCGTTCAGGAGCCACGCCGCTCCTGTCACCGCCAGCCCCAAAACCCAGAAGGCCCAGGGACCGTACGCTTTGCGCAACACACGCAAAAGAGGCGCGCCTAAAACCACAGTGAGCATCGACAACAAAATCGAGAGTGATGAAATTGTGATGAACTTTTGTGGGGTCGCCGTCTTTTTCATGGGCTTGCGCCTTTACTAAAAATTACTCGCCACGTTCAGCGCGTTCTGCTTTAGCAGCAGCAAACGCAGCTTTACGAGCCTGGATCTTAGCTTCGCGCTCTTTTTCACGAGCTGCGGATTCAGAAAGACCTTTTTTGAAGCCTTCCATGAATTTAGCCAAGGAAACACGCTCATCAAGACGAGTGTGCATGAAGCGAAGAACTTTATCGTTGATGCGCATAGTACGCTCAAGCTCAGCAATCGCTTGAGTGTCCGCTTCAAACGTAGAGTGGAAGTAGATCGCTTTTTTCAGCTTGCCGATCGGAGTCGCCAAAGTTCTTTTGCCCCAAGTTTCCAAAGAGTGGATAGAACCTTTGTAAGATTCGATCGTCGCTTTGTTCTTTTTGAAAAGCTCTTTTTGCTCTTCAAGAGTTGCATCTGGGTGCATAAGAACGACAACTTCGTATGGCTTTTTCGCCGTCGTTTTGGAAAGTTCCATGTTTATCCTTTCGGTTTTGTTATCCTTCCGGTTTCCCGGAGTAACTTAGCCCCCACCATTCGGAGCGGGAGCAAGGATGACTTTTTAAAATGTCTAACGGGTTTAGCACGGCTTTGGCCCAAGCACAAGGATTAGGCATTTGAATACCTCAGAATCCGGCCCTAGAATGTGTAAATGGTCACATTCATTGAAATTGTCAGCGGTGCTAACGAGGGTTCGCGCTTCAAAGTGGAAGAGGGTCTTACCATCGGCCGCTCCAAAGCCGACATCATCGTTAAGGACCCCAAGGTGTCCTCCACCCACGCGCAGTTCGCCTTGGACGGCAAAGGACAGTTCGTGTTGATGGACCTGGATTCCTCCAACGGCCTTTATATTAACGGCCGCCGTGTGAAAAAAGTCGCGTTATTATCAGGGGTTATCTTCGAGGTCGGGCGCACTCAGTTTAAGGTCGTCACGGTCGAAGAAGAACTCGCAATTGATTTCAGCCGCCTCATAACCTGGCGCAGCATTTTAAAAGACAAACTGTCATTGATCACGCCTCCCGAGGGCGCCGACAAAGCCTCGTTACAAAGCTTCAGCCCGGCTTTAAAGCTGACCTTCACCCAAGGCATCCAAACCGATGAAGAAATTATTTTAGGCTACGGACCGCGTTATGCGGGCGCAGATTCCCTCGATATCGAACTTCTGGATGAAGAAGCCCCCAAAGAGGCCTTCGAACTTCACCCTGGTCCAGGCATGGTGCAAATTAAAATTAAAGCACCTGGACGAGTGACTCTTAACAATAAATCCGTAGATGCCGAAATGCTTAAAGACGGGGACTTGATTGCGACGGGAAACACCCTTATTCGTGTCACGTACCTTTAAGAAGAGGCAGCATGGAAACCACACCCAAAGAAAGCGGTACATTTGAAAGCTTCGACGGCACTCCGATTTATTACGAAGTGCGCGGCGAAGGTGAGCCGTTGATCTTGGTCTACGGTATCGCGTGCATCATGAATCACTGGCATCACCAGATTGAATACTTCTCTAAAAACTACAAAGTGATCACTTACGATCTGCGCGGCCACCAAAAGAGCAATCCCGTCGGAGACATGAAACAGCTTACGATGGAAGCCTTGGCGAAAGACGTCGTCGGTCTTATGAATCATCTTAAAATAAAAAAAGCGCATTTCGCCGGTCACAGTTTCGGTGTGCCCATTTTGTTGAAGACGTATGACGATTATCCCGAGCGTTTTCTTTCGATGATCTTCATCAACGGTTTTGCGCGCAATCCGATCAAAGGCATGTTCGGTCTGGATATCGTCGAGCCGTTTTTTTATTTCGTGAAGAATCAGTATCACAATCAGCCGGACGTGTGGAATACTCTGTGGAAATTGGCGGTGGATAATCCCTTGTCCATCTATCTCACGGGTCTTGCCGGCGGCTTCAATCTGCGTGTCACTCATTTTAAAGATATCGAAGTCTATATGCGGGGAGTGGCACGCCTGAATCTCGAAGTCTTCATCACGCTCTTTGAAGTGCTGATGGAATACAACGGCGAATCCGTGCTCGACAAAGTCAAAGTGCCGACACTGGTGATTTCCGGTGAAAAGGACATGGTCACGCCGATTCGCTTTCAGTATCACTTCCGTGAAAAGATCAAACATTCGGAGTTCGTTTTAGTACCTTACGGCTCGCACTGCACGCAGCTGGATTTTCCCGATTACACCAATTTGAAAATCGAAAAGTTTTTAAAGGAAGTGGATCGTCATGGCAGCGTATAAGGATTTTCTTCAGAAGATCCCCAGCTTTGACGATTTCATTCATGTCTCTGACGAGAGTTACTTTCTCCCGGTGCCGGAGGATTGGAGCCTTATTCTCACAGACATCAAGGGCTCCACCAAAGCTGTGCAAAGCGGCCGCTATCAAGAAGTGAATATGGTGGGCGCCGCAGGCATCACGGCGCTCTTGAATGCTTTCAGTGACCGTGAGCTGCCTTTTGTGTTTGGCGGTGATGGCGCCACACTTTTAATTCCACCGGAGCATAAAAAGGAAGCGGCAAATACTTTGCGCCGCGTGCAGCGCTGGTCGCAGCAAGAATTCAATTTAGAATTGCGTGCTTCTGTAGTGGATCTTTCTGACGTTTATCGCGAAGGGCACAGACTTTTATTGGGGAAGTATCAGCTTTCCGAAGGCAACATTATCTATCAATTTCGCGGCGGCGCCTTGAAAAAAGCTGAGGAGCTTATGAAAAAGAATCTGGGCGGAGTCGCTTTATCACCACAAGACGAAGAAGCCGATCCGGATTTAACCGGGTTGTCTTGCCGTTGGGAACCTCTTTCGGCGCAAAAGGGTTTGATTCTCACGGTTTTAGTCAGTGCACACGGAGATGAAGCGCGAGCTTTTTCCATCTACAGCAAGCTCTTAGAAGATCTGCGCCGTATTCTAGGTGGCGATTTCAAAGGTGCCTGTCCCACACAAAAAGAGAGTTTGGTCCTAAAGTGGCCGCCGAAGACTTTAGCCATCGAAGCCAAAGCGCAACCGGGACCTTTTATTTTAGGATATCTCTCCACGGTCGTGCGTTCGCTCTGTGCTTATATTCTGATTCGCTACAATATTCCAATTGGGAATTTTGACCCTCTTCGCTATCGCCAAGAGTTGATTTCTAATTCCGACTTTCAAAAGTACGACGATGTCTTGCGCATGGTTTTAGACTGTTCTCAAGAACAAGCCACGCAAATTGAAACTCTGTTAAAGCGTTATGAAGAGCGGGGGGATATTTCTTTCGGCGTTCACAGATCGGCACAGGCGCTTATGACGTGTTTGGTATTCTCTTCAAGCGAAAATCGTCATTTGCATTTCATTGATGGCGCTCAAGGTGGTTACACCCTGGCGGCAGCATCCCTTAAAAGCAAAAAACCGCTCGCTTAAAATAAAAAAGCCGTTCTCTTTTAAAAGAACGGCTTTTGATTTTTATTCAAGAAGCAGCTTATCTCCAAGCGGCTTTTGTAATGTCGAAACCGTAACGGTTGACAGAGTCATCGGAAGTGAAAACGATTTTTACGTACTCACCATCCACAGGAGTGGAGAAGGAGTCATCGTTTTTACCGCTGATAGTAGCCACTTTCGTGCCATTAGCATCGAACAGCTCCACTTTGTCGTAGTCTCTTTCTGTATCGAATTTAGAGAAATACAAAGCGATCTGTTTTGCGCCTGGTACGCGCACTTCGTAAGTTTCGGAAGTTTTCTCTTTATACGGATGCGCGGAAGAGACGCTCACGTTCACAGATTGCCAGTTGATTGGATCATTTGGATCTGGAGCCGGCAATGTGTTCGTCAACATCGCATACGCATTCACCAAACCGCCGCGAGTTTTACCACGCAAGCCTGCGATTGGTTTGGACGTCGCGATGATTCTCTCTTTCATTTCGATATTAGTGAGGTTCGGCTCATTAGAAGCCAACAAAACCGCCATACCGGAAACGTGCGGAGTCGCCATAGAGGTTCCAGACCATGAATCGTAAGAGCCACCAGCGACAGAAGACATGATGTTCACGCCCGGCGCGCCCACGTGCACTTTTGTTTTACCGTAGTTGGAGAAAGAAGCGATCTGACCGCGGTTATCGACAGCCGCTACAGAGAGAACGTTTGGCACATCGTATGTAGCAGGGTAAGTCGGATTTGCATCGTTGTTATTAGATTCGTTACCCGCTGCCGCCACGAACAAAGCGCCCGCTGCGTTGGATCTTTCGATCGCTTGTTTCAAAGTCTCAGAGTAGCCACCGCCGCCCCAAGAGTTGGACATGATTCTTGCGCCCATTTTAGTCGCGTAATCAATACCTTTCAAAGCGCCATCCAAAGAACCGGAACCGCTCGCAGAAAGGAATTTCACACCCATGATACGCACATTCCACGCAACACCGACGATACCTTTACCGTCGTCGCCTGTCGCACCGATCGTGCCGGAGCAGTGAGAACCGTGACCATGGTCATCCAAAGGATTACCAGTGGGCTTACTTGCGTCTACGAAGTTCGCGCCGTAAATGTCATCAACGATACCGTTTCCATCGTCATCAACACCTGGTTTTCCGTTTAATTCAGCTTCATTTGTCCAAAGGTTGCCTTTCAAATCAGGATGGTTGTAGTCGATACCTGTATCGATCACAGCCACCACAACATCTTTGGAACCCGTGGTGATGTCCCACGCTTGTTCGGCACCGATATCAACACCCGCGATACCCGCGCGACGCTGAGAATCTTGTTGTCCTGTATTTTTCATACCCCAGAGCTGGCCGAACATGGGATCGTTCGGAGTTCTGTTGATGCGGTAGATGTAGTTCGGCTCAACAATGTCCACCAGAGGATTTTGCGCCAATGTCTTAACGACGTTGGACTGGATTTCAAAAACAGGTCGTTTGATAACGACGATGTTTTGTCCAGGAATAGTGTCCTTGATATAAGAGCCAAGCTCTTGACTCAGAACCTTCACGGACTGGGTGGAAACAGTGTCTTTGAGTTTAACGATAAATTCGCCGGGAACGGATTCAGGCTCCGCTGCGACGGCATGGACTCCCGCGAGAAGCAAACCAACCATGGCTGCTTTGGAGGCTCTTCCGATAAGCCTTTTCATAAAAAACTCCTTCACTGGGTGATTCAAACGTGCCAGTTCCAAAATGGTACCAATGTGAAGGTGAGCTGGTTATCAATTTTTTGTAATCACGGACGATTGTCGTTTTTTTGGTTCTAAGTCGAGGAGTTTCACGACGTAGGTCGGGGAAATCGCGAGGAGTTCTTGAGAACTCCGAGACTAAGAAACGGCTTTCTTCCTAGACGAAGGTTTTGTTTCCTCGTCGATAAAAGCAAAGCTCAATTGTTGCGAAGATGTGAGGGCATGCACTCTGTGTGGATTCTCAGCGATTTCTTTTTTCTCTGACGGAGTTGTCACGTTCACGCCTGTCGAGGCTTTTATGAGATGTTTTATGAATGCTTCCTTCACACTGTCAGGAGCGTTTTTGTTGAAGCCAAGTTCTGCCATCAGTTGATCCATTTTCTTCATAAGCCAATCCTTGGTCTAGTTTCGGAGTTTTGTTGATCGAGCTTTAGAAGAAATCTGTGATGTCGGAACAAAGAAGAAGATGTCTCTCAATGAGACAGATGCATGGTGCGGAGTTTAAAGGTTAAATTTTTCCACAAAAAAAAGAGCCCTCTTGCGAGAGCTCTTTCGTTATTTTCATTTTATGCAAGTTTCCGCGCTCTAGCCCGCGCCGCCGTCTTTGTGTTTCGGACGTTGCGTTGTCGCCGCCGCGAAAAATTCACGGTTCATACGTGAAATATTGGTGAGCTGAATGTCTTTAGGACAAGCCGCTTCGCAGGCTCCAGTCGTGGTGCAGGCACCAAAACCTTCGGCATCCATTTGCGCAACCATGCGCAGAGCACGCTCCTTGCGCTCCACTTGTCCTTGCGGAAGCAAGGCCATGTGCGAGATCTTCGCCGAAGTAAAGAGTGCTGCGGAGCCGTTCTTACAAGCCGCCACACAAGCACCGCAGGCAATGCAGGTTGCTGAAGACATGGCTTCATCGGCATCGGCCTTGGGAACAAGAACCGCATTAGCATCCACCGCATTTCCTGTATTCGCAGAGATATAACCGCCGGCGGAAATAATGCGATCAAACGCGGAGCGATTCACCATCAAGTCTTTGATAACCGGAAACGCGGTTGCGCGGAACGGTTCGATCGTCAGCACTTCGCCATCTTTGAAGTTACGCATGTGCAATTGGCACACAGTTGTTGAGCGCATCGGACCGTGCGCTTCACCGTTAATCACAAACCCGCAAGCGCCACAGATACCTTCACGGCAATCGTGGTCGAAAGCGATAGGCTCTTCACCTTTGGAAACCAACTCCTCATTCACAGAATCAAGCATTTCCAGGAAAGATGCATCCTCAGACACATTTTTTGCGTGCAGCTCAACAAAGCCGCCTTGGTCTTTCGGGCCTTTTTGTCGCCAAACTTTCAACGTCAAATTGATATGTTTTACAGCCATTTTACGCCTCTTACTTATAGCTACGAGTTGCTAGGTGTACGTTTTCAAAAGTGAGCTCTTCTTTGTGGCGGACTTCCGGTTTGTTTTCACCGGTGTATTCCCACGCAGCCACGTGACAGAAGTTCGCGTCGTCACGTTTCGCTTCACCGTCGACTTGATATTCTTCACGGAAGTGACCGCCGCAGGATTCTTGGCGCTCCAAAGCGTCACGGCACATCAGCTCGCCCAGCTCCATGAAGTCAGCAACACGACCGGCTTTTTCAAGCTCGGCGTTGATGTAGTTCGCATCGCCCGGGATGCGCACGTTTTGCCAGAACTCTTCACGCAATTTAGGAATTTCTTCCAGCGCTTTTTTAAGCCCCGCCTCGTTACGGCCCATACCACAGTATTCCCACATGATGTGACCAAGCTCTTTGTGGAAGCTGTCAACAGTGCGGGAACCTTTAATACTCATGAGCTTATTGATTTCTTTTTTCACGCTGTCTTCAGCAAATTTGAAGGCGTCGTGAGTGGTGGAAACTTTCTCAAGCTTCGTACCGCCCAGATAATTTCCGAGCGTGTATGGCAAAACAAAATAACCATCCGCCAAACCTTGCATCAATGCGGAAGCACCCAAGCGGTTAGCGCCGTGGTCGGAGAAGTTGGCTTCACCGGCGACGAACAAACCTGGAATCGTGGATTCCAAATTGTAGTCCACCCACAAACCACCCATGGTGTAGTGAGGCGCAGGGTAAATCATCATCGGCTGTTTGTATGGATTTTGGCCGGTGATTTTTTCGTACATTTCAAAAAGGTTTCCGTAGCGTTCGGAAATTTTGTCTTCGCCCAGGCGTTTGATCGCATCGGCGAAATCCAAGTAGACCGCTTTACCGGTGTCATTCACGCCGCGGCCTTCGTCACAACGGTATTTCGCTTGGCGGGAAGCCACGTCACGCGGAGCCAAGTTACCAAAAGAAGGATAAACGCGCTCAAGATAGTAATCGCGTTCATTCTCAGGAATGTCATTCGGATGACGTTTGTCACCGACGGCTTTGGGCACCCACACGCGACCATCGTTACGCAAAGACTCTGACATCAAAGTGAGCTTGGACTGATTTTCACCGTGAACAGGGATGCAAGTCGGGTGAATCTGCGTGTAGCACGGATTTGCGAAGAACGCTCCGCGCTTGTGCGCTTTCCATGCCGCTGTGACGGCGCAAGCCATCGCGTTGGTGGAAAGGAAGAACACGTTGGAATAACCACCGCTGGCCAAAACCACCGCATCAGCTTCGTAAGATTCAATTTCACCAGTCAACAAGTTGCGAACCACGATACCGCGTGCGCGGCCGTCGACGATCACAAGATCGAGCATCTCACGGCGAGTGCGAAGTTCCACAGTGCCGGCATCCACTTGTCTCATCATCTCAGAGTAAGCGCCCAGCAAAAGCTGCTGGCCCGTCTGACCGCGGGCATAGAATGTACGAGACACTTGCGCGCCACCGAAAGAACGGTTGGCCAAAGTTCCGCCGTACTCACGCGCAAACGGAACACCTTGCGCGACCATTTGGTCGATGATGTTCGCGGACACCTCCGCCAGACGATAAACGTTGGCTTCACGCGCGCGGAAGTCACCGCCTTTTACGGTGTCATAGAAAAGACGGTAAACAGAGTCACCGTCGTTTTGATAGTTTTTCGCCGCATTGATACCACCTTGTGCCGCCACGGAGTGCGCACGGCGTGGAGATTCATGCACGCAGAAAGCTTTTACTTTGTAACCAAGCTCACCCAAAGACGCCGCCGCGGAAGCTCCGGCAAGACCGGTTCCCACAACGATGATGGAGTGCTTACGCTTATTCGCAGGGTTGACAAGTTTGTAGTCGAATTTTGCTTTGGTCCATTTGGATTCAATAGGGCCACTAGGAATTTTGCTATCAAGTTTATTAGCCATTTTCAGTGCTCCTTAGTGTGCGAAAAGAAAAATGTAAAGAGGTTGAGAGATGAAACCCAAAGCCACGATCACCGCGTAAGCGTAGCTGAGTTTTTTCCACAGACCGCGGTAAGTGCCTTCCATCAATCCCAAAGATTGGAAAGAGGAACCCACACCGTGACTTAAGTGATAGCCCAAGAGAATCAAAGCGACGACATACCAGATAACGTAGCCAGGACTTTGGAAGACTTCCACCATCAGGCGCGCCAAATCTCGCATCGTCACACCGTTCACAGTGGTTTCGTAATAAGTGCCGAATTTGAATGTCGCCAAATGCAGAATAACAAAAACCAGAATGAGAGAACCTTGCACGGCCATGGTTCGCGACGCTAGAGAGACGCGCTTTTTACCGGAAGCCGCCACCGCGTACTTCGAACCCTTCGCGGCACGGTTGGAAATCGTCAAGGACACAGCTGTGTATACGTGCACGACCAAAGCTATTACCAAGATAGCTTCGGCAACGAGAAGCAGCTTACCGCTTGTGATCGTATGCCCGTAGATGTTGTAAGCGTCGTGACTGACGAAAATTAACAAATTACCGGCCATGTGTGCGAGCACAAAACCCGCCCAAATCAATCCGGTGATTCCCATTAAGTATTTTTTCCCGACGGTGGAACCGAGAAATCCAGACATGGTGTAGAACCCCTTGTTTTGTTGCTTTGTATTTTCTCAATAAGTTTACATTAACTTACTCCCTAGGCCTCGGTATTGTCTATGACACCCGTCATGTTTCGCGACACGTTAAATATGGAATTTAGTTTTGCCTTTCCATGACTTGCGATAGAACAAAACCTCTAAAAAAACGGGGTAAAACATGAAGATTTTTGTGTGTATCAAGCAGGTGCCCGACACCGAAACAAAGATTAAAATCACTCCCGATCAAAACGGTATCGACACCACGGGAATTAAATGGGTTTTGAATCCTTACGACGAATTTGCGGTGGAAGAAGCCGTGAAACTTCGCGACGCCAACCCAGGCTCCCAAGTTTGGGTTTTGAGCGCTGGACCTAAAGCCCGCGTGGTGGAATCTCTGCGCACGGCCTTGGCGATGGGTGCCGACGAAGCCATCGTGATCAATGCTGAAAATCTGGACAACTACTCCACAGCTAAAGCTTTGGCTGAAGTGATTAAAGCAGAAGGCGGCGCGAAAGTGATCTTCTCCGGAAAGCTTGCCATCGACGACAACGCTTCTTCCGTGAGCCAAATGATGGCGGAGTTCTTGGGCGTTCCGCACTCCACAGTGGTTTCCAAATTCGCTTACAACGGTGAAAACGTCGTCGTTGAACGCGATGTGGAAGGTGGCGCGAAAGAAGTCGTGCAAATGATGACCCCGGCGGTGGTTGCGGCGAACAAAGGTTTGAACATGCCTCGTTACGCCAGCCTTCCTGGTATCATGAAAGCGAAAAAGAAAGTGATCAAAGAGATCGAATTCGCTTCTTTGAACATTCCTGCTTCTGACATCAAAGTAAAATACACTGGTTTCACGCTGCCTGCGGAAAAGCCGCCGGTAAAAATGCTGTCCGGAGATTCCTCCGCGCAAGTTTTTGAACTTGTGAAGCTTCTGCGTGATGAAGCGAAAGTTTTGTAAGGAGTTTGCGACATGGGTAAAATTTTAGTTTTTGCTGAACAAGTAAATGGAAAATTAAAACGCAGCTCCCAGGAGCTTTTGCAAGCCGGCGCGAAATCCGGAAACACCGTGACTGCGGTGATCTTCGGCTCTCACGCTGGTGATGTCACAGCAGCGGCGGCTCACAATGGCGCAAGTGAAGTGCACGTTGTGAAAGACGCTTCCCTGGACGCTTACAATCCGGAGCTTTTCACTGCGAATATCGCTGCCGTTATCGAAAAAGTTCAACCGACGATCATTCTTGCTTCCGCATCTTCCACAGGCCGCGATTTGTTTCCGCGTGTGGCGGCTCGTTTAGGTGCCGGTATTGCTTCTGACTGCACAGAGCTCACTATTTCCGGTGATACTGTGACAGCGACAAAACCGATGTACTCCGGCAAGTGCTTTGCAAAAGCGGGCTTTGAAAACACCTCTTTGAAAATCGTTTTGATGCGCGCCAATCAGTTGCCGGTCGCAGCAGCGGACACTTCCAAGTCTGCAAACGTGACGGAGCATGCGGTTGTAAAACCGGATTTGAAAACGCTCATCAAAGAAGTCGTTAAAGGCACCAGCGAAAAACTGGACCTCACTGAAGCAAATATCATCGTCAGTGGCGGCCGTGGTTTGAAAGAAGCTGGAAACTTCAAAATGCTGCACGATTTGGCGGACGTTTTGGGTGCGACAGTGGGCGCGTCTCGCGCGGTTGTTGATGCGGGCTGGGTTGGTCACGGCATGCAAGTGGGACAAACTGGTAAAACAGTGGCTCCAACTTTGTACATCGCTGTGGGTATCTCCGGCGCTATTCAGCACTTGGCGGGCATGAGCGGCTCTAAGGTGATCGTGGCTATCAATAACGACCCGAATGCGCCGATCTTCCAAAAAGCGACTTACGGTATCGTGGGCGACGCTTTTGAAATCGTTCCTAAATTGACCGAAGAGTTTAAAAAAGCTCTTCACCACTAATCGTGTTTAGAAAATACATTCTTCCGGTTATTGTGTTTATCTTCTACCGAACCCTCTCATGGACATGGAGGGTTCGGGTTATTGAACCGGATTCTTTGCACAATTCCCTCGAACATAAAAAACCTGTTGTTCTTGCTCACTGGCACGGTGATGAACTCGCTCTGCTTTCTGTGGTGAAGCGCTATCGTATCGCCACCATTGCCTCGCAATCCAAAGACGGTGAGTTGATGGCAACAGTGCTGAAGTGGATGGGCGCAAAAACCAGTCGCGGCTCTTCCACGCGCGGCGGAGTGCAAGCCTTGAAGGGTCTTTTGCGTTTAGTAAAAGACGGGGGAAATTGCAGCTTTGCGGTGGATGGCCCCAAAGGTCCGTTACACAAAGTCAAACCCGGCGTCTTTGAACTTTCGCGCATGATTCAAGGACCGATTTATGCGGCTGGCGTTGCCTGCTCACGCGCGATTCATTTTCCAAAATCTTGGAATAAAACTTTTCTTCCCAAACCTTTTGCGAAGGTGATCATCTACTGGGTGGGACCGCTTGCTCCTGTGTCTCGAGATGCGGATCCAAGAAACCCAGACCTTGCTCTAGAGTTGGAAGCTCTTTTACACCACGCAAGACAGCAAGCTCTTAAATTCATTGCGGATAATGATGCCTAGTGCTAGCGTTTTTAGGTGACGTGTATTCAACTTTTTAAAGGGACTTTTAAAGTATGAAACTTATTATCAGCATCTTGTTGCTCATCTCTGTGAACTCATACGCTCAGAAATCCACGGAAGTCGTGGCGCAAGTAGGAAAAAAGACCATCACCCTCGATGAATTCAATAAAAAATACAACGAAGTGAAGTCGCAAACAATCAATCCTCCCAGCCGTGAAGTTTTCCTCGAAGACTTGATCCGTTACGAAGTGGGTTTGCAGGAAGCTGAAAAGCGCGGTTTGCAAAAAGATCCAATCGTGATCGAGCGCTTCAACCAAGAGATGTACAAGGCTTTGCTGGAAAAAGAAATCGGCCCCCGCATCCAAAAAATCCAAGTCAGCGACGCGGAAATGAAAGCGTGGTACGCAAATAATCCTGAACTGCGCACCAGCCACATCCTGATCGAGTTCAAACCAGGCGCGACTCCAGCACAAATCGCGGAGGCGAAAAAACGCGCCACTGAAATTTTCGACGAAGTAAAAAAGAGCAAAAGACCGTTTGAAGAGCTTGTAAAACTTTACTCTGACGACGCTCTTTCCAAGCAAGCCGGTGGTGATATCGGCTGGCAATCCCGCGTGACTTTGGTTCCAGGGTATTATGAAGCGGCAGCAAGCATGAAGGTCGGTGAAATCAAGGGGCTCATCGAAACTCAGTTTGGCTTCCACATCATCAAACTCACGGGCCGCCGCAGTTATGAAAACGCAAACAAACGTCAAATCCGCGCCGCGGTTTATGACGAAAAGAGAAAGCAGATTTTCAACGAGTACTTTGACAAGTTGAAGCGTTCTTACACCATCAAGGAAAATAAGAGCGCGCTGAAATAAGGATTTCACGCTTATGAAATTATTAAAGAGCCCCGTCATCGCGGGGCTTTTTGTTTTGAGCCTCTCTTTGATGGGATGTCCATCAAGTTACCAGAAACTTTCAACCAAACCGGTTGAAAAGGTGAACGATCACGTTTTGACTTCCAAACAGTTCGCAAATCAGCTCGCACGCCGACTGCGCAACTTCGACGCCCTGGCGGCAAAAGACCCGAATAATATTCACCGTATTAAAGAAGAAATCTTACGCGATTTTCTCGTAAAGAGTCTCACCTTGGATTGGGCACGCGCTCAGAACATCGTGATTTCCGAAACCATGCTTGATAAAGAAGTCGATAAACTTCGGGGAAATTACCCGGATGATCTTTCCTTCCGCCGGGCTTTGGCACAAGAAAATCTGTCGTTTTCAGAATGGCGCGAAGAGCTTCGTTATTCTCTCGTGGAAAAAGAAGTGTTCAAAAAGCTCAATGAAAAAGTCAAAGCGCCTTCTGATGAAGAAATCAAACGCTACTACGAAGACAATAAAGAACGCTACAAACGTAAAGAGCGTATTTACATCCGCCAGATCGTGGTGGACGAAGACGCCAAGGCCGACGCTATTAAAACGGATTTAAAAACGACGGATTTTGCAGAATTAGCGAAAAAATATTCTATCACCCCCGAAGGTAAAACCGGCGGCGTCGTGGGCTGGATTGAAAAAGGCACGGTCGATTACTTCGATCCTCTTTTTAGCGTTGGGTCAGGCTTACAAACTGTCAAAAGTCCGTGGGGCGTGCACCTCGTGCGCGTGGAAAAGAAAGCGCCGGCGACGACCCTGAGCCTTGACGAGGTCAAGCCACAGATCTTGCGGGCATTGCGCGCGCAACGCGAGCAGGCGGAATACGTGGCGTGGCTTGATGCTCAGCTCAGAAGTAGTAAAGTGCTCAAAGACTATGACCTAATGAACTCCATTAAGGTAGATACGCGAGGCTCAAATGATTAACATCCTTCTTTCTTTGTTTTTGGCGGCTCCTGTGCATGCCGAGGTTGTGGAAAAAACTGTGGCCATTGTGAATTCCGAACTGGTTCTGGAATCCGACTTTAAAGAGCTTGAAAAGAAAATCGGTAAGCCCGGCTTGATTGATGAGGCTTTGCTTTTTGATAAACCGGTTTCAAGTCTTAAAGGCAACCGCAAGGCGCAGCTGGATTATCTGATTAACGAAAAGCTTCTCCAATCCGAAGTAAAACGTTTGAATCTGACTGTGACCAAAGACCGCGTCGAAGCCGAAATCAAAGACAAAGCCAAACGCAACAACGTGAGTGAAGCCGAACTCATGAACATCATCAAAAGCCAAGGCATCTCGGCGGATGAGTACAAAGCCTTTCTTAAAGAAAGCATTGAAAAGCAGAACTTGATGGATTCCGAGATCATTTCCAAACTGCGCATCTCTGATGAAGACGCTTTGAATGAATACTTGAAAACCAATCCTAACAGCCGCTCTTCCATTGATGAATTCAGCGTGGCACATATTTTCTTCAGCCCTAAAAAGGGCGGAGCGGAAGCGGCCATGAAGCGCGCTGATACTACACTTGGAAAGCTTCGTTCCGGTGAAAGTTTTGAAACTCTGGCACAACAATTCAGTGAAGATCCTAATTTTTCTTCCGGCGGAAATCTTGGCACTTTTAAATCCGGAGAGTTCTTGCCGGAAATTGAAAGTGCGATTTCAAACTTAAAAGTCGGTGAGACCACACCTGTCGTGAAATCACGCATGGGTTTTCACATCGTAAAACTCACTGGAAAAAAGCTGACAACGGATCCAAAATTTGAAAAAGCCAAAGATCGTATCAAGGCTCAACTCTTGGAATCCAGTTTCAAACGCCAACTTAAAAGCTGGTTGCAAAGCAAACGCGACGAATCTTTCGTACGTATCAATGAGTAAGATCAAAGTTGCCCTCACCACCGGTGACGTCGACGGAATTGGTTTTGAAGTCACCGCCAAAGCCTTAAACCGCCTCGGCCCGCAAAAGGACGTGCAATTTCTTTTGTGGCGGGCGGAAGGGACCTCACAAAAGTACCTGCGCCTCATCGATAAAAAGTGGGAACGCATCACTGTGGATTCCCTCGACGAAGCTTTAAAAATTTCCGGGCCTTACCTCATTGATATAGCTTCGGATCTTTCTCCTGCTCACTGGGTGGAAGTCAGCGCCAAGGCTTGCCTGAATAAAAAAATCGATGCGCTTGCGACGGCACCTTTATCTAAGACGACGATTCAAGAAGCCGGTTTTTCTGATTTAGGTCACACGGATATTTTAAAACGCTTATCCAAATCCAAATACGTAAACATGGGTTTTGTCGGCCGGGAATTTAATGTAGTGCTAGCCACCGCACACGTTCCTGTAGCGAATATCACTAAGAGCCTTAATTTCACGGTGCTTGCGCAGGCACTTAAGAACGCGGACTCTTTGCGCCGCAAACTTCCAGCAGCGCAACAAAAACGACCGATCGCTGTTTTGGGACTAAATCCTCACGCAGGAGAAAAAGGCCTTATTGGCCACGAAGAACAGCAGCTCTTTCCTCAGCTCCTGTCGTTTGCCAAAGAAAATAAAATTCCCATGGAAGGTCCTCTGGTTCCTGATGCCGCTTTCTTCCCTGAGAATTGGAAGAAGTATTCGGTTTATCTGGCGCTCTATCACGATCAGGGCCTTATTCCATTTAAGATGATTCATGGTCAGGATAGTGGCGTGCACATCAGTTTGGGCATTCCCTTCGTCCGCACCAGTGTCGATCACGGCACGGCGAAGGATATTTTTGGCAAAGATAAAGCCAATCCCAACTCTATGATTGATGCCATTCGCTGGGCCGTAAAATTAGCTCGACTCTAAGCTTGTAAGATTATATTCCTGGATTATTCAGTATTTAGAGGTGTTTTATGTTTCAACCTGTCATTTTTAGAGAGTACGACATTCGCGGTGTTTACAACGGTCAGTTTGACGACCACTTCGCTTACCTCCTGGGCCGCGCTTACGTCGTTTACATGAAAGAATACGCGGGCGTGACGAATCCCACCGTGGCATTAGGCCATGACGCGCGCGAAAGCTCTCCAGCGATCATTAAGAACCTTGCAAAAGGTATGATGGAGTCAGGCGCCAAAGTTATTCATTTGGGTTTGGTTACGACTCCTGTTTGTTATTTCTCCACTTTTGAAGTCAAGGGCGTGAACGGTGCGATTCAAGTCACCGGTTCCCACAATCCGCCAGAGTACAACGGCTTTAAAGTGTCCGTTGGCAAGAGCACGATCTTCGGCGCAGATATTCAAAAACTTCACGAAATTATCAAGGCTGGAAAATTCATCGATGGTAAAGGCTCTGAAGAGCGCATTGACATTAAGCCTACATATTTCGAACGCTACAAAAAAGAATTCGGACAGATCAAAGACGTTAAAGTCGTTTTGGATTGCGGTAACGGTGCCGGCGGCTCTGTAGTGCGCGGTCTTTTCAATGCTGTCGGATTAAATCCAACAATTCTTTTTGAAGAACCAGACGGCAGATTCCCGAATCACCACCCGGATCCCACTGTCGAAGAAAATCTTGAGGACTTAAAAAAGCAAGTTCTTAAAGAGGGTGCTGTTTGCGGTATCGGCTTTGACGGAGATGCGGACCGTATCGGTGTTGTCGATCACACCGGCAAAATGGTTTACGGCGACGAGCTTATGGTCATCATCGCACGCTCTATTTTGGAAACACAAAAAGGTGCCAAGATCATCGGCGACGTGAAATGTTCCGATCGTTTGTATCAAGACGTTGCAAAACACGGCGGTCAGCCCATCATGTGGAAAACGGGACACTCTTTGGTGAAAGAAAAAATCAAAGTGGAAAAAGCCCCGTTCGGCGGCGAAATGTCCGGTCACGTTTTCTTTGCTGATCGCAACTACGGCTACGACGACGCTCCTTACGCGGCTTTGCGCTTGGTTGAGATCCTTGCAAAAACAGGCAAAACGATTCCGCAATTGCTCGAAGGTTTGCCACCAGCATTCAACACTCCGGAAATCCGTATTGATACAACGGAAGAAAAGAAAGTTTTGATCGTAGAAAAAATGAAAGAAGCTTTCCCTGGCGGTTCTGGCGCCGACTACAAAGTCGATTTCACTGACGGAATCCGTTTGAGCTTTGCTGACGGCTGGGCCCTGTGCCGTTCTTCCAACACGCAACCGGTGGTGGTTGTACGCTACGAATCTTCTTCACAAGAAGGACTCAATAAAATCCGTTCACGCGTCGAAGCTGTCGTAAATAAATACCTCTAAGACTTTTTAGAAGTTTTCTTACGCAAAGCCCGTTTTTTAGAAGCGGGCTTTTCCTTTTTCTTACTGCGCTGCTGAGGCCACACACCGATGAGAGGATCTCCTCGACGAAGAAGACGGTGAATCTTATGAACTTCTTCTTCCCAGCCTTCTTTAGCAAAAGGCAAAAACAACCACTTCGGCAAAACAGGGTGGGGAACAAGATGATTCACTTCTTGGGTGAGCAGTGCTTGTTTTTCTCTTTCAGTCGCAAGCATCAAGCCATTCCAAATATCAAAGTCGAAATCTCGACCTCGATAAGATCGCGCACCGACATTTTCCATGAGCACAAGTTTGAGCTGACCTTGATAATACATCGCAAGCCCACCAAACATGGACCTAACCACACAATCCGGCTTTTCTTCAAAAGGCTCAAAGATCCATCGATTTTCAAATTGTTTCATTGAGGAAGCCCCCGCCAGATCGTCCCTGTTTTAGTAATCTCAGGAACACACCGAATACGCAAGTACGTGCATTTGCGCAGCGGATACCTCCCTGTTTTAGACAGGAGATCCACCAAAAGCGAGTCTGGCGAAGGCCTTTTCTCGCTTTTTGCATTTCTAAGACCAAAAAAATAAAAAAGGCCGGGAAAATTCCCAGCCTTTTTTTGTTTGATCTGTCTTGTAAGACAATTACGCCAAACGAAGAGCGATGATCAACGCGTAGATAACCAATGACTCGATAAGAGCAAGACCCAAGATCATTGGGATCAAAAGCTTACCGGAAGCTGCAGGGTTGCGAGCGATACCGTCAAGAGCAGTCGCAGCAGTTTTACCTTGAGCCATAGCGCCACCGAATACAGACAATGCGATAGCGATAGCAGCAGCGATAGCTACCAAACCTCTGTCAGAAGCAACAGAAGCTGCAGCTTCGTGAGCAGCAGGAGCCGCTTCTTGTGCGAATGCAGATACAGATGCCAACATAGCAACCATAGCAACGATCAATTTTTTCATGTGTTTCTCCTCAGTATGAGTGGTTAGTTTGCCTTCTTAGTGGTCGTGTGCAATCGCGAATGCCACATAAACCATGGAAAGCAATGTAAATACAAAAGCCTGAACGAAGCAGACGAACAATCCCATCATGTAGAATGGAATCGGTACGCCGATTGGAACCAGATCCAGGAACACAGACAGGACCGTGTGGTCACCCATCATAACGTTCGCAAGACGAAGTCCCAAAGAGAAAGGACGAACGAAGTGTGAAACAAGTTCGATCACAAACATCAAAGGAGCCAGGAAAATCACCGGACCCATAAAGTGCTTCAAGTAAGCGATGATGCCGTTTTCTTTGATACCTTGGAAGTTGTAGAACAAGAACATCAAGCAACCGAAACCGAAAGTGGTGTTGATGTTTTCAGTCGCCGGAGTCATGCCCGGAATCATACCGATCAAGTTGTTCAAAAGAATGAAGAAGAAAACGGACGTGAAGAACGGAACGTAGTGTTTGCCGTGTTCACCGATCACCATTTGCGCAAGACCATCCATCATCTCAGTGAGCATCTCCATGATGCCACGAAGAGAGAATTTACTAGCAGGAAGAACGGCAACTTCACCTTGACCCAAAGAAGCGCGAGCCGCGAGCCCGATGGCAATAGTGCCGACAGTTGCAGCGCCGAGAGTTGCAACGTGTGCGTACTCGTGACCAACACCAGGAATCATTTGTGTCCAGTTAAATGACATTGTCTTTTCCTTCTCTTAAGGCTTCTTTCGTCGCGTAACCAATCGCGGAAAGAATAAAGCTCGCCACACCGATAGAGAACCACAAAGGGTCCAACCACGACAGCTTGACCAGCGTATAGATAATAATCCCTAAAATCGCGTACTTAAATACAATGATCCCGATAGCTAGGGCAATCAATTTCTTCTTAAAGATCAGCCCAAAGCCGATTCCGAGAAGAACAAAGCTCAGAAGAATGACCAAAGACCCGGTCACGAACGAATAAGCCTGCTGAGGTGCGTAAAAATAGCTCACGAGCAGTCCGCCGAGGAGGGTTGCCAGGGATTGAATAATAAGAACAATCTTCATCTTAAGGGCCGTGCTTTTTGGATTCTGCCTCTGACTGAGCTTCTTCTTTTTCATCCGCCTTCTGCATTTTGCGCAAAAGCCAGATCACTCGCCAGAGCCAGCCGATCAAAGCCGCGAAAGTCAGTCCTACAAAAATAAGACCCTTTGTTTGGTATTTTTGATCGAGGTACTGGCCGAGGTAAAAACACCCCAGGATCAAACCGACAAGCTCAAAGCCGATAGATGCAAAAATTATATACTTCTTCATTACTTTCTAAAGCCTTTCGCGCCGGGAGCATTTTTCATGCGTTCTTGAAGGCGTTTAATACGAAGTTCAATATACTCCGGAGGATTGTACTTCGCGCGATGCTCTTCCAAAACCGCGATCGCACTCTTAAAGTCGAAATTTTCCTCGTAACAAACAGCGAGGATCAGCGCCACGTTTTCTTGAATGGCTTTTTCCGGATATTTTTTGATCAGCTCTTTAAAAATCTCCGCGGCCTTGCTGAAATCCTTGCGGGCGACAAGGATATTTCCTTTAAGCATCATGGCGTTAAAGCGCGTATTGTCGTCGCTTTTAAGCTTTAGCAAAGAATCGATTTCAGACTCGGACTGAAAGAAATTATTTAAATAGTACTGAGCCCGCGCAATATTCATTTTGTATTGAGCGGCCTCAAAATCCGTGTGCGGCATCTGCTGCAGCTTTGAGTATTCGATGATCGACTGCTGATAATTTTGAAGATTGTTAAAATAAATCGCCGCAATCTGCTTCTGTGATTCCAGGCGTTCTTTTTCATCCGGAGAATGCAGAACGATGAAGTGATGATACTCAATCGCCTTATTAAAATCTTTGATTTCAAAAAAAGAAATCCGCGCGGCTTCGCGGGCGGCTTCCAAAGGATATTTGGTCGGAGCGTTTCGCTTGATGACTTTATCAAAATAGCTCAGGGCGATTCGGTAATGCTCCTGAGCCATTTCTTTTTGTGCTTGTTTAAAGTCCGCCTCCTCCTGGGAAGAGCAGGCGGTGAGTGCCAGCACTAGGACAACCAGAAGGACTCTGATCATCTTAGTGAGTGACTCCTACGGGAGAAGCCGGAGCCGGTGTTTCTTCGGTCGTTTCATCTTCTTCAACGACTGCCACACCTGTCACAGTTTCTTCTTTTTCATCGATATTAATCAGACGCACACCTTGTGTGTTACGGCCAAGGACAGAAATATCCGTCACTTTCATGCGGATCACTTGTCCTTTGTCAGTGGAGATAATCAGTTCCATTTTCTCTGAAACTTTTTTCGTACCGACAACAACGCCGACTTTATCCGTCGTTTTTTGAGTGATGATACCGACACCGCCACGAGACTGGATGCGATATTCATCGACTTCAGAGCGTTTTCCGTAACCTTTTGAGGTCACCATCAAGATAGTATCCTTAGTGTTCTTCTCAAGAACTTCCATCGCCACAACGATGTCGTCTTTAGCAAGCGTGATAGCTTTCACACCGCGAGCCGTACGACCCATGCCGCGCACGTCTTCTTCATTAAAGCGGATGGACATACCCTCTTTGGTCGCAATAAAGATATCGCTTTGACCGTCAGAGATCTTCACATCGATCACACCGTCTTCAAGATCGGTGGTCAGGGCGATAATGCCGGCCGCGCGTGGGTTCGCAAACGCATCTAAAGATGTTTTCTTGATCACACCTTTTTCAGTGAGCATCACAACGTATTTGTTTTCGCTGAACTCATTTACCGGCAGAATCGCGCGCACGCTTTCACCGCTGGAAAGCTGAACGACGTTCGCCAAAGATTTTCCTTTAGACGTTCTGGTTCCAAGCGGAAGCTTGTGGACCTTGCACCAGTAAACTTTTCCTTTGTCGGTAAAGACAAGGAGCATGGTCTTCGTGCTCGCAGAGAAGATATCGGTGACGTAATCTTCTTCTTTGGTCTCCATGCCTTTAAGACCTTTACCACCGCGTTTTTGCACGCGGTATTCCTCGACCGGAATACGCTTGATAAGACCGGTGTTGGTCACAGTGACCACCATCTGCTCGTCCGCGATAAGGTCTTCGTCTTCGATGTTATCAAGATCACCGGTGATTTGTGTTCGGCGTGGATCCGCGTAGCGTTTTTTAATGTCTTCCAATTCGCTCACGATAATTTTGTAAATTTCGCGCACATCGGAAAGAACGAACTTGAGCCAATCGATTTGTTTCATCAACTCGGCAAGTTCAGCGATGATTTTATCTCTTTCAAGACCGGTCAAACGCTGCAAGCGCATTTCCAAAATCGCCACCGCTTGTCTTTCAGAGAATTCAAATTTCTGCATCAAAGCTTCACGCGCGGTGTTCGCTTCTTTGGAAGCGCGGATGGTTTTAATAACCTCTTCGATATGATCGAGAGCTTTTTTCAAACCTTCCAAGATGTGCGCGCGCTCTTGGGCTTTTTTCAGTTCAAAGATGCAGCGCTTGGTGACGACGTCACGGCGATGATCCACGAACGCTTCGAGCATGCCTTTAAGATCGAAAGTGACCGGTTGGTTTTTCGCATCCAAAGCAAGCATGATAATACCCAAGCTCACTTGCATTTGCGTGAACTTGTACAGGCGATTCAAAATCACGCTGGCATTTTCGCCGCGTTTTAATTGAATCACGATACGCATACCTTCACGTGAAGATTCATCACGGATGTCGGAAATACCTTCGATTTGTTTGTCACGGACAAGGTCGGCGATGGACTCAATGAGCTTCGCCTTATTCACCTGGTACGGAATTTCCGTCACGATGATTTCTTCGCGGTCTTTGGCTTGAACGATTTCAGCCACCGCTTTCAAAGTGATGATACCGCGGCCTTTTTTGTACGCCTGCAGGATACCTTCGCGGCCGGCAATCACACCGTAAGACGGGAAGTCAGGACCCTTGATGTGTTGCATGAGATCTTCAACCTGGCAGTCCGGATTTCCGATCAAGTGAATGCAGCCGTCGATCACTTCACCCAAGTTGTGTGGCGGAATGTTCGTCGCCATACCAACAGCGATACCTGCGGAACCATTCACCAAAAGATTGGGGAATTTCGCCGGCAGAACAGTCGGGATTTGCAAAGAGTCGTCGTAGTTCGGTCCGAAAGAAACTGTTTCTTTATCGAGATCGTTCAAAAGCTCTTCAGCAAGGCTTGTGAGACGAATCTCAGTGTAACGCATGGCTGCCGGACTATCGCCGTCGATAGAACCGAAGTTTCCTTGTCCATCCTCAAGCGGGTAGCGCAAAGAAAAGTCTTGCGCCATACGCACCATCGTATCGTACACAGATGCATCGCCGTGAGGATGGTATTTACCGATAACATCCCCGACCACACGAGCGGATTTCAAATAAGGTCGGTTATGACGGTTGTTCATTTCGCTTTGAGCGAAGAGGACACGGCGGTGAACCGGTTTCAAACCGTCACGCACGTCAGGCAATGCACGGCCTACGATCACCGACATGGAGTACTGAAGATACGCATCGCGCATCTCCTTACTGATATCGACGACTGTAACGCCTTTTTCTTGATTATTTTCCATACTCATCCTACCTCCGCTCCAGCTCCGCCGGAGCAGATCTCAACTAAAACTAAAAATTAAACATCCAAACCGCGAGCTAGCAGAGCATTGTCGTGGATAAACTGACGACGAGGCTCCACCATTTCACCCATCAGAATCGAGAAAGTCTCATCCGCGGAAACCGCATCATCGATAGTCACTTTCAGCAGAGTTCTGTTTTCTTTATTGAGCGTCGTTTCCCACAACTGCTCGGGGTTCATCTCTCCCAATCCTTTGTATCGTTGGATGTAGATGCCTTTTTTCGTGGATTCCATCACGTGAGTGTAGAATTCGTTGTAGCTTTCAAACTGCAACTCATTTTCACCCTCGATGATCGTCAACGGCAAGGTGCTGATCGCTTGGATCTCAGCCCAGATACGGCGCAGTTCAATGATTTCCGAAGAGCGCAGGCTTTCCGGACTGAACTTCGTTGTCATACGGTCGGCATAACGAACAGTGTAAATCTCCGCATAAGATTTTCCTGTGGTTTCGTCTTTTTTCACTTCGCCTTTGTATTCGGTAATACCCAAATTCGGATCAGCGATGATCCACGCATTGAGGTCTTTCAAGACGCTTTCCATTTTCTTGTCATCGGCAAAGAGGCCTTCAAAGTCGCCGACCTTGCTGAGCAAGAAGTAAAGCACGTCTTTATCGTATTTCTTCGATGACACATGCAGAAGGTTGTTGAACTTCTGGATATTCAAAATCAACTGGCGCAAGTCAGATTCTTTGAGATTTTCTTTGCCTTTGATTTTGAAGTTTCCAAGACCGGAACTCAAAAGATACTCAGTTAAAGCCGCTTCATCTTTCAAGTAAGTTTCTTCTTTGCCTTTTTTCGCGCGATAGAGCGGTGGTTGCGCGATGTAAACGTAACCGCGCTCCAAAACTTCCGGCATTTGACGATAGAAGAATGTCAAAAGCAGAGTCATGATGTGCGAACCGTCGACGTCGGCGTCGGTCATGATGATGATCTTGTGATAGCGGATTTTATCCACGTTCACATTGTCTTTACCGATACCGGTTCCCAACGCGGAAATGATCACTTTGATTTCTTCGGAAGAAATAATTTTATCAAAGCGCGCTTTTTCAACGTTCAGGATTTTACCTTTCAAAGGCAAAATCGCCTGCGTGCGACGGTCACGGCCTTGCTTCGCGGAACCACCCGCGGAGTCACCCTCCACCAGGTACAATTCGCAAAGAGCCGGATCACGTTCTTGGCAGTCCGCCATTTTACCGGGCAAGGAGCCACCATCGAGCGCTGTCTTACGGCGAGTGAGGTCACGGGCTTTACGAGCCGCCTCACGCGCACGCGCGGATTCCACGCACTTGGAGATAATATTTTTCGCCGCAGAAGGATTGCGATCCATCCAGTCAGCGAGTTTTTCATTCACCATGGCTTCGACGATACCTTTAACTTCGGTATTACCGAGTTTGGTTTTCGTCTGACCTTCAAATTGCGGTTCACGAACTTTTACGGAGATCACCGCTGCCAAACCTTCACGGATGTCTTCACCCTCAAGATTTGTTTTAAGATCTTTCAAAAGATTTTTTTCCGTCGCGTAAGCATTCGTCGTACGAGTCAAGGCCGCGCGGAAACCGACAAGGTGAGTACCACCTTCGTGAGTATTGATGTTATTGCAATAAGTGAAAATGGATTCAGAGTAAGAATCGTTCCACTGCATGGCGATTTCAACGTCGACTTCATCTTTTTCGCCCTTGAAGTAAATCACTTCGTTGTGAAGGGATTTTTTCGACTGGTTCATGTACTTCACGAACTCAGCCACACCTTCCGCGTATTGGAAGTCTTGTTTTTTACCAGTGCGCTCGTCGGTAAGAGCGATGTGCAAGCCGGCGTTCAAAAACGCCAGTTCACGGAAACGATTCGCCAAAGTATTAAAATCGTAAATCACCGTTTCATCTTTGAAAATTTCACGATCCGGTTTGAAAGTAGTTTTTGTTCCGGTTTTTGTGGAAGCTTCACCTCTTTCAATCGGTGCCAGGATTTTTCCGCGCTCATAGTTTTGGCGCCAGAAATAACCGTCACGCTGAACTTCAACACTCACGCGCGAGGATAGGGCATTCACGACCGAAGCACCCACACCGTGCAAACCCCCGGAAACTTTGTAACCGCCGCCGTCGAATTTACCACCGGCGTGAAGAACGGTCATAACCAGCTCAAGAGCGGATTTACCGGTTTGTTTTTGAACCGCGACAGGAATACCACGGCCGTCGTCTTCGACGGTGATGGATTCATCGGCGTTGATGGAAACTTTGATGGACTTGCAATAACCAGCCAGATGTTCGTCTACGGAGTTATCCACAATCTCATACACAAGGTGATGATAACCTTTGAAACCTGTATCACCGATGTACATGCCTGGGCGTTTGCGAACCGCTTCCAGTCCTTCAAGAACCTGGATCGAGTCCGCGGAATAAGATTTTTGCTCTTCGACTGACACTGTGTACCCCTCACTCAAGAAAGCTGCTGCCGCCTTCGCAAAGCAAAAGCGGTGTTAGTTAAGAATGTGGCCATCCTTGATTCGCAACACGGAAAGCTGATCGAGGCTGAAAGAATCAGGCAATGTGAAATCTGTCGTCGTTACAAAAATCTGCGTGTTGATCTCGTGTAAGAACGTAATCAAGGCATCTCTTTTGGCTTTATCGAGCTCAGATAAAACATCATCCAACATCAGCACGGGATAGGTTCCGTGAGCCTTCCTATGATACACAATTTGGGCCATTTTGTAAGACAAAATGATGGCTCTTTGCTGCCCTTGGCTACAATAAAATCTTGAGTCTTTTTGCCCATATAGGAACACGATATCGTGCTTATGAGGACCCACTAGACTGGTTCCGCTCGCAAGTTCTGCGTCATGCAGTTCTTGCACCCTTTTTTGAAGCGCAAAATGGACTTCTTCTCGGGAAAAACTCATCGCGTTTTGATCGGAAATCACATATTCCACCGAGATATCCACAGATGTGTTCCCGGAAATGTATTGCATAGCATTATTAAAATCTTTGGAAAGCCCGGCCAGTGCGGTGATCCGGGCATACGCTAGATCGGCTCCTAAACGCAAGAATTGGGGGTTTAGAGCTTCCAAAAGGTTTTCCGTGACTGATTTGTCGTTCAAACCCTCCAAATGGTTTTTAAGGATCTTATTACGCGTTTTCAGAGCTTTTCTATAATCCGCGATCAAATCCGCATTTTTGCGCTCAAAAGTAATCAGCAATTCATCGACGAGCTCACGGCGGTGATCGGCGCCTTCTTTGATCGAAGAAAGACTCTCGGGACTGAATACGACGCTAGCAAAAATTTTGCGAACATCGGTGGAGCTGACTTTTTTATCGTTGAGAGTAAGCACCTTGCGACTTTTCGTCAGACCCAGTTTGAGTTTGTAGTGCAGATCATTTTGCATGATCAGCGCTTGAATCAAAGCTTCCTGGTTATTCGAATTGATGAGAGTGGTGTTGTCACCGTAGCGAAAAGAATCGCCTTGGGAAATCAGATATAGAGCTTCGAGAAGATTGGTTTTACCTTGACCGTTTTCGCCGACAAACACATTCACACGCGGAGAAAATGGTATGACTACGTCCCGGTAATTGCGAAAATTAACAAGACGTAGCCGTTCAAAAATCATTAGATTCTCATGGGCATCACAACGCAAGTGTAAGTCGCGTCGTTGTGAGGTCGCATAAGTCCCGGAGAAAGGTGATCGTTCAATTCAAAATCCACTTTATCCTGATTCATGCTGGTCAGAATATCGGTGATGTATTTCGCGTTGAAACCGATTTTGATTTCGTTTCCAGAATAATCGACTTCGATCTCTTCTTTCGCATCACCCAGTTCCGGGTTGTTGGAAGAAATCTCCATACGGCCATTGGAAAGATTCAAAAGCACCGCTTTGGATTTTGCATTCGCCAAAAGGGAAACACGTTTAAGCGAAGTCAAAAACGCTTCACGGTTGATCATCACTTTTTGCGGCAACTTCTGTGGAATAAATTGTTGATAATTCGGGTACTTTCCTTCGATCAAACGAATCATCAAGATGGTTGAAGAATGTTTCAACACAAACTGGGATCCTTCGATCGCGATTTCCACGGAACCGTCGATGCTTTCCAAGATTTTTTTAATCTCGTGCAAACCTTTGCGCGGAATGATCACACCTTGAGTGGCGTTGACTTTCACATCGCTGAAAGGCTTGTTCACAAGACTCATACGGTGACCATCTGTTGCCACCATTTTAAATCCGCCTTGAGAGCTAAGCTCAAAGAAGACGCCGTTGAGGTGATAACGAGTTTCATCGTTGGAAACAGAGTAGATCGTTTTATCGATCATCTCTTTCAACACTTGCGCATCAATGGAAATAAAACCCTGAGAGTTGTAAGTCGGGAAGATCGGATATTCTTCGGCAGAGATACCGACGATTTTAGAAGTGTACTTCCCTTGTTTGATCTCAAGCCAGTTGTTGTCTTTTTTGATAAGGGTGATCGGACCCTCAGAAAGTTCTTTGGCGATTTCAAAAAGACTTTTTGCACTGACCGCAACTTTACCAGCTTGGTGAACTTGCGCTTTGATTTGGTCCGTGAGGCTCACTTCCAAATCTGTGGCGAAAACTTTCAAAGAGTTTTGATCGGCTTCCAAAAGAACGTTGATGAGAATCGGCATGGTGTTGCGCTTTTCAACAATGTTCTGAGTTTTTCCGATAAGGCTTAATAGATCTCTCTTATCAATTTCAAGTTTCATGAAACCCTCTTGGCTTTTTGCCTCAACTCTTGGTCCCTATTTATCTATTACTATTAATATAAAATACTAGTAGTAGTAGTAGGGGCGTGGAAAACCTAACAAATCTCCTAAATCCATGTAAACACTAAAAAACAGTTGTGGATAAAGACCCTGTACAAACCTCTGGGAAGAGCTCCGAATTTGGGGGTAACTTCTATCCACATCTCAAGCCCCAAATTCTTCCACAACTCTATCCACAGTCCACATTCACACCCCTGTGATATTGTGGATGCGGGTTTCTAAATCTTCGATATCTTTAGAAATATCTTGGTCCGTAGCCTGTAGATTCTTGACCCGTTCCAGCGCATTCATCACGGTTGTGTGGTCTTTACCGCCAAAAGCCTTGCCGATATCCACGAGAGATTTATCGAGAAACTTCTTAATCAGATACATGGCGATTTGACGTGGAACGACAATCGGTTTTGCGCGGGTGGAGGATTTAAGATCTAAAACGCGCACTTTATAGTGGTCAGCGACGATTTTCATGATCTCTTCCACGGAAATCGTGGACTGAGTTTCATGGTGGGAAAGAATGCGCTTCACAAGTTCATAATCAATGGGCAGACCCTGCAGCTCCGAGAACATCTTTACTTTTTTAAGGTTGCCTTCCAGCTCTCTGATCGAGCGCTTGGATATTCTGGCGATATAGTTAGCCACGTCTTCGGGCAGGCGCACATTAAACTTTTCTGCCTTGTAGCGCAGAATCGCGATACGTGTCTCCAAATCCGGCATGGTGATATCTGCAATCAACCCGCGTTCAAGACGGGTGCGACTGCGGTCTTCAAGACCATGAATATCCTTCGGCATACGGTCACTCGCCAAGATCACTTGCTTGCGACTATCAATGAAGCTGTTGATGGTGTGGAAAAACTCTTCCTGAACCGCTTCACCACGCGCGATAAACTGCACGTCGTCCACTAAAAGAATGTCGGAGTTCTCGCGGTATTTCTGACGAAACTTATCCATTTCATGACGGCGGATCGCGGAGATACACTCATTCATGAAACGTTCCGCAGAAATATAAGTGATTCTAAGCTGTTGATACTGATCACGAATGTGGTTACCCGAAGCATGAAGGAGATGGGTCTTACCCATTCCTACCGGTCCATATATATAGAGAGGATTGTAGTCGTCAGCACCTGGGTTGCGGGCCACGTTAAAACAGGCCGCATGAGCGAATTCCGAGTTCTTACCCACCACAAACGTGGAAAAGGTGAGTTCTGAGTTCAAAGTGTCCGGACCCCCAGACCTTGGTTGAGTAATCTGAATACTCTGAGCACGCGCTAATTGAGCCTGGAGGATCTCGGTACCCCCTAAAACCTCTTCCTGGTTGTTAGATGTCTCAATATGAGTATTTACTTTGTTCCCCGTAATACTAAACTCAACATCAAAGGGTTTTCCATAAGTATCTGAAATTTCTGAATAAATCTTATCTTGCAGATTCTCGATGACGAAATACTGGTGGAGAGCATTTGGGACCCCAAGTATTAAACGAGGGCGCTCCACGGTGCCTGTGGTATTCACGTATTCAATAGGATCAAGCCAGGTATCCAACAACTTATTGTTGTCATTCCTGCTTTTCATCTTAGATTTGATAAGTGTCCAAAACGACGAGTTTAGCTCCACTAGTTTCCCCTCAAGTGCAGGGACCTCTTAACAAGGGGAGCTGAAGTTTTCAACAGTTGACCTTCTTGCCGCGTCGTGCTTTATTAGTGCCCCACGTATCTAGTTGTGAACAACTTTGTGGCATACATATATAGGAACTGACGTCATTAAGCGTCGTAAAATTCTCCAGGGAGAAGAGTCATGAAACGTACATATCAACCTTCTAATAAACGTCGTAAAACTACTCACGGTTTCCGTGCTCGTATGGCTACTAAAGCCGGTCAAGAAGTTCTCAATCGTCGTCGCGCTAAAGGCAGAAAGCGTTTGACGGTTTCTACAGGTGGAAAATAGTTCTCCACACAGTATAAAGCGAAGTTCTGAATTTCTCTCTCTCAAACAAACGGGAAAAAAACACTGGCCTACAAAATGGTTGCTTCTGAATTATCAGAAGAACTCTGTAGGTCAGCTGCGTTTTGGAGTCACGGCCAGCCGTAAAATCGGTTCCGCTGTCGTCCGAAACAAACTCAAGCGTTGGACACGAGAGTACTTTCGAACTTCCCTTGTGGCGGGAAATTCTATTGAAGCCGACATCAATATCATCTTTAAGCCTATGGAACCAAACTTCTACAAAGGCCTCCCTCATGAGGAATTTGTCAAAGCTTTGGATCGCGGTTTGGCAATGGTACGAAAAAATCTTTAAGGCAGTCCTTATGTTTTTCGTAGCGGCCTACCGAACTGTGGGGACAACTCACTTAGGTGGTTCTTGTCGCTTTGAACCCAGCTGTTCTGCTTATGCGGTGGAAGCGCTGAAAACACATCACGCTCACAAGGCTCTTTGGTTAATCACTAAGAGAGTATGCAAATGTCGTCCGGGCGGTCCTTATGGATACGATCCGGTCCCGGGAGGGAAATTAAATGCAGCAAAAGAATGACACTCCATCCTTCTTTGAACCGAAAACCATTATTGCCATCGCCGCCGTCGCTTTGATTTATTTCGGCTGGCAAACGTACCTCGGGAAGAAATATCCTAACTACGGAAAAGGTTCCCAAACAGCGACGCAAACTCAAAATCAAACTGCGGATAAAGCCGCACCGGCCGCAAGCGCAAGTCCGGTGGAAACAAAATCTGAAGTCGTGGCCGCTCCGACGACGCAAGAACAGACTTTTAATTTCTCCAACGACAAAGTTTCCTTCACTCTCACAAATCACGGCATGGGTCTTAAAAACTTCACCGTGAACAACTATCAAGATAAAGAAAAAAACAATATCAAGCTGGGCGTTTCCACGACCGACAGCCTTTTTGAAATGCGCTGGGCCGGGGACGTAAAACCTTTGGATTTCAATGTGACCGAACAGGCTCCAGGCCACTATGTCGGAACAGCGCAAGTCGGTGGTACAACCATCAAGCGTGAGTTGAAATTCAACACCGAAAACTCTTCGTTCACGAATACAGTTTCCATTACAAATCCAACGGAAGATTTGAAAAAAGGCTTTTCAATTCTGATCCCGGAAACAATTCACGCCAAACAATCTTCTTCGATCTTTTTCCCGTCTTATGAGCATCAGGATTTCTTTGTGATCCACGACGGTGGAAAACATGAGACAGTTAATTTCAGCGGCGCTAAAGAGAATGTTTCTAAAGAATTCGCGGGCACTTCTATTTTGTCTGTCAGCTCTCAATATTTTGCGGCGGCGATTCTGGACAAATCCGACATCATCCCGGAAGTAAAACTTTCCGCGCAAGTGCATGAAAAATCCGCCCTGGCGGAACTTGCTTACAAACCTGTGCAAGTAAAACCGGAAATGAATTTCTCGCAAGTGTTCTACGCAGGTCCAAAATCCATCGATGCTTTAAAAGCGGTGGATCCGGAACTGGCTAATATCATTGATTTTGGTTTCTTTGGTTTCATCGCTCGTCCTTTATTGTATGTGATGAAGGCCTGCCACTCTGTGGTTGGTAACTGGGGTGTGGCGATCATCCTTTTGACTTTACTGGTTCGCCTTTGTGTTCTTCCGTTTAACATCATGTCCTTCAAATCCATGAAGGCGATGCAGAAGGTTCAGCCGATCATCCAATCTTTGCGTGAAAAGTACAAAGACGATCCAATGCGTTTGAATCAGGAAATGATGGCCGTGATGAAACAGCACGGAGCAAATCCTGTCGGTGGTTGCTTGCCGATGCTTTTGCAGATCCCGGTCTTCTTTGCTTTGTATCGCGTGATCGGCTCCAGCATTGAGCTTTATAATTCTCCGTTTGCTGGCTGGATCCACGACTTGAGCGCGCACGATCCTTTCTATGTTTTGCCGGTATTGATGGCGGTCTTTATGTACGTTCAACAGAAGATCACGCCGTCTACAATGGATCCTACGCAAGCGAAAATCATGGCGTTCTTGCCTGTGGTGTTCTCTCTTTTCATGTTGCAACTGCCAAGCGGTCTGACTCTTTACATGGTTGTCAGCACGCTCTTCGGTATCATCCAGCAGTATCTGATCATGAGAGAGCGCACACCCAAAGCAAAACCGGCGAAGGCGTAAGGCCCACGCTGCGCGCAGGATGCTGAAGCGTCCGTGGGCGTGGAAATGGACTGGGGTCCGCTTCCAAATTGGAATTAAATTTTACTACTTAGGAGGTAATAATGGGTTTTTTCAGTAAGCTTTTCGGGGGGAAAAGCAAAGGTGCCAATAATGAAGTTGAGGCCCTTGTTCAGAAGACCTTAGAGGGAATTATCGAGAAAGCGCAGTTTGATCTGACTTTTGACCTTAAAACGGAAAAAGAAGAAGACGGCAGCTCCACTTTGGCTGTTGAGTTCAATGGCGCCGATGAAGAAATTCTCAAAGATAAAAAAGGCCAAATGCTGGACGCTTTCCAATTGTTCCTTAAGCGCGTGATTCAACACAACTTCCCTGAAGATAAAACCAACGTAACTGTTGATTGCGGCGGTTACCGTGATGAATCTGCAAATGCTTTGATCGAGCGCGCGGAAAACCTGAAAACCATCTGCATCGAGCAAGGTAAGTCTGTTTACTACCGTGCTCTGCCGCCGAAAGATCGCAAAGTTGTTCATCAATACCTGGCAAAAGACCCGCGCGTAAAGAGTCGCTCTTTGGGTGATGGTCTTTATAAGAAAATTAAAATTTACCCTGCTAAAGGCGCGTCTCAAGGAAACGCTTCTGACGAAGCTATTTCCAACGACTAGAGCGCGGGTGTAAAGCCCGAGGCAGACGAGCCGGTTTGATCCGGCTCCTATAATAAAGGAATCTTTTCTATGTTTCGTGGAGATCGTGACCAAGATACTATTTGTGCGGTCTCCACTCCGCACGGGGTTGGCGGAATTTCCGTCATCCGTGTGAGTGGTCCACGCACTCTTTCTATCGTTTCACAAATCTGTTCTTTTTTGCCTGAACATCCTGAATCTCATAAGGCTTATTTTGGCGTGCTCAAAGCGGCATCCAAACAGGCTGAAAACGCGGAGATTGACGAGGTTTTGGCAACCTATTTTAAGCACGGCAAATCCTTCACCGGCGAAGAAGTCATTGAAATTTCCTGCCACGGAAGCCCGGTGATTTGCCAAAGTATTTTGCATGAGCTTGTGCAGTTGGGCGCGCGTCCCGCTGATCGCGGCGAATTTACTTACCGCGCGTTTATGAATGGAAAGCTTGATTTGGTTCAAGCTGAAAGCGTTCTTTCTTTGATTGAAAGCCAAAGCCAGCAAGCCGCACGCTTGGCCTTGCGCCAGCTTAAAGGCTCCGTTTCTGAAAAGCTTGAAGAAATTGAAAATGACATGACCTGGATTCTCGCACATGCGGAAGCGGGCATAGATTTTTCCACCGAAGGTATCACGGTCGTTGAAACGGATATTGTCTTAGATCGTCTTAATAAAATTGAAAAAAGCCTTGAAGAACTGGTTGGGACATTTAAGGTCGGACGTCTTCTTAAAGACGGCTTTCGCGTGGTTTTAACCGGCCTTCCGAATGTGGGGAAATCCAGTCTCTTAAATCTTTTCCTCGAAGATGAAAGAGCGATCGTCACGGACATCCCTGGTACCACACGCGATGTGATTCATGGGGATACCAGTTATAAGGGTGTGAAATTCACATTCTTGGATACGGCGGGTTTACGTGAATCGGTTTCAGATCTCGTTGAGAAAATCGGGATTGAAAGAAGCCGTGAGGCCGCGGGCGAATCCGATGTGGTGTTCTTCGTTTATGATCTTGAAAAAGGACTGTCCGCGGAAGAGATCACCATTCTTGATGGTTTAGATCCGCAAAGAACTTATATTCTGGCCAATAAAACCGATCGGGTGGCTTATTTTCCCGACGTTAGGGCCGTTGAAAATGCTCTGAAAAACAGTAAATTTTTCCAAAAAATCGGGGACTTAGAAAGAAGAGTGTTCTTTGTAAGCGCCCTTGATAAAAGAGCTCGTGCACGTGTGCTTGAAGAGCTGGTGAAAGAGTTTGCTGATTTGCAGGCGGAAAATACGGTTTTAATTTCCAACTCTCGCCATCTGGAAAATCTCTCGCGAGCTCTTGAAAACACTCAGCGCTCCAAGTCTGTGGTTCAAAGCGGCTTAGGGGAAGAGTTCCTGGCTTTGGAATTTAAAGAGGCTCTTATCGCTGTCCAGGAAACTCTCGGTAAGCGGTTCGATGATCAGATCATGGACCGTGTGTTTAAAGAGTTTTGTATTGGTAAATAATTATGAGCGGAAAAAAGTATGATGTGATTGTCGTTGGTGCGGGACACGCAGGCGTTGAAGCTTGCTTGGCTTCCGCGCGTCTGGGTTTGAAAACCCTTATGGTCACTTCCAATATTCAGCGTATCGCTTATATGAGCTGCAATCCCTCCATCGGCGGTCTTGCCAAAGGTCACATGGTTCGCGAGATTGATGTGCTCGGCGGACAAATGGGTATTGTCGCGGATGAAACATGCATCCAGTACAAACGCTTAAACTCCTCCAAGGGTCCCGCGGTGCGCGGAACTCGCGTGCAAAGTGATAAGCATCTCTATTCGCAATTTCAAACTCAAACTCTGCAAAATCAGCCGAATTTGGATCTACACGAAGGTGAAGTCAAAAGACTTATCCTTGATAAGGACTTGTGCGTCGGTGTTGTTTTGCAAGACGGTTCGGAAATTCATTCTCAAGCAACCGTGATCACAACGGGCACCTTCATGAACGGTGTCATGCACATCGGTTTGCGCCAGGAAGCCGGCGGCCGTGTGGGTGATAAACCCTCCATCGGCCTTTCTGATCAATTGGCGCAATTTGGTTTTGAAGTGAAGCGCTTGAAAACCGGGACTCCAGCGCGCTTGCATAAAGATAGCATTGACTGGTCAAAAACAGTTCCGCAAGGCGGGGATGAAAAGGTCTATCCTTTCAGCTATCGCTCTTCGAATAAATTAAAACTTCCGCAAGTGCTTTGCTATCTCACGCGCACAACGGAAGAAACTCACGAAATCATCCGTAAGAACCTGGATAAATCTCCGATGTTCTGCGGAATTATCGAAGGCACGGGCCCGCGCTATTGTCCTTCGATCGAAGATAAAATCACACGTTTTGCGGATCGCACCAGTCATCAAACGTTCCTTGAGCCGGAAGGCTTGACGACGGATTTGATTTATCTTCAGGGGATTTCCACAAGTCTTCCGGAAGAGGTTCAAGATGCGTTCTTGAAAACCATTCCGGGTCTTGAAAACGTCAAAGTCGTTCGTTACGGTTATGCTGTTGAGTATGACTATATTGAGCCCACACAAATCTGGCATCGTCTGGAAACGCGCACGATTCGTCAGCTTTTCCTCGCGGGACAAATAAACGGAACTTCTGGTTATGAAGAGGCTGCCGCACAAGGTTTTGTTGCCGGTGTAAATGCGGCTCACAGTATTTTAGGTCGTGATGAATTTATCTTGGGCCGTGATGAGGCTTACATCGGCGTTCTTATCGATGACCTTGTGACAAAGGGCACGCGTGAGCCGTATCGGATGTTTACGTCTCGTGCGGAACATCGTCTTGTTTTGCGCGAAGATAATACTATCGATAGGTTAGGTGCTATCGCTGCGAAAATCGGTATTGTTCCTGCGGAGTCTTTGGAGATTCTTTCCAGCCTTCAAGCAAAACGTAAAAACTTGCTAGAAAAATTGCGTTCAGAGAAAGTATATCCGACCAAAGACGTTCAAGAGTTGCTTGCGAAAATTCCCACTCCAGAGCTGACAAAGTCTTTAACTTTCGAAGAGTTGCTGCGTCGTCCTGAGATTTCATGTTCTCATCTTGAGATGCTTCAATTCGAGGTGGATCAAGATCCTAACGTTCATGAGCCTGTGGAAATTGAAGTGAAGTACTCTGGCTATGTGAAACGCCAAATGGAATTGATCAATCAATCCAAGCGCCTAGAGGAAATGTTGCTCCCCGAAGAATTGGTTTATGCTGAGATTCGCGGTCTTTCTAACGAAGAGAAGGATAAGCTGCAGCGTGTTAAGCCACGCACCTTGGGCCAAGCTCAACGGATAAGTGGTGTTAATCCTTCTGCAATTCAGGCTATAATGATCCATCTGAAAGGTCACAAAAAGATCAAGGAGATGGGGCTTGAAGGGCAACAACAAGGAACAGGAAGCGTCGATAATATCTTGGCGAATAGATGAGTGGTTTCCCGATTTAAGTCCAGAGGTCCGATCTCGACTTAAGACTTATCACGAAGAGTTGGTTAAGTATAATCGCACATTGAGCCTTATTTCTCCAAAGACTGTCTTTGTGGCAGATGCTCTTCATTTTGCTGATTCTATTCTGGCTTCTCGTATTATTCATAGCAGCCATCCCAAGATCGATAAGATCTATGACCTTGGCAGCGGCAATGGTTTTCCGGGCCTGGTTTTCGCGCTTTTATTCCCACAGACCCAGGTCGTCCTGGTTGATAGCGATATTAAGAAGTGTGAGTTCTTAAAACACATGGCCGGCGTCTTAAAGCTTTCCAATGTGACGGTCGAGAATAAAACAGTCGAATCTATGCCGGACGGATCCATGCAGTACGTGATGGCTCGCGGACTCACGACAATTTCAAAAGCGATTCTTTCTACCCGCAAATCCATCCCTCGCGGCGGGATTTATTTCCATCTTAAAGGTGAGGAGTGGGGTATTGAGGTCGGAGAGATTCCAACTCAGCTTTGCTCTATCTGGAGCCCCTCTTTAGTGGGCGAGTATAAGCTTCCCGTCGGTGCAGTGAAGTTTGCCGTGGTAAAAACAGATAAAATCGCGTGATGTTCCACGTGGAACATCACTAATGATGGCCGCCGCCTTCTGCTGGTGCCGGAGCCGGCAAATCAGGGCCTAAACCCGCTTCTTTGATTCTTTCCTTCACATCCCAGGTCTTTTTCGCATTTCTCAGACGTTTTTCAGCCTGATAGGACTCAAATTCCTTGGGATCGGGCCAGGGCTCACCCTTTTTAAAGGCAGCAAGATATGTTTTGCGGGAAACGGACTTGCGGGCTTCGACCTTAAGCTCTAGGTACTGCTTTTCTTGTTCTAGCTTCGTAATTCGCTCTTGAGATTCATTCACACGCTTTTGCGCATACTTTATTTGTCCAGTTTGTGGGACGACTTCTTTTAAAGCCTTCTGATGTTCTTCAAGAGTCTTCTTTTCTGCTTCGAGCGCTTGAGTTGTCGCCGCCAGTGAGGCTGTGAGATCCGAATAGATCGGGTCCTTCAGCTCCGGCGCAGGATCGGGCTTATTGCACGCAGAGAGCGCAAAAAGAATGATGGTTAAGCTGAGTAGTCTCTTCAACATAGTTGTTCCACGTGGAACATCGGCAAAAAACGCGAAAAACATAAGGTGTGGCGCGAAAAACCAGTCTTTATTCTTGCAAGTTTTTTAAAAAAGTCTGATTTTTGAACCTCAAGGAGGAAAAATGGCAAAAACAATCTGCATAGCTAACCAAAAAGGTGGTGTTGGTAAGACAACGACGTCTGTAAACCTCTCCTCAGCGCTGGCAACTCTTGGAAAACGCGTCCTACTCATCGACATGGATCCTCAAGGAAATGCCTCCAGTGGTTTGGGTATCAAACGCTACGAAAGCCAGGATAGCAATAGCTACCATGTGCTCATCGGAGAAAAAACTCTGGCGGAGGCTACTCAAAACACCTCCAATCCAAATTTGAAGATATCCACCGCAAATCCTGACCTTGTTGGAGCGGAGATTGAACTTGTTGATATGCCGCAGCGTGAATATCGCTTAAAGCAAGCGATTGCGACCGTGGCTGATCAATATGATTTTGTCTTGATTGATTGCCCTCCATCTTTGGGTCTTTTAACTTTGAATGCTCTTAACGCCGCTGACAGTTTCCTTGTTCCTCTTCAGTGTGAATACTATGCGCTGGAAGGTTTAAGTCAGTTGCTCAACACGGCGGGCCTCATTAAGAAAAATCTGAATCCGCAACTGCACATCGAAGGCATTGTGCTGACGATGTTTGATGTTCGTAACAACCTCAGCCACCAAGTCGTGACTGAGATTAAAAATCATTTCGGCGATAAAGTATTTAACGCCATTATTCCAAGAAACGTGCGCCTCAGTGAGGCACCAAGCCATGGTCAATCCATCCTCGAGTACGACAGCAAATCCATCGGCGCGGTTCGTTACCTGGAGCTAGCAAAAGAAGTTATTGCTCGTTCTGAGCAAAAAACGACTCAAGAAGCGGCTCCACAGACACAACAAAATGCTTATGAGGGAGAAGTAAATGTCTGATTTTGCTGTTGAATCTTCTAACAAAAAGAAAGGCCTCGGCCGCGGATTGGGTTCTTTGTTGGGCGGACCTGCGCCTGCGGAAATTCCGACTCCGAAAGCTCCTTCACAGAACACATCTATTAATAATGTCCCGGCTTCCACCTCGGCTCCTGCTGCCGCGACGACAGTCGCTGCCCCTCCCGTAGATCCAGAGAGCAAGATTTGGAAAGTCGCGATCGACAAACTTTCTCCAGGTCAGTATCAGCCGCGCCGTCAGTTTGACAAAGAGCCGCTGCAAGAGCTGGCTCAGTCTATTAAAGAAAACGGCATTCTTCAGCCGGTCGTGGCTCGTCGCACGTCTTCCGGAAAATTGGAAATCGTCGCGGGGGAACGCCGCTGGCGCGCAGCTCAGCTTGCGGGTTTGCATGAAGTTCCAGTGATCCTGAGAAATTTCAACGACAAAGAAGCGTTGGAACTTGCGATTGTTGAGAACGTTCAGCGCGAAGATTTGAATCCGATTGAAGAGGCGGAAGGTTATTCTCGTCTGATCACGGAATTTAAACTCTCTCAGCAACAAGTCGCGGAGAAGGTCGGTAAAGACCGTGCGACCGTTGCCAATGCGGTTCGTCTCTTGTCTTTGCCCGTTGAAGTGAAAGAGATGATTTCCGCAAATGAACTTTCCGTGGGTCATGCGAAAGTTTTGCTGGGTCTGCCAGAGCCGAAAAAACAAATCGAATTTGCGAAGAAAGTGATCAACGAAAAGATCGCCGTTCGTAAACTCGAAAAAATGGTGCAGGCCGTTGTAAAAGGAGCAGATGAAACAGAAGAAGCTGTTTCTGGTTTTGACTCTAACGTCACTCAGCGCCTGATTTCCGGTTTGAGTGAAGAGCTTCAAAAAATGCTCGGCACCAAAGTGACCATTGATTATTCCAATTCAAAGGGTAAAATCAGTATTCACTTTTACTCCGATGACGAGCTCACCAATCTCGTAGATAGGCTGAAAGAAGGATGGCAGTAACTTTTCCTCCCTCATTACAAGAAGATCTCCTCTCTGGTCATGTGACAGCGATCCTTGACCAGGGGACGCACTTTGAAGGCAAGTTGAGCTTCGAAGGCACCGTGCAAATCGGCGGGGACTTTAAGGGAGAGATTTTTACGAAGGATACTATCGTTATTAACGAGGGTGCCTCGGTAACTGCCCAGATTGAGGCTGATACTATAGTTATTTCCGGTCGAGTCGAGGGCAATCTTTTTGCCCGCCGCCGGGTCATTATGCATCCGCCAGCTGTATTTAAAGGCACCGTGACGTCCCCGAGTCTGCGAATTGATGAGGGAGTCGTATTTGAGGGTGCGTCCTACATGCCTAAGTCCTAGGCAGCAACATTATCAACTCGAAATTCGCCTTGACCGTCCATGCCCTAGCAGGTAAATCCGAAGCTCAAAAACTAGTAGGGATTTCAACTAAATGGACATTTTTGGACAATTAGGTATTAATACCACCGCGGCGGTTCAGTTTGTATTATTTGCTATCGCTTTGATCTTCTTAAGCAAAGTGGTCTTCGGGCCTTATGCCCACGCTTTGGAAGAAAGACAGCGTAGAACTAAGGGGGGCGAAGACCTCGCTCTGGAATACCAAAACAAATCCGTCGAATTGCAAACCGAATACGAAACTAAAACCCGTGAGTTGAACAGCCAGATCAAAGGCATCATCGATGCGGCTAAATCCCAAGCAACTAAAGATTACGAAGCTTTGGTTGCAAAAGCGCGCAGCGAATCTGAAAAACTTGTTCACGACAATCGCACAAAAATCGCAGCGTCTGTTCAAGGTGCAGCAGCGGAATTGAAATCCCAAACCACCGCTGTGGCAATGGCTATCACTACGAAGTTGCTTAAATAATTAAAGAGAGTTGCACATGAAGTTGCTTGTTAATCTTCTGATCCTTCTCGCTCCGGCTCTAGTTATGGCTGCCGGCGGTGAGCATGGCGCTGGCCACGACAATCACATTCCTAAAGCCGTGATCTATCAAGTGATCAACGTTGTGATCCTTGTTGGTGGTCTGATCTATTTCACTAAAGACGGTATCGTTCAGTTTTTCTCCAGCCGTAAAGCGGCTTACCTTGAAGCGGCTCAAAAATCCGCATTCGCGCGTGAGCAAGCGGAAAAAGAGTTCGTCGATATCAAACACAAACTGGCGAATCTCGATGCCACTCGTGAAGAGTCTTTGAAAAAGGCGCAAGTTCACGCTGAAGAAATGAAAAAACAAATCCTGGATGAAGCTCAGCAAGTCACTAAACGCATCCGTGAAGATGCGGAGTTGACAGCGAAGCTTGAAGTGTTGCGCGCACAAAAAGAATTGCGTGAGCAACTCTTGAAAGATTCCATGGAAGCCGCTCGCCAGGTTTTGACAAAAGATCTTGGTTCCGCGGATCAACAAAAACTGCAAAAAGAATTCGTTGATAAGGTCGGAGTGTAAGCCATGAGAGTAAGTGAAGTTTCTAAACGCTACGCCAAGGCTCTCCTGGCGGTGACAAAACAAAAAGGCATCCACGCCAAAGCTTTCGGTGAATTGCAGGCTTTGGAACAAGCATTCTCTAAAGATGCCGGTGTGAAAAACTATTTCGCAAATCCCATGGTGAGCCCGGATCAAAAAGTGGCGGCTGTGAAAGCGGCTCTTTCCGGCAAAGGTGTCTCTGAAGAAGTGATGAACACCCTGGTTCTTTTGGGTGAGAAAAACCGCTTGGACATTTTGGATCAGGTGGTTTTGGCCTTCCGTGATCTTTTGGATCTGGAAGAAGGCGTTACTCGTGGCGTGGTTCGTTCCGCGCAACCTCTGTCTGCTGACGCTCAAAAAGAGATCGAGCAGAAAATCAATAAAGTTTTAAACAAGAAGATCGTGTTGACGTACGAACAAGATCCGAAGCTTTTGGGCGGCGTGGTCGCGCAAGTGGGCGGATGGACTTTCGATGACAGCCTCGATACGCACTTGAAAAAGTTGAATGAAGAATTAAACAGGAGAGCCAACTAACAATGGAAACACAAATTCGTGCTGACGAAATCAGTCGTGTTCTCAAAGAACAAATCAATCAATACAATAAAAAGATTGAAGTAAGCGAAACAGGCAGCGTTCTTTCCGTCGGAGACGGTGTTGCCCGCATCTACGGTCTTGAAAATGCCATGGCGGGTGAGCTCGTTGAGTTCCCTGGTGAAGTTTTCGGTATGGTATTGAACTTGGAAGAAGGCCACGTGGGCGTGGTTATCTTCGGTGAAGACCGCCACATCAAAGAAGGCGACACTGTTAAGAGAACCAAGAAAATCGTTCAAGTTCCCGTTGGTGAAGCTCTCCTTGGCCGCGTTGTAGACGCTCTTGGAAATCCTATCGACGGCCGCGGTGCTATCAACACTCCTCACAACCGCGTCGTTGAATTGAAAGCTCCTGGTATCGTTTACCGTCATCCGGTTGAAGAGCCTCTTCAAACTGGTATCAAGGCGATCGACGCTCTTGTTCCAATCGGCCGTGGTCAGCGTGAGTTGATCATCGGTGACCGTCAAACTGGTAAAACTGCGTTGGCGATCGACACTATCATCAATCAAAAAGGCCAAGGCGTTCACTGCTTCTACGTAGCGATCGGCCAAAAACAATCCACAGTGGCGTTGGTTGTTGAAAAATTGCGTGCAGCGGGTGCTCTTGAGTACACCACTGTTATCGCGGCGAATGCGTCTGACCCAGCTCCGCTTCAATTCTTGGCGGCATACTCTGGTACTGCGATGGCGGAATACTTCCGCGATACAGGCCGTCACGCTTTGATCATCTACGATGACTTGACGAAACAAGCACAAGCTTACCGTCAGCTTTCATTGTTGTTGCGCCGTCCTCCAGGACGTGAAGCGTACCCAGGCGACGTATTCTATCTCCACAGCCGTTTGCTTGAGCGTGCGGCGAAATTGTCTGCGGATAAAGGCGGCGGCTCTTTGACGGCTCTTCCGATCATCGAAACGCAAGCGGGCGACATCTCCGCTTACATCCCGACAAACGTGATCTCCATCACTGACGGTCAGATCTTCCTTGAATCCGACTTGTTCTATAAAGGTATCCGTCCGGCGATCTCTGTCGGTAAATCCGTATCGCGCGTTGGTGGTGCGGCACAAATCAAGGCGATGAAACAAGTTGCCGGTTCTATCAAGCTTGAGCTTGCTCAGTTCCGTGCGATGGAAGCATTCGCGGCGTTTGCGTCTGACCTCGATAAAGCGACTCAACAACAGTTGGCGCGTGGCCGCCGTCTGGTGGAAGTATTGAAGCAAGGTCAATACGCTCCTGTAAAAGTTGAAGAGCAAATCGCGATGATCTTCGCAGCGACCAACGGTTTCCTTGACGCTTACCCTGAGACTGACGTGAAGAGATACGAAAAAGAGATGGTTGAGTTCTTGAAGAACAAGCACTCTGACATCCTTAAAAACATCGTCGAGAAAAAAGCGATCTCTGACGATACTAAGAAATCTCTTCTTGCGGCGCTTGAGGAATTTAAAGCTATTTTCCAACCTTCTACTAAGAAGTAATTTGGTGCTTAAATGGCAAGTTTGAAGGATATCCGGGCTCGAATTGAGTCCACAAAAAACACCCAGCAGATCACGAAAGCGATGAAGCTCGTGTCTGCGGCGAAGCTTCGTAAGGCGCAGAATCAGATCGTGAACATGCGTCCTTACGCTTTGACTTTGCGTAAGGTGATTGCGGATATCGCTGTGACCAACAAAGTGTCGCATCCGTTGATGGAAAAGAGAGCCGAAGTAAAAAATGTTTTGCTTGTGGTGATCACTTCCGATCGCGGTCTGTGCGGCGCTTTCAACAGCAATATCAACAAGTTCACTGAGAACTACATCGCAGAGAACAAAAGTAAGCACGAAAAAATCGACTTTATCTTCATCGGCCGTAAAGGCCATGACTACTTCGCAAAACGCGATATCAAGCCGGTGGATTACATCACCAAGCTTGATAAAGACATCTCTTACGAGCTGGCTTCCCGCGTGGCGAATCGTGTGATGGAAGATTACCTTGAAGGTAATTACGATGAAGTCCGTATCATCCATAACCAATTCAATTCCGCGATTTCTCAAACTGTGGTTTGCGAAACGATCTTGCCGATCGATATCGGTTTGACGACTTTCAAAACTGAAGCTGAGAAGGCGAATGAATTTGCTGTGGACATGATTTTCGAACCGGCTCCCGAGATGATCATCAAAGAACTTCTCGAAAAGCACTTCGATCTTCAGGTTTACAGATGTATGTCCGAGTCCGTTGCCGGCGAACATGGTGCTCGTATGAGCGCGATGGAAAACGCGACCAACAACGCGAAAGAGATGATCAACAAACTCACTCTGACGTACAACAAGTTGAGACAAGAAAAGATTACTACAGAATTGATTGAAATCGTATCCGGCGCGGAAGCGCTGAAATAGGGAGCTGAATAATGGCATTCGGTAAAGTTAAGCAAGTAATGGGTCCCGTGGTGGACGTGGAGTTTGAAGGCGGTGAACTTCCGGCGATCAACTCCGCTCTTCGTGTAACAAATAAATTTATCTCTGAATCTGAATTCAACCTCGTTCTTGAAGTGGCTCAGCACTTGGGCGACGGCGTGGTGAGAACAATCGCGATGGACCAAACTGAAGGTCTTGTGCGCGGTGAAAAAGTAAAACCAACTGGCAACATGATCACAGCTCCTGTGGGCCGTGAAGCTTTGGGCCGTATCATCAACGTGATCGGTGAGCCTATCGACGAAATGGGTCCAGTGAACGCGAAAGAACACTGGGGTATCCACAGAGCAGCTCCTAAGTTCGAAGATCAAGCGACTTCCGCAGCGATGTTGATGACGGGTATTAAAGTCGTTGACCTCCTCGCTCCTTACGCAAAGGGTGGTAAGATCGGTTTGTTCGGTGGTGCGGGCGTTGGTAAAACGGTTCTTATCCAGGAACTTATCCGCAACATCGCGACTGAGCACGGTGGTTTCTCCGTATTCGCGGGCGTTGGTGAACGTACTCGTGAAGGTAATGACTTGTGGCGTGAAATGAAAGAATCCGGCGTTATCTCCAAAACAGCGCTGGTGTTCGGTCAGATGAACGAACCTCCTGGAGCTCGTGCACGCGTGGCTTTGACAGGTTTGACTGTTGCGGAATACTTCCGTGACGTTGAAAACCAAGACGTTCTTTTCTTCGTCGATAACATCTTCCGCTTCACTCAAGCGGGTGCCGAAGTTTCCGCGCTTCTGGGCCGTATCCCTTCTGCCGTTGGTTATCAACCGAACTTGGCGACTGAGATGGGTGCTTTGCAAGAGCGTATTACTTCCACTAAAAAAGGTTCCATCACTTCCGTTCAGGCCGTTTACGTTCCTGCGGATGACTATACGGATCCAGCTCCTGCGACTACATTTACTCACTTGGATGCGACGACAAACTTGGACCGTGATATCGCTGCTATGGCGATCTTCCCTGCGGTTCACCCGTTGACTTCCACTTCTCGTTTGCTTGACCCGCAAGTTATCGGCGAAGAGCACTACAAGTGCGCTCGTGACGTTCAAGCGTTGTTGCAACGTTACCGTGAACTTCAAGATATCATCGCGATCTTGGGTATGGACGAGTTGTCTGAAGAAGATAAACTTGTTGTATCCCGCGCTCGTAAGATCCAGCGTTTCTTGTCTCAGCCGTTCTTCGTTGCTGAGCAGTTCACTGGCTTGCAAGGTAAATACGTGGATATCAAAGACACCGTTAAAGGTTTCCGTGAAATCCTCGACGGTAAACACGACAGCTTGCCTGAACAAGCGTTCTACATGGTTGGTACAATCGAAGAAGCTGTTGAGAAAGCTAAGAAGTTGCAGGGTTAATCCCTGCGACTTTGAAAGGTGGCAGTCATGTTTAAATTAACCATCGTGACACCGGAAAGACGTTTGCTCGTCAACCAAGAGGTTGATGAAGTGACCGTTCCTGGCTTCAAAGGGGAACTCAACATTCTTCCTGGTCACGCGCCTCTGATCACAACCCTGGGCACAGGCGTGATGAGATGGAAACTTAAAGGAAAAGAAAAGCAGGACACCGCTGTTATCAGCTGGGGTTACTGCCAAGTAAGTCCTGAAGGCGTGAACGTTCTTGCCAATATGGCGGATCTTCCGGAAGAAATCGACATCCAAGCAACCCGTGAGTACCTGGCTCAGTCCGAAAAGCGCATCATGAATGAGCTGATCACTGATGAAGACTGGACTCAATTCCAACGCGAATGGGCTCGCGCTCGTGCGAAGTTGGACATGGTTGAAGGACAAGCGAAGAAATAATTTTTCGCCCAAAAATTTCGATCTTTATAAAAGGCTCTCCGTGCGAGGGCCTTTTGCTTTTTGGGGCAGGTATCTAGTCGTTGAGGAAGGCGTAGGAGCCCGTGGGGTTGGTGAGGATTTCGTCGAGGTGTTGGGCGATTTTTTTGCCAGAGTCGGTGTGATTGAAATAGAGCTGAATCACCCGCAGGTAGCCCTTTGAGTTCGGCATAAGGCGAGGCGCGCCGAGGTTGACGACGATCAGGTTTTTCTTTTGGGCTGCGGGCAGGGATTTCATCAGAGCTGCGGTTTTCGGGCCAGTCACAGCTGCCAAGGTAACATTGCAGTTGGAAGTCTGAATCCAGGCGAGGAAATCAGCCTTGGCAAAATTTCCGGTGAGCATTTTGGTCGTCACCGTCTTTTTCGTTGAGCGCACAAAAGAATTCATAAACGCTTTTGACGGTGAGGCCAGACACAAGCGGTTTACAGAGGCCGGCGCACGCGGTGTGATTCCTTTTTTCGTCGGTAAAGCGCGTGGCAAAAGACTGAGTTTTAGGTTTTGATCGAGGATGCTCGATTCCAACTCACTATAATCCTTCGACGTCAGAGTTTCTCCTTGCAAGAGCGACAACTGCTTCGGATCACGGCGGTATAAATTCGCAAAAGCTTTCACGGTAAGAATGCGCCGTAACTTTTCCTGCAATTCTTTTTCGGGCAAGTCGCCTTTTTGCACGGCGGACTTCACATATTCAAAGGCCTTGCCTTGATCGGCAAAAGACCACGTTAGCATAACGATATCCGCACCGGCCTGCAAAGCCTTGAGGGCGGCGGCTTCGGGGCGCAAGAGCTGTCGGGAGCCTTGCATCTGCAAATCATCCGTGACCACAAGACCTGGGTACTTGAGTTCTGTGCGCAAAAGATCTGTGGATATCTTTCGGGAAAAACTCGCAGGCTCGCGCTTTTCATCAAGAGCGGGATAAATTAAATGCGAAAGCATCAAGGCCGTGTTTTTGCCAAGACGAGCATAGGCCTCGTAAGGTTTCAGATCGTGGCTCTTTAATTTCTCCAATGACGAAGTGTTCTGCACGATGCTTAAATGCGGATCCGCGCGCAAATCTCCGGCGCCAGGAAAGTGTTTCGCCGTGGGAATCACGCGAGCCTTGAGAAGTCCCTTGGAATACGCCGAGCCCAGCTCCGCCACCAATTGCGGATCAGCACCGAAGGAGCGCACACCGATAAAGCTTCCCGAGAGAGGATCAGCGACATCAAGGACGGGCGCAAGATTCATATTAAATCCCACCTCGCGCAAGAAGAGCCCGGTTTGAAAACCCATCTCTTCCGCCAAGAGTGGAGACTGAGTTTGTCCTAACGCCAAAGCGTTCGGTGGTGCGGGTTTGATCGGAAGGCGCGAGACCGATCCGCCCTCTTGATCGATTGCAATCAATGGCGGAAGTTTGGAATGCTTAAAGCTCGCTTTATAAAGATCCAAATTTAAAGAGCGGATCTGTTCCGCGGAAACGATATTGCGCTTAAAGAGCAGAAAAGACCCAGGCTTATAGCGAGATAAGAACGTATCCAGTTCTGGCGAAAGATTTTTTTGTGGAAAACCGACAATGAAAAGCTGTCCCACTTTTTCATCCAAGGTCATGGAGGCGATTTTTTTATCGATGATTTCGTTAAGAGAACCTGGACGAGCTAGCACAAGGTGGGGAAATAAAGCAAACCAGAGAGTAGTGCTCAAAATCGGAATAATTTCCCTGATATACTTGATCATGAAATCAGAATATCACTCGCGCATGGCGAGGGTAGACGGGATTTGAGCAACAACATGAAATTGCACCAAAGTCTTAGATCAAAGGTTTGTATTCTTGCCGTCGCGCTGAGCGCTTCCGTGTCCTTTGCTCAAGAAGAAGCGCCACCTCCGGGAACTGTCGAGACTTCACCGCTTGTGGAAGTGCAATATCAGCAAGACAATCTGGCACCTTACAAAGAACGCCGCGAAGATCATGGTGTCTATTTCGGAATTGATTACGAAGCTCTGGAACTTAAAAATTACGTTTCCACCCTCGATAACAAATCTTACAGCGAGATGTTCGGCAGCTCACCGATTCCACTGATTCGCGCAAGCCTCGATTATAAATACAATTTCGCTCTGGGTTCGCTTGCGGCGGGAGTCGATTTTGGTAAGGGCAGTTTGACCGACAATATGAGCGGCTCTGACCGCACGCTGGAGATTACAAAATACGGTGTGGGATTGAAATTCACGGCGGACATGCTGATGGATGAACCGTATGTCGCCCCTTATATCGGCATTAACTTCTGGCAAATGGAAATCGCGGAAAAATCTCCCACCGACTCTTTTTCGGCGACCACGCAGATGGGCTACAACTACACCGTGGGCTTGCTTATTCAGTTAGACTGGCTTGATTATCAAACCGCGAAGAACACCACGTTTGATTGGGGATTAGAAAATACCTTCATCGATGTCTACGCGACTCAATACGCGCAAACCTCCGCGGAAGACGATCCAAATACGGAGACTGATTTCTTATATGGCGCAGGCCTTCGCTTGGAATTCTAGTTACGGCGCAGAGGTCGTATCAAGCCAGGTAATGCCATCGGTGTTATTCATCAATTGATAATTTAAAATCCAATACTGGCTGTCTTTACAAATAGGCGAGCCGTCTTTGGTTTTGTACTTATCACACTGGGAATCGCGCACAAGGAAATGGCATTGGCCTTCAATATTCGCACGGCCCACAATCACGGCGTAGTGGCGCGAGCAGGAATTATCTCCGTATCCCGGCGAAAAGCTTCGGCGCGTGACCACATCGGCGCAAAAATTCACGGCCACCGGATGATTTTGTTCAAGCTGGCGGTGAACCTCAGAAGCTAAACCTTGCGAGCCGCTATCGCGACGAAACAAAGATTGCGAAGAGGGAAGCGGAATATCCACGGAGCCCTTGCAAGTGGAGGCTAGAGCATGGCCGACAAATTTGGAAAGCCCTAAGGAGAGAAAACCCTGGATGTCATCTTGGGACGGTACGATTTGCGCTCCTTGTTGCAGGAGCGCGTCGCGCACTTTTACCGCGATCGCGGATTTATCTTCTCCAGCGCGGGATTTTTTATAAAGCGCTTCCAACTCTTGCAATAAAGCATCCGGAGGCGTGAGAGGATTCCCTGAGCAGAGGTCTTCTTTTTGCGCGGTCTCGAGAGCTGTTTGCACCCAGCCGCCGTAAATACTGTTGCGCTCATCATCTGTGGCACGAATTGTTTGTGCGGCTAAAAGCAGTGGTGATATCGGAGATGTTAAAACACCTTGCGAAGCGCGATAGGCGTCCACCAGCTGCGCGGCTGCATAGGCATAACAGAGGTTGCTTGAGCCTTGGTTTGCCAGCGATACATGCTTTAAAACGCTTTGATCCAGACGGATCTCAGAGCAGTCCTCAGCGAACGCCGTGGAGGCCGTAGTCAGAGTTAAAAATAAAAGCGCGAAAAGAAACTTCATTTACGGCATCGCTGTAAAAAGTTTGAACACTCCTCCAGCAACCATTGCGAGAAGAGCGGTTTAATCTAACGATTTACAATCTTTATACCAAGAAACACCGAAAAGGCGGGGCCTTAGATCAGGCGCAAAAGGCCTTCAAGCTCGTCGTGCACGGACGACCAGGAAATGGTCGGAAGCTTGATATTCAAGCGGTTGTCCGGAGTGATTGAATACTTCTTGCTTTCGCGAACCGCGAGTTGAATCACGGTTTCAGGCTTCAGCTTCGTGTGCTCAGTAAAGATCAAGGAAACTGATTTCACGCCTGCGCTCACGTCACGCACACCCAGCTCTTTACACTGTCGGCGGATCAACATAAGTCCCATCAAGTTCACAGTCGGATCCGGAATCGGTCCGAATTGATCGCGCAGTTCTTCCTCAATACGGTCCAAGTCTTCGGCAGAAGTGATTTCTGCGAGAGCCTTGTAGTAACTCAAACGAATGCGGATATCAGCGATGTAATTATCCGGAATCATCGCAGGAATGCGCAGATTGATCTCTGGATCAAGTTCCATGTCTTCGACTTTTTCGCCCTTGGCTTCCGCCAAGGCCTCATTGAGAAGATCCATGTACATTTCGTAACCGACAGCATTGATGTGTCCGGATTGCTCTTCACCGAGAATATTGCCGGCACCACGCAGTTCAAGATCGTACTGCGCAATCTTAATCCCGCTACCCAGAGCTGTGTTTTCCTGAATGATCTTCAGGCGCTCTTGTTGCTCTTTATCGAGTTTGCGGTTTCTCGGCATGATAAGATAACAATAAGCGCGGGTCTTACTGCGCCCCACACGGCCGCGCAACTGATAAAGCTGAGAAAGTCCGAACATGTGCGCAGAATCAATGAACATGGTATTTGCGCGCGGAACGTCCATGCCGGATTCAACAATCGCCGTACAAATAAGAACGTCAATTTCATGATGGAAGAAAGCAAGCATGGTTTTTTCCAGTTCATGTTCTTCCATTTGTCCGTGGGCGACACGGATGCGCGCTTCGGGAACGATTTTACGGATTTCATCGGCAAGGCCGTAAATGGATTCAATGCGGTTATGAATAAAATAAACCTGACCACCGCGAGAGATTTCAGCCGTTATGGCCTTGCGAATCGTTTCTTCATCAAATTTCGTCACAAAAGTACGTGTGGGCAAGCGGTCCACGGGAGCTGTGTTGATCAAGCTCAGATCGCGAATACCCACCAAAGACATATTCAGAGTGCGTGGAATGGGTGTTGCTGACAACGTCAGTGTATCCACGCTGGTTTTCATCTTTTTTATTTTCTCTTTGTGTGTGACGCCGAATTTTTGTTCTTCATCGACGATAAGCAGACCCAGTTCTTTAAACTGAACTGTCGAGCCGAGAAGTTTGTGAGTCCCGACAACGATATCGACTTTTCCATCTTTAAGATCTTGCAGAGTTTTCTTAACTTCTGAAGGCGCCACAAAACGATTGAGCACGCGAATATCGACGGGCCAGCCTTCAAAACGTTTTTTCAAAGTTTCAAAGTGCTGGAAGGTCAAAACCGTGGTGGGCGCAAGCAGAGCCACCTGTTTTTTGGCTTGAACGGCAAAAAACGCCGCACGCATGGCGACTTCGGTTTTTCCGAAACCCACGTCTCCGCAGACCAAACGATCCATGGGCTTGGTGCCATGCAGATCATTGAGAATATCATTGATCGCGCGCATTTGATCTTCGGTTTCCTCGTAAGGGAAACTGTTTTCAAAAAGCTGGATTTCTTCTTCTTTAAATACAAAAGGTGGGCGGTACAATTCCGCGCGTTTTGCGTAAAGTGCGAGAAGGTCGGCGGCGATATCTCGGACATGCGCTTTGACTTTGGCTTTGGTTTTTTCCCAGGCCGTACCACCCAGTTTATCTAAAACGGTGGTGGCGGCTGCGCCGGAAAACTTCTGCAACTGGCCGACGCGATAAACCGGCAGATAAAGTTTGTCTTTATCCTTGTAGCCGATCTGGATGTATTCCGAATCGACGCCGCCGATATTCATGATTTTTAAACCTTCGTAAACACCCACACCATGCTTAACGTGAGTGACAAGATCGCCGGGTTTTAAATCCCCGAAGGCCAGGCGTTTTGCTTGCTTTTGGAAATCCTTAGCACCGGTGGAAGGCTCGCGGGCGCGTTGCTTTTTTCCGTAGAAATCTTCATCGCGCAGGAAAATCACTTTTTCTTCGTCTAAGCGCAGACTTTCAACTAAAGAACGCGGAACGATGTGCACAAGATGACTGTCACTATCTTGCTCCATCAACCAAGAATCCCAGCGGTATTCATCTTCGGAGGTGCGCGCGGCTTTTAAATCGAGTTTATCAAAAACAAGTTTCAGGCGCTCAATGTGCGACTGATTGCGGGTGCCGATAAAAATTCTATAACCCTCGTCACGCCAGCGGTGCAGTTTGTTCGCGGCAGATTGCAACCACAATTCAGAACCGACGGGATTGTTCAAGCTTAGGTTTGTAAAATCTTGAGTCAAAGACGTGCGGTATTCCACATGAGTGTCTTGCGACTCTTCATCGTTTTCTAAATACTCTAAAGAAGAAAAATAAATTTCCTTAGAGCCCGTCGGGAAAGTGATTTTCTCAAAAGCGCTGTAAAGCAAATCCAATTCAGGACGAATCACATGATGCGTGCTGGTTGCCAGGTCGGCTTTCAGCTCGGCCCACATTTCATCAGCGGCGCGGGAAATTTCGATCGGATCTAAATACCAAATATTCACAGGGCCGCTGAAGTGCTCAATCGGACTTGCAAGCTCTCCGTAAAAATAGGGCAGCAAGAATTCAATTCCAGGAAAAGCATTCTTTAATACCAGAGAGCGCAGCATTTCATCAGCATCAGCGGAATCGACTTCACGGCCGTCGATGGAGGCGCGCACTCGCTGCAAAAGTCTTTCATGCGTTTCATCGCGGAACAGAACTTCACGCGCCGGTGTCAGCAGAAAAGAAGTCACCTCATCCAAACTGCGCTGGTCGTCCACGTTGAAGTGACGAATGGATTCAATTTGATCTCCGAAAAGATCCAAACGCACAGGCTTATCTTCCGTCGGCGGGAAAATATCAACGATACCACCGCGCAGAGCGTACTGACCTTTATCCTCCACCATGGGCGCGGAGCTGTAGCCCAGAGAATTTAAATACTCTGCGATGTCTGTGGGAAGCTCGTCACCAGACTTCAAGAGACGTGAAGTATTCTTCAGAATCTGCACCGGCAAAGTCTTTTGCATCAACGCGTCAGAAGAGGATATGAATATTTCTCCGGCTTTGGCTTGCTGGGCTTTCGCGAGAAAACGCGCGCGATCTGAAACAACTCTCGAGTTTGGATAGAGACCTGAATAAGGTGAAACATCGAACGCCGGCAGAATCGTGCTTTGACGAGACGGGTCGAAGAACTCCAAAAGCTGTTGCAAGCGTTGCGCATCACTCGCACTGCCAACCACAACTAAGTGCGGCAAGCCGTTGATTTTTTTAGAATAAGTTTGCGACAAGAAGTAGGCAAGGGCCAGCGGGCTAGAGGCTCCGGTGACTTGAATTTTTCCGCGGCTTGTTTCGAAGGCTCTGTCCAGGATGGTCTCAAGCCTTGTGTGAGTCATTTCAGCTTTCATCGAGTGGGATGATCTTGCCACGCTTATCGCCTTGTTTCCATTCATATTTCTTGGATTTCATTACCGCCACGTATATAACTAATTGAAATCCAAATAATAACGACAACTTTGGAGGGTCTTGTGCCACTCGGTGGAGTCATTTTCATCGTCATTTTCATTGCTCTTTTTGGAGCTTTTTTATTGTGGGTTGCCAGCAAAACAGGTGGCAAATCTATCTATCACCCCATCAAGTATGAGCCCTACGAGTGCGGTATTCCATCGCTTGAGAAAAAAGACACAAAAGTTTCAGTAAAGTATTACCTCACGGCGATTCTCTTCATCCTTTTCGATATTGAGATCATCTTCATGTATCCGTGGGCGACTTCTTTCCGCGAATTCATCTCCACCGGGCAAGGTGCGTTTGTGTTCGTTTCGATGATCGTATTCCTTGCGATCTTCATCTTCGGACTTTTCTGGGAAGTAAAATCAAAAGCGTTGGAATGGGACTAATCAATGGGAATGGGTAAAGACATCTTTGAAATCACCGTCAATGGTTTAAAACTCGTCGTCATCTTCTTGATGATGGTTCAAGCAGTACCGATTCTTGTCTGGCTTGAGCGCCGTGGTTCCGCTTTCATCCAAAACCGTCTTGGCCCCAACCGTGTCGGCCCTTTGGGTTTGATGCAGCTTTTGGCGGACGCGGTGAAGTTCCTCACTAAAGAAAATTTCGTTCCTGATACGGCAAAACCGCTTTTGTACTACGCAGCTCCTGTGTTCGCGTTGATTCCTGGAGCGGTGGCTTTTTCCGCAATTCCTATGTCGACGCCAATTCATATCGATGCGTTTGAAATGTTCGGCTCCTCTTGGGGTCCGTACACATTCCTTGTGCAAGGTTACGACATCGGTGTTGGTATCGTTTTCATTCTCGGAGTTTCTTCGCTGGCAGCTTACACATTGCTTATGGCAGGTTGGGGTTCCGGCAATAAGTACTCTTTGATGGGTGCTTTGCGTGCGTCCGCGCAAACAATCTCTTACGAATTGGCTTTGGGTCTTTCCATCGTCGGCGTGATCATGCTTTACGGCACGTTCAACTTGATGGACATGACCATGGCTCAGCAAGGTCCGTTGCATTTTGCATTCATGGGTCACACGGTGACAGCAAACTGGCTGCCAAACTGGGGTATTTTCTATCAACCTCTGGCGGCGATTTTGTTCTTCACCACAACGTTTGCGGAATCCAACCGTTTGCCGTTCGACTTGGCGGAAGGTGAGTCCGAGCTTGTTGCCGGTTTCCACACCGAATACGGCGGATTCAAATTCAACATGTTCTTCATCGGTGAGTACGGTCACATGATGATCGCTTCCGGTTTGATGGCGCTTTTCTTCTTTGGCGGCTTCGGCATTCCTTACGTGAGCGTCGCGCAAGTTCAAGAGTGGGCGGCCTCCGCGACTTCCACAGCCACAGGCGCAAGCGCTTTGGTTGCTTTGGTGCACTTCCTGTCTTTCTTTATTAAGTTTGCCTTCTTCTTGTGGGTATTCATCTGGGTTCGCTGGACTTTGCCGCGCTTCCGTTATGACCAACTTATGGATTTCGGCTGGAAGACTTTGCTCCCGTGGGCTTTGGCTAACACCATCTTAACCGCTTTTGTGATCTACATCGCGTCTTTGTGAGGAGTCTAAAGTGACAGCTGATGCATTTCTTTTCTGGTTTCTAGCGATTGTCACTCTGGTCAGCGGCCTGAGTGTCATCTTACTCGCGAATCCGATTTACTCCGCTCTATGCCTGGCGATGACCATGGTCGGCGTTTCCGCGTTGTTCGTGACTTTGAATGCATACTTCATTGCGGGTGTGCAGCTCATCGTTTACGCCGGTGCGGTGATGGTTCTTTTCGTGATGGTGATCATGCTCTTCGACTTGAAGAAAGACCTGCAAGCGTTCACGCGCGGGATTTTGTCGGGAGCACTTAAGATCGCTTCTGTCGGTTTGCTGGCGGGCTTGGTGGTTGGCGCGATTGCGATTTCTACTGGTTTGCTGGCGGAAAAAACCACCGACAACCCTGTGACTATGGGCACAGGTATGGAATCAACAAAAGCCTTGGGTAATATTCTTTTCTCTAAATACATCTTCGGCTTTGAGGCTCTCGGCGTATTGCTTCTTGTAATCGCTGTCGGAGCGGTGGCTCTTGCGCGCAGTAAAGGTGGAACACATGAACAATGATATCATCAATAACATCGGCCTGAATCACTACTTGATCTTGGCGGCGCTTTTGTTCGTTACCGGGATGGCCGGCGTTCTTTTGCGCCGTAACATCATCGTTCTTTTGATGTCCATCGAGTTGATGTTGAACTCTGTGAATCTGACGTTCGTGGCGTTCAGCAAATACTTGGGAATTTTGGATGGTCACATCATGGTCTTCTTCGTTATGACCATCGCCGCCGCGGAAGCCGCGGTGGGTTTGGCGCTGGCCGTGTCCATCTTTAAACGTTTCAACGAAGTTAACATTCGTTTCTTTGAGCACTTGAAAGGATAAGGGAGTCTGCTGTGAATCATTCTCTTTTAATGGCCCTTTTGATCCTCGCACCGTTTGTTGGTTTCCTCATCAATGGTGCTCGTTATAAAAAACACTCTGCCAATGTTGCGGGTGTTATCGCCACGGCGGCGGTTGCGATCTCCTTTATCAGCGCTGTTTTGCTGGTTTTGGATCTGGTTGCAATGCCGGTGGAGTCCCGCAAAATCGCGGTGAGCTTCTTTGAGTGGATGGCGGTGGATAAATTTAAAATCAACGCCGGATTCGTGGTCGACCAAATCAGCGCGATCATGATTCTTGTCATCACAGGCGTTGGTACTTTGATCCACCTTTTCTCTGTCGGATACATGCACCACGATAAAGGTGTGGCAAAATACTTCGCTTACCTGAACCTGTTCATCTTCAACATGTTATTGCTGGTTTTGGGCGATAACTTGCTGGTGATGTTCGTCGGTTGGGAAGGTGTCGGTCTTTGCTCTTATCTCTTGATCGGTTTCTGGTTCACGGACAAAGAAAAAGCGGCAGCGGGTATGAAAGCGTTTGTTACCAACCGTATCGGTGACGCGGCTTTCTTGCTGGGCATGTTCGTTCTTTTCATCACTTTCGGCACATTGAATTTTTCTGAATTGAATGCGCTGGCTCCGACTGTGGCGGAAGCGTCGTGGTTGGGTGCGGTGACTTTGGGAACTTTGTTCCTATTCATCGGCGCGACTGGTAAATCCGCGCAGATTCCTTTGTACGTATGGCTCCCTGATGCGATGGCGGGTCCGACTCCTGTTTCCGCGTTGATCCACGCGGCGACGATGGTGACCGCGGGTGTTTACATGATCGTGCGTTTGAATCCGCTCTTTATCATGGCTCCGAACACAATGATGGTGATTGCTGTTATTGGTGCGGCGACGGCGGTTTTTGCGGCGACAATCGGTATGACCCAATGGGATATCAAAAAGGTTCTTGCTTACTCCACAGTGTCTCAACTCGGATACATGTTCCTGGCTTGCGGTGTGGGAGCGTTTGGCGCGGCGATGTTCCACTTGATGACTCACGCGTTCTTTAAAGCCCTGATGTTCTTGGGCTCTGGTTCCGTGATCCATGCCATGCATGAAGAACAAGACATCCGTAAAATGGGTGGCTTGAAAAAGTACATGCCGATCACGCACATCACGTTCCTTTTGGGATGGCTTGCGATCATCGGTATGCCACCGTTTGCCGGTTTCTTCTCTAAGGACGAAATCCTGGCTTACGCGTTCAACTCTCCGTTTGGATCTCCTGTATTGTGGGCGGCCGGTGCGTTGGGTGCGACTTTGACAGCGTTCTACATGACTCGTTTGATGGCTTTGACCTTCTGGGGTAAGAGCCGTGTGCCTAGCGATATTCATCCGCATGAATCTCCGGCGATCATGACCATCCCATTGATTGTTCTAGCGATTCTTTCCGTGATCGGTGGCTGGATCGGTATCCCGCACGTGATCGGCGAGCACTTGGGTCACATTCCGAACATGTGGGAGCACTGGTTGCATCCGGTGATTTCTCCAATCCCAGGATGGCAAGCAATTGATCACACGACAGAGTGGACTTTGATGGGTGTGTCTGTTGGTTTGGCTTTGATCTCTGCGATCGTGGCATACCAGTTCTACGTGAAAGCTCCGGAGACTCCGAAGAAAATCGCCGAGAGCATCAAGCCTGTGTACAACCTTGTGTATAACAAGTATTTCGTCGATGAAGCGTACTTCGGTGGAATCATCAATCCGTTGGTGAACATCAGCCGAAACACTTGGTACTACATTGACGTGAATTTCATCGACAAAATGACCTACTGGGCGGGAGATCTTATGCGTGGCATGGGTTCTATGGTCCGCTCTGTACAGACCGGCAACATGCAACAGTATGCGATGTACATCGGTATCGGGGTTGTTGTGGCTCTTTCCTTTGTGGTGATGAGGTAATTGTATGATCTTGAGCAGTATTGTTTTCCTACCTCTTCTTTTTGCCCTGATTATCGCGGTTTGGCCGAAAGCCAGCACGATCCGCCACTTGGCATTGGGCTTCTCAGTGATTGAATTCCTGCTGAGCCTTTCCATCTTTAAACAATTCGACCCAAGCTCTTCCGGCTTGCAAATGGTTGAAAAGTTCATGTGGATTGAGCGCTTCGGTATTCAGTATTTCATGGGTATCGACGGCATCTCTTTGTGGCTGGTTCTTTTGACGACGTTCCTTACGCCGATCATTATTCTTGGCAGCTGGACCGCGATCACAGAGCGCGTGAAGGGTTTCCACGTCGCGCTCTTCATTCTGCAAACAGCGATGCTGGGAACTTTCCTGGCGATGGATGCGATCTTCTTCTATGTGTTCTGGGAGCTGTCACTGGTTCCGATGTACTTCATGGTTGGTATCTGGGGGGGCGCGCGCCGTCTCTATGCGACAGTGAAGTTCTTCATCTACACCATGGCGGGTTCCGTGCTGATGCTTGTGGCGATCATCTATATGATGTACCTCACGCAAGAAGCGACAGGCCACATGAGCGCAAGCTTGCTTGATTTCTATAAACTCAAAATTCCGTTCGTGGGCGGCACGTTCTTCAGCCTGCAAACACTTTTGTTCTTCGCGTTTGCTTTGGCTTTCGCGGTGAAAGTTCCGGTGTTCCCACTGCACACATGGCTTCCTGATGCGCACGTCGAAGCGCCGACTCCGGGCTCTGTGATCCTGGCCGGTGTGATGCTGAAAATGGGTACTTACGGTTTCATGCGCTGGGTGATTCCTCTCTTCCCTGAGGCGGCGGAATACTGGGCATGGCTCTTTATGTTGATCGGTGTTGTCGGTATCATTTACGGCGCTTTGGTGGCGATGGTTCAGCCGGATGTGAAAAAACTTGTGGCCTACTCTTCCGTATCGCACATGGGTTACATCCTTTTGGGTCTGTTTGCTTTCAATGCTTACGGTATGGCCGGCGGTTTGTATCAGATGTTAAATCACGGTATTTCTACCGGGGCGCTCTTCATCTTGATCGGTATGATTTACGAAAGAACGCACTCTCGTGAGATCTCCAAATACGGCGGTCTTGCCGGTGTTCTGCCGATCTTTACGATCTTCTTCTTTATCATCACGCTTTCTTCCATCGCGGTGCCATTAACAAACGGCTTCGTGGGTGAGTTCTTCATCCTGCTGGGCACTTATAAAGCGCAGCCGGTGTTTGCTTACTTCGCGGTAAGCGGCGTTGTTTTGGGTGCGGTTTACATGTTGTGGATGTTTAAACGCGTTTTCTTCGGTGAAAAAGGCGAGCTTGTTAAAGATGAGCATCATCCATTGCATGACTTGAGCGCGCGTGAAATCGCGGTTCTGGTTCCGATGGTGATTATGGTGTTCTGGATGGGTCTTTTCCCGAACCACTTCCTGAATTACTCCAAGGCTAGCATCGATTATCTGGTTAACAACCGCAGCAACTACAACCTGACTATTGTGAACCCTGGCGAAACTCCAGTTCAGCATGCGCAGGGAGGTAACTAATGAACTCCACTATTGGTCTTAGCGATATTCTTTTGATTTCTCCCATGATCGCGCTGTTTTTGGCGAGCTTGATTCCGATCACAGCCAAGGTTTTGCGCGGTAATCGTGAACAACATCCGGTTGTGACTTTGTCTCAAGCTTTGATCGGTATCGTGATTGCGATCGGTCTTTTGATCGTTTTCGGTGGCGCCGGCAAAACTGCGTTTAATAACGGTTTGATCTTTGACGGTGTGACTCAGTGGATGGGTGTGATCGCGTTGGCAGCTGCGGGTGCTGCGATGATCATGATGTACGAAAATCCATCGACGACAGGCAAACAATTCTCTGAATTGATTTTCCTGGCGATGAGTTCCGCGATCGGAATGTTGATCCTGGTTTCCGCTGTGGATCTTTTGATGGTGTTCATCGGTCTTGAGACCATGTCCTTGGCTCTTTACCTGATGATTGCGATGAGCCACGAAGAAAAGCTTTCGAAAGAAGCGGCTTTGAAATACTTCGTTCTGGGATCTTTCGCTTCCGCGGTGTTCTTGTACGGAGTTGCTTTCATCTTCGGCTCCACCGGTGGCACAAACATTTTGGCGTTCATGGAAAATGCGGCCGAGCTTGTTCAATCCAGCCGTCTTTTCTTGTTCGGTATCACCTTCGTGATCTTGGGCTTCTGCTTTAAGGTGTCTATCGCTCCTTTCCATGCGTGGACTCCGGATGTTTACCAAGGTGCGCCGACTCCGCACACGGCATTCATGGCAACAGCTGTGAAAACCGTTTCTTTTGCGGCGTTCTTGCGTGTGATTGCGACAAAGTCTTTGATCGGTTCTGATCATCTGTTTGATATCTTGCAATGGCTTGCTGTGATCACCATGATCGTCGGTAACACCGCTGCGATCATTCAAAACAACCTCAAGCGCATGATTGCTTACTCGTCTGTGGCACATTCCGGTTATCTTTTGATCGGCATTATCACAGCAGGTGTCAGCGATAACGGAGCGTTTGGCGCGTCTGGCGTGATCTTCTACTTGCTCAGCTACTCTTTGATGACTTTGGGTGCGTTTGCAGTAGCAAGCATGTTGGAAAGATCTGAAAACCACATTGTGAACATCGAAGACCTTGCGGGTTTTGCTCGTCAAAGACCGATGCTGGCTCTGTGCTTGACGGTGTTCCTGCTGTCCTTGGCGGGTATTCCGCCAACAATGGGTTTCTTTGGTAAGTTCTATCTGTTCAACGCGGCTATTGGCGAAGGCCTGCTATGGCTTGCGATCTGGGGTATGATCAGCTCCGTGATCGGTGTTTACTACTACTTGCGTCCGATCGTTGTGATGTACATGAAAGAGGGTAATGCCGAAGTTGCAGGTCACTCTTTGAATGCGACGACGGTGACGGCGGTTGTGATGGCTTTAGCGATCGTGGTGATGGGCTTTGTTTCTGGCCCGATCTTCAGCGCAGTTGAAAAGAGCTTGTTCTAAAATTTAAACTCACAAATAAAAACAAAAAGCCCTGGCAACCCCAGGGCTTTTTTCTTTATTCGCACAGATAAAATTAACGAACAGCGCGCAGGTTGCGGCAAGCGTATTGATTGAAGCTGCGTGAGCCGTCTTTATAAAAGACATGCTTCACGTAGATGTTGCTCTTGGAAATCGCCATGTTTGAGCGCTTTTGGAAGATTTCCAAAGATGTGTCATTATCCACCTTGGCGTAATAACCAAAACCTTCAGCGTTGTACAAATAAGGTTTATCCAAACGCACTTTCAGCGTGTCGCTGCGGCGGTCGCCTGTGCTGGCAAAAGCCGCGGCTTGAATACGGATTTTATTGGGAGTGTTATCGTTATTGTAATCCACTGTGATGCTGCAAGAGTTGTCTTTGCCAGCAGAAAGTTTTTTACAAGGCTCAACACTGACGTTGGCGATCTTCTCAAAACAAGCTTCGCGGGTGAGGGCTCCGCGGAACTCCACGGTTTTCGCCAGGGCCGGGGTTGCGATCAAACCGCAAAGAGCGATAAATACTGTTTTCCGAAACATACAAAACCTCCGACGCCCTTCTCAGCAAGAAAAAGACCGGGCCCCAAATCTGTTTTCTGCGTTTTGGAGACGGATCCTGTGTACATAATTTTGACGAAGAACTTTCTTGGTCGCTTTGTTCGCTGAGGGGTGTAAAGCTTTCTCTGGGCTTTTATCGGGGCAACGAGGGAAGAACTGGTCCCTCCCAGTAAAAGGAATTAACCTTATCGGGCATGAATCAAAAGTTTCACGATCTCGTCTCCGAAGCGTCGAAAGTTGTTCTGGATAAGAGCGGGGAAATCCGTCTGGCGATTACTTGCTTACTGGCTGGCGGTCATCTCTTGATTGAGGATCTTCCTGGTGTCGGCAAGACGACTCTCGTGCAAGTTCTGGGAAAACTTTTGGGTCTTAAAACCCGCCGTGTGCAGTTCACGATTGATCTTCTGCCGGCGGATGTGATCGGTGGCCAGGTCTTCCATCCGCAAGAGCATAAATTTGTTTTCCATCCCGGTCCTCTGTTTTCACAGCTGGTAATGGCTGATGAATTGAATCGCGCAAGCCCGCGCACGCAAAGTGCTCTGCTGCAAGCCATGGAAGAAGGCGAAGTCTCCGTCGATGGCGTCACTTGGCCTTTGCCGAAACCGTTTTATGTTATTGCAACACAAAATCCGCATCAGCAAACGGGGACCTTTCCTTTGCCGGAAAGTCAGCTCGACCGCTTTTTGATGAGCTTGGAACTGCATCACGCTTCGCGGGAAACCGAAGTGCGTATCTTGCAAGGTGAAGATCCGCGCCACCTTTTACAAAAACTTTCCGCGCTCTTTTCGGAAAAAGAAATTAATGAAGCTCTGTCGAGCGTTGAAAAAGCGCAAGTATCCGCAACAGTGGCCGGTTATATCGGAGATCTTTTGGAAAGGACTCGTCGTCCCGGATTTGAAGGAACGCCGCTTTCCACTCGCGCGGGCATGGCTTTAGCGAAAGCAGCGAAGGCGTGGGCTTTCTTAGAAGGACGCAATTACGTACGCCCCGAAGACGTGCAACAAGTTTTAGTTCCTGTCTTAGGCCACCGTTTGGGAGGAAACCATGGCATCAAGCGAGGCCGTGAATGGGCCGTGGCTTTACAAAAAAGTACGCCGGTTCCTGTCTAAAAAAAGAACCAGAACCTACATCGTTCCAAGCGCTTTTGGCTTTGCTTTCGGGGCGATGGCACTGGTTTTGTTTTTTCTCGCTGTCGGATATGCGAACAACCTCGTTTATATTTTCTTTTTCTTCCTTGTTTCCGTGGCTCTTACCAGCGTTCTTATCACCAATAAAAATGTGGATGGTGTTGAGGTTGAGAATATCAGCGCTGAGCCGGTTTTCGCCGGAGAAGAAGGCTCTCTGAATTTAGTTTTGATAAACTATTCTAAGTCTCCAGCATGGGAGCTTGAATTCTTCTTAGAAAAAAACAATAAAACTTTTCTTTCTTCCCTTGAGCCCAATGATGACAATGCCGTTTCTGTAACTTGGGTGCCGTCACAAAGAGGATTAGTGAAAGTTCCGCGCCTATACATGCAAAGCTATTTTCCCTTTGGACTGCTGCGAGCTTGGAAAGTCTTTAAAGACCGAGGAAAAGTTTTGGTTTTTCCTTCGCGGCAAGGCGATAAAGAATTCCCGCGAAAGTCCTACGATTCAACGGCCTTTGATAATACCGGAGTCTTTCGTGATCACCGCTTGTTTCAAGGATCTGATTCTTTAACTAAAATTGACTGGCGGGCCAGTGCGCGCAGGCAAGAACTTTTAGTTAAAAATTTTGAAGAATCCGAAAAACCGTCTTTGCATTTTTCGTGGCGGCAGACCGAACACTTAGCTGACGCCGAGGCAAGGCTTTCGCAACTGGCACTTTGGGTGGACGAGGCGGAAAGACAGGGACATTCGTACTCGTTGAGTGTAGGTTCGTTTCAATCTTCTTTAAATCGCGGCCCCGATCATTGGCGCGGGTGCTTGGAATACTTAGCGCGAGTCAACATCGGAGAACTTTCATGACTCGGAAGTTCTTTGCGCAAAGAATTTTCTCATTTTCTTTTGTCGTCGCTATGGCGATGGTGGCCTTCGAGGTCTCAGCATGGATTGCGGCGTTTAGCTTTATCATGCTGGGATGGAAGTGGGCTTCTGAAACCTTCGGATGGAAACCTCTTTCACGTAAAGTAACCGGGGCGTTGAGTATTCTTTTGCTTGCGCAAGTACTCATTCAATTTCGGACATTGATTGGCCAAGAGCCTTCTTATACTTTTCTTTTGGCTCTTTCTTCATTGCGGATCATGGATTACGAAACCGAGCGCGATCATAAATTCGTGGTGTTGCTGGGATTTCTGCTGATCTCCGTAAAATCGCTTTTTACTTTAGATATCTACTGGATTCTTCCTTCGGCGCTGTCTTTTGCGGGATTGTGGTACTCGCTTTTACCGAAAGAACTTCCGCAGAAAGCGCGCGCGCTTTTAAAAATTTTTATTATGTCGATTCCTGCGGCGGTGGTTTTATTCTTTGCTTTTCCACGCCTGGTGCTGCCGTGGGCGATGTCTCGTGGCGGCTCACCTTATGGTGAAATCGGTTTTAGCGATGAGATCAATCCGGGCCGTGTCGCGGAATTGGCGAGCACTCCCGAAGTGGCGTTTCGTGCCAACATTTCCTCTTTGCCGCTAAAAAACTCCGCGCAGCTGTACTGGCGCGGATCGGTTTTAACTTCTTCGCGCGGATTAAGCTGGCGACCTGGGAGGCCGTTGTTAAAAACCCGCGATGAAAAAGAAATCCAGAATCTTCCGCAGTATGAAATCGCCATCGAACCGACCTCACAAACTTTTCTTTTTGTTCTAGATGGAACCCAAGCCGTGCGTCTGGAAGCCAACACGGTTTTACCTTTAGATCAATCGGTGTTTCGTGCCTCCCGACCGATAACAAAATCTTCGGTGTATAGAGCTTCTTGGGATGCAAACTCGCAAGACAAAACGGAGCCCAGCGAAGAATATTTAAAACATCCGCCGATGATGGGAAAAGTGCGAGAATGGGTCGAGACAACACTCAAACGGACTCGCTCTGTCGATGAGCGGCTCATTGAGCTGCAAAAACTTTTCTCTGAAGGCGGATTTCTCTACACGCTCAACCCGGGCTTGTATGGCACGAACGATCTTGAAGATTTTCTTTTTAATCGTAAGCGAGGATTCTGTGAACATTTCGCCGGAGCTTATGCCACGTTGGCGCGCGCTTTAGGAATTCCGGCCCGAGTTGTTGTCGGCTATCAAGGCGGACGGTTTAATCCGCTGGGCGGGTTTTGGAAAGTAGCGCAGAAAGACGCCCATGCTTGGGTGGAGATTTATCATGAAGGCGTGTGGAAACGCCGTGATCCCACGCAATGGGTGGCTCCCTTGAGACTTGCCATCGGCGCGGAAGAATTTTTCAATCTTTCAGAAGAAGATCAGCGGGCTTTTGCCCGCTCTGTGGATTGGCGGCCGCCCGTGGCTTCGCGCTTTATGCTTTGGGATGACGTGAGTTTTTGGGTGGAAGATCTCAACTACCGTTGGACATATTTCCTTATCGATTTCGACAAATCTTCGCAACAAAGTTTCTGGAAGAGCTTCAGCGAATACAAAGCGCGCACTTTCTTTATTGTGTTGATCGTACTGACGTTGCTTGTTTTAATTTTCCGCAGTCTTTTCCGCCAGAAGGTGAATCTCAGCGAAGAACAAGTTTTGCTTCTGCAAGTTGAAAAGTGGGGTCGTGAGCGCAATGCTGAAAGAAACTCCGCTGAGCCGCCGCTGAGTTATCTGGAAAGACTTAAAAAACTCTTTCCTGAAAAAGCGGAACTCCTCACTCGTGTAGAAAACCTCTACGACCAAAAAATCTACGCCGGGATTTCTCCCAAAGAATCAGCGAAAGACCTCCAAAAACTCTGGAAATCCTAAAAGGTACCTGCTTTCCTTCGTGACGATTCGGCACGTATAAATTTAACGCGTACTAGTTAGAAAAAAGTACCAGGAACCTTTTTTAGATGTCGAAGCGGCGGAGGGCGTTGATGCCGGATTTGAAACCGATGCGCACGATGCGGGCGAGGATTTCGGGGTTGAGGCTGAAGTGGTCGACGAAGAACATCTCGTAGTTTTGCGGACGTGGCGAGATGTAGATGTAATCGACTTCGGGGCGGTAGTTCACGCGATGACGAATGATTTCAAGCAGTTTCTCGCGGTGCTCTGGCGGCAAGTTCACTTGTTTGAAGTAACCGTCGACAGCGTTGTAAATACCGCGGATGTCGTTGCCATGCTGAATGTGGCGCGCGATTTTCTGCTGCACAACCTGGTAAAGAGCCTGGTTGGCAATCAGTGGAATCCCGTAGTCGTGCAAAGAACCCATTTCTTTGGTGTAGTGATAGGGCTGAATCGAATACGAAGAAATCACCAGATCCGCGCCGTAGTCAGCGGCCACATGGGTCGATAAGGTGTCACGGATCTCGCCGTCATAATAGTAAATCTCTTTACCGTCAGGGCGAGTGATTCCGTAAGGCGCAAACACCGGCGGCAGAGCCGTGGAGCAGGCCACGGCGTCACTGATGGTCGCGTAATTGATATATTTGGTGTTTTCGGTTTTATAGGACTCAGGAAAATTTCCGAAGATGGCCTTGCGGGTGTGGTTTAGCTGGGTGCCGATAATGAACAGCTCCACCCCCAAACGGGCAAAGTCGTTATCGAGCAAGACCTCTTTGCGCAGATAGTTTTCGATCCCTTTGGTGGAAAAAAGACCGTTGAGTTTCAAGCCGTTCTTAAGCAGAGATTCCAAACCCCCGGTTACCAGCGCTTTTTCCATCAAAGTGCGCGGAATAAATTTAAGCAATCCGGAAGAGTTGAGGTTGAAAATATCGCGGTAAGAAATCGGCTTTAAATAACGAAGATCTGATTTATCGAAACTCGGGTTGGTGCCCGAACCGATTTGGAAAGCGTTGACCAGGGATTCCACTGAGTAGCCCGCCGCCAAAATAGAAGCAACGAAAGCACCGGCACTCGATCCTACGTAAAGGCGGATGGTGAGGGGATCCCCATCATTGAAGCTGTGACACACCATCTCTTTGGTGCCGCCCGCAAACTTGAATCCTTTTTCTTGAAGAGCAAGGCAAACCCCAATGTGGAATGCCGCGGCTTTAATACCGCCTCCACTAAGAACCAGGGCCACTTTTTTCTTATCACGAATCCGCATATTGGTTCCTCCAGTATGAGATTTCTCTCGGCAAGGCGCAAAGAATTCTTTTGATCGACGTAAAATCCATGACTTAGGGTTGCGTAGTCAGACTTAGGTCCTGTGAATAGGCATAATTCAGGCATGACTAACCAGCTAAAGGTCCTGAATTTGACGGAATTTGAATAACTACTCACACAAAATTTGACAGACCGAAGTCGTGTGATAATGTTGGATACGCAAGGTCCGGTAGGAATGACCACCTCCTTAAGACCTGCATAAAGAGGATTTGATGAACGTTGAAGCTCATGGTTCTTGGCTACCGCTAACAGACTACTCCACTAAGTACAAAATTAGTGTGAGTACTCTGCGCCGAAGAATCAAAGCCGATGACATTAAATTCCGGTTTGAAGACGGCAAGTACTTCATCATGGACGAACCGATGGGTACCCATCAAAGAGTACATCGCCCCTCCCAAGAAAGCGACCTCGCCTTGGTGGGTGCTCATCATGGATTGATGAAAGGTAACGACACAATGTCAGCGACTTCAAAAGCCGAATTAAAAGCTCAGGACCTGGACAAAGCCGCTAAGGCCAACAAGGATGAGCCGATCCTCACCGCCGCAAACAAACTTCTGAACGAGCTTAAAAAAGCCTACACTCAGATCCTTCAAGAGAAAGAAGAGCAAATCTTCCAGCTTAAAGAAGAAGTCACGGACCTTAAAACATTGGTTCGCGTTTTGGAATCTGAGAACGACCGCCTTAAAGGTTTCAAACAGTAGATCGCAAAGAGTTCGCGCTGCGACATGCGCGCTGCTTCCGTTACCATTCCGTCATTGCCAAAAGTTAATGCAGCCGATATCAAGCCCCCTGACACGAAAGGGGTCTTTGTGAAATTGTTTATTGCTGCCTTCTCTTTGTTGCTCGCGGGCGTTTCTGTTCACGCTCAATCTCAAACTCCAGCACCACAAACTCAAATCGTCGCCGAAGACGAAAATGCTTTGGATGAACTCAATCCGTTTGATCCTAATATCGAACAACAATTGGAAGAAATGGACCGCGTTTATGAACAAGAAACCGGCCTTTCTCCGTTCGTGGAAAATCTGCTGCAACCGTTTGGACAAGGTTGCTACCGTTCTTCCTGCACTGTGTGGGTGCAAGTGGTTCGTTCCCAGCAAAAACTTTATCTGCACTTGAACGGTCAGCACTCAGCGACTTGGTCTGTTTCCACAGGCGCTCCAGGGCACGGCACGCCGAACTTTGATACTCATCCCAACGGCCGTATCTATGACCGCTATTCTTCCACAAAATATCCAGGCGGAGATTACAAAGGTCTCGGCAACATGCCTTACGCTGTTTTTATCAGCGGCGGTTTTGCGATCCATGGTACTGCGGAAAGCAACTGGAAAAAACTCGGCACCCGCGCTTCTCACGGTTGCATCCGTGTGCATCCGGACAATGCTTACTACTTTAACCGCTTGGTCCGCCAGCATGGCATCTATAACGTGTGGATCACGGTGCAAGAATAGTTACATAAATAACTTAGCTTTTAAAAAACAAAAAAAGGACTGGAGTGATCCAGTCCTTTTTTATTTCGCGTTGGGAGGGGCGATGTTTGCTGGCTACAGATTATGCAGCCAAGCTTTTTGATTTCTTTGGATCTTTCTTCGAAGCAGGCTTCTTTTCTTGGCCTTTTTCAGCCTTATCGAAAGCCACCGCGAAGACTTCGTCCAAGTTTTCAACCAGGATGAAGTTGATCTTGTCTTTGAACACTTTCGGAATGTCCGCCAAATCCTTCTGACATGCCAGAGGGATGATGATGTTGGTGATACCCAAGTTCAAAGCCGCAAGGCATTTTTCACGGATACCGCCGACCGGCAGAACTCTTCCTTGCAAGGTCACTTCACCAGTCATCGCAACATCGTGACGAACCGGAGTGCCTGTCATCAAACTCACAAGAGCGGTCGTGAGTGTGATACCAGCGGAAGGACCATCCTTCGGAATTGCACCCGCAGGCAAGTGGATATGCACATCGTACTTATCAAAGAAGTCTTCAGGGATACCGAGTTCTTCCTGATGAGCGCGCGCATATGACATCGCAGCGTGAGCGGACTCTTTCATCACATCACCGAGTTGACCGGTGAGAGCAAGATGTCCTTTACCTTTCATCTTCAAAGCTTCGACAGTGAGAACTTCACCGCCGGCTTGAGTCCACGCAAGACCTTGCACGACACCGATTTGCGAGTCTGCGATCTTGTCATCACGCTGGAAGCGTGGAGGACCGAGCAATTCAGGCACTGTTTGAGCGTTGACTTCCACGAAGTTCTTTTCGCCCATCACAACCATTTTCGCGACTTTACGGCATACGGAGCCGACTTCACGCTCAAGGTTGCGCAGACCTGCTTCACGGGTATAACCCGCGATCAGATACTTGATACCTTCATCCGTAAACTTGATATTCTCATCGGTGATACCGTTGGCTTCAATCTGTCTGCGGATCAGGTGTTTTTTCGTAATCAAAAGTTTATCGTTCTCTGTGTAACCAGGGATGTTCAAAATCTCCATACGGTCACGCAATGCCGGTGGAATATTTTCCAACACGTTGGCAGTCGCGATGAACAACACATTGGACAGGTCGAAATCGACGTTCAAGTAGTTGTCACGGAACGTGGAGTTTTGTTCTGGATCCAAGACCTCCAGCATCGCTGCGGAAGGGTCGCCACGGAAATCAGAACCCAATTTATCAATCTCATCGAGAACGATCACAGGGTTGTTCGTTTTCACTTGGCGCAAAGCTTGGACAATTTTACCCGGCATCGCACCCACATAAGTGCGGCGGTGACCGCGGATTTCCGCTTCATCCTTCACGCCGCCCAAAGCGATACGGAAGTATTCACGACCCATGGCGCGGGCGATGGATTTACCGAGAGAAGTTTTACCTACGCCCGGAGGACCACCGAAGCAAAGGATCGGGCCCTTCAAGTTCGGCTTAAGTTTACGGACAGCCAAGAACTCCAGGATACGGTCTTTTGCTTTTTCAAGTTCATAATGATCTTCATCAAGAATTTCCTTAGCGCGCTTCAGATCAATATGATCGTCACTGCGTTTCGCCCAAGGAAGGTCCGCCATCCAGTCAAGGTAAGTGCGAACCATGGTAGCTTCGGAAGCATCCGGATGCATGCGCTCCAGACGGCCGAGCTGTTTCAATGCTTCCGCTTCAACGTGGGAAGGCATTCCCGCGTTGACGATTTTCTCGCGCAGCTCATCCATTTCTTCAGATTTGGAGTCGCCTTCGCCGAGTTCATTCTTTATAGCTTTCATTTGCTCACGCAGGAAGTATTCGCGCTGAGACTTGGACATATCGTCTTTGCCGCCGCGAGATTTCTGCTGAGTTTGCATGACTTCAAGTTCCGCCGCCAAGATTTCATTTACCAGGCGCAGTCTTTCTGTCGCATCGGTTGTTTCCAAAACTCTTTGCGCGTCTTGAACTTTGATGCCCAAGTTGGAAGCGATCAAATCAGCGATGCGGCCTGGATCGGAAACATCGTCAAGAACAAGCAAGATGTCCGGAGAAAGAGGACGGCCGAGCGCGATGATGCGTTCGATGTGCTCTTTAGCGGTACGGATCAGAGCTTCGTTTTCAACAACTGTTTTTTGTGTTGGAACGTCCTCGATTTTTTCCACGGAAACTTCGAAAGAAGGAGAAGTTCTTGTGAAGTTTTTCACGCGTCCTTTAGCCACGCCTTGAATCAGGATTTTTACGCGGCCATCGGAAAGTTTTCTCATTCTCATGATCATCGCCACAGTACCTACTGTGTAGATGTTGTCCGGAGAAGGATTCTCTTCAGAAATATCTTTTTGTGAAGCCAAGAAAATAAGGCGATTCTTGGATAATGCTTCCTCTACTGAGCGGATCGATGCATCGCGACCTACGAACAATGGGATGATCATGTAGGGGAAAACCACGATGTCTCTCACAGGTAACATGGGAAGGGTCTGTGGGATTTCTAGCACTTTATCGTCAAAACTCATACCGCTCCTCCGCGTAATGCGGGAATATGTTTTTCTCGTATGAGTCTTCTCGGCGTGAGACAGTGAGAGCTTAAATCAAAACTTAAAAATTGGACTGACATCCATGTCAGCGGACCTCGTCCAATGAGTATGACTTGGATTTACTGAAAGAGATTAGAATGGCTCTCTTGTTCTTCCATGCATTCAATACATAGGGCTGTGAACGGACGGGCCTGCAAACGGCGCGCGCCAATGATTTCACCGCAGGCTTCGCACTGGCCGTAGGTCCCGTCGGCGATTTTGCTCAAAGCTTTTTCAATCGCGTAAAGAGCCGTGCGGTCGCGCTCATGCAAATGGATGGAAATATTGTTGGTCACATCTTGGGAAGCAACTTCCGCTTCGTCACCTGTGGTGGAGATGCTGGATTGTTCCGCTTTGAATTCGTGAGTCTTGTTGAGGATGGAGCTCTTTTGGAAGAGCAACGACTCCTTCAAATTTTGCAACTCTGTTTCTGTCAGTTCGGTTACGTTCATCTCACCCCCCGATATGATGATCCTGGCCGAAATTGGATCTCTTATTACGGGGGTTTGAAAGAGTGTCACTAAAAAAGCGCCGCGTGATGCTTTAGTGTGCAGTCCAGCCAGAGCATCCTGCGCGCAGCGCTTTATCGCGCAAACTTACGACCGACCGCTTCTCGGAGTTCTGCACCCTCGATACTGAGGCGTGTCCAAGGAATTGCGAGCAGTCTCTCTGGTTCGATCATCTCTTCGGTCTCTTCACAGATACCGAAAGTGCCTTGCTCAATGCGTGCCAGAGCCATTTCTATTTCCATCAGTTGATGGCGCATGCGCTCTTGAGCGACGAGGAAAGAATGCTCAGCGATGTGAGCCACGGATTGATCCGCTTCATCACCACCTTTTTCCACATGAACGAGTTCGCGCTGGGCTGTTCTGAAGCGATTCAAAACTTCCTGCTTTGCGATGAGAAGTTTTTTTCTACACTCCATTACCAAGTTTTCAGAGATACGACTTGTCATAACAACCCCTTTCTTTAGATTCGCGACTCTCATCGTCGCTGGTGTTCCTTAGACAGGGCACCTCGAAAGGGGGGTTAAAAAAAGATCATTAAAAAATCTTATAGTTCCTATTTAAGGATTTTAAGGGGGGTCACTTCACCTTTATCCACAGTCAGCGCCATGACAGGGCGCTCAATTTCACGCTCAGCGTTCATGGTCAAAGGTCCAAGGGCACCCGGGAAGCGTTTTAACTGAGTCAAATTGCGGGTGAGCTCTTCACGAGTCGTTGCTCCTGAAGCCACCAGCTGGCGCAAAATCAAACCGGCATCATAAGCCTGAATCTCAATCAGCGAAGGATCTTCGCCATAAAGATTTTTATATTCAGCCACAAAGCGCGAACGGTCGTGTGCGACCGGAGAAATACTATCGACGAACACAAGATTGTTGGCGAAATTCCCCGCACGGCGAGCGACGTCTTTTGTATTCCACAAATTCGTACCCAGCAGTTTGACGTTGCGGATGTCATTATAAGAAAGCATCGCGGAGATTTGACCCATGGCCTTCACACTGTCAGGGATAAAGATCGCATCAAAGTCTGTGATCGGTGGCAGAACGTTTTCCAAATTGGACTGGCGCACGGATCTTTTCTTGTCAGAGTGTTGAAGCTCTTTCAGGCGAACATTGAATTCATCCTGGCGGGCCTCACCGAAATAAGTTCCAGCCAGACGCTGAATCACAAGCCGGAAATCTGTTTCTTTTGTGGAATAAGTTTGCACAGCGGTGATTTGTCCACCGCGCGCAAGCACTTCATCCCAAAAAATATTCGTGAATTCGACACCGTAAGGATCGTTGGGATAAAGAATCGCAAATTTCTTCATTCCCATGTCTTCCATGGCCGTGCGAACCAAAGCGCGCACTTGCATCGCACTGGTCAGTGAGTTTCTGAACACAGTGGGACCAATATCAGTCAAACCCGCACGCTGGGAAAGAGCCACTGAAGGCACACCCAGCTCGTCGGATTTTGCGGCAACGGCCGGCGCTGTTTTACTGAGAAGACTGCCGACAATCGCAATCACATTGTCTTCTTTTACAAGACGTTCAACACCACGACGGGCCGAATCCGGATTGCCTTCACTGTCCATCACCGCCAGATTAAATCCGGAGCCAGGAATGTGCAGACCCAAGCCCATTTCAAGACCGCGCAAAGCGCGCTGGCCTACGGGCGCATTTTTTCCACTCAACGGCAGAATCACGCCGATGGTTTCTGATTTCACGTTCTTTGCCGCATCCATGTGCATGATCATTTCTTGCGAGCGCAAAGCCAGATCACTTCCCGGCATAAAATCAACGACACCGTTAAAGTATTTTTTCGCCGCGGAAGTATTTTTTTGTTCAAGAGCGATCTCACCTAGACGGCACATCGCGTGGGCGCGCAAATAACCGAAGTCAGCACTGCCGGCCACTTCTTCGAGTTGTTCTTCGTTGAGTTTGTTTTCGACGATATCAATCGCGTGCAGGCGGTAATTCTCTTGGTCTTGTTTGTTAGGCGCTTGCACGGATTGGGTGACGAGAGCTTTTAGATACTCCATCGCATCCGTGGTTTTCGCCGCGGGCGTTTCCGGTAAAGTGATCGTTTCGCTTTGGATTTGCTCCGGTGTTTTCGGAGTCATACCGCTGACTGCTTTAGGTTTTTTCGTCGTCGCCACAGTGGGAGGACGATAGGGAGGGCGTTTTTTAGTGGCTACTGTGGTGCAAGAAGCAAGTAAGCAAGCTCCGAGTAAAAGAGCAAACCGAGATGTCATTTTCGAGTCCTCATAAGTTGCGCGACCTTTTCCTGAAAAGCTTTTACAAGCGGAGTCGTCTCTGTGGATTTAGCCAACTCTTCCACCAATTCTTTTTGGCGTGAAGAGAGGGAGTGGGGAGTGTCTACTAAAACACGCACAAGCATATCCCCGGAACCGAAGCCTCCTAATTTAGGAAAACCTTTTCCTTTTAAACGGAAAGTTTGACCGGAATGCGTTCCTGGCGGAATGCGAATCATCGCTTTGCCGGTTAAAGTGGGAACTTCGATATTCGTACCTAAAATCGCATCGGTATAACTGATCGGCAGATCCAAGGTCACATCATTTTCACTGCGTTTAAAAAGCGGATGATCTTGAATATTGATAATCACATAAAGATCACCAGCGGCGCCACCGCCTGCAGAAGAATCACCTTCACCGGAAAGTTTCAAGCGTTGGCCCTCTTTCACTCCCGCCGGAACATTGACGGAAAGTTTTGCGGATTCTTCCTTACCACCGCGCTGACGGATGAAGCTGATAATTTTCTCTGTACCTAGAGCAGATTCTTCAAAAGAAATATTCAAAGTGTAGCGCAGGTCCGTGCCACGGGCTTGTTGTTTGCGACCGCGTGTGCCGGCACCAGGCCCACGGGCGTGACCGAAAATTTCGCCGAAGACGTCGCCGAAAATATCTTGAAACGGGTCACCACCGTTTTGCGCTCGCCCTCCGCCGTTCGCGCCACCGAAACCACCAAAGCCGCCGAATCCTCCGGCACCTCCGAAGGGACCACCGGCTCCGCCGAAACCTTGCTGGGCACCGGCGTGACCGAATTGATCGTACATTTCGCGTTTTTTCTGATCGCTCAGCACATCGTAGGCTTCGCTGATTTCTTTAAACTTTTCCTCCGCCTTTTTATCGCCGGGGTTTTTGTCGGGATGGTACTGCATCGCCAGCTTGCGGTAAGCCTTCTTGATCTCCTCTGGAGAGGCGGATCGTGAGACACCTAAAATGGAGTAAAAGTCTTTTTTAGACAATCAACACCCTCTTACTCTGGTTTCTTCGCAACCACCACTTGGCCGGTGCGAATCACCTTGTCGTGCAGTTTATAAGGCTTTTTAAAGACACGCAAAATATGTCCAGGCGCTACTTGTTCGGAAGGCTCGCTTCCCAAGGCTTCGTGAACCGCCGGATCAAACGGTGCGCCATGAGACGGAACTTCTAGAACGGAGTGGCGCTGCAAAAGAGATTTCAATTCTTGCGCTGTCATCTCCACGCCTTGTTTGTAGGTCGCGAAATTTTCCGGAGCTACGTTGACGGCGAGCGCGCGTTCAAAATTATCGACAACTTCCAAAAGATCACGGATGAAACGCTCGCCGCCGTATTTGGTTAATTCCGAACGTTCTTTGATGGCGTTGCGTTTGTAGTTTTCAAACTCCGCGCGCAGATAGAGATAATCGTTTTTAAATTTTTCAGCCTGCTCTTGCAGCTTTTGGATTTCAGAAGACGCTTCACTATTTTCAGGTTGTGGAGGAGTCTGCTTTTGAGAGTTGTTTTCTTCTGACATGTCACTTCCTTTCGCAATACTTAAGATTGTGTATTGATTCAGGAATGTCAATGCGTGAAGGTTTTTAAAGAAGGCTTAAAGATCCTCGGCAAGAAAGGTCAGTTCTTGAAAAACTTTATTGCTCAAAACAAGACCTTCACGGGTGAGCGACCAATGCCCATTGTCATAGTGGACCCATGTTTTTTGTGCCAAGCGTGCAAGGATCTCTTCGACTTTTTGCGCGATGGGAGCCGGGAATTTCTCTTGGAGTCGCTCTGTGCTGAGGCCGCGCATAAGACGCATTGAAGTATGACAAAAGTCTGTAAGAGCCTGATGCATTTCAAGCGTTTCATATTGCGCTGCCGGTAAATGCGAATCCACGGAATCGAACTGTTGGCCCTCAAACTGCAAGATTTGTTTTTGATACTCGTGAATAGAGTTGATGTTCCAAAAGCGCGTGCCCCAAGGTGACGATTTTGAATAGGAATGAGCGCTCAAACCAAGCCCCCAGTAAGGTTCGTCCACCCAGTAGAGAAGATTGTGCCTGGATTCAAAACCGGGCAGAGCAAAGTTCGATATTTCGTACTGTTGAAAACCTCGGGCGGTGAGTTCGTCAGCGATGATATCGAACATTTCCACTTGCTCTTCTTCCAAAGGACGACCCTTGGAAAGGGGATGGCCATCGGGAACTGTGAGGCAGTAAGGACTGATGTGTTTGGCACCTTGCTCAACCGCGATTTTCACGTCATTTTTCAAACCAGCCACGGTCTGTGACGGCAAAGCAAAAAGAATGTCGAAGCTGAAGTTCAAATTGTGAGCCCGCAAAAGGTCCAGCGTTTCCAAGGTTTGTTTTGCGGAGTGTTCGCGGTGAACCATTTTCAACAAACGGTCATCGAAAGTTTGAGCCCCGACAGAAAAACGATTCACACCGTGATCAAGATACATCTTCAATTTGTCTTCGCTCACAGTGGCGGGATTGATCTCGATAGTGATTTCTGTCTCGGGTCCAGTTGTATACCCATAACTACCCAGCTCTTTGATAATAGCTACAATGAGAGGTGCGGGTATCAGGCTCGGTGTGCCGCCGCCGAAGTAGATCGTGTCCAGGCGCTGAGGCTTGTAGTAGCGATGCTTTTGGCGGATTTCTTTAAACAGCAATTCGACGTACTGATCCGGCGGCAGAATTTTACTCTGCTCATAAGTGGCGAAGTCACAATAAGTGCAACGCTGAATGCAGTAAGGAATATGAACGTAGACGCCAAATGCCATGGGAGTTATCTAGAGTATGTCTAAAAAATTTCAACTAAAAAACGGCCTGAAAGTCCTTTTCCTGGAAAGCCATAAGTCTCCAGTGGTCTCAGTTCAAATGTGGGTGAAAACAGGCTCGGCCGATGAAAAAAAGAATGAAGAGGGAATCTCTCATTTCATCGAGCATCTGGTCTTTAAAGGCACCCGCAAATACGGAGTCGGCGAAATCGCCGCGACAGTGGAAGGCTCCGGCGGAGAACTGAATGCTTACACCTCTTTCGACCAAACGGTGTTCTACGTCACGATTTCCAAACAATTCAGCGATGTCGCGATGGACGTGATCAGCGAAATGATGGGTTTTCCGACCTTTGATCCCAAAGAAATCGACAATGAGCGTGAAGTCGTCATCGAAGAAATCAAACGTGGGCAGGACAGTCCCGGCCGTCGCGCCAGCCAGCTGCTCTTTAGCAACGTCTTTAAGAAAAGTCCCTATGGCATTCCTGTGATCGGCTATGACAAAGTCGTGCGCAAAGTTTCTCCGGAAAAAATCAAAAAATTTTATCAATCTCGTTACGTGCCTTCGAATATGTTTCTGGTGGTGGCTGGGGATTTTGATTCCCGCGAAATGAAAAAGAAGGTTGAAAGTATGTTTGGCTCTTTTGCGCCATATAAATTGCGCAAGGTCAGCCGCGCTAAAGAACCAGCACAAAAAGGCATTCGCATCAAAGTGGAGCAAGCTAAGTTCGAACAGACCACAGGTTATCTGACCTGGCGTATTCCGAGTGTGAAGCACAAGGATATCGCGGCTCTGGAAGTGATGTCAGCGATTCTCGGTCAGGGTGACTCCTCACGTCTGATGCAAAGACTGCGCATTAAAGAGCCTCTAACGAACTCGGTGGGCGCGTTTAGTTATTCAATGCAAGAAGACGGTCTGTTTGCCGTGTCCTTTAATCTAGAAAAGGAAAATCTCGCACGGGCTTTGACCGGCATCACCCCCGAACTTGTGCGCCTGATCGAAGAGCCACCCACAGCCGCCGAAATGCAAAAAGCGATCACGAACTTTGCCAGCCACGAAGTTTATTCCATGGAAACCGTGGATAATATTGCGCGCAAAGCGGGCAGTAACGAATTTTACTATAATGATCACGACTACTACCGCAAATACATGAAGCAGGTGTATGCGCTGAAGCCGGAAGATATCCAAAAAGTCGCTAAGAAATACTTCAAACCCGATGCTTTTGGTCTTTCGCTTTTAACTAATATGGACAAAAAAGAAGCCGAAAAAATCTTGCGCTCTTTTGCCAAAGACTTGCGCAAAGCACTCTTAAAACCAAAAGCGTCTAAAGCTAAAGTGAAGTTCGCGGCGAAAAAATTCAACATCAACACTAACGCCGTGAAACATACCCCGGAAACAGAGCGCATTGTTTTGCCTTCGGGTGCGACAGTGCTTATCCGCGAACAGAAAGACACTCCGTATGTCGCTATGAAAGCGGCGTTCTTAGGCGGCGTCCGCGTTGAGAAAAATAATCAAGCCGGACTTACCGAACTCTTTTCACGCAACTGGCTTTCAGGGTCTAAGAAATTTACCGAAGACGATATAAATCTTAAAGTCGATGAAATGGCGGCAGGTATTGGCGCTTTCGGCGGCAGAAACTCCGCGGGCCTTTCCATGGATTATCTTTCGCCGTTTGAAGAACGCATGCTGGAAATTTATGCCGATTCACTACTGGCACCACAGTTTCCAGAGCACATTCTTGAGCGTGAAAAAGTCGTTATCAAGAATCAAATCAAATCCCGCAATGACAACCCGGCGCAGATTTGCGTTTTAAGTTTCATGCAGGAGATCTTTAAAGGCCATCCTTATGCGCGCGACTTGATCGGCAGCGAAGAGAGTATTTCCGCTCTTTCCTCACAGGATTTGAAAAATTACTACAACACCATCGCTCAGGCGAAAAATCTCACGTTCTGTGTCGTCGGTGATGTGAGTAAAAGCAAATGGGTGAAGGCTTTAGAAAAAATCACCGAGGCGCTTCCGCAAGGGGAGAGAATCTCTAACACTTTCAGTCTTGAGCCGCTCAAACAGGATAAACATTTGTTCCACGAGCTAAAAAAAGAGCAAAGCCATATCATTGTTGGTTATCGCGGTTTGACTTTGAAAGATCCGGACCGTTTTACCTTGGAAATCATTCAGTCGGTTTTAAGTGGTCAAGGTGGACGTTTGTTCATTGAACTGCGTGATAAAAATTCTCTCGCCTATTCTGTGTCACCCATGCACATGGAAGGTTTGGAATGTGGATATTTCGGTGGATATATCGGTTGTTCTCCGGAAAAAGCAGAAAAAGCCATTCAAATGCTTCAAGCGGAGTTCAAGAAATTAGCTGACACGAAAATCAGCGAAGAAGAATTGACCCGCGCTCAACGCTATCTGATCGGCCGTCATGATATAGAACTGCAAAGAAAAAGCACGATCTGCAATTCCATCTTATTTGATGACATCTACGGCTTGGATTATCGCGAAAGCCTGGATGTGGCGGATAAGTATTTTGCGGTCACACCGGAAGATATCCAGCGTTTAGCAGAAAAAATCTTTTCGCAACCCTCCGTGGTCAGCCTGGTCGGGCCCACGGATGTGCGCTAGTCACCACAGCGCCTTTTTATAGTGATCATGAATATGCAAATCGCGCGTGACCAGAGGGCACGACGCAATCTCTGAGGCCGCCACGATCAGGCGGTCAAAGGGATCTTTGGTCCAATTCACGCCACAGGCCGCGGCGAAAAGTTCCGCACTGCCGATATCTTCGATTTTAAGCTCAATCTCTCGGCGCAAAGTCTGCAGAACCTTGTCTTCCGAATCGCGGGCTTTACCGATTTTATGCAACAGAGCCAGCTCAAATTGCACGGCGGGGCTGATGAATAAATCCGCCTCCTGCATTTTTGTAAGTAACGGCTTAGGAAATTTTTTGAGCTCGCCGGTGTAGAGCCACACGACGGCGTGGGTATCCAGATGCAGCTTCATTTCCAATCCTTCAACCAGTCATTCTGAAAAAGGTCTTCAGGAGCGCACTTGTAATAACTCGTGCGCTCCTGAAGATTACCAAACTTGTTCTTACTGGTCTTGTAAGGTTTGGAATCGCCATATCCGGGAGGGACGATCATGAGAACTTGGCCGTTCCGCTCGATCTCAATGGGCTTACCGGTCGTTAGAACTTGATCTAACAACTTATAAACGTTGGACCGTAATTCGGAGGCTGTCGTTTTCACAAAAACAAGGCTATTGGCATATACGTACGTACGTCAACAAATACGTACGTACGATTATGATATGCGTCGATATCGGTGAGGCCGGTGCCGCCGTCAGCATTGTTGAAGGTGGTTGTTATGTAACTGCTTGAATGGATTGAAAGGTTTTAGCGTGTGTCTTTTTGAGACTTAGGCCCAGAATCCAAAAAACATTAACCGAAAATGGACTCAGTTTTGTTAAACTTGAAGTATGAGGGAAAAGCGATCAAACGACTCAGTTGATCTTTTTGTAAGCCCTGAAGGATTCTTCCAAGAAATGGTCCAAAAGGGGCTTACCCAAAGGAAAATCCAAACCTATCCTTTGGTTGAAAGTTATCTGGTGAACCTTCTTCAGTATTATCTCGATGCCCGCAATCTTTTTGAAAGCGAGTACGCCAACGAAAGCGGCCAAAGAAATCCGCAAACGCTGGCGGAGATGTACTTAATAGCACAAAACGCAGAACCGCCCACCAAGGCCGAGATGCTGCGTAAGCTGGGGGATCGCACGCTTTATATCTCTGGCTTCTTTGGCGACTCCCTTTCACGAAAAATCGTCGACATTGATTACTACGCCGAGATCGGCGGAGCGGCTTATGCTTCTTTAGCTCATTGCACGCGGGAAGACACCATGGCAAAGGTGTATAACACTTTCTCCAGCCGTTTCCTGGAGTTCGTCGATGTGCTGACGTATATCAGTCATCATTCCTTCGTGAAGAGTGATGAAAGTATTCTGCGCCTTTACGACCGTTATATGAGAACGGGTTCAGAATTGGCTCGGGAAAAGCTTGTCGAAATGGGAGTGCTCACGCTGCCCAAAGACCAAGTAAAGCTTGGCAAGCAGAGCTGATTCCTCTATGCTGACGCCATGTTCGGCTTAGGCATGTCAGAAATCATTCTTCTTGGCGTTATCGCCTTGATCGTTATCGGCCCCAAAGAGTTGCCGGAGTTGGCGCGCACTTTGGGACGGTTTCTGAACGAACTTAAGCGCAGCACGAACATGCTGGGCGAAGAGCTCAAACAGCAAACGCGCATCAATTTCGACGAAGCACCGGCAAAAACACACATTCCAAATCCGCACGCATCTGAAGCGCCAGTGTCTTCAGAACCGGAACCGCAACAGATGGAATTGACTGAACAGCCCAGCGCTGAAAAAGCCACAAAAGAAGAGCATAAGCCGTCATGAAAAGCGAAGAACTGGATTCACGAGCTCAATCTCTCTACGAACACCTGGCGGAACTGCGCAAGCGCCTGATCAATTGCATTTTCATTTTGTTGATTGCCACGGCGGTTTGTTACGGCTTCAGTGAAAAGATTTTTAATTTCGTTCGCGCGCCGATTTCACCTTATTTGCCCGGCGGCGGTTTGATCTACACAGGTCCTTTGGATAAATTCATCGCGCATTTAAAACTGTCACTTGTCTGTGGCATCTTGATTTCGTGCCCTTTGTGGTTGCATCAGGTGTGGCTCTTTGTGGCTCCTGGTCTGTACGCTAAAGAGCGCCGTTATGCTTTGGGTTTTGTGGTTTCGGGATCTGTGCTCTTTGTTTTGGGTGCCGTGTTTTCCTACTACATTGCGCTTCCTATGGCGTTCCAGTTTCTTATGACCTTCGGTGGAGATATCGATAAACCAATGATCTCCATTGATCAGTACATGAGTTTCTTCACGCAAATGTGTCTGATGTTTGGTGTGGCCTTTGAGCTTCCGCTGATTATTGTGATCCTTGGCATGCTCGGCCTTGTAAGCCAGGATTTTTTAAAAAGAAACCGCCGTTATGCCATTATGACTTTGGCGGTTGTCTCGGCTGTGATTACACCGCCCGACCTTCTTAGCATGGTGATGATGTTAGTTCCCATGCTCCTTTTATTTGAAGCTGGCGTCTTTATCGTCGGCCTGTTTGAGAAAAAGCGCGAAGAAAGTCTGCGCTTTAACGAACGCGAATAATGACCCTCCGCTCCCAATGCTGACAAGGCTCTGCCTATAAGGTGAGCTACCTGAAGGGGGGATTTATGTCTTTTATTTTAAACTTACTTTTTGTGGCAGGTTTCGCTCACGCACAACAGTCGCCGGCGACTTGTCCTGACATCGTGGAACGCCATGATGGCACGCAAATTCAACAACTTTGGTCACCAGCTTCCGAGGCGTGCTTTTTCTCCGTCGTACCGCAAGATGCGTATGTGGATCTTACTTATCGTGATTATCTCTTTACGTCTCATGGTCTGCTCATGGTCTTTAACTCTTTCGGCCCTGGTGATGAGTCGCAAAACACCGCGGCTCGCGAGTTCATGCTCTTTCCACGCGTTTCCCAACAGTTCACTTACAAATGGAACGACGATGTCCGTGAGCTTGAGGTCGTGCACGTCACGGGAGATAAATTTATCTTCGATGCTAAGAAAGGCCGTCTGAAAAGCATGGATCGCGCGAAAGTCACTGTCGCTGACTACGTGGAGCCCTCAAATCGCGGTGGCGTTGAAATCCTGAATTACCCTGGATTGCTCTTGGATAGCGGCTTTAGAATTGGCAACGCTCCGACCAGTGATGCCAGCGCAAGTTCTGTTTTCCGCGATAGCAAGGGCGCCACTTGCAAAGTCAGAAACAGCGAGATTTACAAGTACACCGGTGGCGGAGATGTGATTTTCAAATACTCCGACAAGGGCTTGAAAACCTTCCTGCAGTCTCGTTGCCCGAAACTGGTTTTCCCGTAATTCTTCCTTCGCGCAAAGGAGCTTTGAGCGAACGCCACGGCTCCTTACGTCTCACTGTCTGAGGCTTCGACAGCCCTACAGAGCGAAATCGATTCCATTGCATTTCATAAGGCACTTCGGTTGCACCGTTGATCCGGTAACGAGGTGTCCATGCAGACCACAATCTTATCCCGAGTTCTTTTTGCGATTCTCATTTTGGGACACTCCAGTGTTTTTGCCGCCTTTGAGGTGGTCAAAAACAAATTCGATAACGGTGTGGTCGCCAATGAAGCTTACTATCGTGACGGCCAGCTGGTCGAACATCGCTTTTACAATACTCAAGGCGTGTTCATGACCTGGGTTCGCTACAAATATCCTGAGGCGGGGCATGTGATTAAAGCCCTTCTTTCGACCGAAAAAGAATCCTTTGGACAAATCAAAAATCAGGAAGAGTGGATAGGCCTTGACGAGAAGAACAGTGAAAAAGAAGGCGCCATCCGTCTAAAAAAATGGGTTTATACCGACGAAGTTCCTTACAAGCTTCAGTATGTCGAGCACTACGACCGCGCCAAAAAATACCGTGTGATTCAAAAAGACTATCGTGATGAGAGTGATAAATTAATCTCTTCCATCTTCCTTTCTTACAACGGCGATGCCGAAAAGCCGTATAAGTTCGTTGAAAAAGATGCGCAAGGCCGCGTGATATCGCAGTTTTCAATGTATGAGCCTTATGATCTAGAAGGCGTTTTGCAGAAAAACGGAAAAAGCGCTGCGGAAATCGCGGTGCTTAAAAAGCTCCGCGAAAATCCCAATAAGTTTTTAATCGCCATTATTGACTCCGGCTTCGACTATAATCACGTCGAGCTTGTGACCAAATGGTGGAACAATCCGCTCGATCCTGTCGACGGCAAGGATAACGACGGTAACGGTTGGGTGGATGATAATTTCGGTTGGGAGCAAGTAAAAAACGTGGGCTTACCGACGGAATCTTCCACAGCCATGGACCGCGATGAACGGCCGCTTTCTCACGGCACCCACGTAGCGCACATCGCGATTCGCGGCTTGGATAATGCTGCTTTGGTTGGCTTTGCCGGTGATTACACGCAAGCTTCGTACATAAATAAAGTTTCTGAATTTATCAAAAAGCACCACGTAAAAGTGGTGAATATGAGTATCGGTCTGCCTCACGACAATAAGGATCTCTTAGGTCTTCGCGATGCGATCAAAGCCTATGGCAAAATGATCGATGAAAACCCAGACACTTTGTTTGTCGTTGCTTCCGGAAATTCTGAGCAGGATTTGGATGACTTGAAAAATCGCCAGTACCCGGCAAGCTTCACACAAGCCAATGTTTTGAAGGTGGGTGCTCTGGATGCCTCGGACTATTCCACAGTGACTCCGCAAAACGCGAAGATGGCGTATTTCAGTAACTATGGTTTAAAGAATGTCGATGTGCTTGTGCCTGGTATGAAAGTCGTCGCAGCAAGTCTGGGCGGTGGCTTGATCGCGCACAGTGGAACCTCTATGGCGACACCCTTGATGGTGAATATGGTGGCGCGCCTGTGGTCGGAGCTTCCGCATTTAAAAGCCGCCGAAGTTCGAGATTTATTTATTAGAACCGCGCAAGTGATGACTCCCAGAGCACCGGTGCTTTCCGGTGGATACGCGGATTTGCCTGCGGCTTTGATGCAGGGAAAATTGGAATTTCTGAACGGAAAAAATGCGAAATCTTCCGGTCCCAATTGCTGGAATTCGGCGACCTATCTTGCCGGTATTTCCGAAGGACTTCATCACACCTATGGATCCGAGTTCGCGTTCCTGCTGGGATCACCGCTTTGTAAAAATATTCCGCTTGAGCAAATGCAAAAAGGCGACATCGTGGCATTGAGGCGCTTTGATCGAAACGGCAAACTGCTGCCGGCCGCTTTTCTGTCGGAAGTTCACGGTTACACGTATCTTGGTGACGGCAAAGGTTTAAGCAAAAACGGCGTGGATGCTTCCGCCTCGTACGTCATGCAAGACACGAAAGATATTTTGCAGTTTTATAAAAGTTCAGAATACAAAAACTGCAAGATCAACGGTCTGGAACGCCAGGACTGCAATTTAAAAGAAACCGCTTATCGCTGCACCGACATTGAAACCTACGCACAAAGCAAGGGTGGTCTCACGGTTTTTGAACGCGATATCTTGCAAAGGATTTCGTTGTTAGAAAAACATATTCAGTCAGAGCTTTTCTATGGTCAGAAGCTCACCATAGATAAAGAAAAGATGATTGCGGCCCTGGAAAAAGATATCGAAAAACTTAAAGACTTCGGCAGCAGTGATTTTATGATGGATTATTTCCAAGCGCGGCTGGATTCGTTAGGCGCGCGCTTTTAATTTTTCAAAAAACATTTTCTAGGAATAAGAAAGGGGCTTTTTAAGCCCCTTTTTTTAAGGTTCTTCGAACTTAATCAGAACAGCGCCTGATTCGACCGAGTCGCCTTGTTTGACCTTGATCTCTTTGACCTTTACGTCGCGGGAAGCGCGCATTTCGTTTTCCATTTTCATCGCTTCCATAATCAGAAGCGGCTTATTGGCTTTCACGATTTCGCCTTCTTTTGCGAAGATTTCAATAATCTTACCCGGCATACCGGCTTTGAGTTCCTGATCCGCGCCGAAACCGGCGCCTTTTTTCAAAGATTCATGCAAAAGCATTTCGTCGTTGAAGACTTTGATCGTACGGAACGAGTTGCGCGTAAAGACTGTGTATTCAGTGTCCTGGCCGATAACGTCGATCAGGTAAGACTTTCCCTCAAAAAGAAAGCTGATGTACTGCTCGGCTTGTTTGTAATCGCGTTTGGAAATCTCGTAGTGTTTCCAGTCTTTTCCTTCTTCCTGCAAAGAAAGCTTCCAGGAATTTTTCTGCTCGGAAACATCGACTTTATATTTCTTACCTTTGAGTTCTGCTTCAAAGTACATGGTTACGTCCTTAGCTGAAGTTTGCGGCCCACACGCTTCCAGTTGGAAGTGAGGTTGAGCTGGCGAACGTCTTTGGATTTACGGTCGTTATAAGCCGTGATGGCAGCGGCGATAAGGAATACAGGGTCTTCCACTTCCTTAAAGAGCTGCGGCTCCAAGACTTCAAAGTTTTTCTCAATAAACTGCGTGGTGTAAGAGCCATCACGGAATTTCGGATGATCCAAGATCGTTTTATGAAGAACGATATTGGTTTTAATTCCTGTGAGTACGAACTCGGAAAGAGCGCGCTGCATTCTATCGATGGCTTCTTCGCGCGTTTCACCCCAAGTGATGAGCTTTGCGATCATAGGATCGTAATAGATCGGCACTTCATAACCAGGGTAAGCGTAAGAGTCGACACGCATAAACGGACCTTGCGGATGGCGGCAAGCGCGGATCACGCCCGGGTGCGGTTTATAAGTGATAGGATCTTCGGCGCAAATACGCGCTTCGATCGCGTGACCTTTTTGTTTGATGTCAGACTGCTTAAAGCTCAAAGGCTTACCCGCAGCCACATAGATTTGCTCTTTCACCAGGTCAAAGCCCGTCACGATTTCCGTGATCGGATGTTCCACTTGCAGACGCGTGTTCATCTCCATGAAGTAGAATTCTTTGGTGGTGTTATCGAAGATGAATTCGATTGTGCCGGCCCCAACGTAATTGATCTGCTTAGCTGCGCGTACGGCCGCGTCTCCCATGCGCAAGCGCACATCGTTCGGAACAGACGGAGACGGACATTCTTCAATGATCTTTTGGTGACGGCGTTGTACGGAGCACTCGCGCTCAAACAAGTGAACGTGGTTACCGTGTTTGTCGCCGAAAACTTGAATTTCGATGTGTTTCGGATCGTTGATGAATTTCTCAATGTAAACGGTTGGATCCGCGAAATAGTTTTGACCTTCGGAGCGGCAAGCGCGGAACGCACTTTCCAGTTCATCCATTTGACGAACCACGCGCATCCCTTTACCACCACCACCGGCAGAGGCTTTAATAATCACCGGAAGACCGATTTTTTCCGCAATCGCACGAGCTTGCTCGACGGATTCAACGCCGCCGTCACTGCCCGGAACTGTCGGTACGCCAGCTTTTTTCATCAACGCTTTTGCGGAAAGCTTATCACCCATGGATTCGATGTTAGAAACAGTCGGTCCGATGAAAGTGATACCGGCTTCTTCCAAAGCTTTGGCAAAAACCGTGTTTTCAGAAAGGAAGCCATAACCGGGGTGAACAGCGTCGACACCGGCTTGCTTCGCCACTTCGATGATCTTGCGGTAATTCAAATAGCTCTCTTTGGAAGGAGAAGGTCCAATGTGATAGGCCTCATCCGCCAAAAAGACGTGCAAACTGTCGCGGTCGGCGTCAGAGAAAACCGCCACGGAGGCAATGCCCAGCTCACGGCAAGCGCGCGTGATACGAATGGCGATTTCCCCACGATTGGCGATCAGGATTTTTTTAAACAATGCCATAATATTTCCTTACAGAGGAATATTTCCGTGCTTTTTCGCCGGAGTGATATCGCGTTTATGTTTAAGCATTTCCAAAGAGTCGATGATGCGTTTACGAGTCATCGCAGGCTCAATAACTTCATCCGTGTAGCCCAATTCCGCGGACACATACGGATTGCCGAATTTCGCTTCGTATTCCGCCGTCAAACGAGCTCTTTCCGCCGCAGGATCTTTGGCTTTGGAGATCTCTTCACGGAAGATGATGTTCACCGCGCCGTCAGCACCCATTACCGCGATTTCCGCAGACGGGTAGGCCAAGTTCACATCGGAACGCAAAAGTTTAGAACCCATCACGATGTAGGCACCACCGTAAGCTTTACGAGTGATAACTGTGATCTTAGGCACAGTCGCTTCCGCGTAAGCGTAAAGAAGTTTCGCGCCGTGAGTGATGATGCCGTTCCATTCCTGATCTTTTCCCGGCAAGAAACCAGGAACGTCGACGAAAGAAACGATAGGAATATTGAAAGCATCACAGAAGCGGATAAAGCGTGCGGCTTTACGGGAAGCTTCGATGTTCAGGCAGCCAGCAAGAACGTTGGGTTGGTTGGCAACCACGCCTACAGGGCGGCCGTTGAAGCGAGCAAAACCCACGATGATGTTTTGCGCGTAGTGCTTGTGCACTTCAAGGAAGTAACCCTCATCCACGCACTCTGTGATAACACCGAGCATGTCATAAGGCTTCTTAGGATTTTCCGGAATCAAATTGTTGATGTTTTCAGTGACACGGTCCGGACGGTCGTTCGTCGGCAAAACCGGCGCATCGTCCAAGTTGTTGGATGGCAGGAAGTTCATCAACTCGCGGATCAGGAGCAAGCAGTGCTTGTCGTCTTCCGCCGCAAAGTGCGCTACGCCGGATTTTGCAGAGTGAGTCGTCGCGCCACCCAGATCTTCTTTAGTCACTTCTTCATGAGTCACGGCCTTGATAACATCAGGACCGGTCACAAACATGTAGCTGGTGTTTTTTACCATGAAAATAAAATCAGTGATGGACGGAGAATAAACCGCGCCTCCCGCGCAGGGGCCCATGATAGCTGTGATTTGCGGGATCAAGCCGGAAGCCATGGTGTTGCGAGTGAAGATATCAGCGTAACCACCCAGAGATTCGATACCTTCTTGAATGCGCGCGCCACCGGAGTCATTGATGGAAATGAACGGAGCCCCGTTTTTCATTGCCAGATCCATCACTTTGCAGATCTTATTGGCCTGCGTGCGGGACATGGATCCACCGATGACGGTGAAGTCTTGGGAAGAGACGTAAACGAGTTTGCCGTTGATACGACCGTAACCGGTGATAACGCCATCGCCAGGAACAACGGTTTTATCCATGCCGAAGTTAGTGCAGCGGTGAGTGACGAAACGGTCCATTTCTACGAAACTTCCCGGATCGAGAAGAATGTCGACACGTTCACGCGCTGTCAGGCGTCCGCCTTGTTTGTGTTTTGCAATGCGGGCTGCGCCTCCGCCGGCTAAAGCGGCTTCGTTTCTTTTTTCAAGATCGTGCAAACGAGCTTGAATGCCAGATGAAATTTCTGTGCTCATATGATTCCTTTTTTAAAAGGGGGTGAACCCTAAAAAACAAGGAACCAATCTATCACGGGGTTGTTAGGAATCATCTAAATTGAGAGACGCAGAGCATACTTATTATGCTCTGCAATAACGGACCTATCTTATTGAATTTATGGAACTAACTGCTTCAGGACTTGAAGAGCTTTATCGACGTTAAGGCGTCCTCGAGTATTTACTTTAAATTCGTGTCCTGCGGACACATCGACGGACTGCAAAATTGCGGTCTTAATCTGCTGTGCTGTCGCCTGCGGGCGGGCACTCCACAACAACGCGGCGGCACCGGTTACGAACGGCGCGGCCATACTTGTTCCATCCATGTAAGCCGTGGAATTGCCCGGCACCGTGCTCAGGATGCGCTCACCCGGAGCAGCCAAGTGCACAAGTGAAAAACCGCTGTTCGACCACGCTGTCATAAAATCGGTCACAGAGGAGGCCGCGACCGTGATTTGCGTAGAGATATTAAAGGAAGCAGGGAATTCAGGATACACGTCGATATCACGACCATCGTTACCGGCAGCCACGACCACTAAGATCCCACGGTTTTGTAATTCCAGGAAAGTGTTGCGCAAGGAAGCGACACAAGGAGCACCACCCCAGCTTGCATTGATAATTTTAGCACCGCGATTGGCGGAGTACTGCAAAGCCAAAACCGCATCACCTAACGAGCCACCGCCATCATTGGCAATGAACTGCGCGGGAATAATTTGCGCTTGCGGAGCCATGCCCTCGATGGAACCGTAGCGAGGGTCCGCAGCGATAATACCCGCGACGTGAGTTCCGTGGGAGCTGGGTGTAGGATTATTGCTCGGAATGGAAACAAAGGTCGCGCCGTAATAATCGTCCACGATGCCGTTGCCATCATCATCTTTGCCGTTGTTAGGAATTTCTCCGGTATTCACGGCGATGCGCGATTGAATTTGCGGGTGAGTGACGTCGACATAAGCATCGACAATCGCGACTTTAATATTCTGTCCGTAAACACCTTGCGACCAGACGTTGCGCACAGACACGCGATCTTGACCCCAGCTGTCGGTGTAGCCGGAAGTGCGAACTTCCTGTGCGCTTTCCAGCTGCAAGTGTCGGTCGAATTCGACGAAGCGAATTTTTTCAAGCTGAGGTTCCACGAATTGTTTGGTGAACTCTTCGGCGTTCGCAGCAGATTCAACTGTGAAGCTGCCGTCTTCCCATTGTACGATGAATTTATTTTTGATTGCCTGACCCATGCATGCGCTGGAATCTAAGGCGCCATTTTCCGGAAATACTGAACTAGTCGACTTTTTGTTGCCACAAGATGCAAGAACTAAGACGCAAGCAACCGCCGAGAGAAACTTCCGAACATCCATGTTCACTCCCTATGCGGGCCATTCTGGTCCCTTTAATAAGACTCAAGATCATAGCCCACCCGGTTAGCTCTTCGGACATTATAATTCTTAATTTGAGGCGGTTCGGATTAAACTGGACATTTTCAAGCCGTTCCAAGGCTTTAACGGGACGTCCAGGAGTCCTGAAAAACAACGGTGATTTAAGAAAATAGGCCTAGCGCTGGGAGGTCCAGGTCTGGAAAATGAGTGAAAATCGCTTGTTTCAACAAGCTCTAGAATTGCGCGATGAATTCTTTAAGGAAAGAGATGAATTGAATCTCCACGCGCTTGGCTGTCTCAGTGACTTCGTCATGAGAAAGTTTTTGCGCGGAAATTCCCGCCGCCAAATTGGTGATGCAACTAAGAGCTGCGACTCGCAAACCCAAGTGGTTGGCAGCGATCGTTTCTGGAACCGTACTCATACCGACAGCTTTACCGCCAATGAGTTTCAAGTAACGAACTTCCGCAGGAGTTTCATAAGTAGGACCGCTCACGCCGCAATAAACGCCTTTGTGATAGCGCGTGCCTTGCTTTTGCAGGATCTGCTCCATCACCGCGATCAAACGCTTATCATAAGCTTCCGTCATATCCGGAAAACGCGGGCCGAGTTCTTTGATGTTCGGTCCCATCAATGGGTTTGTGCCCATCAAATTGATGTGATCTTCGATGATCATGAAATCGCCGGCTTGCATGTTTTCACCAAAGCCGCCGGCGGAATTCGTCAAAATCAAAGTCTCAATTCCCAGCATCGCCAAAGTGCGCGTTGGAAACACGACGCTTTCCATGCTGTGGCCTTCATAGTAGTGATTGCGGCCTTGCAGGATCACGATGGACTGGCCGCCGACTTTACCGAAAATCAAATTGCCGGAGTGACCTTCCACCGTAGGCGGGGAGAAGTGCGGAATTTCTTTGTAGGGAAGTGTGCATTCGACTTCCACATCCTTAACGAAAGCGCCCAGGCCTGAACCCAATACCACGCCGATTTTCGGTTTTGCCGAGGTTTTCGTGCGGATATAGGTGACGGTTTCTTGCAGCTTGTTAAGTACCAAAATTCATTCCTTTTTTAGAGCCGAGTTTTAACTCAGCACTTTAAGTATCAAACTAGGCTTTGCGATTTTTGGCAAGGAAATATTGATCGCTGATTTTAAGAGCGGCAGTGCCGATTGCAGCAGATCTTTGTCATCACCATACAATGTGAAAAGCGGATCTCCCGCGCGCACTTCATCACCAACTTTGACGTGAAATTCAATGCCCGCAGTCGGTGCAATCACATCGGTGGTTTGCGCACGACCCGCTTTGATAATAATGCCCGCAACACCGATGCTTTCCGTGTTGAAACCATGCACGAAGCCCGCTTTTTCGGCGCTTAGAATCACGTTATGTTTTGGTTTGGGCACGGTCTTAAGGTTTCCGCCGTGAATCGCGCAAAGCTCTTCAAATTTCGCCATGGCTTTACCCGAAGTGAGCATTTCCTGTGCGATTTTGTAAGACTCATCCGCGTTTTTGCCCACACCGGCCAAAAGCAGCATGTGCGCGGAAAGTCGCAAGCTCAGCTCGCGTGTGTCTTCGTAAAGATCATAACCCGCAGGGCCGATGAATTTTTCGTTTTTCATGATGGCGACACATTCGTCGACTTCCAAAGAGTTCCCGGCAAAGCGACCCAGAGGCTGATCCATATTGGTCAGAAGCGAAGTCACTTTTTTCCCGTAACCGCGCGCAATCGCCATAAGATTCAGCGCGAGCTCTTCGGCCATCGCCGGTGTTTTCATAAACGCGCCGGAACCGTATTTCACATCCAGCACAAGTCCATCCACGCCTTCAGCCAATTTTTTCGACATGATCGAAGCGCAAATCAGCGGCAGACTTTCCACTGTCGCTGTGACATCGCGAAGCGCGTAGATTTTTTTATCCGCGGGGCAGATTTCTTTAGTCTGACCGATAAAACAAATCGCGTGCTTGCGCACAAGCTCCACAAATTCCGTCAAAGATTTTTGCGTGTTAAATCCGGGAATGGATTCAAGCTTATCCAAAGTGCCCCCGGTGTGACCCAGGCCACGACCGGAAATCATGGGCACCGGGACACCCGCGGCAGCGACAATGGGACCCAGGATCAAACTTGTTTTATCACCCACGCCACCGGTGGAGTGTTTATCCACTTTAAATCCTGGCACAGAAGAAAAATCCACCACTTCCCCGGAATGCAGCATTGCCTTCGTCAAAGAAAGAGTTTCTTCCGTCGTCATGCCACGGAAATAAATCGCCATCAGCAGCGCCGACATCTGATAATCGGGAATCTGCCCGCGGGCATAACCCAAAATAAACTCATTGATCTCTTCAAAATTTAAACTACCGCCGTTGCGTTTGCGTTTGATAATTTCTGCAGGAAGGAAAGCCATTTTAGTATCCTCCTTGCGCAGTTCCGCCTTGAACGATGGTGACTCCCGAGCTTGTGCCCAGGCGTGTGGCGCCGGCCTCAATCATGGCGCGTGCTTGCGCGGCGTCTTTAATGCCGCCCGAAGCTTTGACTTCCATTTTATCGCCAACGACAGACTTCATCAGTTTCACATCATCAACGGTCGCTCCCCCGCCGCCAAATCCCGTGGAGGTTTTCACAAAATGCGCGCCAGCTTCCAAAGCGGCTTTGCAAGCAAGTACTTTGTCTTCGTGATTCAGCAAAGAAGTTTCAATAATGACTTTCACAACACGGCCTTGCGCGGCTTTGACCACGGCTTTGATATCGTCACGGACGTAATCAAGCTTGCGATCTTTCAAAGCGCCGATTTGAATGACCATGTCGATTTCATCAGCACCGTTTTTAACGGCGGTCTCGGTTTCAAAAGCTTTGCTTGCGGTGTCCATGGCACCCAAAGGAAAGCCCACCACACAGCACACTTTCACGCCGGAACCTTTAAGCAGTTGTGCGCAGGTGCTCACGTAAGAGGTATTCACGCACACGCTGAAGAATTTATTTTCTTTGGCTTCAGTGCAGAGCTTTTCAATCTGCGCGTTTTGCGCTTCCGGTTTTAAAAGAGTGTGATCAATATAACGACTTAGTTGCACGGGGCACCTCGGTGATGTTTAAATAAGAAAAGTTATCCCAGTTCATTGCAGGAGGCAATCATGACACCACGGAAGTGGACCTCGGTTTTACTGTCAGCGCTGATTTTATTCATGTCTCAAGCCTCCATGGCGCAAGCTGAGCGCTCCGTGAAACGCAATGTCGCCACTGTCATGTTTGCCACTCTGGGCGGCGCAATTCTGGGACTCAGCACGCTTTCATTCTACGGTGAACCGCAGGAACATACCAACAATATCACTGTCGGAGCGCTGGTTGGATTTGTCGCGGGTGTCGGCTACGTGGTTTATGACTCTTCGCGCCCAGCGCAACCAAGTTATGAATACTCGCAAGCCTTTGACCTGGACCTGAAAAGCAGAAGGGCTTCCGCGTATTCTGCGAAAGCCCCTCCCATTTTTCAATTAAGTTATAACTTCTAAATTTATCCCACCTTGGTGCGTGGACCGGTGCCGGCCAAAGTGCCTTGCACCGTCGTGTCGCCGCCGCCAGCCTGACCGAGGAAGGTTTTCGCATCGGCTGCGGAAACTTTCCCTTTGCGCACCAGATCCTCGATGTATTTTTCGAAGAGCACCATGCCCTGGCTGGAACCGGTTTGCATCGCCGAAGGAATTTGGTGAACTTTACCTTCACGAATCAAGTTGGAAATCGCTTTGGTGTTGCGCATGATTTCGTACGCCGCCACACGGCCTTGACCGTCGGCGCGAGAGAAAAGTGTTTGCGCAACAACGCCGCGCAAACTTTCCGCAAGCATGGTACGAATTTGCTGTTGCTGACCCGCCGGGAAAACGTCGATGATACGGTCGACGGTTTTCGCCGCACTATTCGTGTGCAGGGTGCCGAACACGATGTGACCGGTTTCCGCCGCTGTCAGTGCCAAAGAAATCGTTTCAAGGTCACGCAACTCACCCACAAGCAGGATATCCGGGTCTTCACGCAGAGCCGCTTTCAAGGCGTTGGCGAAACTTTTGGTGTGGCTTCCCACTTCACGTTGGTTGACGAGAGATTTGATATTGGGATGCACGAACTCGATCGGGTCTTCAACGGTGATAATGTGCGCTTCACGAGTCATGTTGATCTGGTGGATCATGGCCGCGAGAGTCGTTGATTTACCGGAACCCGTAGGACCGGTGACAAGGATCAAGCCGCGATCGCAGTCGATCATATCCAGAATCGCCGGAGGCAATCCCAACTCTTGCGCGGTTTTAATTTTCTCAGGGATGATACGCATCACCGCGCCGAGACCTTTACGCTGCATAAAGATATTGCAACGGAAACGGCCGACGCCGGAAAGCGTGTAGGCGAAATCCAGCTCCCATTTTTCCACGAAGGCCTTCTTTTGCTTTTCAGAAAGGATTTCGAACAAAAGACCTTGCACGTCTTGGTTGGTGAGTTCGCGATAGTTCAATGGAATCATGTTTCCATGAAGACGAAGATAAGGAGGCGCACCGCTTGTGATGTGCAAGTCGGAGGCTCCTTGTTCGACCATGAGTTTAAACAGTTCATCAATTGTAGCCATCGCTGTCTCCGTAAAGGATCTATTTCCATGATCTTTTCGGCGAGATGTGGTTCAATATTAAATATTATTTGCTAACAGTCTTGTTTCTGGACTAATGAAATAACTGAAAAAAGTGTTCCCCCTCGATAGTTCGTGGTTCTTAGGAGGATGTTGTGTCTGCGGAAATTCTCATCAATGTGCGACCCCAGGAAACCCGTGTAGCCTACGTTGATGCCGGCGTCCTTTCTGATTTAAAGATAGAGCGTAAAACTTCTCCGACCTTGGTCGGGTCCATTCATCGCGGCACTGTGATCCGTGTTTTGCCGGGAATGCAAGCGGCCTTCGTAGACATTGGTCTAGAAAAAGCCGCCTTCCTTTATGTTGGCGACATCCGTGAAGACGTGGACGACAGTTTTCTTTCCGACGTCGATCGTGAGGAACCCTTGGAAGAGGGCGACGACGAAAAAATCCCCACGCATCATAACAAGACACCGATTCAAGATCTTTTGAAAGAGGGCCAATCAATTCTCGTGCAAGTCGCAAAAGATCCTTTAGGCACGAAAGGCGCGCGCCTGACCACACATCTTTCTTTGCCTGGCCGTTTTGTCGTTTTTCTGCCAACAGTTCGTCATCTGGGAATTTCTCGTCGTATCGAAGACGAAGAAGAGCGTGAACGTCTGCGCAAACTCGTGCAAAAAATCAATCCTTCCGGCGGCGTGATTGTGCGCACCGCAGGTGAGGGTGCTTCCGAAGAAATGCTTAAAGCCGACATCGAATACCTTGATCGCTTGAGCAAAGAAATTTTCAAAAACTACGAAAAGAAAAAAACACCCGGCAATGTGCACACCGAGCTTGATGTGGAGCTGCGTGCCCTGCGCGATTTGATGAGCGAAGATGTGACCAGTGTATGGGTGGATAACGTTGAAATTCACCGCAAAGTCGTAAAATTCGTTTCGCAGTTCATGCCCAAGTACAAACAAAACATCGTGCTTTATGAAGAGCAAAAACCGCTCTTTGATTTGTACGACATTGACATTGAAATTTCCCGCTCCATGGAAAGAAAAATTTGGCTCAAGTCCGGCGGTTATATCGTCATCGACGAAGCCGAAGCCTTGGTCGTTATCGACGTGAACACGGGAAAATTCGTCGGCAAAAAAGATCTTGAAGACACGATTTTAAAAACCAACTTAGAGGCTGTGCGCGAAATCGCCCACCAGCTGCGCATCCGTAACTGCGGCGGGATTATCATCATCGACTTTATCGATATGGAAAAAGAATCTCACCGCGAAAAAGTCATGGAAACTTTAGCCGAAGAATTGCAACGGGATCGTGCGCGCACCAATATCGTGTCAATGTCTCAGCTCGGCCTTGTTGAGATGACTCGTAAACGCATTCGTCCAAGTCTGATTAAAACTCTGTGCGAACCGTGCTCTTACTGCGATGGCAAAGGCTATATCAAACGCAAATCCACGGTCGCTAACGAGATCTTCCGTGAACTGGAACGCGACGCAGATATGTTGTTGAATAAAAAAACCAACGTCGTTGTTCACTGTCACAGCGAAGTGGTCGATTGGATTTACGAAGTCGAGGGTGAAAGCTTAGAAAGTATCGAGAAAAAACTCGGTCGCTCGGTCGCTTTCAAAATCGAACCGAATTATCATATCGAACAGTACGAAATCTTTTTCGTATAAACTCTTTCACATTGAAACGGGTAAAGCCTGACCGAAGTCCATATTGTGGGCTTTGCGTCTCAAGGCGAACAAACAGGATTCCGATGATATACTCATGCGGAATTCTGCAGCGCTTTTTATTCTCACTTTGCTTCTTCCTTGTCTGAGCTGGTCGGTGGACCCGGTGTTATTGTCTTGTCCTCCTAATTTAGGAAAATGCGCCACTCTTCCCGCACCGTTAAAGCTGGCTGCGGAATCCTGCAAAATCACTCAAGAAACGATGGGTTGTAAAAATCTTGCGAAAAACGATCCAGAGGCGGCAAAACACATCCGCTCCTGTGAACCGAAAGCTCTTTGCGACCAAGCCGTCGCTCGTCCGCTGGAGCAACTTAAAGGATGTTTTTCCGGTGGTGTTGATGTGGCTAAAGAATTTTGGGAAGCGATCGCCTCCGTTCCTGAACTTGCCGGTAAAGGTTACGATGCTTTACGCGCGTGCTGGAACAGTGAAGAATGTCGCAACAAAGCTTTCCAGATGTCTGTGAAAAATGCTCCCCGCAATATCATGCTGTCGAATCCGATTCTGGCGCCAATGGCGTTTGCCTATATGTATATGAACGGCGAGATCACCAATGATGATCTTAAAAAAGCGGCGGAAGTTTCCAAGAGTCTGCTTGAAAAAGGCAAAGAGTATCTCACCAAACAAGGTGTGAAACTTGCCTGCTTTGATGACAAGGCCCAAGCCGAAATGATTTGTTATGGTGTTTTCTCGGTTGTGAATCCCGCAGGGGCGGCGGGCCTTCTGGCCAAGGCGCCGAAGCTGGGGAAACTATTAAAGGCTGCGGGTTTTGCGACGAAGGAAGCGGGGAAAGTCGCTGAAGGCGCCGTGGATCTCGCGCGTATGGCGAAACTCACCAACGCGCAAAGAATCACGGAAGCTGAAAAAATTCTGGGTCGCAGTCTTTCCGCCGAACAGCGGGAAGCTTTGCTTAAGGCTCACGAAGTGGCGGCTAACACCGGCCGTGGTTATGGAACTTACTCCGCGACGGATTTAAAACAGAAGGCGGAAATTCTTAAAGCGGCCGGCTTTTCTGATGTAGAACGCGATCAGCTGCTGCGCCAAGGGGTTGCCGGTCTTTATAGTGATGCGCAAAAAGCCCGCGTCTTTTCCAATGAGGCCCGCTTGCAGGCGGATAAGCTGCGTGTTTCCGGTGATGTCAAAGGTGCGACGGCGACATATCGCAACTCAGCTGATTCTTATGAAGTGTATTTAAAAGATCCCAAAGTGCAAAAATCCGAGCGTGATTATTGGGTCGGCGCAAGTCTCAATGCCCATGCCGAACGCTACGATAAAGCCGCGGAATACTTCATTAAAAGTAAGACCATGGCCAACACCCGAGCGGAGGATACGGCGATGGACATCTTTGAATCGCTGAACCGGGAAAAAGAGCAGCTGCGCAGCATCGCGTATAAGAACCGCGACAACCTCGGCGCCCAGAAAGCCTACGAGGACCAACGTAAATTGATTGAAGCGGTCGTTAAGAACCCCAAGCTAAAAATGGGGGATCCTTGGATACGCGAACTCTTGAAACCGTAATCGGCTTCTAAATCACTGGAATGACGTGGTTTTATGGGAACCCTGGACCTTGTGGTGTTGGGCAAAAATTCATTGCTTTTAGAGCACCTTCCGTTTAACCTCTTTTTCTCCCTAAAAAGCTGAAAAAAAGAGCATGTATTAGGTTGACAAAGCCTAGTGCGAGGTGGCATTTACCATTGGCTTAATTCGGGTAGCTGGAGGTTTTCATGTACGCGATTATTCGTACAGGTGGTAAGCAGTATAAAGTTCAAGCCGGTGACATTCTTCAAGTTGATAAGCTTGAACAAAAACTGGGCGCAGAGTTTGATATCAACGAAATCTTGATGGTTGGTGGTGAGTCCACTCATGTTGGTCAACCTCTTGTTAAAGGCGCGAAAGTAACTGTTGTTGTTACAAAGCAAGCTAAGACAAGAAAACAAATCGTTTTCAAAAAGAAACGTCGTCAAGGTTACAGAAAGTTCGCGACTCACAGACAAGAGTTCACAGAGCTTTTCGTTAAAGCGATCACTTCTCCAGATGGAAAAGTGGCGAAGACAGACGAATCTGCTAAAGTTGTAGACGTAGATGCAGTTCGCGCGGAAAAAGCGCAAGCTCGCGTTACTGCTCGTAAAGAGCGCGCTGAGAACAAAGGAACTGCGGAAGTTGTTAAGAAAGCGGCTAAAAAAGTAGCGAAGAAAAAGGTAGCTAAGAAAGCAGCGAAAAAGACTGCTAAAAAAGCGACTAAATCTGGCGCGAAGAAAAAAGCAGCTAAGAAAACTTCCAAGAAAGCATAATTTTTAATTTTTCTTTAAGAGAGGTTCATCATGGCAAGTAAGAAGGCCGGTGGTAGTACAAAGAACGGTCGTGATTCACAGAGTAAACGACTTGGCGTAAAAAGATTCGGTGGCGAAAAAGTTCTTCCCGGAACTATCATTGTTCGTCAACGTGGAACTAAATTCCACTTGGGCAACAACGTTAAAATGGGTCGTGACTACACTATCTACTCTGTTATCGAAGGTCTCGTGAAGTTTGAGCGCTTTTCCAAAGAGCGTTTCAAAGTCAGTGTTTATCCTAAAGCTGTTTAATCCTTATTCTGGATTGACTGTTTCCTGATAAGCACCAAGAGATTTTTTCAATACACAATAAAAAGGAGCCACTTCTGGCTCCTTTTTGTTATGGACCATCCTGACTTAATGGTGCTCTAAAATGAAATTCATTGATGAAGTTAAAATCACATTAGCCTCTGGCCGTGGCGGTCAAGGTTGCGTCAGTTTCCGCCGTGAAGCTCTTTTGCCACGCGGGGGACCGGACGGTGGCGATGGCGGTAAAGGCGGCGACGTCATTATCCGTACATCCCGTCATATCAACTCTCTGGTCGATATCCGTCCTAATAAGCGTTATGCCGCTCAGAGCGGGCAAATGGGTATGGGCCGTCAGAAGTCCGGTCAGAACGGCCAGGATCTGGTTCTTATTGTACCGGAAGGAACTGTAATACGTACGCTCGACGGTGAAATCATTGTCGATATGACCGATGTGCACGAGTATGTGATTTTAAAAGGCGGCCGTGGCGGTAAAGGCAACGAGTTCTTCAAAACCAGCGTGAACCAAGCCCCTGATTACGCTCAGCCCGGTGAAGAAGGCGAAGAGATCGAAGTGAAGCTTGAGCTGAAGCTCATCGCCGATGTGGGTATCGTGGGTTTCCCGAATGCGGGTAAGTCCACATTGATCTCACGCATTTCCGCAGCCAAACCCAAAATTGCCGACTATCCGTTTACGACTCTCACGCCGAATCTGGGTGTTGTGAAAGCCGGTGACTATTCTTCTTTCGTTGTTGCCGACATTCCAGGACTGGTGAAAGGCGCGCACGAAGGTGTGGGCCTTGGCATTCAGTTTTTAAAACACGTTGAGCGCACGCGCTTTTTCATTCACTTGGTGGATGCTTCAGGTCTTTCCGGCCGTGATCCTATTCAGGATTATGAAGACATCAACTATGAACTGAAAATGTACGACGAAAATAATAAAGAAAAAGAGGGCTTTTTCCCTCTGGCAACGCGTCCGCAGATCGTGGTGCTCAACAAGATTGATACATTAAGCGAAACTCAGTTGGCGAAGCTGAAAAATAAATTTAAAGATATTATCGGCGCAGAGCCTTTTGCTATTTCCGCGGTGACCGGTAAGAACATCCCCGAGTTCATCCAAGAACTGGCTCGCCATATTTTGAAAGAGGACGAAGAATGAAAGTAGGAATTTTCGGAGGCAGTTTTAATCCTCCTCACATGGGTCACATCAACGCCATTCAAACAGTGGCAAAAAAAGTCGGCCTGGGCAAAGTGCATGTCATCCCGGCGGCGCAAAATCCTTTGAAAACTCCGGTGGAAGGCCCAAGCGCGGAACAGCGCCTGGAGCTGACTCGTCTGGCTTTCGCGCAATACGGTGACTTGTACTACGTCGACGATCAAGAAATCCGTCGTGGTGGATTGAGCTACACCATCGACACGGTCATGAATCTGCGCAAGACGCATGAAGCGTCTGATCTTTATTTGGTGGTCGGGGCTGATAAGTTTGAAGAACTCGCTCAGTGGAAGGATTATCAGAAACTCCTTTCCGAAACGAATCTGATTGTTACCACGCGCCCTGGCTATGAAACGCCTGAGTCTTTGGACGATATGCCCGGTTATTTAAAGCCGTTGGTTTCTGATTTCGATTTCAATTTTATTGAACTCAATACGGGCCGCAATATCCAGTTCATTACTTTGCGTGACATTGAAATTTCCGCAAGTGAGCTGCGCAAGTGGCTTCGCACCGGTAAGCCTGTAGAAAAGTATCTGCCGCTGGCGGTGGAATCCTACATCAAGGAACACAAGCTTTACCGCAACCTTGGTGATCGCATCGGTGATTTCCGTAAATTCACAGAATTCTGCGCGAATGTGTTGTTCTCTAAAAAAGGCATCAATGTGCGTGGTTTTGATTTGCACGGCGTTGCGGCTCCGACTGAATACACTTTGATTGCTTCCGGTACATCGACTCGTCATGCGGCGGCGATGGCGGAAAACATCGTGCTTGCGGTGAAAGAAGAATACAACGTGCATCCACAAAGCGTGGAAGGTATCGAAGAAGGCCGCTGGGTTCTGGTCGACTACGGTTCTTTGATCATCCATATCTTCTATGATTTCGTTCGTCAGGAATACAGCCTGGAAAACCTCTGGAAAGAGGGTAAAGACCTCGGTTTGAAAGATCCTTACGCGGGTAAACCTGAGGCGCAATAATCTATGAAATTCGTTTTGTACAATCTCGCCACTGCAAAAGAGGCTTGGGCCGATGAGGTGAGCGAGTTGTACAAAAAGAAGATTTCTTTTTTCGTTCCCTTTGAAATTCAAAGTCTGAAAGCTAAAAAGTCGGCGCGCGAAGACGCCGATTTTAAGCGCAATGAAGAGTCCGAACTCATTCTAAAAAATCTGAGCGGCGATGATTTTGTCGTTTTATTCGACGAACGCGGCGCTGTTTTGGATTCCCTGCAATTTGCAAAGAAAATAGAAAACATCCTGGGAAGCTCTAAGAAGCGCGCCGTGTTTATCATCGGCGGCGCTTTCGGCGTAAATGAAGATGTGCGCAAAAGAGCGGATCTTAAAGTGTCTCTGTCACCAATGGTGATGAATCACTTGATGGCTCAAGCGGTAAGCCTGGAACAGATTTACCGCGCCTTCACCATCATCAAGAAAATCCCGTATCACAATATTTAGTTATCAAGCCACGGTGGAAAATCACCGAGTTCTTTTTCCGGATTGCGTTTCAGTTCCAGCAAACGGTCCCACTCGTCTTGTAAGAAGCCTTTTTGCTCATACAGAGCTTCCGTGCGAGACAGCGGAGTCGGACGATAGCAGTCGGAATTAGGATCATAAGCGTCTTTGTCACAGATAGAGTATTGCACATAAGCATGCGTGCCGCCCACGCGCTCATTCCATTCGGCGAGCTTTAACGGACGATGGGGCTCTAGCGCGGGGTCCAAAACGTAAGCCTCAGAACCGACACGGTAAGCGGCCGCCACGTGGTACCACCACTGCACGGAACCCGTGGGCGAGTTGTCAGAGTTCGCGGAAAGATTTCCGAACACGAACACTTTTTTGGGCTCCATGAAACCGTGTTCGGCGATTTCGATTTTTGCGACTTCGGCGCGGGCATAACAGCCATCATCGGGATAAAGCCACGTTAGACGGCGCGGGAACGCGGGATTTTCCGTCGTCAAAAAACGCGTATCGCGGATGTAGAAGAATTGATTTTCTAAATCAGGATAAGAACCGACATTGGGAAGATCGTTGATGTTCAGGTTTTTGAGTGGCTTCTTAGCGCTTTCGGCCGTGATAGAGCGAAGGGCTCCTGCAGCTCCACCTTGAATCGGCAGATCGAAAATCTGAGAAAAATAATGACGAGCACGGGCTTCTTCGTAGGTTTCATTAAAGTGGCGATGAGCGGAAAGACCCTTGGCGAAGACGGAACCAGATGCAAACAGTGCTAGCAACAACGTGACGAACAGTTTCATAAACCCCTCTTACGGTTCTTCTAGGCCCGCCACAGAACAGTGTCAAAGATTTTGCAGTGATGCATCGTTATGAAAATGTTAAGTCGGTATATGCAACGTTACAGCTCGTGCTGTCTGAATTGCGGATCTTTTTTTATCGCCGAGGGCTTGTTGTGCGAGCCCTGTTCCCGCGTGCTGTCGCCCTTAGAAAGCCGTGAGGCCCGCAATGTCGCACCCTTCACGGTGCGCTCATTGTACTACTGGCAGCCGGGTTACAGCGACGTGCTTTCCATGCTTGTATTAGGGTTGAAAGGCCCAAGACAAAGGCAGGCTTGGGAGTATTACGCTGCAAACTTTGCGCGTAAATCCACCGACGGTTTTTCGGGTCAGAGACCTGTTTGCATCGTCCCGGCTCCTTCAAGCAAAGGCGCGGATCACGCTCACTTTTGGGCTCAAGCGCTGGCTTACCATACGGGTGCGGAGTTTTTACCTTGTCTTGAAAAGGTCTCGCAAAAATCCCAGCGCTGGCAGAGCCGGGGAGAAAGAGCTTTGATCGAGATGCGCCTCCGTGAAAATTATACAAAAGCCGTGGACTTTCCCTCTCAAATCCATTGGATTTTTGCTGACGACGTTCTCACCAGTGGCGCGACGGCGCGAGAGGCTTACCGTGCTCTTGGGAGTCCTCCTCACTTTGAAGTTTGGGTCTTTGCCCGGAGGGGTCTGTCTTGCGGAGCGTCCAGGGATCTGCTATAAAATCCGGATGTTTAAACGATTCAGTCTCTTGTTGTTTGTCACAGCTTTTTCTCTCGGCGTTTCTGCCGCTGTTTCCAGTGAAGCTTTGAAAAAGGTGACCAGTAAATATCGTGGCGCCAAGCTTGTGGAAATGGCCGTGGAAAAGTCCGTCAAATCCGAACTTCTCGGCAAAGAAACCAAGTACGACGGCAAAATCTATCTCGCGAATGGCAAATTCCGTTGGGAAAACACAACACCGGAAAAATCACTGATCGTGTTTGATGGCACCACCATTTGGAGCGAGCAAACTCCCCCGAAAGAATTCGGCGGTCCTGTGCAAGTCGCTAAAGGCAAAGTGGATAAAAAAACGCGCTCGCACATTCTGATTTCCTCCCTCTTGGGTGGAGACCTCGAAACGAATTTCAAAATTCTTAAAGAAGAAAAAGCTGGCGAGCAGGTTAAGCTTTTTGTGAAACCTACGACGGAAGATCTCACTGTCCAGGACTTGCAAGTGGTGATTGACCCAAAAACGAGCACGATGACCGAAATATCCTACAAAGACGATATCGGAAATCTCACGACGATGAAGTTTTCAGACATCGCGTTCTTAAAAAAATTAAAAAAGAATTTATTCAAGTACCAACCTCCTAAAGGCGCGCAGGTGACGGATCTATGAAACAAGAGACAACAACCAATAAAAAAGTTCATTTCATCTCTTTGGGTTGTCCCAAAAACCTTGTCGACAGTGAGATTATGGCTGGCACCCTCATGAAAGACGGCTATCAGGTCGTCGGTGAGGCGGACCAAGCCGACACTGTGATCGTGAACACTTGCGGTTTTATCGAAGATTCTAAGAAAGAATCCATTCAGCGTATTCTTGAAATGGGCGAGCTGAAACAAGAAGGCAAAATCCGCAAAGTCGTTGTCGCGGGCTGCTTAACCCAGCGTTATAAAGACGACCTTGTCGAAGGTTTGCCGGAAGCCGATCTTTTTGTCGGCTCCGGTGAGTTCCAAAATATCGCCAAAATCCTGAAAAACTCTGACGCCGGTGAAACGAAGAAAACATTCTTCAATCTTCCGACTTATTTGCAAGAGGAAGAAACTCCGCGCGTGAACTCTCAGCCGGGCCACCGCGCTTATTTGAAAATTTCTGAAGGCTGCATGAAGCGCTGTGCGTTCTGCGCGATTCCTTTGATCCGCGGAAACCTGCAATCCCGCTCTATCGACGCTATCGTGGCGGAAGCGCGATTGCTTGTCGCCGGTGGCGTGAAAGAGTTGATCATTATCTCTCACGATTTCACTGACTACGGCTGGGATATTCGTCGTAAAGATCCGACTCGCAAAGAAAGCCCCGTTGAACTTCTTAAAGCCTTGGATCGGGTCGAGGGCTTGCAGTGGATCCGCTTGATGTACTTGTATCCAGATGGAATCACGCCAGAGATGGTGCAAGTGATTAAAAACAGCAATAAGATCGTGAAGTACTTCGATATGCCTTTGCAGCATATCAACGATGACGTGCTTAAAAAGATGAACCGCAAGATGACTCGCGGAGAAATCGAAACAGCGCTCATGAACATCCGTGATCAGATTCCTGATGCGGTTATTCGTACGCAATTCATCGTGGGCTTCCCTGGCGAAACGCAAGAGCAGTTTGAAGAGCTTTTGCAATTCGTGGCGGAACAACAGTTTGACCGTGTCGGTTGCTTTAAATACTCACCGGAAGAAAACACTCCGGGCGGCCGTATGGAAGATCAAATCGACGAAGAAACCAAACAATACCGTCACGACGCTTTGATGGAGATTCAACAAAACATCTCCCGTGAAAAACACCGTGATTTCATCGGTAAAACCATTGAAGTGATCGTGGAAGGCTTCAGCGAAGAGACCGACTTGCTCTTGCAAGGCCGCTTCTGGGGTCAGGCACCTGATATTGACGGCGTGGTTTTGATCAATGACGGTCAAGCGCAAGTCGGTGATATGGTGAAAGTCCACATCACAGACAGCCTTGAGTACGATCTTGTCGGGGAAATCGTTGTTGAAAACTAAGGACCGGCACGTTTAGAAGGTGCAGGTCTCGGATTCGCTCTCGAATTTTCCAATCCATTGAGCATTTTTAGCATTTCTTAAAATGGTGGTGGCGCGACGGAAAGCCACCGCATTTTTCTTATCAAACTTGCAGGCATTTTTGTAAGCCAGCAACGCCAGTTCATACTTACGAATTTCAAACGAGGAAGTCGCAAGACCCAGCCACGAACGCGCGGCCTTGGGATCGGCTTCCGTTCCCGCTTTATAAAGCTTCATCGCCTCAACATAGTTCTTTTGCTCTTCGAGCAGCTTCCCGTAGTGGTACTGAGCGAGCTCCGATTTAGGGAAATCATGGGCGGCTTTTTTCAGTGTTTTTAGAGCCGTGTCGTCCTCACCCATGCCTTTATAGGAGATCCCTAGATAGACATAGGCATCGGCCACGGTCGGATCTTTAGCGATCGCTTCACGGCACGCTTGTGCGGCGGGCTCATAAGTTCCGTCGGTCGTGTTGATTTCACAGAGTTTGCGCAAATACTGCGGTCGCGGACCGATACTCTGAACCATATCTTGGTATAAGATACGCAGCTCATAAAGGTTGGGTTTGTCGCGATTTTCGTAAAGGGCAATCAGGCCTTCATAGGCGGGTTCATACTTGCTGTTCAGCTCCACAGATTTTTTGTAGCTTTCCATGGCGTCTTTGCTCTTGCGCGCCAGAACGTAAGCGTTGCCCATCAAATAGTACGCTTCATAATCTTTTTCGTTCTTTCCCAACATCACATTCAAAGCGCGGAGCATTTCCATGGGCTCTTTGCGTTTTTCGTGAGCCTTTGCGAGCAGAACCAAGGCATTGCGGTCGATCTTATCCACATGTTTCCACAAGAGCAGAGTGACTTTTTCGTACTCTTCTTTTTTGTAGAGTTCTTCGGCCAGCGTTCCGATAAGGCCGGCATTTTTGGGACTGCGGCGAATTTCTTTTTTCAGGCGTTCAATTTTTTGGTCGGCGGTTTCTTCTTGTTGAGCAGCGGCTGCCGGAGCTGCGGCAACGGGTTCAGCGGGGGTTGCCGGTGAAGCCACCGCAGGAGACGGTGACGGTGAAGGTGTTGCAGCCGGAGCCGCGGAACTTTCAGCAGGTTTTTTGGCTTTTTCAGTCGCTGGTGCGGTCTTCTTTGCGGGAGCAGAGTCTTTCATTTCATCGGCAAAGAGAGAGAACTCGTCCTTCTGTCCGGAGGTCTGGGCAGAAGCACCGCTGTTGTACCAGAATGAGACAAAAGCCAAGAACGCGATAACTGAGAAGCGATTGAAATTCAGTCCATACATCATGTGTTGTATTATGACCTAAATGCCCACGCGAGTGAAGAAATCTAAACTCACATCTAGACTCCGAAACAATCAAGGTCAGGCCTTGATTGAGTATGTCCTGCTATTAATTATCACTGTCTCACTTCTGCTCGCAATGATGAACGCCATCTTCAAGCCGTTTGGTGCCTTCGTAGAGAACTACATGGGAAAGTACGTGCAGTGTCTGCTGGAATACGGTGAGCTGCCCTCCTTTGGCTCTCAGAATCCCTCCGTGGTTGATCAGGACTCCGAATGTGACAAGAAGTTCAAGGCGGCGACGCTCACCGGGGGACGACCGCCAGCGAACAATGGTTCAAGCAATAGCAGCGACGATTCGGGTAACAAAAACAAGACGGACGGATCAACCAGCAGCTCTGACAGTGATTCCTCCGGCGGTAATTCGGGAACCTATGCCGGTTCCGCGTCCCGGGGCGGGGGCCGCTTTATCAATCGTCGTCCATCCACGGGAGTTGAGGCGGGCACGGGTAAGAGCGAAAAGGTGGTTGAAATTGCCTTAGAGGGCGGCGGAGCGAACGGATTCTTCCGCAGCAGTTCGGGTGGCATGTATGTACGCCCCCCGCAAAAGCGCATGGCTGTGGCCATTAGCGGCCTCACGGAAGCGGAGAAAAAGAAGCTGGAAAAGAAAGCCGAAGGCAACGCGAAAATTATTGCAACAGGCGATGATCTGGCGCCCGCACCTAAAAAGATTCCGGTTAAAAAACCGGAGCCTAAAATCACCGTGGAAGAGGAAGATAAGCCCTTCACGATTGGAAATTTTATACGTTACTTGTTTATCGCGGCGCTCATCATCGCTTTGGTTATTTTTATCGGCGGTCAGGCTCTGCAAATGTCCAAAAATTTCGAGAAGTAATCTCGCGCATTGCGTTTAGAAATTCTTCATAGAAATTCTTAACTTGTCTGTTACGGCGTTAATTGCTTGAAACACGCATTACTTTCATAGATACAGCCCTCATACGAAATTGCGGATGGGGGATTCTCAAGTTGGAAAATGTGGTTGAAATCAATCGCAAGAAAACGTTCACGTTGCAGGAAGCGCGTCATCTTCTGCCGATCATCTACCGCATGACAGAAGAATCCAGCCGCGAAGTGAAATCCCTTCTGAACAGAATCGAGGCTTTCTCGGACAAGTCCCATCCGACCGTTGCCATGATCGAAGAACAAATCAACGTGATCATTGACCGCTGGCAAATCAAAGTCGAAAAACTAGGCGCAGAGCCCAAGGGCCTTTGGATGGCCGACTTCGACAATGGTGAAGGTTACTATTGCTGGAAGTATCCTGAGAACGAAATTAATTACTGGCATGGCTACCAAGACGGCTTTTCTGGGCGTATATTGATTAAATGAGAATCGCCCTAGCCCAAATCAATCCGACACTCGCAGATTTTGAATACAACAAAGAAAAAATATTGGAATACGTTCACCTTGCTAAACAGCGCAAGTGTGAACTGGTGGTTTTCCCGGAGTGCGCACTCTTTGGTTATCACCCGTTTGATCTGCTTGAGCGCACCAAACTCGTCGAACAGCAAGAAGCTCAGTGCAAAGCCCTGATTAAAAAACTCCCCCCGGGAATCGGTGTGATCTTTGGTTTGTTGACTAAGAATCCGAAGAAGATGGGCCGGCCTTATCACAACAGCGCTGTGTTCGTCGCCAAGGGACAAAAACCGCGTGTTTTTCATAAGCAGCTTTTGCCTACGGGCGACGTCTTCGATGAGGCTCGCTTTATTGCCTCCGGTGATTTTTCTAACAACTACTTCACATGGAAAGGAAAAAAATTTTTCCTGACCATCTGTGAAGACATTTGGGCTTGGCCGGATAAAAAGGGTCTGTCCCCGTACACGGAAAATCCGCTCGCGAAAGTGAAAAAGAAAAAGATCGATCTGGTTATCAATATCAGCGCTTCGCCGTTCTTCCTGGGAAAAATGAAACAGCGTGAATACGTGACTGGAAAAACCGCGGCGTACTTTAATGCACCAATGATGTACGTGAATTTGGTCGGCGCCCAGGACGAAATCATTTTCGACGGCGGCAGTTTTGTTATCGACAAAAAAGGTAAAAAGCTTTTGAGCTGCCAGCAGTTCGAGGAAGACATCAATGTCATCGACACCGAAACATGGGAGGCCTGGAATGAAACGGCTCCTCTTGCGGATGTAGAACAATTGCGTCGCGCTTTGGTGCTGGGTATTCGCGACTTTTGTGCAAAAACCGGCTTAAAGAAAATTCACTTGGGCCTCAGTGGTGGCATTGATTCCGCGGTTGTCGCGGCTTTGGCGGTCGACGCTTTGGGACCTGCGCAAGTAACGACAGTGGCTTTACCGGGCCCATACAACTCTCCACAAAGCTTAACGCTCGCGCAAGAGCTGGCAAAGAATCTTGGTGTCGAATTTAAGGTGGTCGAAATTGGCCCGATGTACGACACTGTCGCTGCCGCTGTGGAAAAAGGCTTGGGCATTTCCGGGTTCAGCCTTGTGCATGAAAATATTCAAGCTCGCTTGCGTGGTATGACCTTGATGGCGTACTCCAACAGTGCGAACAGTTTGCTTCTCACCACCAGTAATAAAAGCGAATATGCCGCGGGCTATTCCACACTGTACGGCGATATGTGCGGAGGCCTTGCTCCTTTAGGAGATTTAACGAAGGAGCAGGTGTACCAACTGGCTCGTCACTACAATGCTCAAGGGGAAGTGATCCCGCAAGAAATCATTGATCGCGCGCCTTCGGCGGAGCTGCGCCCGAATCAAAAAGACCAAGATACTCTTCCACCTTATGAAGAACTTGATAAATCGGTGCAGTATCTCGTGGAAAGATCCGGACCCGCGAAAACAGCGACGGATAAATGGCTGTTGCCGGTGTTGATGCGCTCAGAATTCAAACGCTGGCAGGCTCCACCGATTTTGAAGGTATCGCCGCACTCATTTGGTCGCGGGCGCCGTTATCCGATCGCCCACAAAGCTAAAGAATTATAGTTTGAATTAAGCAGGCAGCTTAAACAAGGCTGCCAAAGAGATCCATTTGTTTCGGTTGACGGACGATTTGCGGGAAACGCAATTCTGGTTTTCCTGTCAAAGCAACTAAATTACCCACTTGCGGCGGCTGACCACCGATGGAAATTCTTTTCATCATTTGGAAAAACAAGTGACCGCAGTAAGAGGCGTCCTCTTCCGCACGGTGGAAATCCGTGGTTGGAATTTTCAAGTGTTGCACCAATGTACCAAGCTTATAGTTCGGCAGACCTGGAAACACCTTACGCGCGATTGGCAAAGTATCAAGAATGATTCCTTTTGGAGCCACTGTTTCGTACTTTTTGATATCCGCAGTTAAGAATTGCGCATCAAACGGCGCATTGTGCGCGACAAGAATATCATCGCCGCAGAATTCAGCTAATGACGGCAGAAGGCTTTCGATCACCGGCTTACCTTTAACCATATCGTCGGTAATACCGTTGACTGCGGAAGCTCCGGGAGGAATCGCGCGCTGCGGGTCTACAAGAGTTGCGAAGATCGCTTCGGGTTGTCCGTCGATGAAACGAACGGCGCCGATTTCTACAATTTGATCTACTCCAGGAACAGTACCGGTGGTCTCTAAGTCAAAAGCTATGAATCTCATAAAAACATTGATACAAAATGGAGATGGGTGTTTCAACTAAAGAGTGCCCTTTTGAAGGAGTTCCCTGGAGTGAAGGCTAAGTCCGGGATTTATATCAGCTTTTTACCAGACTACGGCGATGTCTTGGTGAGTCATAAAGACCAATCCGTTTTGGACGTGGCAATTCGCTCCGGTATTGGGATTGATCATACCTGTGGAGGCAACGGAACTTGTGGGACATGCCTCGTTCACGTGGTTCAAGGTCTGGAAAAATTAGGGGAACGAACCGAAGCCGAAGCAGAAATGGCGAGCGATCGCGGTTATAAAGACGACGAAAGGCTCGCATGCCAAATCCAGCCCGTCGCTGGACTCCAAGTCGAGATCAAGGCTTCACAAAAAACGGATTAGTGTAGATCCAGGTGATCCACTTTTTTGCATCCGGCAAAGGCAGCATTGGACTGACGCGGACGTGCACGCGGTAAACGCCTGGTTCTTTCACTGGCCAGACGACTTCAGGCTCATTAAGGCGCGCGGCAACTTCGCCGTTTTTATAGATCACGATTTCAAAGAAATCCCGGGGCTTCACAGGCAGGCTGACTTTTAAAGCCATGTTCTTTGTGAACTTCACTTCAGAGCCCATGAGGTGAGATTTATTATTGTCTTCTTCCAAGGTTGCCGTGAAACCTTTGGGATCGCCTAACATATCAAGCGAAAGATAAAAGTTCCCGTTCTTAAGTGCGTTGAAAATCTTAGCGCGATCACTATTGAAACTGCCGGTGAGTTCCGATTTCAAAAGCACGTGATTGCTCATAAATTCAAACGAGCGTTTGTACGAAGGAAAGCGCACAAAATAATTCGCCAAGGGAATCACACGCGCGGAGGCTTCCGTTCCGGCGTAAACCACGATACGACGCTGTTGACTGAGTTTATTCAGCAAAGCGATTTCATCCGTGGGCTCTGTGTAGAGGCGTAAAAAAGCCAAGCGCGGATTAAAAGGGTAAATCGCCAAAGACCAGAACATGGACATCTTGGATTCTTCCCACGCACGATTGAGCAAGCTCTTCATGTTGAGCAATTCAAAACCGTCAAGACCGGTGGGAATCTCGCCACTCCACGAGTAACCGGCTTTGTAGGGGTGAGTGAGAATGGTCAGTGTGTCTTTGCTGGCACCGGTTTTTTGCGAAAGAAGATCGGCGAGCTTCACCTGCGCATCGCCGAGGTTATTACCGATGCTTTCTTGATTGAGTGAATAGTATATCAAGCGCGAATCCAGATAACTGTATTTTCCCGCCGAGAACACCAGGAGATTTCCGTGATAAGACTCAAACGTTGTCGGCATATTGAAAATGTTCAAATCGGTGAACATCAGAAAATCAAGATTGGCGAGTTTGGCGGAGGCGATAACAAAGCTTGCGGGCGACGAGCCACTACTAAGATCGGTGTGAACGTTGAGCACGCCTTTGTAGTCGTTGAGCAGACGCGAGTGCTCGCGGGTGATCTGCGGCGGCACGACGGAAACATCGTACTGATTGATGTAAAATCCGTACATGAAGTAGGTGACGAGCAGAAATGAAATCGCAACGAGTACTTTCATCATGGCCGTGTGAATTCCAACAAGACAAAGTCCGGAGAGATTCTTTTGATCTCTTTCATTTGCCATTGTTGTTCGGAAATCCACGAAGGTAAACCATTTCTCTCGCGCTTCACCAAATAAAACTGCTTCCCGTTCGGTACGGCCTCTGGAAGAGTGTCAAAAAAGTCAAAGCGACTGATATCTTTCAGCTTAAAAACGGGGACTTTACTAAAATACCACAGGGACGACGCCATCTGGTAAGAGCTGGCATAAAGTGGTTTGTACTCCTGCGCAAGAGCACTGAGATCACGAAAGACGTAAGGCTCTTCGATTTTGTCATTGAGCTTGCGTAAGGAAGGCGTAAAGAGTGTGGCGAGAACGATCACAACAATGGCGCCCCAAAACACAGTGTAATATTTCAGCCACGCGGTCATGCGCGGATAAAAAACCGCGATGGCTAAGAGTGCGGGATAACCGATGATCGGCCAGTTGGCTTCCACCAAGGCGCGGAAGGACGTGAGTAAAAAGAAAAGCACAGGTCCCCAGCCGAAGTAATAAAGCCAGCGCAAATTCTGCGGCACCCTCGCCCGCAGAGCGGCCCAAAACACCAGGGGAAATAAAATCAGAACCTGGCCCAGGACATAGCTGACAGTCCACTCTGGATTGTAGGCACTGCGCTCAAGTCCGTGTTTTAACTGAAACTCAAAAGACGCAAAACCGTTTTGATAATTCCACAAAATCACCGGCGTGCAGAAAAGAAGTCCGGCCAGAAGCGTGAGAAGCACTCCGCCCCAGCGCACATCGCGCCACTTTTTTTCAATGAGAAGATACGCAAGCAAACAGGGCACAAAAAGAACGATGTGATACTTCGAACAAAATCCAAGACCGAGAGACGCCCCGAGAAGGGCATAGCTCATCAAATTTTTTTCCTTGAGCGCTTGCAGTGCCAGGTACAGGGACAGTGACCAGAAAAACAAAACCGGCAAATCCGGAGTCACAATCAAAGAACCAAATCCCAAAAGAGGGGAGAAGAGCACAAGATAGACCCACATGCGAATCTTAGAGAAGTCCACCGTGTCTTTAAAAATGCCATACCAGACTGCGATGAGCCCATGACCTAAAATCACCGCAGGCCAACGAACCGCGTTCAGCAAAGGTTCTAGAAAATGCCCGAGATAAAAAAGCCAGGCCACCATGGGCGGATGATCGAAGTAACTCAGTTGCAGCTTATGAGACCAGACCCAATAGTAAGCTTCATCAGCGCTCAAAGGAATGAGCGCCGCAAGAATCAATTTAACCAGAAGACTGAGGGCCCAAAGGCGGCGGAAGTCTTTCAATTTTAGTAGCTCAGCTTGATGGGTTTACCCAGGTCGCCGGGGATTCCGATTTCTTTACCATTCAAGATAAGGTTCACAGCGCCACCATTGGAGAAACCAATGCGCAAGCCGCTTTTGCTTTTGAAAGTGTGCACTTGCTCTGCGGAAAGTTTGATCTTCTGAGGCTTTCCGTTCGGAGCGGAGTATTCGATCTCCACCGTGTCCAAAGCTTCAACGATCAACTCCACGGGTTTATTGCCTTCTTCTTTCGGCGTTGGTTTCGGAGTGGGCGAAGGTGAAGGCGTTGGTGTGGCGGATGCCACCGGAGTCGGTGACGGGCTTGCTGCCGGAGTCACGCTGGGGCTTGGACTTGCCGATGGTGTCGGCGTCGGGGACGGTTTCGTCGTCGCAACCGCCGGAGAAGGTGTTGGCGTGGGTGAAGGCATGGAAGCAGGCACCGTTGGCGCCGGTGTCGCGGTCAGATGCCCCAGAGGACCCGGTGAAGAAGACGGTTCCACTTCTGTCAGCGGTGGTGTTTCCGCTGTCACAGGAGTTGCGCCCTCCATTGTTTGCGCCACTTCGTTGCTGGGCACTTCGGCTTCTTTGGAGTACTTGTCGATCATTTTTTTGGTGAAAAGGATCAAGCCCAAAAGAATAACGCCGATGATGATAACCGCAACGGTTTTGCTGGTTTTACTTTCCTGCAAAGATTGCATGCCGTCGGATTTTCCTCCGGCAGGAGCCGCTTTGCGAATCGGTGTAACAGTTGCTTCCGGCGCCGGTTGATTTTCTTGGGCCGCTGGAATTTCTTCTTCGGCAGGTTTTTCAGTCGTTGCCGGACGGATGTAAGGTTTTGGTTTGGTGGAACCCATTTCCTCATAGAAGACTTCCAGAACTTTGTCCGTATCTAAATGCAGAAAATTTGCGTAACTTTGCACAAAGCCGCGCAAAAAAGTCTTAGCCGGTAAATGCGCATCATCGCCGTCTTCGATGGCTTTCAAGACCTTGCTGTTGATTTTCAAAGAAAGACCAATTTCGTGAAGAGAGAGGCCTTTTTCCTCGCGGGCTTTCTTTAAAATTTCACCGGTTTTTTTCATCAATGTCCCTTTCGAATCAAGCTGAGCATTCCCTTGGCCTTATCGCGGTACTTTCCTGTGGGATAGTACTTGATGAGCTCTTCAAAGCGAGTCATCGATTTAGCCTTATCGCCCAAGCGGTAGTACGCCAAGGCGCTGAAGTAGTGGGGTTCATCGTATAAATTTTTTTGGCAAAATCCGATCGCGCGGTCCAAGGCTTCCGCCGCGCGTGCATAATCCGACATTTCAAAAAGCGCGCGTCCAAAGTAAGTGCTCGCCACACAATCATCAGGAACGGTTTTCAGAACTCGCGCAAACGCATCTTGAGCCGCGGGAAAATCTTTTTGGTTGAACTTCGCCAGGCCTAGATTGATGTAGGCTTTTTCCGGATTAGGATAGGTGAGATCGTTAAGAACCGTGGACAGTTCTTTTTCAGCTTCCGCGTATTTTCCCTCTTCGATCAACACGCGAGAGAGGTTGTTGCGAGCTTCGCTGTAGCGAGCATCAAAGCTGATGGCCTTGCGCAAATGCTTTTCCGCGAGGTCATAGCGTTCACGGAAGAAATAAACGAGTCCGAGGTTGTTATGAATGACGGGATTCTTGGGGTCCAGTTCTTCGGCTTTAAGTAAATCACTGAGAGCCGCGGGATAGTTCGCGCTCTCGATCTGAGCGGTGCCCAGACGAAGATACAGGTCGGCCTTTTTCTTATCCTGCTCACCCCTGGTGGCGCATCCCAGCATGGAAAGTGTGCATACAGCGAGAATCCATTTACGCATGTTAAAAAGGTATCATTAGAGGTTTAAGAGTCAACCCTGAGCTCTGCAATAGTCTCAACATGGTCGGTCTGCGGGAACATTTCAAACGCCTGCACACGGGTGAGCTTCATGCGTGTGCCGAGTTTTTGTGACCATGCAAAGAACCAATTCAGATCGCGCGCTAAAGAGACAGGATGGCAGCTGATATAGATGATCTTACGAGGCGAAGCTGCCGCCAAGGTCCGCATCGTAAACTCACTGGCTCCGGCGCGGGGAGGATCAAGCAGGACCAGGTCATTGTGACCAATGTGGGCTTTGCGCATATAGTTTTCCACATCCGAAAGGAAGTAACTGATTCGCGGTTCAGTGATCTTGCTTTTTGCGCGAGTAACAAGCTTGGGATTGAGTTCCACCCCGACCACTTTTGAATCGCGATACTTTTGCGCCAAAGGAAATGTAAAATTCCCTGCGCCCGCGTAAAGGTCGAAAACATGTTCGTAGTTTTCATCACCGGCCCATTCCAGTGCGGTTTTAACCAGGTCTTCATTTTGGAAACGGTTCACTTGTGAAAAACCAATGCCATCGTCCTCGTCAGTGATCAGCCCATAACGAACGCCGCCTTCTTCGGGTATGTACATTTCAAGGCGCTGCAGTTCTGTTGATTTTTTTTGTGCTGCCCATTCGCGCACTTCCGCGAATTTTTCCGTCAAAGCTTCTTCCGTGATAGGACAGTCGGAGATTTCGACGATCTCGTGAGAGTTGCGCATGAAAAAACCGAAGCGGCCGTTTTTAAATTTCGGCTGTATGCGGTTGCGATAGCGCCACACGCGGGGACTGGGTTGCAAAGGCAGGTACTCAAATTCAACACCGCGGTTGAACTTTTGCAGAGTCTCAAGAACAAGTTTTTCTTTTTGCCGGCGTTGTTCTTCTTCGCTGATGTGTTGCCAGTTGCAACCGCCACAAACGGAAGCCACAGGGCAGGGCGGTTCGCGGCGCGAAGGGCTGGGCTTTAAAATTTCAACGAGCTTTGCTTCGAGGAAATTCTTTTTAACCAGAGTGACTTCGGCGAGGATTTCTTCATTGGGCGCTGCTTGAGGAACGAAGACGACAAGGCCTTCGTGTCGTGCGACTCCAGCACCGCCAATGGCGAGTTTTTCAATTGTCAGCTTGATCTTAGAACCAAGAAGGGGAGCTTGCGCTCCCCTTTTGTTTGAACCGGACATTTCAGAAAGCCGCTTGCAATTACGTGTTGCAGATTTCGTGCTTTTCGAAGAACAAAGCCAATTCACGAGCCGCGGAAGCCGCGCTGTCAGAACCGTGAACCGCGTTCTCACCCACATTGTCGCCGAATTTCGCGCGAACAGTGCCAGGGTTTGCTTTTTTAGGATCTGTTGCACCCATGATTTCGCGGTTTTTCGCAATCGCGTTTTCACCTTGCAAGCACATCAAAACAACAGGGCCGGAAGTCATGAAAGAAACAAGTTCGCCGAAGAAAGGGCGCTCTTTGTGTTCAGCGTAGAACTCTTCCGCTTTTGCTTTAGTAAGAACAGTCAGTTTTGCAGCGGCGATTTTCAAACCGTTTGCTTCAAACATGCTGATGATGTCACCGATCGCGTTTTTCTTCATCGCATTCGGTTTAATGATAGAGAAAGTTTGTTCGATAGCCATGGGCCTCTCCTTTTGAATTAATAGCAATCTGTTTCAGAAACTTCGAAGAACCTGGGAGTTTTAACGAATTGAGTGACACATGTCCACTCTTGGCTTTTGCCGGAATCGACCTTGGTCACGACAAGCTCGGTTTTAACCGCTAAATCGCGCGCCACAGCCGCTTTGGTAAAGTCCTGGGAAGTGATTTGGTAAGTAACGTTCGGATCTAGCAAACCCAAAGATTGCTCCACGCTTTCGGTGGTCATGATCACGATTTCGTCCATTCGACCCGCCATTGCCGGCACCGCCGCAAGCAGGGCAAAAACCAATAATTTCTTCATGTTAGATCTCCTCGGAGCGAACTAAATATGCGTTTCTGGGGTGCTATGTCAATCTTTAAAAGCGGATGGTGATACCGAGGCCGAAGCTATAGCCGTCTCCTTCCGGGCAGTAGCGATTTTCATCGCAGTTTTTAGGCGGGCGGAAGAGGTTCAGGCTGGCTCTGTCCGTGTCCAGGGCTTGATGAACAGCGCCATTGATGGTGTCCATAAGGCTTGCGGCTTTGGTGGCCTGATGACGATATTGATCCTCATTCATGTCCAAGCTGCTGCGATTGTAAATCAGGCGGCGGGACACGCTGTGGGCGATCTTATTTGAAGTTCTCTCGCTCGAATTGGATTTCAAAACGAAAGAATACAGCAAGGATGTTTCACGGCGTTCTTGCATGCCGCCGTACTCTTCCAAGCGGAAGACGGTGATTTCAGCTTCATGGCGGCGCGCGACCAGACGGAAATATTGATCAGTGTCCTTGCTCTTAGACAGCACGTACAGAGTTCCCAATTGGGGATTGGAGATCACTTCCACTTGCGGCCTTCTGGAAAGACGCGGAGAAACCTCGTTCACAAAGTCAAATTCGTCCGTGGGAACCGTGATGATCGCCACTGAGTAAGGATAACGGCCGTCCTGAGCGCACACTTGAGAAACTTTAAGACCGGTCATGGCCTCGACTCTTTTTTGCGCGGCTTCGCAGGCGATGCGATCGCGCGTGTCGACGGCGATGATCATGCCTCGTGAATACGTGCTATCACTATCAGCAGCCGCGGCGGTGAAAACTTTAAAAAAGACCGTCGTAAGGAGAAGCGCCCATGATTTTTTCATATGGGAGGTTTTATCATAACCGGGGGAAATCCTGCGGCCCCTGTAATGGATTCAGAAAAGAATTCCGCCCCTGTCCAATCCTTCGACAGCTATAAAGTCTGCAAGAAGACGATGAGGTTCTTTTTATCCTCGGCGGAAAGAATTTCTTTACCGTCTTTGATAAAAATCTTTTGGTCATGGCCGGCGTTACTCATACCGGGCCTGCGCGTGTCAAAAAGATGGGCACGGGTTTTCCAAGCCTCGGGTGTTTTCGCACCCAGCGGGTAGCCGTTGCACTCAAGATCGAAATCCGTTTCGGGGTTGTTGGCCTCTCCCGAAAAATAAACCACGGGTCTTTTTGGTGCCGGCGTCAGCAAGGCACACAAATTCGGAACTGAGTTGTTGTGGAAGTAAGGCCAGCGCGCCCAGATGCCCACCAGCGGAGGTGGCACATATCCGTCTTGAGCCTTGATCACGATGCCGTTTTTCTTTGAGATCGCGAGATCATTCAGCTGCTCCAGAGATTTCATTCCCAAGCGGCGGAAAGGATCTGTGCCGACATCAATCACCGGGGTTTTTTCTTTGTAGCGCACTTGCACTGTTTTGAGCTGTTCTTTGAGAGGAAGAGTTTCAGACTCTGGCAAGCTCCACGCTTTATCGTAGTGTCCGTGGCATTTGGCGCAGTTGTTATTAAAAAGAATTTCGCCGGCTTTTGCGCGGCCGATGTCGATTTTCTCTGCGGAAATAAAATCGGTGATCAAGGGTGCTTGGGACGAAAACACCGCGGTCGTAAGCTCATCAATAATTTGATTGTTCTCAGTCAGCCATTTTTCAAGTTTATGGAGATCTGCGCCGCGACCGATTTCGTTCCAAATCAGATTCGTGAAAATAGGATTGCCGCTCAGAACGCTGCCGTCAGAAAGCCAGCGGTTTTTATATTTTAAATTCCACCATACTGCGGGTTTTGAATCCGCAGGGTTGTTATCCAGAAAAGCATCATGGCGCGGAAAGGTCGCATACCATTCACTGTAACTTGCGTAAGGATCTTTGGAGCGGCGGTTGAGAGAAAGACTGACTTGCGCTAGTGAAGTGTCCAAACCCAGAGCGATTGGTTTTTTAAGTCCCACGGAACGAAGGTGATATTGTGCTTCCTCTAAAAGTTGGCGCTCCGCCACAGTCGCGCCGGTGTACGCTTGAAAGATCAGAGGGTCGGAAATGCTCATCACTTTTTTAGCTTTTATAAAAAACTCGTTGGCGCGAGGAAAACGGTTGGTCATTCCCAAAACTGTTTTGCCGAAAAGATTCGCAGAGTGGCAGGCCGCACAGCTAAAGGTAAAACCTTGAGCTCCGTTGCGCTCAATAACTCCGAAACCCATCAAGGTTTCAGGACGGATATTGTCGGGATAAGGAACGGCGTAAACGCCTTCGTCTGTTTCACGCGGATAGGGGTGAAGCCCGAGATTCTTAAGAACATCATTAAAGCTCTTATAACCGCTTAAACCCTGAATGATATTTTGCAGCCATTTTTTAAATGGATTGTGGGTCTGCTCTTCGATCATGCGTTTGATCGGTTGATACGGTGGAAGCATGCCCGTGACCGTAACCGGGTAAACTTGCGTGTGAATCTTTCCTCGGTTTTTATAGAACTCAAAATCGTGCTCGGGCCACTGATAGATATTCTCGCGTCCACCCGCGGGAACTACGGCACCTTGCGACCAATCAGGAAAGGACGCTTGGGCCGTGAGCGAAAATGACAGGGTTGTAAGCAGAGCGAGCAGATATGTGTTCATGCCCTAGTTTAATTACGATGGAGCAATGGAAGACAATCACAATCTGCTCTTTGACAGGGCGCCGGTGCGCTTGTGAAATTATTTCAGGCTCAAAAAGCGGGGCAGTTTTAGTCCTCACCATCCGTGCGAGGCTCAATGCGGCCAGAACAATCAACGGTATACCAACCCCAGCAAGAAGCTCCGGGAGCGCAGTAGTCCTCAACCACCCAAGTGGATTCATAACTGAAAGACTTAGAATCCCAAGTCAAAGAAGCGACTGCGGAGTCAGCGATTTCTTTTGAAAGAAGCGCGCCATCTTCTCGCACCCACGGAAAGTCTTCGCTCAAAACCTGACCGATCAATGGTGAAAGATAAGATTTCAAAATTTTCTGCGCATCCGAGCGAGTGATGCATTGTTGGGGCTCTAAGGGCAATTCCAACTGTTGCGCAAAGCTGGAAAAAGAAACGAACATAGCAAGAACAAAGAAAGCAGCCGATTTCACAAGAACCTCCGTTTGTTTTTTCAGAGCGCTTCTAACACGAGAACGGCTTAATGAAAAACTCGGTTGTGAAACTTACAGGGTTATTTTGGTTTGGCTTTGGTTATGATCTTGAAAGACAGATTAAATTCCGGCACGCTGAGCAGGATGTTTCGTTCTTGTTCTATGGGATTACTTCTTTTTTTCTTTGCGGCGTTAGGCTTTGCTGGCGACGGAAAAGAATTCCGCGTGGCAATTCCAGCGGGATTGGCGCCACCTCTTTTATTCGAGGGAAAGCCCGGTGAATACAAGGGTCTTGTTGCCGAGTATTCTGAAGCACTGGCGCAAGCCATGGGCCGCAAAAGCGAATTAAGTCTAGTGACCCGCTACCGCTTGGACGGATATCTGCTGAGCGGAAAAATGGATGCACTCTGCTATACAAGTAAAGCCTGGGCGAGCAATCAGAATAAGCTCGATTTTTCAAAACCTCTTTTCCTAAAAAGAGAAGTGATTATCGGACCTGCGCCGATGCCGAAAACTCTTAAAGACCTCGAAGGGCGCACTATTGGGACCATGTTGCAGTACGTGTATCCAAAACTGGATCCGTTGTTTGAATCAAAAAAATTGATTCGCGAAGACAGTCTCAGCGAAGAGGCTAACTTAAAAAAACTGCTCAACGGCCGGATCCATTACGTGGTCACAGACGAAATTTTCATAGATTATTTTGGCGTTGAAAATCCGCGCATCAACCGCAAGCGGGATCGCCTGTTCATGCAAGAGTATCCAATTGCGTGCTCTATCAGCCGCAAAGGTCATATCACAGTCAAAGAACTCAACGCCGCCATTGACGAGCTTCATGCCAGCGGAAAGCTTGAAAGTATGTTCAAAAAATACGGCACAGCTCTGCGCCGGCCGAAATAAAAAACCCACGATGTTTCCACCGTGGGTTTTATAAGAACCGAAATTTTTCGTCTGAATTACTTCAGCATCGATTTCATTGTGATACCCATGTCGGCTGGGCTGCGCGCGATTTTGCAACCGGCAGCTTCGAGGGCCGCGAATTTCGCTTCGGCTGTGCCTTTGCCGCCGCTGATGATCGCACCAGCGTGACCCATGCGCTTTCCTTTCGGAGCAGCCGCACCGGCGATGAACGCCGTCACAGGTTTTTTGAAGCTTTTCTTGATGTATTCCGCAGCTTCTTCCTCTGCAGAACCACCGATCTCACCGATCATGATAACGCCATCTGTGTCGGGATCTTCATTAAACATTTTCAAAACGTCGATGAAGTTTGTACCGTTCACGGGGTCACCGCCGATACCTACGCAAGTGGATTGGCCTAAGCCCAACGCCGTCAATTGACCGACAGCTTCGTAAGTGAGCGTACCAGAGCGGGAAAGAACGCCGATACGGCCTGGCTTGTGAATGTGCGCCGGCATGATACCGATCTTGCATTGACCTGGAGTGATGACGCCAGGGCAGTTCGGACCGATCAAACGAGTGCGACGGCCTTGCATGAATTTCTTCACTTTCACCATGTCCAAAACAGGAATGCCTTCAGTGATGCAAATCACAAGATCCAAATCCGCATCGACAGCTTCCATGATGGAGTCCGCCGCAAACGGAGGTGGAACGAAGATCACGGAAGCATTGCAGCCTGTGGCCTCTTTTGCTTCTTTCACAGTGTTGAAAACAGGAAGTCCGATGTGAGTCGTGCCGCCTTTACCCGGAGTCACGCCACCAACCATTTTGGTTCCGTAAGCCAGCGCCTGCTCAGAGTGGAAGGTGCCTTGAGCACCGGTGAAACCCTGGCAGATAACTTTTGTGTCTTTGTTAATCAGAATTGCCATGTCGATTATCCTTTAACTGCAGCGACGATTTTTTTAGCCGCATCTGTGAGGTCGTCAGCCGGAGTGATGTTCAAGCCGCTCTCACGCAAAATTTTCTTACCCAATTCCACGTTGGTGCCTTCAAGACGGCAGACCAAAGGAACTTTCAGGCCGAGCTCTTTAGAAGCCGCGACAACGCCTTCCGCGATGATGTCACATTTCATGATACCGCCGAAGATGTTCACAAGGATTCCTTTCACATTCGGATCTTTCAAAATGATTTTGAAAGCCGCCGTGACTTTTTCCTTATTCGCCCCACCGCCGACATCCAGGAAGTTCGCTGGAGAAGCGCCGTGAAGTTTGATGATATCCAAAGTCGCCATCGCAAGACCCGCGCCGTTAACAAGGCAGCCGATGTTGCCATCAAGCTTGATGAACGCAAGGTCGAACTTGGAAGCTTCGATTTCAGAAGGCTCTTCTTCGTTCAAGTCGCGCATTTCAACAACGTCTTGATGTCTGAAAAGAGCGTTAGAGTCAAAATTCATTTTCGCATCCAAAGCCAAAACTTCACCCTCTTTGGTGACAACCAAAGGATTGATTTCCGCGATGGAGCAGTCTTTCGCCACGAAAGAGTTGTAAAGACCCATGAAGAACTTCACGGCTTTATTCACAACTTCCGGAGCCATGCCGATTTGGAAAGCAAGTTCGCGCGCCTGGAACGGAGCCAAACCCACAGTCGGATCGATGTCCACTTTTTTGATTGCTTCCGGATGTTTCTCAGCCACTTCCTCGATATCCATACCGCCTTCGGAAGAAGCCATCATCGCCACACGGCCGGTGGCGCGGTCGATCAAGCAAGCCACATAGTATTCCTTCGCGATATTGCAACCTTGCTCGATGTAAACTTTCTGAACGGTTTTACCTTCAGGACCGGTTTGATGAGTCACTAAAGTCATGCCGATCATTTTCTTTGTGAGATCTTCCACCTCTTGCAGAGATTTTGCGATCTTAACGCCGCCGCCTTTACCGCGGCCGCCGGCGTGAATTTGCGCTTTTACAACCCACAGGTTTCCGCCGATTTCTTTTGCTGCAGCCACAGCTTCCTCAGGAGAGTGAGCGACTTTACCTTGCAAAGTCGCTACACCGAACTGTCTGAGGATTTCTTTGGCCTGATACTCATGAATATTCATATTGATTCACCGGACCTTTATTGAACGTTTTTAAGAGCAGAAACGAGAGTGCGAACCGCATCGACGGATTTTTTGAACTCTTCTTGTTCCGCTGGATTCATTTCGAATTTGTGAACTTTCTCAAGACCTTTACCGCCGATAGTTGCAAGAACACCGACCATCAAGCCTTCGTTCACACCGAATTCACCAGTCAACTCAACCGCGACTGGAAGAACGCGTTTTTGATCTTTCAAGATAGCTTCAGCCATTTCAACCGCGCCACGGGAAGGAGCGTAGTAAGCAGAACCCGTTTTCAAGTGACCGCCGATTTCAGCTCCCGCTTGTTTTGTGCGCGCCACGATCGCCGCGATTTTGTCAGCAGGAAGAAGTTCTGTCAGAGGAATACCGGAAACGGAAGCGTGACGAACAAGTGGCATCATTGCATCACCGTGGTTACCGATCACGATACCAGTGACGTCTTTCACAGACACATTCAGTTCTTCAGCGATAAATTCGCGGAAGCGTGCGGAATCCAAGCAGCCGCCCATGCCAAGAACGCGCTCACGCGGAAAGCCCAGGATTTGTTTTGCGTAAACAGCCATAACGTCCATCGGGTTGCACACCACGATCACGAAGGAGTTCGGCGCGTATTTCTTAACACCTTCACAAACGTCTTTTACGATTTTCGCGTTGATACCAACAAGCTCATCGCGGCTCATGCCTGGTTTGCGTGGCATACCTGCTGTGATGATCACAACGTCAGAGTCTGCGATGTCTTCGTATTTGTTCGTGCCTTTAACGCGAGCGTCGAACATCTCGATCGGGCCTGCTTGAGCAAGGTCCAAAGCTTTACCGATGGCTGCACCTTCATTGATGTCCAAGATAACAACATCACCCAATTCTTTTTGGGCTGCCCAGTGAGCGGTTGTAGAACCTACGAATCCAGCGCCGATGACGGCGATCTTTTTTCTTTTGTGAGCCATGACTCAATCTCCTTAGCTGTTAAGGCTTCAAAATGAATGGAAAAATTTAAAACTTGCGTTCGATCACACATTCAATATCAAATCGTATATAGAGACAACACTTACCGCTCGGCGCAGAGAGCCTTCAGAGCAGAACTGGACGAACACCATGAGCATGATCCGCCTCGAAAACGTTACGGTGGCCTTCGGGACTCAAGAGGTCCTCAAGGACGTTCAGCTCGATATTCCAGCCGGGGAGTTTTTCGTCATCGTCGGTCCCAGCGGTCACGGCAAAACGACGCTACTAAAAACCATGGCGGGATTGATAACCCCTCAAAATGGCAAAGTTTTTATAGAACAAAAAGAGTGGTTAACGCTAAGTCCCAAAGAGCGTCTGCCGGTGCTAAAAAAAATGGGAATCCTGTTTCAGAAAAATGCTCTGTTCGATTCACTGACGTGCCTTCAAAACATCAGCTTCCCGTTAGAAGAAACGACGGCTCTCACGGAATGGGAAATTACAAAAAAAGCAGAGTCTTTCTTGGATGCCGTGGGAATCCCGCATGCGCGCGATCTTTACCCTGATGAAATCAGCGGCGGGATGCAAAAACGCCTCGGAATTGCTAGAGCGCTCGCTCTAGATCCAGAGATTATTTTTTACGATGATCCCACCGCGGGCCTGGATCCGATCACTTCTAAAAGAATCATCGAACTGATTCTCAAACTGAAAAAAGAGCGTGGCTCGACGGTTGTCGCTATCACAAACGACATGAACCGCGCTTATCAAATGGCAGATCGTATTGGTGTTGTGATGGATCAACAGCTGCTGATCACGGGCACTCCCGAGCAGACGAAGAATCATCCGGATCCGCGCGTGCACCAATTTGTCAGAGGACTTTTGCAAGGCCCTCTCACAGCAATGGCGTAGATTTATTCTCGCGAAAAAATCTGTATTTCCGCAAAGCGGGGAGTCATCGCGGACCTCATCGGCTACGATGATCTCATGCCATCAACCGTAAGTTCCGCGAAAACCACCGCCCGTCCCAAAAAGCCGCTGGCTGTGCGCAAGAAAACAATTCGCAAAAAAACGGAACAAGGTCAGATTCAGCTGGTTTTGAACGACGATTATCTGCCGGCGCTGATGAAGGTTTTAGACAAAGCTAAAAAGAAAATCGATATTCTCGCGTATTCGTTTGCCATCGGCAGCGCCAAAGGAGTTCTGGCCAAGAAAAATGCGCCTTATCAGATCGCGGAAAAACTGGCCGAAATAAAAAAAGCTCACGGTGATGATATCCAGATTCGGCTTTACATCGAGGGCTTACGCGAAACGGTGGAGCGCAATAAAACCACCGTGGATTTTCTAAAAAAAGCGGGCGTTGAAATAGTGTATGGCTCGACTCATGCCAAGGGATTTTGTATTGATGACCGTTACCTGCTTTTTGGTTCCACCAATCTCACAAATCAGTCCATTTTAAAAAATTACGAGACCAATTTGCTGATTGATGACCCAGAAATCGCGCAAGGGTTTGAAGAGTATTTCAATTACATGTGGAACGGCGGAAAACACGGTGGAATAGTCCTGGAGCCACCGTGGATCGCCGACGGTGGATTCAAAGACGTGCTGATTGAAATGATCGACACCGCGAAATACCGCATCGAATTTTCGATTTATTTCTTTATTCAGGCGGATATTGAAAAAGCTCTGATTCGTGCGGCGGAACGGGGAGTGAAAATCACCGGCTTTATTCACCATCACAACAGTTTTGCACTTTGGTATGTCCGCAGAACGCGCGATACAGTGACCCGGTTGCAAAAAGCGGGAATCACCGATCTGCATTTTGGACCAGGACATCTTTTTACACACTCAAAGTTTTTGATCCGTGACCGCAAAAAGGTTCTTTTAGGCACGGGCAACTGGCTCAATGAAGATGTGCAAATCCATCCACAGCTTTATATCCAGATAAAAAATCCGACTCTGGCGAAAGCTTTGGCTTTGCAACTAGAACAGCAGATTTCCGATCACCGTGGACCTGTCACCTGAACGTAAAGTGTTTGACCCGCGCTTTAAGCGCCATCTAACATAACCAAGTGATAGAATTTCGGAACCTCGTAAAGAGATTTGGAACCAGAACCGTGCTCAATGGATTAAGTCTGAAAATCCATGAGGGCGAAATTATTTTTATTCTGGGAACATCGGGAACTGGAAAATCCGTTCTGCTAAAAAACCTGGTCGGCCTTATGACTCCTGACGAAGGCGAAATCTGGATCGACAACGAAGAGGTTTCCAAATTCAGCGAAGAACAATATCTTCCCATACGAAAAAAATGCGGCATGGTTTTTCAGCATCCCGCGCTCTTTGATTCTCTCACTGTTTACGAAAATATCGCCTTTGGACTGCGCCGCCATTATCAGTTGGACGAAGACACCATTCGCGCCAAAGTCAGTAAAGCTCTGCGCTTGGTGCACCTTTCCGGCATCGAAGATAAAAAACCAGCGCAGATTTCCTACGGAATGCAGAAGCGGGTCAGTCTTGCGCGCACCGTGGCTCTAGAGCCGCGGATTCTTTTATTTGACGAACCCACCACGGGTTTAGACCCGGTGACGACAACGGCGGTGAACCAGCTTATTTACGATCTTTCCCGCGAATTAAAAACAACTTCGCTCGTTGTAAGCCATGATATGAACTGCGCTCTTTCTATCGCCGACCGCATTGTGGTCTTAGATAAAGGCGAGATCGCCGCCGTCGGCACACCGGAAGAAATGAAACGCTCGACGCACCCACTGGTTAAAGACTTCCTGGCCGAGGTATTAAGCGCATGAGCGTATTTATCGGCATCTTGGATGAAATCGGCGGCGCTCTTTTGTTTTTGCAAAAAATTCTGCGCACGATGTTCTACAAAAAAATCAAGACCCACGAGGTTTTTGAGCAGATTTGGAAAGTCACGGCCGATAGTTTCCTCAACACAGCCATGGCGGGATTTTTCGTCGGCGCGATTATGACCGTGCAATTTGCGATGCAAATGAAAGAGTTCGGGGCTCTTGGTTATTTGGGCGGTCTTGCCACCAGCGGAACATTCCGTGAAGTGGGTCCGCTTTTAATTGCCTTTATGCTCAGTGGAAAAGTCGGTGCCTTTACCTCGGCGGAACTGGGCACAATGCGAGTCACCGAACAAATGGATGCCGTCCGCTGTCTGGGTGCGGATCCGTTGCAAGAAATCATTGTGCCACGTTTTATCGGTATCATTATTTCAAGCTTCTTTCTTTTAGGTGCGGGTCTTATTATGTCCGTTTTTGGCGGAATGCTCTTAGGCCAAGCTTTTGCCGGAGTAAACTTTGAAGAATACTTGCGCCACGTTCCTACCATCGTCAGTCCCATTTCCATTTTAAATGGTCTTATTAAATGCGGAACCTTTGCCGTGGTTTTAGCAACGATTTGCACCTACAAGGGTTACACCACCACCGGCGGCGCCAAGGGGGTGGGCCGTGCCGTGGTGTCAACAGCCGTAGCCACGATGATTTGCATTGTCGTGATGGATTGGTTAACTAGCTTTATCGGTGAAATCATTCTGCAAATGGTTCGGGGGTATCGGTCATGATCACTCTCATTGCGGAAACCTTGACCGGACTTTTCAGTCCTCCGTTTCGTCGTAAAGAATTTTTTAATCAGTTGTATTTTGTGGCGAACAAAAGCCTGGTCATCATCGTTTTTTGTGTCGCTTTTGCGGCCGTGGTAACGATTTTGGAATCTTCCTTTCACATGAAGCTTGTGATCCAAAATGATTCCATGGTTCCTGGTTTTGCGGCTTTGCTTATTTTGCGTGAACTGGGTGCCGTGGTGACGGCATTGCTGCTCACTTCACGAGTGGGAGCAGGCTACGCTTCTGAAGTCGGCACCATGCAAATCACCGAGCAAGTGGACGCACTTCAAATGCTGGGAATTGATCCAGTGAACTATCTTGTCGTGCCACGCTTTTTAGCCTGTGTTCTGGGTGGCGTGATGCTCACCGTGATTGCGAACATGACCTGCATCTTTGCCGCCATGATGGTGAGCGAATCGTATTTGGGTTACACACCGTCGATGTTTTTAACTTCCATGCATCGCTTTGTTCAGTTCAAAGATATTGTTTTTGCGATGATCAAGGGCGCTTGTTTTGGTGGAGTGATACCACTTGTGGCCTGTTATTTCGGTTTTCGTTGCGAGTCCGGCGCTGAGGGTGTGGGTCGCGCGACGACGAACACAGTGGTCGTGGCTTCGATCGCAATTATTGTGATTGATTTTATTTTATCCTATACTTTTAGTTATCTTTACTAGAACGCTCAAAGGCCGGATGCCAGTGAGTGCGACGCAAATAAGGATGTTTTATGAAGGTTGAAACCAAGGTGGGTTTGCTGGCTCTTGTTTCGGTGGCGCTGATTGTGGTGTTCGCCTCCTTCATGGGTTTTATTTCTCCGTTTTCCAACGCTAAAGAACTCAACGTTATGTACAACTATGCCGGCGGTATCGAAGAAGGTTCCCCGGTGCGAGTGATGGGTATTAAGGTGGGCAAGGTGAAATCCATCACTTTCGATCCGTCTTACAAAATGCCGAATGGTGAAAGCGTGAACCTGCGCTTAACGATCACCATTGATAAAAAAGCCTGGACCAGCGTCCGTAAAGACTCCAAATTTTTTATTAACTTAGCCGGTGTGATCGGTGAAAAATTTCTGGAAATTTCCGCGGGCAGTGCCGAGGCTTCGGAATTTTCCAGCGGTGACTATGTGCGTGGTGAAGATCCTCCACGCATTGATCAGTTGATCTCGCAAAGCTACGGGCTTGCCGGGAAGTTGATTGATTTGGTGGAAAAAAACGAGGGCTCCGTCACCAATATGATTCAGCAGCTGGATCGCCTGACCACCAACTTCAATAAAACCCTCGTACTTTTGGATAAAACGACAAAGAATCGCGAAGTCGCAAGATTGCTTGATAATGCGGTCAAAATCAGCGATGACGTGGCGTATTTGACGAACAACTTGAGATCTAAAAAGGCGGAAGAAACTTACGACCTTGTTCACAAGCTCCTGTTCCGATTGGAGCCTGTGGATGGTCCCGCGATTAAAAAGTTCTTCCAAGAAGAGGGTGTTAGAGCCCGCATTTTTTAGATCGTCGTAAAAGGGAGGTCCTATGTTGAAACTTGCAGCACGTTTAGGGGGAGTTCTTCTTTTCCTGAGCACCGCCGCTCAAGCCGAAGTTCTAAACCTGGGTTCGGACGCCGCATCCATCAAAGCCAAGTCCCAGGCCATCGAAAGAGAATACAGCCAAGAGATCCGCAACATTCCTGGCGCTACGAACACCTACTACACGGGTTTGGAGGGCGCTCACTACGAATCTACGCTGAAAATGCGTACCGAACGTAAAGTAGGTGCAGGGCTTAGCATCGGCGGAGCTTTGGGCGTTGCTGGCGCTACCTTGGAATTAAATTTTGAAGATGCTGATGGTGTTGTTGCCGGTTTCGGCACGGGCCCCGGATATAATTCCGTGCTCTTGGGGTGGAAACACGCTTTCGATGGAGATTATCTGGCTCCGTACACAACGGTGGGATATTCTCGCTGGTATAATTCCCGCGGTCGCGGTGATGACTACAGCAAATCCGATATTCTGGACCGTGTTTTAACCGCGAGTGAGAAAAAAGACGGCCGTTTTGGCACGGATTTTGTCAATGCGTCGCTGGGTTTGCAGTACAACCAACTGTCCGGAGACTTCGCGGGACTGTCTTTCTACGGAGAATTGACAGCGATGTATGAAGTGAAGCGCGCGATGCTTCTGCCGAATGGTTCTGTCGGCGCCCTTTATTATTTCTAATCTGATAACAACAGAAGAAAAGAAAAGGCCCTCTACAAGGGCCTTTTTTTATTTGTAAATCAATCGTTGGTAAATCGACGGCAAGTCTTCAAAGCATTATTTCAGAGGGAAAATGAAGCCTTCGCGGAAATAAAAAAACCCCAGAGTTTCCTCTGGGGTTTTCTTTTAGAACTAAATTAGTTCCGTAAGAATTACTTCTTAGAAGCTTTTTTAGTAGCTTTCTTTGTAGTTTTCTTAGCGGCTTTTTTAGTAGTTTTCTTAGCTGCTTTCTTAGTAGCTTTTTTTGCTGCTTTCTTTGCCATGTGCTCCTCCTAGGATGCAAACGTTGTTGTTGTTTCTAACTTCAAAACTTAACTTACCTTAAGTCTTCCCAATTCGACCAGCGCCGTCAACAATTTTTTTTCTTGCATATTTTTTGCGAGCATCGGTGACCGTGGAGGTGCCCTTTGCTCATCCTTTTTTTAGTTTCGCTGCTCGGACATGCGCTCGTTCATCGAACTATTTCGGCAGTAGCGCGGGAATTCGCGTTCTCACAACATCTCATCCGCACTCTTTCGCTGATGAATCTCGCTGTGATCTGTTTCATCACCGCATGCAGTGCCTCGGCACCGGCCACGCTCTGGCTTTTCATCGGCATTCTTTGGATAACTTTAAAGTTTTTTCCGCCGATTTTGCGTTTTTTCCTCCTGAAACGGCTGCGAAGCGCGCTTATACCACTGCTTGATTGCGTTCTTTTGGGCGTGCAAACGGGAAAATCTTTCCGCTCATCACTGCATGCCGCGATCGAATTGCAAACGGGTTGGGTGCGCCATCAGTTGCTTGAACTCTACGAATCTTTGCAGATGTCGGAAAATGTCATCGCCATGAAATCCGCTCTGCTCAAGGATTTTCAGGCGGAGATCATCGCGATCGACCGTTCATCATCGCGATGTGCGGAACAAGTGCGGGCTCTGCGCAGAGAGCTCAAGATGCAGGAAGATTTTCGACGTAGGTCCGGACAAGTCACTCAGCAAATAAAAATGCAGGCGATAATTGTCACCGCACTTTATGGCGCGCTTTTAGCGTTCGTGATCGCACATTTCGGCTTTGAAAAGCACCGCTCACTTGTTTTGACGTCCTTCATAATGTTTGCGGGCGGCCTTGTGTGGATATTTTTGGCGGGAAGGAGGATGAAATGGAAGGTGTAGCACCACCACTGGCATTGTTAAGCTGCGTGAAACGCTCCATTGAAAAGGGTCAGTCGGTCAAACAAGGAGTTCTTCTTTACATAAAAAAGGGCGAAGGGGAGTTTCCGTCCATGGTGATGCGCTGGATGGCGTTATTACAGCAGGGCCAAGACACCCGTGCGTGCATTGAAGCGCTGTCTTCACCGCACCGGAGAGCCCTTTTACAGGTGTTGGAGCGCGGACTTCGCGGCGAGTCCGTTCATGGCATCCTTATTTCACTTGAAGAAGAGATGATCGAAGCTTGCAAAGAAGAAATAACAAATAAACTGGCCCGATTGCCGTTTATTATGCTGATTCCCCTCTTATTATTTCAATTTCCCGCTTTTTTAATGCTCCTTTTTGGACCCCTCCTGCAAAATTTTTTTCACTCTTTGGGAGGGGGGTGATAGAGTGGCCGTGTTGGAGGATAGGCCCATGGCACGGCTCGATAAAAAGAAACAGACGCTTGCGAAATTGGTGGATGAGTTGCTCAAAGAACAACCCAGCCGTCAACTCGTGAAGCAGCTGACTTCCGAGTTGGGACTGGCTTATTCCGTGGACCCTTTGACTCAAATGAATACGGTTTTACAGTCCATGAACTCAGTTTATCTTCCATCCAACAGAAGAAAAGACTTAGAAAGATAGATCATCATGTCACAAATCTATAATTCCATCTTGGAAACGATCGGGAACACCCCGATGGTGGCCCTTCGTAACGTCGTTAAAGGCTCTCCTCATAAATTTTTCGCGAAAGTGGAATATTTCAATCCCGGTGGCAGTATCAAGGACCGCGTGGCCATTGCCATGATCGAAGAAGCCGAACGCCGAGGCGATCTGAAACCTGGCGGCGTGATCGTGGAGGCCACTTCCGGGAATACCGGTGTAGGCTTGGCATTGGTAGGCGCGGTCAAAGGATATAAGTGCATTTTCGTGATGCCGGAAAAAATGAGTGAGGAAAAACGCGCGCTCTTGCGTGCTTACGGCGCCCAAGTGGTAATCACTCCGATGGTGGAGCCGGAACACCCGCTCAGCCACTACTCTGTTTCCAAAAAAATCGCTGAAGAAACACCGAACGCCTTTTTAGTGAATCAGTTTTTCAACCCGGACAATGCCGAACGCCACTACCGCACCACAGGTCCAGAAATCTGGAATCAAACTGACGGTGAAGTCGATATGATTGTCGGCGGCGCGGGAACCGGTGGAACTCTTTCCGGTTGTGCGAAGTTTTTGAAGGAAAAAAAACCGGGCGTTAAAGTTATTTGCGCCGATCCCATCGGCAGTATCCTTTACGACCTCTTCTATCATAAGAAAATCGTCGATCCACCGGGTTCTTATAAAGTGGAAGGTATCGGTGAAGACATTCTTCCTGGAAACGTGCACTTGGATATTTACGATGGCTTTGAGCGTGTGAGTGATCCTGAAGCCTTTGCTATGACCCGCCGTTTGGTGTCCGAAGAAGGACTGCTGGTCGGTCCTTCCAGTGCGGCAGCCTTGGTGGGTGCGATGAAAGCGGCGGAAAAACTGGAAAAACCGTCCAACATCGTGGTGATTTTCCCGGACAGCGGCCGTCAATACTTGAGTAAAGCATTTAACGACACTTGGATGATTGAAAACGGTTTCTTGAAATCTGATGACGTGAAACATTCCTTCAACCGCGTGGTGACTGCGGAAGAAGCTCTTAAAAATCTTTCTGGAAAATAGGGGAGCGTATGAAAAAAGTGACTGAAAACTTGGGTTTTTCCACCAGAGCTATTCATGCTGGACAAGCACCGGATCCCAGCACCGGCGCGATCATGACTCCGGTGTATCTCACCTCGACTTACGTTCAAGAATCTCCGGGCGTGCATAAAGGTTGGGAATACACACGCACGCACAATCCCACTCGTCGCGCTTATGAGAACTGCATGGCCAGCCTTGAAAACGGCAAGCATGGTTTTGCCTTTGCTTCGGGTTGCGCGGCAACGACCACGGTTTTGCATCTGGTGAAAGCCGGGGAGCATGTCATCGGTATGGATGATATGTACGGCGGAACCTTCCGTTTGTTCGATAAAATTTTAAAACACGACGGCATCGAATTTTCTTTCGTCGATATGACGAAGCCTGAAAACTTTGAAAAAGCGGTGAAGCCGAACACGAAAATGGTGTGGCTGGAAACTCCGACCAATCCCACTTTGAAGCTTGTGGATATCAAAAAGATTTCCGCGATGGCCAAAGCCAAAGGCATCATCGTGGCGGTGGATAACACTTTCATGAGTCCTTACTTCCAAAGACCTTTGGATCTGGGCGCGGATATCGTCGTTCACTCTGCAACTAAATACATCGGCGGTCACAGTGACGTGGTCGGTGGTATTGCCGTGACTTCGCGAGATGATCTTGCGGAAAAGTTGGCTTTTTTGAGCAACGGTATCGGCGCGACACAAAGTCCGTTTGATTCTTTCATGTGCTTGCGCAGCTTGAAAACCTTGCCTTTGCGTATGCGTGCCCATCAGGAAAATGCCATGGCGGTGGCTCGCTTCCTGGAAGGCCACCCGAAAGTTGAAAAAGTTATCTACCCGGGCCTTGCTAGCCATCCTCAGCATGCTTTGGCGAAAGAGCAAATGCATGGCTTTGGCGGCATGATCACGTTCTACATTAAAGGTGGTTTAGAATCCGCGCGCCGATTCCTGGAAAATGTGAATGTGTTTTCTTTGGCGGAGAGTTTGGGCGGCGTTGAGAGCTTGATTGAGCATCCAGCGATTATGACGCATGCCTCCGTTCCGCCTGAAAACCGCAAGGCTTTGGGGATTGATGACTCTCTCATTCGCCTCTCAGTAGGCGTTGAAGACATCAATGACCTTTTGAACGATTTAAAATCCGCCTTTGATAAAGCCTAATTGTTGACATCAAAGAGGCCAAAAGATACACATTTGGTCTCTTTGAATCATCCAGTGGCTTGGTAGCTCAGTTGGTAGAGCAGAGGACTGAAAATCCTTGTGTCGGCGGTTCAATTCCGTCTCAAGCCACCATTTTTTTGCCCAGGAGGGCAAAAAAACGCGAAGCCCGGCAGGGGTAAGCGCAGGATGCGCGCACCATTTTTTCTTCTATAATCCAAAAAAATTAAGTCAGGTAAATCAGAACGCACAGGTATTGGAAAGCCGTGCCGCCCATCACGCACAAATGCCACATGCCGTGACCGTGCTTGATCTTTTCATCGTTAAAGAAAAAGTAAACGCCAATAGCGTAAGACAGATATCCCGCAATGATCATCGCAAAACCCGCAGGTGGAATCGCATCCATGAGCTGCTTTAAAGCGGGAAGAACTGTGACACTCATAATTCCGTAAAGAGCCAGAGATAAACTGCGACTCTTCGGAGCCACCATCAGTTCCCACATGATCCCGACAAGAGCAAGCGCCCACACCACACCCAGAACCATCCATCCGGTTTTTCCGCGCAACGCGAGGACCGCATAAGGAGTGTAATTGCCGGCAATTTTCAGATAGATCCCGATGTAATCAAGCTTGCGATAGAAATCTTTCTTTTGCCCTTGAGAGCCGTGGTACACAGTAGAGATGCAGTAAAGTCCCACCGTCGTGAATGCATAAACGGTGAACGAGAACAAACGCCACGTGTCTTGTTTGCTGGCCGCGAGATACACAAGCAAAGCAGAACCGATCAGCGCTAAAAGAGCGCCCACCGCATGTGAAAAAGTGTTGAATCTTTCACCGTCTTGAACTTGCGGAAGAGGTAATTTACGTGCTCCGTCCAGAGGATTGTTCCAGTTCATTCCACGATAATAGCACTGATATCCGAGGGGATAAAGCATCCAGCGGACATCCCGTATTTATTTTTTGTTCCTAGTGTAAGAGTGTTTCTATTTTAAACACCGACCTTCAAAACGTTCGTCGGGCTCAGGTTCGCTCAGCTATTTTTTAGAGACGAAAAGGTTGTCTTTCAAATAAAAACGCAGCGGCCATTGAGCGGCTTCACCCGCGTAATCCACGCCGATACGGGGACGTGTGACGATGTTTTCCGGCGGTACTTCGAAGCCCTCATCACTCACAAACAGCGGGGAGTTTTTCTTCCACAAGCGCACGCCATCGTGTTCTCGGGTGATGCCGTAGTACTTGCAAAGCTTGCCGGGACCATTGGTTTTGAGATCTTTTTTCTTCGCATCTTGCGGAGATATTTCAAACGGCTGAACCGCGCGAATCAGCACGGCTTCAGGATGTTCATGGGTGCGAGTCACGAAATTCAGGCAGTAGTACATGCCGTAGATAAAGTAAACGTAAGAGTGACCGCCATCAAGGTACATGGATTTCGTGCGATTGGTGCGACGATCACCGAAAGTGTGGCAAGCGGCGTCTTCGACACCAAGATAAGCTTCCACTTCGACGATGCGAGCTTTGTGTTCTTTATCACCCGTTTTTATATGCAGTACTTTTCCGAGCAGCGCTTTAGCGACTGAAGTAGTGTCTTCAAAATAAAAATCCTGCGGGAGAATCATGCGGTTCGGCAGATAAAACTGATTTGCCGTCCGGCTCTTTCTTTGTCACGGCGGTGAGAGTGAAACTGCGGATCTGTCACAGTGTCGATATGCAGACTGAAAAGCTTCCCTAAATCCACGCCTTCTTGTTCCAACTGCGTGCGCACCACTTGATGCAAATCCACCAGAGCTTTGGTGCTGGAAATGGATTCGGCATAAAGACTTCTTTCGGCCGGACTTAAAGGCCCGAGGCTTGAAAGAATCTGATCGCGCACATCGTTTCCGACTTCAAAGCTGGGTTTTTGAATGTGCGGACCGATAATAACATTCAAAGATGATGCATTTGCCCCATGCTGAATCAGGCGCTGAATTGTTTTTGGAACAATGCGAGCGGCGACTCCGCGCCATCCGGCGTGGGCGCCCGCGACGATGCCGGTATTATGATCGTAGAAAAATACCGGCACGCAATCCGCGGTGATCACACACAGAGCGAGATTTTTCTTTGTGGTGAAATGCGCATCGGCGATGATTTGATAATCGTGAGCGGGATCAGAAGTTTCCACCACAGCATCACTGTGGATTTGTTTGACACGCACAAGTTGAAACTCGGGATAGGCTTGCGCAAGATGAGGCAGCTGCGCACGAACACCGCCCATAAAAACGGTGACATGCGGAGTGCGCATTTCGTAACCGTACTGAGTCTGTTGCAAATTCACGTCAAACCCCATTTTTTCAACAAGACACCAATGTCGTCCGGCCAATCCTGACGGAAGGACATTCTCTCCAAAGTGCGCGGATGAGTAAATGCCAATTCGGCGGCGTGAAGTAAAAAGCGTGGTAAATTCCGAATATCTTCCTGCGTGCTTCTGGACTCGACGTTTTTCACTTTCTTATCGGCCCCATAAAGAGTGTCGCCAGCAATGGGGAGACCGTTTTCAGAAAGATGCACACGGATTTGATGCGTGCGTCCCGTTTCCAATTTTAATTTGAGATAACTCAAACCGCCTTTGCGCGCGAGCACCTCGAAATGTGTCACGGCCCATTTGCCAACAAGAGGTGGATCTTCGGGATCCTGCAAAGGCTTGCGGTCGTCTCCTAAAACCGAAGCATAACGCTTGCGATCCACCGGATGACGGGCCAAAAAACTTTTTATGGTGCCTGACAAAGTTCGCGCCGTGCCGACACAAACAGCGTAATAAATTCTGTGCGTGCTGCGCTCTTTGAATTGCGCTGTCAATGCCTCATGAGTTTTGTCGTTTTTAGCAACAACGATGATGCCACTGGTTTCTTTATCAAGACGGTGAACAATGCCGGGCCGTTCTTCGCCAAACTTCATAGACAGATCTTCGGTGTGAGAAATCAGCGCGTTCACCAAGGTGTCGTGAGCATGTCCGGCTGCGGGATGCACCACAAGGCCCGCGGGTTTGTTGATGACGATAAGATCTTCATCTTCAAACAAAACATCCAATTTCAAATCATAGGGCTGAAGCTCGGTGGGCTCCGCGGGAGGCAAAGTCACTTCAATAAGATCATTCTCTTTAACGCTGGCGGAAGCTTTCGCGGGTTTACCGTTTAAAAGAACCGCGGAAGATTCAATAAGGTGAGCCGCGCGTGAGCGTGTGCCGATGTCTTGCACCAAAGCCAAAGCTTTATCCAGGCGCAAGCCCTGCATCTCCGAAGTGGCGGTGATTTTTATTATTTGTGGACGGTTATTTTCCAAGACCCTTGAAGTTCTTCATGTAAGAGTCCGCGACTTTCTTGTCGTCAAGACCCAGGGCTTTCGCCATTTGCACGACATAACCGCGCACGAAAACAACCGCGGGTAGATTTCCCGCATCCATGTTTTCAACGGCAGTGATGTAGTAGGCATTGATTTTAGTGATCTCGCTTAAGCGTTGCGGAGTGAGCTGCTTGTACTCACGCACTTTGCGCAAGAAAGCGCCATCCCAGTTTTCTTGATGCTGAATTTCTTTTTCAAACGCTTCGTCTTTTTTGTAAGAAGCGCTGACTTTTTCCTGCTTCGGTTCAGGGAAAACTTGTTTGCTCGCTTCAAGAATGGATTCGTAAGTCAGATCGTTCAAAGAAGCGCGGCCGCTGAGCAGGCGTTGATCGTAGATGTTGCGGAGAATTTTATTGCCCAGAACTTGGTAGGCTTCTTCGATCACGGTTAAAAGCTCGCGTGCTTCTTGTTCGGAAAAGATGGTATAGATGGCTGGATTTTCGCCAGAGTAGGTCGCACGCGCACGGTCGTACGCTGCGGTCACCTCATGCTGAGGGGCGTTCGCAGCGAGTTCTAGAACTTCATAATAATTATAACGAGACGTTGCTTGCATCGTAGCTATTATACTACGGCGCGAAGCTCCTCCGGATCAATAAGTTGTTTGCACGTCGTCAAAAATTGTCCCGCTAAGGCCGTGAATGGCTGAGCGACTAAGACGTGCTCTCGAGCGCGCACTGACTGCCACACCGCATTGTCGAAATCAATGGAGCCGGCATAATCAATACCTAAGTCGTAGTACTTATTGCAAACACTCTTCATGGAGTGACCCAATTCGCAGTTGGAAGAACTGCGCGCGCCATTAACGATCAAACGCACGGGCGTATTGGAAAGAGCTTCAAAGAAGTCATAATGAATTCCAGTTTGCTCTTTAAGGTAAGAACGGAATGAAAAAGGTTTCTCCAAAGTTCTTTGGCGATGGTTGCGCAAAGTGGAGATCATATTGCCGTAAGCATCCGGTGTGGAATTTTCACGCAACGAATGACAAACGAAAGCTTCAATAAAACGATAAGTCTTTTCGATGCTGGTCGGCTCTGGAGTTGTAATCAGAAATTTTTCATCGGCCGCTTTGAAAAGTTCCAAATGCGCTTCCAAAGCTCCGGCGCCCAAATCGACGATCACATAGTCAGCGCGAAGTTTTTTAATTTCCGGCAAAAGCGATTGCACTTGTGTGCACGTGATGTCTGTCGGAGTCCATGAATCCCAAAACCCTTGCACGTAAGAGAGATTTGGAAAAGGTGTCGGGATCACAATGTCTTGCAGAGTTTTGATGCCTTCAAAGAAATGGCGAATGTTCATGTGTGAGGGAGGCAAGCCCAAAGAGGTATGGATATTGGCGCCGCTCAGATCAAGATCGACAACCACAACGGAGTGACCCAGTTTTGAAAGAGTGATTCCCAAGCTGGAAGAAACAAAAGTTTTTCCGACGCCGCCTTTACCGGAACCAACAACCCAAAGTTTCGCTTCACCGTTTCCCGAAGCATGAGCACGTTTGGATTCCAAAGATTCCAGATACTCTTTTTGCAGATCTCTTTCCATGATGCATCCTCTATTTCAGCGGAGAGATTAAAATTCCTTTTTTAGTCTCTTCGGCTTCAGAGGCGCGAATATAAAGAGGTAAGAATGATTTCCAGTCCAAAGTTTGACCGTTAAGCGCTCGTTTTTCCGCCATAATTCCCAATGTGGTGGCATGAGGATAATCGGGCAAAGAGGCATCCCGCTGCAGTTTGCGTTGCAACTCTTCGGGGAAATATTCGTGATAAGCTTCCCAGCCGTCTCCGACGACCACACATTCACGGCCGATATGGTCCTTCAAATCACGGACAGGCACGGCTTCTGGACCTTTGATGTAGCGAGGTTCATCGCCACTGACATCAAAAACTCCCAGATAGACCATGTTTTTGTAGGCGTTGATCATGGCGGCGACATTTTTTCCAGAGGCCTTTGCCTGGTAAGCTAAGAGCATCAACGAATCAATGGTCACCATGGGTTTATTAAAACTGTAAGCGAAAGTTTTTCCGGCGTTAGCGGCGATACGAATGCCCGTGAAACTGCCTGGCCCTTGACCTACGGCAAAGACATCGATGTCTTCCAGTTTCAGACCGGCTTTACTGAGGCAGTGATCGACAAACGGGCTGATGTTCTCGCTATGTGATTTTTGCCGCAGAGAGCTTTCCTCCGCGGCGACTTTTCCGTCGATAACCACAGCGACTCCCCCGACGAGAGTGCTGGTTTCCATAGCGAGAATTTTCATAGACCAAGCAGGCGAGTGAAGTCATTAAAGAGCGCAAAGATCATCAGGCTCATCAAGATCGCAAGACCGACTTGCTGAGCGACTTCCATTTTACGAATACTGAGCGGCGCGCCTTTGACAAGTTCGATGACGTAGAACACGAGATGTCCACCGTCAAGAACCGGCACTGGCATCAGATTCAAAATAAACAAGTTCACAGAGATGATCGCCATCATTTGCAGGAACTGAGTCAAACCGATCTTAAAGGTTTCACTTGCCGCCTGACCGATAGAGATCACGCCACCGATATTTTTCGGAGAGATTTTCGCCTGGAACAAGCGCACAAAACTCATCACGGTCATAACCGACACGTCCCAGGTTTTTTGCACGCCGCGAGCAAAGGCCGCACCGATATTATCCGCGCGCACCACCATCAACTCGGGAGCTGCGATGTTCGCAATCGGCATAATACCGATGGTGTAGCGCTTTTCTTCCGTTCCGGTGGGGAGCATTTGTGTCGTCATCTTTGGTGTGATTTTCAAATTCACCACCGCACCGTCGCGCAATACGGAAATATCCACCGCATTTTTACCGTCGAAAGATTTGATGTTATTGATCACATCTTCCCAATGGTTCAGCTTCACATTGTTGATGGACAGCAAACGGTCCATAGGGCGAAGACCCGCCGCTTGTGCGGGGGAGTTTTCCACCACTTTACCCAAGTAAAGATCGGAACTTTCAAAGCCCAGATTCTGCATCGTGAAAGTCTTGATGGATTCAATCGGAGCCAAGGTCACAGTGATCGGCTTTTCTGTTTTATCACCTTCACGCTGACCCAGAACTTCGACAGTCAGGGGTTCTTTAGGATTTAATTTGGCAAGCAAGGGTTCAAGCTGGCGCCAGTAAGCGACCTTCTCACCATTGATCGCGGTGAGGGTGTCACCGGTTTTTAAACCCAAAGCGGCAAACGGAGAGTTTTGCAAAATACCGATTGTTGTGCCCGCGGAATAAGGGCTTAAACCCTCGACATCGGCCACATACTCATAACTTGAAAGCACATTGGGATTAGGCTCCGCTTTTGCGATTGTCGCGATATTCGCGGTTTCTTTGGTGCCTTCGCGCTCAACCACAACATCAATATGCAAATCATGTTTTTCTTTGAGGCTCAACGCACGCTGGAAATCTTCCCACGTCGTGACCGGCTTTTGATTGATGGACACAATTTTATCGCCAGAACGGAAACCCGCTTCATAAGCCGGAGTGCCCTTGGTGATATCACCTGTGACCGGAGTCTTTGCGTCTTCACCAATCAAAGCAACGCCAAAGAAAATAACGATCGCAAAAAAGAAGTTCATAAGCGGACCGGCAAGAACGACCGCGATTCTTTGCCACACGTTTTTATGTGTGAAAGAAAACTTTTTGTCTTCTTCGGAAATATTATCGCCCGGCTGCTCGCCGAACATTTTCACGTAACCGCCCAAAGGAATCATGGAAAGGGCGTAAGTGGTGTCGCCTTTTTTGTATTTTAAAAGTTTTTTCCCGAAACCTAAACTGAAGACCTCAACACGAACTCCGCACCAGCGCGCGACCAGAAAGTGGCCAAGCTCATGCACGAAAATGAGGATTCCGAGCAAAATAACAAAAGGGATAATTGCCGATAGACCTTGATGAAGATAAGAAAAAATATCCATTAGGACATTCTAAAGGGCCTGAAGGTCGGGTGCCAGCAAATAAAAGCCTTTGTGCGGACGGCTCGACTTTCCGCTTATGACGAAAGATGAGACAGAATCAGAATTCCCGAAAGAATCACGGGACTTGCAAAGAGAACTCCATCAATGCGGTCCAAAACACCGCCGTGGCCAGGCATAATTTTGCCGGAGTCCTTAACATCAGCAACTCGTTTTAAGAGAGACTCGAAGAAATCGCCAAACTGTCCCACGAAGCCTGACAATGCGGCCATCGCGATAAATAAACCCAGCGAGTGAGAAGAGAAAAACAAATACCAGCAAATAACACCGGCAATGACAGAACCCAAAAGTCCGCCGACAGATCCCTGCCAAGTTTTCTTCGGAGAAACTGACGGCATCACTTTGTGCTTACCAATCAGCACACCGAAAACATACGCCAGCGTATCACCGGCAAAAACCGCCGCGAGCAAAAAGATAAACCACGAAATGCCGTAAGCCTGATCAAGAATGCGATAAGCAAACGATGGCAAAAGTCCCATGTAAAAGAGACCCAAAGCGGTTTTCGCATGGAACTCCGCCATGGAAACAAGGTCTCCGTCGCGGTGATTTTTCAAAAGCACGGTTGTGATCATCACGATCAGCGCCAAAGAATAAATCAAAGAGCCGACACTCAAAGAAACGACGGACGCGGCGAAAACCACCAAGGTCAGCACGAAGAAAGTAATTTTTAAAAGAGAGGATTTTTCTTTGCAAAAAAGAATACCGGTGAGTTCCCAGGCTCCGATCATCACGATCAGTGCCACCGCGATTTTAAGTCCGTCCACAGCCCAAACGGCATAAAGACCAAAAATCAGAGCTAAAGCCACAATGGCGGAGGCGGCTCTAGTTAGAAAGCTTTTCCATGTTGTCATTCGCGGAGACCTTGCCGAAGCGGCGCTGTCTCATGGAGAACGCCTGAAGCGCTTCATCCAAATGAGACTCAGTGAAGTTGGGCCACAGCACATCGGTGAAATAAAATTCAGAATAAGCCGCTTGCCACAATAGGAAGTTGGAAAGACGTTGCTCACCGCTGGTACGGATGATGAGATCCGGGTCCGGCGTCGGGTATGTGCTCAAAGTGGAGTTGATCAAAGATTCATCGATATCTTGCGAGTGCAATTCACCGGCAGCCACACGTGCCGCGATTTCGCGAACGGTGTCGGTGATTTCCTGGCGCGAGCCGTAGCTCAAAGCAAACACCAGGTGCAAACCGGTGCAGTGAGATGTCGCTTCCATGGAAGTTTCAATCGCACTGACCACGTCTTTCGGAATACGAGTCATATCGCCAATCACGGAAAAACGAATATTTTCTTTGATAAGATTTTCGGTTTCGCGTTTGAGATAACGGCGCAAGATGGTCATCAGCAAACTGACTTCCGCCTGAGGGCGAAACCAGTTTTCCGTGCTGAAAGCGTAAAGAGTCAGGTGCTTGATTCCACGGCGCGAACAAGCCGTAATGATTTTTTTAGCGACGCGCGTGCCTTTGACGTGCCCAAACGTGCGGGGACGGTGTCTGAGCTGGGCCCAGCGACCGTTTCCGTCCATAATAATGGCAATGTGTTTGGGTAAAGTCATCGTCAGCCGCTGATTAGATCGTCAAGATGGACTTTTCTTTTTCATCCGCAATTTGATCGACTTTTTTGATGAAATCGTCGGTCATTTTTTGGATATCAGCTTCGGCTTTTTTGCCTTCGTCTTCGCTGATCGCTTTATCTTTTTGCAGCTTTTTGACTTCGTCGTTGGCATCACGGCGAGCCATACGGACAGCGACGCGCGCTTCTTCCGCGATTTTCTTCACTTGTTTTGCGAGATCCTTACGGCGCTCTTCAGTGAGGTCAGGAACTTTCAAACGGATCACTTTACCGTCGTTCATAGGCGCCATGCCCAGTTCAGACTTGATGATCGCTTGTTCGATATCTTTAAGAATAGAAACTTCCCAAGGCGCGATCAGGAAAGATTTCGCGTCAGGAGTGGAAATGGACGCCACTTGCGCCAAAGGAGAAGGAGTGCCGTAGTAATTCACGCGGATATTGTCCAGCATGGAAACTTGCGCGCGGCCGGTGCGGATCTTTTTCAGCTCTTCGCCAAGAGCCGCGAGAGATTTTTCCATTTTTCCTTGAGCATTCTTTTTTACATCAGCAATAGCCATAGTTGTCTCCTTTAAGTCCCTGTGAGCAAGCGCGGGGCTTTAGCGTCAGTGAACCAGTGTCCCGATGTTTTCACCCAGTACGGCTTTCAAAATATTGCCGGGCTGAGTGAGGTCAAAAGTAATAATAGGAAGTTTGTTGTCCATGCACATGCTGATCGCCGTCGAGTCCATCACCTGCAAACCGCGGTTGAGAACGTCGATATAGCTGATCTTTTCGAATTTTTTTGCATCGGCATGTTTCGCAGGATCTTTATCGTAGATGCCATCAACTTTGGTCGCCTTCATGATCACTTGAGCGTTGATCTCCATGGCACGAAGGGATGCCGCTGTGTCGGTCGTAAAGAATGGATTTCCGGTTCCTGCACCGAAAATCACGATACGGCCTTTTTCTAAATGGCGGATAGCTCTGCGGCGGATATAAGGTTCCGCGATTTCAGCCATTTCAATGGCTGTTTGCACGCGGGTGGGAACGCCCTCTTTTTCAAGAGCGTCCTGAAGAGCCAAGGCATTGATACAAGTCGCCAGCATACCCATGTAATCGGCGCTGGCGCGATCCATGCCTTCGGCAGAAGCGGCAACACCGCGATAGATGTTACCGCCACCGATAACAAGACCAATTTGAACACCTGCTCTATAAGCTTCGGCCACGTCCACGGCGATCTGCTTGATCACCGCAGTGTTAATACCGGTCCCTTGCTTTCCAGCCAGGGCTTCGCCACTCAATTTGAGCAAAATACGCTTATAGACAGGCTCTTTCAAATTAGTGTCCTTTCATTTGCGCTGCAACTTCAGCTGCGAAATCTGTGGATTTCTTCTCGATGCCCGCGCCCAATTCGAAACGTACGAAACGTTTGATTGTAACGTCAGCGCCGATATTTTTACCAACGGTTTTCGCCAAATCAGAAACTTTCAAGTCCGGATTTTTAACGAAAGCTTGGTCAAGCAAGCAGTTCTCAGACAAGAACTTGCGGATTTGACCGTCAACGATCTTTTCGATCATTTCTGGTTTCTTGCCGGATTCAAGGTTCTTCGCAGTGAGGATTTCTTTTTCCTTCGCAACCACTTCCGCAGGGATTTGGTCGGAAGAAATCGCCATCGGATTCATCGCAGCGATGTGCAAGCAAACGTCTTGAGCGAAAGTGCGCAGCTCAGGATTGTTTGTCGCTTCAGGCTTGGAAGCCGCCACTTCGATCATCACGCCGATTTTACCTTCGCCGTGGATGTAAGTGTGCACGATGGAGTTCGGAGCCGCAGTGTATTTTTCGAAACGGCGGATCACGATGTTTTCACCGATAGTCGCAATCGCTTCTTTCAGCATATCGCCAACTTTTTTAGTCGGATTTTTGTGGAAAGCTTGTTCCAAGATATCGCCAACAGCGTTGACAGCATTCAAAACGTGATGAGCAACGTCAGAAACCAAAGATTTGAAGCCTTCGTTACGAGCAACGAAGTCAGTTTCAGAGTTGATCTCAAGGATCACAGCAGTGTTACCCACAACTTGTGCGAAAACAGTGCCTTCAGCGGCAACACGGTCTGCTTTCTTCGCAGCGGAAGAAAGACCTTTTACGCGCAACCATTCAACAGCGGCGTTGAAGTCACCAGCAGTCGCTTCAAGGGCCTTTTTGCAGTCCATCATGCCGGCATTTGTTTTTTCTCTGAGCTCTTTTACAAGATTAGCGGAAATAGACATTAGGAATACTCCTTATTGAAAATAAAAAGATAAAAAGTGGGAAGGTTTTAAAGAGAAGGGTGGTCAAGCCACCCTCTCCATTCGCACCGGCTGATAATTACTCAGCGGATTCTCCGTCTTCCTTGTTCTCAAGCTCAGCTTGGATCTCAACTTCTTCCGCTGTACCAGCAGCAACAAGTTTACGAGCCTTAGTGGCTTTAACAACAGCAGGGCCTGCGCTTTTCTTCGGAGCTTCTTTCGCGCCGGCTTTCGGAGCGCCACGACGCTTCGGAGCTTCTTCTTTACCTTCAGCTTTCGCTTCTTTAGCAACGTCAGACTGTTTGTCAGTCATAGTGCGCAGTTTTTGTTCCCAAGTTTTCGCGCCTTCCAAGTATGCTTCCGCAACAAGGTTAGCGAACAATTTGATAGAACGGATCGCATCGTCGTTGCCTGGGATCGGGAACTCAACAGACTCAGGGTCAGAGTTGGTGTCAGCGATCGCTACAACTGGGATGCCCAAGCGTTTTGCTTCAGCAACCGCGATGTGTTCTTTAGGAAGATCCACCACGAACATAGCCGCAGGCATTTCCTTCATTTCACGGATACCAGACAAGAATTCAGTCAAACGCAGGTATTCTTTTTCAAGTTTCGCGCGCTCTTTTTTAGTGAGGTAGTTGAATTCGCCTTTTTCTTTCATGGTGTCGATCTTGCGAAGACGGTCGATAGAAGATTTGATCGTCTCGAAGTTCGTCATCATGCCGCCCAACCAACGCTTAGTTACGTAGTATTGACCGCATTTTTGCGCAGCTTCTTGGATAGGCTCGATAGCTTGCTTTTTAGTACCTACGAAGATCAAACGGCCGCCGTTAGCAGCGATGTCTTTTACGAAATCAGCAGCTTTGTTAGCGCGAACCACAGTCTTTTGAAGGTCAATGATATGAATGCCTCCGCGAGCTGTGTAAACGTAGGGTTTCATTTTTGGGTTCCAACGCTGTGTTTGATGTCCGAAGTGGACGCCAGCGTCGAGCATTTCTTTCATGGTCACTTGTGCCATGGCAGTACTTCCTTTCTGGTTATTCGTCCCCAGTGGTAGAGCCGGCTTCTTTTTCTTCGCCGGAAGACCCCCTTTTCAGTACGCGGGGGACCAGTTAATGCCTCTGGGTGCTTATTGTTGGACCCTGGGGATATCACACGGTGCCATACGGAAGCAAGCGATCTTTAGTCCAGTATCGATTTGGGCCGGCTATATTACAACAGAGGATCTTCATTAAATTTTGTTTAGGGATGGCGCGTCGCAAGCCGATAAAAATGGCGTCCAAAGAAGAGGAACGTTGATGGGACAAGTGATGGAACATCCAGAGATACGACACGATCACCCCGAAGTAGAGAAAATATTTGCGCAACAGTCCTTTGAAATATGTGTCCGGGTGGATCGGGCTTTTTTCTATCTGATGCTCTTTCAGTGGGCTGCCTCCATTCTCATCGGCCTGCTGGTGACGCCGCTTACCTGGGTCGGCCAATTCAGTAACGCCTGGGAAAACGGCCTTGTCGGCGTTGTCTTTGGCGGTCTTTTCGCGCTTCCCGCTCTTTATTGCATTGCCGTTTTTCCCGGTCAGAAAGTCACTCGTTACGTTATCACGGTGGCGCAGATGTGCTTTTCCATCCTCCTTATATATATGACCGGGGGACGGATCGAGACCCATTTCCACGTTTTCGTTTCGCTGGCGGCCTTGGCTTTCTATAAAGACACGCATTTGCTGTGGCTGGCTTCTTCCATTGTTATTGTCGATCATATTTTGCGCGGAATCCTTTTACCGATGTCCGTGTACGGTGAGCCGGGCGGAGTGGAATGGCGCTGGCTGGAGCATGCCGGCTGGGTGGTCTTTGAGGATGGCGTTTTAATTCTTGGCATCAGCAAAATCCGGCAGGAACTGCGCGAGATGGCGCTTTCCAAATTCCAGCTCATCTTTGCGCGCGAAGAGGCGCTGCACTTTTCAAAACTCAAATCCAATTTTCTCAGCAATATGAGCCACGAGATCCGCACACCGCTTAATAGCATTGTCGGCTTTTCGGAAATCCTGCGCGATACGAATTTGGATAATGACCAGAAAGAATACGTGCAGACCATCCATCGCTGCTCGGATACGCTCTTGCATCTGATCAATGATGTCTTGGATATTTCGAAAATTGAAAACGGGCTTTTACACATTGATAAACACCGCTTCGACTTTAAACAATTGCATGAAGATATTCACAAAATGTTCTTCATCAAATGCCAGGAAAAAGGCGTCACCATTGAGCTTGAGATGGAGGAAACTCTACCCGCGCACGCTCTTGGCGATTCTCATCGCGTGCGCCAGATTCTGATGAATCTCGTCAGCAATGCCGTGAAATTCACGGAACGCGGCCGTGTTCGTATCGAAGTCAAAAGAGACTCCAAGACCCGCCACTACCGGTGGAGTGTGAGTGATACGGGAAAAGGAATCAAATCCGAAAACCTGCACAAACTTTTCCGCAATTTTTACCAGGAAGATCCGTCCATCCCGCGCAAATACGGCGGCTCAGGTTTGGGCTTAATGATCACAAAAAATTTAGTGGAATTGATGGGCGGACAGATTTCCGTCAACAGCAAGCTGGGAGAAGGAACCACGTTCTTATTCTCCCTGCCACTGGATGAAGCTTAATTAAAGAGATGCCTCGGAAGAGGACTCTTCGTCATGAGAAACCGGTTCTGCACCGGCCTCCACCTTAAAGCCTAAAGAGGCGATCACCATCTCCGCTTGCAAAAGTGCTCCGACAAGATTCTTTTGTTCGTTCACAGTCGCCGAAGCAATCCATAAATTTTCCAACTCGGGAAGAGTCAGATTCGCATTGAGCTTGATGTCGCCGTTGCCCGCAATAATGGGAGCGACGAAAATTCTTTCGAGCTTGATGTTATCCAAAGCTTCCGGATACGCGCGCTTGATCTGGCGCTTGATTTTTTTCAGTGCCAAACCCACGACTTCGCTGTCTTCGGTGGTTTCGTGCTCAATGAAAGTCATCCATTGGGATGCTTGCAAGGTTTCGCCCTCGACTTCAACCGCGGGCAAGAAGCGTCCTGCGCACGGTCCGATTTCGTCTTGAGTCGTGCCGTTCAGAATATGCATCGCGCTTGTTTCAGTCACAGCTTTGCCGTGACAGATATCCAGGCACAAAGCCGTCCAGTAAGTGTTTTTGGAAAGTTTAGAACGAGCGCGGATTGAAATTGCGTCTTCAGGCAAGAGCAAAGCAAGATCTTTTACTGTGCCGGCGAAAATAAAATTCTGCGCTTGCACGGTTTTAGAACCGTTGATGGTCACATGCGTAACGCGTTCACCTTCATGATGGAACTTCGTCACATAAGAGCGTGGCATGAAATCGCCTTTGAACTGCTCATACAAAGCCTGTGTCCACTGGAACGGTTCACTTGCTAAATCAATGCGTTTGCTGGAAGTGAAATACGCGAGCTCTTCATAGAACGCCGGTGGTGTGTCGCCGAAGCCCAAGAAAGTTTTAAAGTTTCCAGATTCATAAGTGATCGGTGCTTCCTCGGAAACATCCGCAACCACCGGGGTGTTTAAAAGAGATTCCAAAAAGCGCATGGCTTTTTCTGCTAAAACAGAGTCAGGAACAAAACGCAGACCGTTGTTCATTGGGCCTGTAGGGAAATTGACTTTTTTGTTCACACCGAAGGGAACATCGGCGGCTTCAATCAGCGCGATATTGCTGGTTTCACGGCTGAGTGCCGCTGCAATGCTGAGACCTGTTAAACCGCTTCCAATAATTGCATAGTCGTAGATATGAGCCATGCAAATACATTCCCTCAAAAGGGACGCGCTTTGCAAGCCTCAAAGAAATGAAACATCAGCTAACGCATTTAATCAAAAGGCGGAGAGCGGCTCTGACGGCGGGTTTGAACTGAGGATGCTTATCGAGTAAGCAAGCCACCCGCGGAGAAAACTTATAGTAAAGGGCGATGAACTGACGACCCCAGTAAGACGGGCGCAAAGTAAAATCGCGGAACTCACGCAAAGCCATCACTTCAGGACTGCGGGGATCGGCGAAGGCCGCCGTCGCGATAAAGCAGCGTGGCCGTTCTTTGTCGACCATTTTCAAAAACTGTTTTACGATCTGTGGATTGCGCGCGCTTTTTTGGAAAGTTTCCGCTTTGCGAATAATGTCAGGATAAATCGGCGTGTACTGTACAAACACCGCAAGCTGTTTTGCCGCGTTGGACATACGATCGGAGTATTTTTCCGACGTATCGTAAATGCGCAAAAGATCCCAGTACACGGAAGCCACCACCGTGAGCTCTGTTGTGCGCGCACTGTCTTTGAAAGCTTCGGGTCGCAAGCGGTCACCTTTTTTTACGTCGAAAACGATATCAAGAATTTTCAGATATTTTTCGTAGGCAACCGCGGCTTCGGAATACAGTTTCTGTGTCATGCACATGCGCGCTTTTTTTATCAGCATCACGCGGCTTTTCCACAGCTGCAGACGGTGCTGTTCACGCGCCCGTTCTTGCTGCATCAAAATACCACCGGAACTGGTCACTGCAGCTCTACGCAAATCAGAAATACATCCCGCGCACACCTGGGGAGGCAGATTGGTTTCACCCGCAGCTTGGAGTTTGGCTATCAAATCCGAATCTACAGGGTGAAGCTCGTTGACTTGTATTCCGCAGCGGGGGCATTGAATCATGAAGGCTTCCTTAGCCTCCTCATTTTAAGGAAGAGCGGAAATTAAAGCAAACTCATTGGATCTATATCGATCAAAATTTTTATGCCGGAGGGAACCCACTCTTGATCCCCTAGAAGCTGTCTGGAAAAGGGATTGGCGGCGGCGGCCTGGGCGCTTTTCACCAGCAAATGAAAACGGAATTGCCCTCGCAGTTTTGAGAGCGGCGCTTCTGCAGGCCCTAAAATCTCTATGGATTGGTATTGAGGGAATTGCGCTTTCAAAGCGTGCGCTCGTCTCGCTAAAAGTCCGGCGGTTTCTTCGACACGGCCGAGATGGGTCCCCTGAATGCGGAAGCTCACCAAACGTCCTACAGGAGGATAATGCAGTTGTGAGCGAATATTCAATTCATGCTGAGCAAAACCTTCAAAGTCGTGATTCTTGGCGAACGTGATGCTGTCATGCTCAGTGTTGAATGTCTGAATGATCACAAGCCCCGGGCTTTCGCCTTCTTTCACGTGACGACCGCTGCGCCCGCTCATCTGCGTGATCAACTGAAAACTTCTCTCGGTCGCGCGAAAATCAGGAAGGTTGAAGCCGACATCCGCCAACACCAAGCCCACGAGTTTCAATTTTGGGAAGTCCAAACCCTTGGCGATCATCTGAGTGCCGACCAGAATATCGATTTCGCCGGACTCCATATTAGTAATCAGCTCTTCCAGATCGGCGCGGCCTTGAATTTCATCGCGATCGGCGCGTGCGATTTTTTTATTTGGAAATAAGCGTGCTAAATCCGTTTCTAAAAGTTCGGTGCCCAAGCCGATGGCCTGCAATTCACCTTCGGCGCAGTCAGGACACTTGCTTTTGAAATTTTCATGGTAATCGCAGTAATGACAGATCAAATGCGAATGCGCGTGCAGTGTGAGCGAAATATCACAATTCGGGCACTCGCGTGTGTGTCCGCAGGCGGGACACACCACCATTTGCGCGATTCCACGGCGATTTAAAAATAGAGCCGCTTGATCACCGCGATCCAGAACTTCGTGCATGCGCTCATACAATGCCGGGCTCATCCAAAACGGCAGGTGCGAGTACTTTTCAATCGCCTTCTTTTTTTCATCATCATCGGATTTTTGATGACGCAGATCGATCACTTCGATTTCCGGTAAGGAGCGATTGGCAACACGGCGGCGCAGGGTGTGCAGATGGTATTTGCCATCGACAGCATTCTTCCAAGACTCCAAACTTGGCGTCGCCGAGCCAAGAACAACGGGACAGTTCACCAGCTTTCCCATCATCACGGCGGCGTCGCGGCCGTTGTATTTTAATTTCTCATCTTGCTTAAAGCTTGGCTCGTGCTCTTCATCGACGATGATCAAACCCAAATCCGGAATCGGGCAGAACAAGGCCGAGCGGGCCCCGATCAGAATAGATTTGCGGCCCTCGACGATATCCCACCACTGATTGGTGCGTTCACGATCGGTGAGTTGTGAATGAAGGGCTGCGATTTTATCGCCGAAGCGGCGGGCAAAACGCTGAATCAGTTGCGGAGTCAGGGATATTTCCGGCACCAGTACAAGACCACGTTTTCCTTCCTTAAGAACATTATCAAGGAGGCGCAGATAAATTTCGGTTTTTCCCGAGCCGGTCACACCGAAAATCAAATGCGTGGAAAAATCCGCATGCTGCGAAATGCTTTCAACGCATTGTCTTTGTTCATCCGTTAAATCCAGCGCCGAGTCACTTTCCAGTTGCGGCACCACCGGTGGGCGCTTTGAGGCGCGCTGCTTGTCGGTTTTTTTCAAAGGCGGAAAAGCAGATTGCACCACTTGTCCCAAAGGATGAATGTAGTATTGCGCCAGCCACTCGAGCCATTTCGTGAAAGGCTCGGGCAAAGGCGCATACTCCTCATCAATGGAATCAATGTTTTTGATTTCAAAATCCGGGACTTTATCCGCAGGGCCCATCACCAGGCCCTTGACCTTACGGCGGCCGAGAGGAACGTTGACAAGCTGGCCGCGCTGGAGAGGTTCAGAAAAACTGTAGGTCAAAGCCTCGGGAAGAGGGGCGTCGACCGCCACTCTCCAAAGCGAGCCAGAACTCATCTAAACCTCGTGTAGAACTCCGTGATCACGTCTTTGGCGGGGAGAGAATTGATCCCTTCCCATTTCAGATTGGTGTCCAGGGACGTTGGCTGAAACAGTGTCACCGCTGTTTGCGGGCGCGCTGAAGCGCTGATCAGGCGGATGTTCACGGTGTTATTACCCCAGCGAATGGTGCGGGCGCGAGGATAAGAAAGACCGCGCGCAAATTGATTGTAATTATTCGCGCTCATTTCCACTTGCGAAGGCAGGCGCAATTTACGCAGAACGAATTGATCTTGTTCAATCCACAGACCGGGATAATTGATGTCTTTATCCACCGGTGTCGCGACGCCGAGAGCGTAATTCACAACACCGCCAGTGCGGGAATAGCGCACCCAGCTTTCCGGTTCGTATTTAAATTCCGCTCCGGTTTTTGCCGCCGGTTTCTTTTGAAACGCGGAGACAGGAATGATTTTGAAATGCGCCAACGTGTTGGCGAAAATTTCGGGATTGCGGAAGTTTAGGAATTTTTCCAAAAACTCTTCCGGCATCTTTTCGCTTTTGCGAGTGTTGTTGGCAAGACTCCATTTTTGGCCACCGCTGTATAAGAACTGAAGCTTGAAAGAATTCTGCAGGTCTTTTCCGCCGGTCACAGTCAGGCGCATGGTGCGGTCGCTATCGATAAGCCAAGTTTCTTTCACGGCAATTTGTTCGTCACCGTTGGAAAACTGCACTTCCTGTTCGATGGCGTAAATGCCCGAGCCCGCGTTTTCCACGGCTTTTTGCAGAATCGTGCGGGTGGGGATGATGTAAGCGTGCGCGGAAGCCGCGGCAAAAATCACTGTCAGAAAGGAAATAACAAACTTCATAATCTCTCTTTTTACTTCAGACGTTGCGCCAGTTGAAGGATGTAGTTCTTTAATTCTCCGCCGAATTCGGGATTGCGCAAGGCCAGCTCGATATTGGCCTGCAAATAACCCAGCTTATCGCCGGCGTCGTAACGTTCCGCTGTGAATGTCATCGCATTAAGACCTTTTTGCTGGCATAAAACCTTCATGCTATCGGTGAGTTGGATCTCGCCGTTGAGGGTGGGTTTTGCCGTGTGCAATATGTCCATGATGCTGTTATCAAAAACGTAACGGCCGGGCAGAGCCCAGCGGCTGGTGGTTTCATGCGGTTTGGGTTTTTCCATAAGGGAAGTCACTTTGAAATAACCTTTGCCGGAGTCTTCCACTTCCGCGATTCCGTACTTGGAAACGTCGCGGTCGTCGACCTTCATCACGGAAATAGTGGACGTGCCGGTTTCGTCAAAAGACTTCACAAGCTGGCTTGTCACATTCGGCTCGCCCTTAAAGCCCATGGTGATTTCGTCACCCAAAAGAACCGCGAATGGTTCTTTACCGATAATAGGGAGGCCGATGTGCACAGCGTGACCCAAGCCGTAAGCATGCTTTTGGCGGATGCTGATGATGTTGGCTTTGTCACGGATGCGCGTGACTCTTTCCAAAAGTTTTTCTTTGCCCTCTTTAGAGAGCTTGTCTTCAAGCTCGTAAGAAGTATCAAAAAAATCTTCAATGGCGTACTTACCACGTCCGGCGATCAGAACGATGTCTTCGATACCCGCTTGAACAGCTTCCTCCACCACGTAGAGGATGATCGGAGCGTCCACAATCGTGAGCATCTCTTTGGGAACCGTTTTCGTCGCGGGCAGAAAGCGAGTTCCTAGGCCGGCTGCGGGAATGATGGCTTTTTTTATCTTAGACATGCTTTATAAATCTCAAACGTTTCACTCTAAGACAACTCTTAAGCAAAATTATGCTGGCCGCCAACGCCTGGACCGGACTGAAAACAATCTGTGAAACGTCTGTCTCAGAGTGAGAAAAGCTGTGGTTTTTTGTGAATGTGCCGAAAAGGTGTGTGATAGCCTAAGGGTCAGGGGAGTATTCCATGAAAGTACGTTTTAACAAAACGACTTGGCGGGCCGCCAGTGGCATTGTCGCCTCTTTTCTGCTAGTCGTGTCGTTTCAAAACTGCGGTAAGGCCGGATTCGACGCCGACTTGGACAACAGCCTTGATTTGTCATCCTCCGACGCAGCTCTCACAACAAAATACGGAACCAGCACAGCTGCAAAAGTGCAAAACGTCCCCTTTGCCTTTGAATCCACATTTGACACGATCACCTACAACTCTTGTGCGGAAACTCATCTGCGCAACAATCCCGCGTTTGCATCTTTAAAGATGGGCGCGTACTCCAGCGGCGGAATTAAAATCAAAGACGACTTTTATACTTACGCCGATCAAAACTTCAAACCGATTTATCCAGAGACGGCTTTATCAGAGAATCAATACAAAGAATATTTGGCGGATTCTCCGGCCAATGCAGGCGCGGTTCCCACTGTGGCCGTGCGTGTGAAAAACAGTCTTACCGACGTGTACACGGCTAATAGCAACGTGACCTTATGGCAGGATGTGATTCCGCTGGTAGGCAACCTGACCGATCCTCTCGTGCTGGATTCATACGCGAAAAAAGGTGTGACCGCGAATTATTTCCCGTTCTCTCCTGAGCAGCGTGTGATGGAAGCCAGCATGAGCTTCAACAGCGATGAAGCTTTGGCGGATACTTATCGCGGTATTTTCCAAGGTTCCGGTATTTTGGCTCTGACTTACATGCCTCAGAATGCGGAAGCGATTTATAAAGTTCGTTCCGCAACGACAACCTATCCCGTGAAATCCGCTTACGGAAAGGGTTACACATTAACCTTCGCGCAACCCAGCGGTGTAAGCACCAATCCGTTCCATATTCTCGGTGCGGTGATGGAAACGGATTTGGCAAATCCTGGAGTTGGCGCCCGTAACTGGAATTGCAGCCGTGTTTATGCGGTGGTGCGTGCGCAAGATGCAGCCACATTATGCCCTCAGCATACTTATGCGGATCTCGCAAATCCGACCATCAGAAGCGAATTGAATATCGCTCGTCGCACATTGCGTGCGGATGAATGGGACGTGAACGTGAGCTACCGTTGTGTTGTGCCCAAGAAAGGTGTCTCTTGTTATAAAGAGGAAAACATCACTCCGCTCGTGCAATACGATACGACGAAAGAGTGTTTCCGTCCGACAAATACGAACTATCTGGGTGGAACTACACCTTCAGCACGCTGCTTACACTACGTGACGATTTGCACGCGTGATTAATTGCTTGCAACGCGCTCTTCGAGCAGCCGCTCCATCTGCGCTGGATAAGGCTTGATATACTTGATAGGGTCGACCATTCGGCCCTTTTTCTTTACTGCGAAGTGCAAGTGCGCGCGTGTGCAGTAACCCGTACAACCGACTTCACCGATCTTTTCCCCCGCGGAAACTTTTAAGCCCACACGGATGCGTTTATCAATGCGTGAAAGGTGATTGTAGGCGGTTTCCATACCGTTGGAGTGTAACAAGATAACGTAATTGCCGGCGGCGTGATGGCGACCGTAACGAACCACAACGCCTTTGCGAGGCGCATAGACCGGATCTCCTTGCGGAAGTTCGAAATCAATGCCCAGATGCGGCTGCAATCTGCCGGTGATCGGGTGCACGCGATTGGGTTTAAAACGGCTGGCGACTTTGATGTATTCAACAGGTGCGTAGAAGGGGCGGTCTTCGAGCATGTTTTCGGCATCGAAAAACACACCGCCGTCCTTATAACGCACGAATTTTTTATGAACAGCCTCACCATCGATCTCCAGCGAAGTCTGCAAAACTTCTCCGTATTTTACGAACTGGCCGGCCTCATATTTTTTCTCAACCGTCAGCCAAAAGCGTGCGCCGCGCTCCACATCTCGGGAGCTTTGCATATCGAAAACGTAAGCGTCCATAAAGCGCGAAGCCACCCAGTTGCTGTTGATCTTGCCCAGCACACTTCCTAACAGTGAACCGTACACACGGCCATCCACGCGCACGACGGTGGTTTTGAAATTCGGTTGATATGCTTGGGCCTGCACGCGTCCGTTCTTTTTTATGATTTTAAAAGCGGCAGAAGTTTGCGAGTCGAACATGCGCAGCTCCACCTCGCCCGGAGCCCGGCGCAAAAGATAGCGCGTATCCAGAGTAAGAAACAGCGTTCTTAATCCTTTATGAGCTGCCAGAACCTGCTCGCGCTCTTTTTCAGTAAAGCCGTTGTGGCGCAGAATGGAAAGAAGGTTGTCGCCCAATTGCACGGGCTTTGCGGTAAAAGTGTTGGCTCCAGCGTGGACCGGTTGATAGGATGTGAATGCCAATAAAAAGACACTCACGATTCCTGCGAGGTGAAAAGTCATGCCCCATCCTTTGAGCTTAATTAAACTTCCTGTTTCACTTTTGATTTATCTTATCGTGAACGTCGCATCGGCCCAAGTTTATAATTCCTCCATCTCTGCAGCGACAGGCGGAACTGGACGTGCGGCTGTGGAAGCCGGTGACGCTTCTTTCTTGAATCCCGGAATTTTGGTGCACTTAAGAGGCCGCTATTTCTTTTCGTCAGTTGCTAAAGATGAATTTGCAATCACCCTGAGTGACAACACCAAAGACAGCCTTCTGCCTGCGGCTTTGGGTTACGTGCAGAAAAAATCTGACACCGCTTTAGGTGAACTTAAATTCAGTGATGTGAGTTTGGCCCTGGCGGAATTTGCCGTCGACAAGATCGCCGTAGGCCTCACCGGGCACTATTACGAGTTCAAATTGCCGGAGCCCTCTTACCGTCAAGTCAACGCCGACCTCGGCGTGATTTACACTCCCCAGTCGCACATCGGCTGGGCCCTGGTGGTTTACAATATTTTCGGCGAGAACAAGGACATACCGGAGGCCTTCCGTCCCAAAACCTCCGTCGGTGGGGGGTTTAACTACATTTATAAAGCTTTAATCCGTTTTCGTGTTGATGCGACCTCCGAATCCGTTTTCATGGCCGGGGTCGAAACTTATATCAACCAGTTCATCATCACCCGTGTGGGGTATTCCAACGATACGGATGATGAAAGAGAGCTTTGGACGGCTGGGCTGGGTTTTAAAGGCCCTAGATTCGCTTTAAACTATGCCTATCAGGGAAATCCTCAAAACTCAGGGGATTACAGGCATTCGGTTGACTTGGTGATTCCGTTTTGATACTTAACTCACTCCGTTAAAAATACCTAGGAGATTGAAAATGGCTTCTAAAACCAAACGCACTGAATATATCCGCGAAAGAAAGAAAACGACTAGCGGCAAAAAACGCAAAGCAGCTGCTCGCACTAAAGGCACTACTAAGTCTGCAAAAACTCTTTTTAAAGACTAATTCGCCTGTTATTTTCAGCACTTAAATAAAAAAGCCTTTGGATTTCCAAAGGCTTTTTCGTTTCGTTGTTGGGTGAGTGGCTGCCGTCTATCCGCAATCGCGCTGGCCCCAAGCTTCCACGCTCTGCACTTCGCAAGTTTCCTTGCCCGCTTTGATCTTTTTCTTGGTTTTTACCAGCAAACCGTCAAGGCATTCTTCCATTACGCCCATAACCACACCGTAGCTTCCGGTTTCGGCATCGGAAACCTCGCCGTTCTGGTCCAGATAAATCACTTCATTGAGATAAGCTTTTTCAGCGTCTGTCAGGGCACGCGGTTTATCGTTATCATCCGTCAGGCCGTCGGTGTTGAGCTTATCCATTTCCTCAAGAGCCGTGGTGACAGCAAGTTGTTCGCAAGCAGAGACCACTTTTTTTACGGGTTTCGCAAAACTCACGCTTGAACACAGCGCTATTGCGATAGCTAAAGTTAAACTTCGTTTCATGGAAATCTCCTTCTTAAAGCAAAGCGAATGCTTTTGAATGGCGCAGAAATTACCAAGAAATCCGAAAAACTTTGTCAGGATTGAAAATCGCGAAAAAATGAAAGAGCTGTCCAAAATTTGGTCGGCCTAGTCCTTAGGGCAGAAGGGTCAAGGCTGGCCAACGGTTCGCCGATAAGACTCTGTCATGAAAGCTTTTGGGATTGTGTTCTTTTTGTTGCTCTCTGTTGCTCATGCTGAAGAGAAGTGCTCCACCATTGATTACCGTAAGGAGTTAGGGCCGAGCCGTGATCAGGGAGACCTGAGCTGGTGTTTTGCTTACACCTCAGCAGATCTTATTTCCCAGCGCGTGAAGACCCGGGTCTCCGCCACGGATATTGCTTCCACATTTATTCTCACAGACCCTTATAAGCTTGAAGATTCCACTCAGCCGGCGGTGAAAGAATATCTGCAGGAAAACCCCGACTTCTACGCGCGTTTGCAGAGAACTCGCATTGAGGCGGCAGGCAAGTACGACCCGCAGCACATTTTAAAAAAAGACGGTCTGATGGATACGGGCGGCCAGGAGGACGCGGCGATCATGCTGGCGAACACCAAAGGCATGTGCGTAGAAAAAAATTTCCCTTCGACCGAGAGCAATCAGACCAAGTTCTTTGACGAGATCATGAAACTCTACAAGAAAAGAAATCAGGCGCATTTAAAACAAAACAACTGCGATCTGTTTCATACTCAAGCGGACTTTACTTCCGCTGTGGTGAATCCCTTTTCGGTGGCGATCACCGATATTTATGAAGATGAACGGGACCGCCGCTGTCAGCGCAAGCCGTGGCCGGTGCCACTGATTCCGGTCATGACCAAATTCGGGGACAGCCTTGAAGAATACGAGACAAAGATTCAGAAAGGCGAAATCACCAAGGATCAAGGCGCCAAGAAACTTTTCGACACTATTGATTACGCCCTTGAGCACGGACGTATCGCCGCGATCGGATACAATGCTTATACTTTGATGGCACCCGAAGAGGGCGAAGACAACAAGCACGGGGACCATTCCAGCGTGATCGCCGCCCGTAAAATGGTGCAAGGAAAATGTCAGTATTTGATTCGCAACACGTGGGGCAGCGACTGTTCGGTTTACTACGATAAGTTTCACAGTCGCTGTGAAAAAGGAAACGTGTGGATGACCAAAGAGGAACTCAAAGAGTCCCTCTACAGTGTCGTTTATATGAAGTAATTAATTGCGGCTGACACGGCGGAGTAAGCCGCCGTCTTCTTGCAGACCGCCTTTAAGGTCCCAGCGGAACGGCAATTCCACCCAGCCTTCTTGTCCCGGATAAAAACGCCATTTTTTCAAAGCAGCGAGAGTTTTCGCATCCAAATTGCGGAAGCCAGTAGACTCCAACATTTTGAACTGAGTCGGATAACCCTCTTTCGTGATGTAAGCAACGAAAGCCACTTTACCTTGATCACCACGACGTCTCTCTTCACGGTCATACTGCGGGCGAGGGTTGCCCGGCATTTGGCGGAGCTGATCTAAGCTGCGCACGCCATGAGGAACGCCGGCAAGCTGTGTTCCTGCTCTCTGAGAACCCGAATTGCCAGCACCAGCACCTTCTTTGGTGCCAAGGCCGTTGCCGGAACCGCCGAGCCCTGCTTTTTTTGCAGCGGCTTCGCGAGCCGCCGCCTCACGAGCAGCCGCAGCGGCCGCCGCTTTCTCTGCCGCGAGCGCAGAAGCGATGGTCTTCGCATTTTTTTGACGAAGGGAGTCCTGCATAGCCGCCAAACGAGCCGCCTCTTGTTTATTCTCCTCATCGAGCGCACTTAAAGTTTCATCTTGTTCGGACGCCAGGGCCGCAGCCATTGCATCCAGGGACTGTTTTTCGCTTTCCAAAGCGGCTTTTTGCGAGCGGTCGATGTGCGCAAAGTCTTCGTTGAAATCTTCATCGAGATTGGAGGCAACCGGCGCTTTCGCCAATTCGCCTTCGTCCAACTCTGGAGCTTCAATGTCATCAATGGTCATTGGCACCGCTTTAAACGCGGTCTTCGGGGCTACACTGCGAGCACCTTTCGTAGTGCCGGCTTTAGGGACGGCCGCAGCTTTTGCGGGTGCTTTGGCTTTGGCTACGGCTTTCGCGGATTTTGCCTCAGCTTTAGTTGCTTTGGGCTTGGCAACCACAACATCATTGGGGCTGCCAGCTTCTTCCAGCTTTTCGATGACGGGGGTTTCTGCTTTAGCAGGAGTTCCGCCTTGAGTGGGAGGCACACGTATGCCACGGGCCATTTTCATCGGCGGTTTGACGTCTTCGATTTCAATCGTGATGGTTTCGGTTTTTGCCTGCTCTACCAAAGGAACGGCCATCACAGCAATGGCCAGAACGGCGGCGGCATGAAGAGCCGCAGAGATCGTCATAAAACGTGAAGTTTTACTTTGCTCAGGTTCGCGGTGAGCTAAAAGCCATGTATCGAAGTCCACGGCGGAATTGTTTTTAACGTCGAAACCCATAGACACTCCTGTGATATCAGGAGATGCATTATCAATTCCCGGGCCAGTTCAGGGCCTCTCCTGTTTTACTTGATCAGGAGAGGCCTGTACTAATTTCAGAGTTGCTCAACGTTTGTCAGTCAAGTGAGGTTCCTGCATCTGCCGAGTTTCCTTCACTTTGCCTTTGTAGTGACCGCGCAATTCGCCCTCGAAATCAGGAGCGTGGAAGAGTCCTTCGTGAGCGGGATCGTGGGGGAGATTAGTTCCTTGCGACTGCTTCTTGTAGGCTGTTTTCAGAGCTATTTTATCTGCAAGTCCTGGCATCAGGAATTCCATGATGGCACGCGCTTTTGAAGGGGCGCCGACCCAAACATCACGCTCTGGGTCTTCAGCACACTTGAGAATGGCGGCCGCGGCATAATCAGGATGGTAGACCGGATTCGGTAAAGAGGGTTCACCGTTTTTGAGATGATTGACAGCGTGATCGGGAAAAGAAGTGTCGATAGCTGTGGGTCTAACCAAGCACACCTCAATGGGAACGTTGTCGTGTTCAAGCTCCATGCACAAGGCATCGGTGTATGCTTTCACCGCATGTTTGGAGGCGGAGTACATTCCTTGCAACGGAATCGCACGCTCAAAAAGCTCGCGCTCTTCTTCTTCAGGAATTTCCAACAAGGGTCCATAGATGGAACCTCCGGCATTATTGATCCAGGTATCAATGCCACCGAAAGCACTCTCGGCGGCAACGCGTACTTGCCTAAGGTCAGTCATATTCTTCACGTCCGCGCGCACACCGACAACAGCGCAACCGGCTTCACCCAAGCGCTGACACACTTCATGAAGAGCTTCTTCGTTGCGTGAGGATAGCACGACTTTAGCTCCGCGTTTGGCGGCCATTTCCGCAGTGGCAAGGCCGATTCCGCTGGTCGCACCAGTGATGACAATGACCTGCTGATTCAAAGGTTTTGGTTTGAAGTCTTTGATGTCCATATCGACCTCCTCACAAAACCAGGATAGTCCTCCGTCACCGAGAATCGACAAAGTTCCAAAGGGAGTGTCAAAAGCCACTTCAGCGTCTGCCGGAAAGTCGTGGTCTGATTTCGAAGATTTCTCCGTTTGCAATCGCAAACACTCTGTCGGCCTTGCCGGGACGTACGGCATAACCGCCCGTGAGTGAGCCGAAAGCGGGGATCGTCAGACAATTTTTCTCGAGCAAGAAGCATGGAAGTTTTAAACGCAGCGGTCCTTCATGCACAGCAATCAGAGGATGAGTGTGGCCTTGAATCTGAAAAAGCTCTTCGTTGCGATACTTATGACCATGAGTAAAAAGAAAAGGCCCGATCCGCAGGTCCTCGACCACCATGTGAAAAGGAAGATCCTGCAGAGCTTCATAAGCGCCCCGTTCATGATTGCCGAGCAAAAGCGTCCAATGCACGTGAGAAAATTCTTTGAAGAAGACATGCAGATCTTCGCGCACCAGAGAACTTAAACTGAAACGGTTGTGAATCCAGTCCCCTAAAACGACGACTTTTTGTGCTTTGAGACTTTCGACAAGATTGGCAATACGGGCGAGATCATCGCGGTGGTCTCCGGAGGGAATTGGAACTCCCGCGTGTTGATAGCTTTCGGCTTTTCCTAAATGCACGTCGGAAAGCCCCAGCAAACGCTGACTGTGCCAGTAAAAGGCCTTCTGCGGTAAGAGTTCAATGTCTTCGTTCGCTAGTCGCAGTTTCATCTTTCTTTTCCCAAGTTTTCTTAAGGCGGGCAATTTTTGCTTCGAGACTTTCATTGGAAAGATTGCTGATTGCCAGGTCTTCCACGATCAGTGGAAATGCCAGAGGAGAGGGACTTTCCAGTGTGATCCATTCTAGTTTCATGTTCTGCAAGCGGTGCAACGTTTTGCGAATCCGGCCGCTTTCCAGGGAATTACTGAGCACTTCCTCAAGGCTTTGCTTTATTAAGAGATTGCTAGGCTCGTGTTTTTTAAAAACTTCGTAAAGGAGCGAGGAGCTTATCTGCATCTGCCGCCCTGTTTTAGGTGCGCCGGGAAATCCCGTGAAAACGAGTCCCGCTATCTGTGCAATTTCGCGAAACTGTCTTTGTGAAAGCTGACCGATTTGCAGGGACTGACCTATTTCTTCGACGAGATTCTGATCGGAGAAAAATTCGTCATTAAAAAGATCGCGAAATCCATAGTTCACGGGACCTATGATTTCAAATCCATAATCATTCACGGCAAACGAAAATGTCGTCGGCTTACGGTGGGCAAAGCGATAACCCCAAAGCTGTGCCAAACCTTCATGAACGGATTTTCCTTCGAATGGATAGACGAAAATGTGCTCGCCCTCCTTGGAATGAAATTCTTCAATAAGTAAAATCCGCGGCGTTGGCAGAACCGACAGTTTTCTCTGCGTTCCTAAAAGCGGTTGTAGCAAACGGTCCAAACCGGGATGTTTTTCATTGAGAATTTCCCGCAAAGCTTTTCCTAAAGTTTCAGAGATCGGAAAGCGTCCGCCGTCCCAGGATGGAATCACATTGGTGACAGCGCGGCTGGCTTTCACGTAAGCCGTCATCTCTTTTAAAAGAACCAGCTCCAGACGTTTTCCTGCAAATTGAAAGACATCACCTTTTTTGAGCTTGGAGATGAAGCCTTCTTCCACGGAGCCGATGCGATTGCGATTGGTGTAACGAACCTGAACGGATTCGCGGGACACAATGGTGCCAATACTCATGCGATGCTGGCTGGCTATCCGGGGATGGGCGGGGCGGTACTTACCGCTTTCTTCGTCATAGACGAGCTTGTGAAACTGGGGATAGGCTCTCAGTGTTTCCCCGCCTTGAGTTAAAAAGTTGCGGCACCACTGCAGTTCTTCCGAGGTGATATCCGAAAAAGAAAATGTTTCTTTCAGTGAAAGCCAAAGCTCATCCAGACGCAGACCTGGACCGCAAGCCAGTGTCATCATGTGCTGCAAAAGTACGTCAATGGGTTTGCGCAAGGGTCGGCGCGGTTCGATATTTTTATCGCGCAAAGCTTTTTTAACGGCCTCCAGCTCCAGAATTTCCCAAGAATTCGTCGGAACAAAAAGCAAACGGCTTTTTCCCCCAGGGCGATGAGCCGAACGGCCCGCTCTTTGAATCATCCGCGCCACCATTTTCGGACTGCCGATTTGCACAACTCTTTCCACGGGCTGAAAATCCACTCCTAAATCCAGGGACGATGTGCACACAATCCACTTAAGCGCTCCGTTTTTCACGCCTTCTTCAACGGCTTCGCGTTCTTCCCGGTCTAGCGAGCTGTGATGCAAAGCTAAGAACGGTTCCATTTCCGGTTTGAGGGAAAGAATGGTTTCATACCAGCGCTCCGCTTGCGAGCGCGTGTTTGTGAAAATCAAAGTGGAAACTTCCGGATCCAGCTCTTTTAAGAGATCTTCGCGCAACGCAAACCCCAAATGTCCCGCCCATGGAAAGCGGTCGATCTTTGCAGGTAAAAGAATATCCAGTTCCAAATTGCGGTCCGAACCACCAGAAATAATTCGCGCGGGCTGGCCGCGTCCTACGGCGACTTGCGCCGCTTCCTGAAGATTCGAAATAGAGGCTGACATCGCCCACGTCTGCAGTTCGGGATTGAGGCTGCGCAAATAAGACAAGGATAACTCGCAGAGACTTCCGCGTTTGCTCGACATAAGCTCATGCCATTCGTCGAGAATCACCACCTCTACATTCTTCAAGATATCCTCGGCGTCGGCCTGAGATATTAAAACGGACAGTGATTCTGGGGTTGTGAGCATGAGGTCCGGAGGCGTAGTTAACTGTTTGCGCTTAGCTGACACCGTAGTATCACCGGTCCTTGAAACAATCTTAAGCGGCCACTTTTCTTGCTGAATCGGCTCTAGCAAAGCCGCCTCGAGATCCCGAGTCAGCGCGCGCAAAGGTGTGATATAGAGAGCCTTTAACCCTTTTTTGGGATGAGCCATGAATTTAGCAAAAGGTCCCATCGTCGCCGCATAAGTTTTTCCCGAACCCGTCGGAATATGTAAAAGGCCGGATTCTCCGGACAGAAAGGCGCGCCAGGATTCCTCCTGAAACGGAAAGGGCTTCCATCCGCGGTGTTTGAAGAATTCATAAATGGGGTGCAGCTCCTTCATAAATTCCCCGCGGCATCTAAGAGTTCCCGGGCACTTTTGAGCGAATCGGCATCATCGGGTTTTTTATCTTTACGCCAGCGCAAGATGCGTGGAAATCTCACCGCGAGGCCGGATTTATGCCGCGTGGACGGGCCAATTCCTTCAAAGGCGATTTCAAAAACATGCGCAGGCTCCACGGAGCGCACCGGTCCGAATTTTTCCACGGTGTGGCGGCGGATCCAATTATCCAGCTCATCAATTTCCTTTTGATCCAAACCTGAGTACGCTTTGGCGAAAGGAACGAGCTCATGCTCTTCATTCCACAGAGCAAAAGTGTAATCGGTGTACAGATTAGAACGCCGGCCTGTGCCTGATTGTGCATAGATAAGCACAGCATCCAAGGTGAGAGGTTCTACTTTATACTTCCACCAGTTTCCCGTTTTGCGTCCAACAGAGTAAGGACCTTTCCAGCGTTTGATCATCAGACCTTCGGCATCATGTTCACGCGCGGTGGAGCGCCACTGATCAAGATCCTCACGCGTTTTTACCGGCAACACTTCCGAAATTTTGATATGGGGATGCAAAACATGTTGAAGAGCTTTTTGCAAAAGCTCACGACGCTCGTGCAAAGTCCGGTGACGGACATCTTGACCTTGAAACTCCAGACAGTCGTAGCAGATATATCCTGCCGGTCGTTCTTTCATAATCGCCGCAGAAACTTTTTTTCTTCCTAAGCGTTTTTGCAGGTCTTGAAACGGCAAAATACGGTCCCCTTTGAAAACCAGAATTTCACCGTCGATGACCGTTCCTTCGGGCAAACCCTCCAAGGCGGAAGCGACGTCGATAAAGGTATCAGTGATTTGTTCTTCACCGCGAGACCATATCCATAGCTTGTCGTCCCTGCGAATGGCTTGGGCACGAATACCGTCATATTTCCACTCCACGCACCAATCCTCCGGCACAAAATCTTCTTCGGAGCGTTCATTCCATGGATGAGCCAGACAAAATGGATAAGGCTGACTGTAATTAAGTTCCGTCGGCGTTGCCGAAATGAGTTGCTCAAAGGTGTCAGCGCCGGGACGGACTTCCCCCGTCAGACGGTGCGCGATTTGATCGGTGGGGATCTGAAAGACTTCTGATAGAGCGCGGATCACAAGTTTGGCGCTCACCCCAACCCGGAAGGCACCGGTCATAAGTTTATTCAAAATAAAAATTTCTTGGGAGGTGAGATCTTTCCACCACTTTAAAAGCTGCTGCGCTTTTTGGTCAGCATCTTCAGTCGCAGCCAGGGAGGGAATGCGCTTTTCCAGCCATTCCGTCAGTGAATGTTCCCGGGAGGAAGATGTCTCACGGCAAAGATTTAAAGAACGCGCCAGCAATGCCAGTGTTTCCGCCGTATCACCAACATCTTCATAGCATTCGCCAAAAAGCCACTCGGGGAACTGTGTGGCGTGAAGAAAAAGGTCACACAAGGCGCGAGCCGTGATCACCCTTTTTGAGACCTTTCCGGTTAACACCAGGGTCGCCCACATGGCATCGTCATTCTTCGCGGAAGAGAAATATTTCTTAAGAGCATCCACTTTTTCATTCGTCGAAGTCGTGGCATCAAGATTCTCGTAAAGTTCGGCAAAGGCCTTCATGAGGCCTCCTCTTCGGCGGTGTACTCTGTTTCAAAGAGCCACACGTTCTTGCCGTTTTCTTCAAGATACCTGGCCAGTACATCCGTGCGACCGTGAGTGAGATAAATATCGCGGGCTCCGGTTTCTTCGATGGTTTGATTCAACTCACTCCAGTCGGCGTGATCTGAAAGTACGAAACCGCGTTCGTATCCTTTGCGCCTTCTGGTGCCGCGCACTTGCATCCATCCCGAAGCAAACGCGGTTTGTGGTTCTTTGAATCTCTTCATCCACGGTGAGCGGTGGGCCGAAGGCGGCGCCAGAATCAGATCCCCTTTGAAAGAATAAGTTTTCTCCTCGGGTCCAATAACGCGGGTAGGAAGCATGGCAATTCCAGCGTTGCGGTAAACTTGCGTGACCGTATCCACAGCGCCGTGAAGAAAAACACGTTTGTCAGTAAGGCGTTGCAGCTCCGCCAATATACGTTGCGCTTTTCCTAAAGCGTAACAAAACAACAGTGAAGGATGATCCGGATCATCCTGCCACCATTTGAGAATCTTTTGCGCGGTGGTTTCGCCGCGGTCCCATTTGTAAATAGGCAGAGCGAAGGTGGCTTCTGATATGAACGTATCACACGGTTGAACTTCAAAAGGTTCGCACGATGGATCAGGTGTGCGCTTGTAGTCGCCGGAGGCGACCCACACTTGATCTTTGTATTCGATGCGCACTTGGGCCGAGCCCAGAATATGTCCCGCGGGATGAAAGCTCACCCACACGTTGCCAAGACGGAACTTTTCGCCCCATTTTTTTGCAACGATGGGAAGCCCTTCTCCCAAACGCAGCTGCAACAAGGGAACACATTTTTCAGAAGCGTAGTAAGTTTTTGAGCCCCACTGCGCGTGATCGGAATGCGCGTGAGTAATCACCGCCTGGCGCACCGGACGCCAAGGATCAATATAGAAGTCTCCCAATTCACAGTAGAGCCCCTCGGGAGCCGTGCGAATAAGATTCATGTCCTTATTCTAGCATCGGTGTACAGAGGGGCCTATGACAGGCCGTTTGTGTTTTAGCAGCTATTCCGGTAGCAGACCGTCGGGTATTTGTCCGTTGGCGATGGACGCTGCGATTTTCAGATGATCAGGATGGCCGACAACTTTCACAATGTCTTCTTGTGGCAGCGGATCGGGCTGAGTGAGTTTAGCTTTTTTCAGATCTAGGATGCGTCTATAGCTGGCTTCCAAATCTTCTTTAGAAAGCGAGCCTTGAGCTGTCGCCTCAAGAATTGCTTCAAAGGCGCGCGGTGGGACATCAAAGTCATTGCAGTACAAAAGCAAATCAACGCCGGCCTTCAAAGCGCGCACGGCGACCTCTTCAACGCCATAGTGCTTCGTCATGGCTTTCATGCCCAAGTCATCGGTAATAACCAAACCACGATAACGGCACTCGTTGCGAATGATATCTTTGACAAAAATCTCTGAAAGAGTTGCCGGCCATTCCGGGTCAATTTTAGGAAATTTAATGTGTGAGGTCATGACCATATCGACGCGAGCCTTGAAGGTCTTTTTAAATGGAATCAGCTCGCAGCTTTCGAGTCTTTGCATATCGAGATTTTCAACAGGCAAATCTTCATGACTGTCGATAACAGTGTTGCCGTGGCCCGGGAAGTGTTTCGCGCATGTGATGATATCTGCCTTGATATAGCCTCTCACCAAAGCGGAAGCGTGTTTGGCAACGAGTTCGGGATCAGAACCCAAAGAGCGGTCACCGATAACCGTATTCGCAGGATTGGTGAAAATATCCACACAAGGTGCAAAGTCCAAATTAATACCGACGGCTTTCAATTCCTGACCCATACGGTTGGCAAAATGAAAGGAAACGGTGGGAGCATCAAGCTCACCCAATTTGCGCAAAGGAGGCCATACTGTGAACGGTGCCTTTAAGCGATGCACACGGCCGCCTTCCATATCGATACCGATAAAAAGAGGCGCTTTCTCAACTTGCTGATGGCGTAAGGATTGAATCTCGGCGCAAAGATCGCGTACTTGTTTTGGGTCGGCGACGTTTCTGCCAAAAAGGCAGACGCCGCCGATGTTATTTTCCACGATGAATTTTTTTTCGTCAGCTGTGAGCGCGTGTCCTGCCACGCCGATAAAAAGATGCTGACCAATGATGTGACTCATGCTCATGCTTATTTTCCTTTACTATCTGCCTTATCAGGTTGAGCTTTGATGATGATTCCTTGGCCCGGAGGAACGCCCATTTGTTTTGAGGGAGCCGGCTCCTTGGCTTCAGCTTCTTTGAGTTTTAAAGAACGATAAGCCACATTGGCTTCACCTGCGGGCACATTGCCAAACAGAGTTTTCAGAATGCTGGCACTGTAGGGTTGGTTGGCGGTGGCTTCCGAAGGGTGGGCGACCAATTCCGTGGTGATACCCTGGCCCATTGCATTCGTGCCCAGAACTTCACCACGTTTGTTCACGTAGCTAAGAAATTTGACGTCTTTAAAGGTATTTAAAATTTTAAACACCTTAAAGCCGTTGAAAGTTTCCTCTTTGCCAACCAGAGCTTGGCCTTTGTAAATTGCCGCGTCTTCTTCAGCGATGGCTTGATATTCGTAGTTTGTCTCTGAACGCAGGCCATCTTTACTTTTCAACATCAGATAGACCAAAAAGGTAGAAAGAAATGTGCCCTTGGGAATTTTCTTTTCAATTCTCTGCACGCGGTTGCCGGATTTAACAACCGCGCTCAAGCTTCCGGCTTTGAATTTCGCATCAATCGTCTTGCTCTCTTTACCGGCCAGAGTCGTGTATTCGTAGGAAATCGGCGAAAGTTCCGAGTCCGCGACAGCTTTCAGGCTTTCTGTCACTTCCGTCGGGCCTTTGCCGGTTTTAAGAAAGTAAGTCGAGACGAATTGCTTCTTTTTGGTGTCGAACTCGTAGCGGCTGATCACGTAACCAATGTGCTGATCGCCGGAAAGAATTTTGGAGTAACCCTCAAACAGGACATCCGCGTGTGCGCCGGAAGCGCAGGCAACAAGAGTGAGAAGCGCGATGAAAAAGGCACGGACCATTGTCTGGTTTCCTCCTTGGAACTATGACCAAAAGTCTGTCATCTCACTATAGAACAAGTCAAAGTTTTAGAGGTCGAGTTGTTGCACAGGAGACGATCCTACGAGAGAATGTGTAGACACAATGCTAAACGGACGAAGCACTTTTTACCAAGATCTTAACAACCAGAAGGGTCAAGTCGCCCTCTTCGTCGCATTAATTTTTCAAATTCTTTTCTTGTTCTTCGCGATGGTTATCAATGTCGGCTTGCTTGTTCACCACAAAATCAATTTGCAAAATGCTGTCGATCTTGCCGCCTACTACGGCGCCATGAGACAAGCCGAAGGCATGAACGTTATCGCGCACACCAACTATCAAATTCGCCAAAGCTGGAAACTGCTGGCGTGGCGCTACCGCATGCTTGGAAGTGCGGGTGACTTCGAAGTGCATCCATTCGATAAGCGGACGGGCGGAAACAAAGGGGCGATTTACGATGGTATCGACTCCGCCGCTGAAAACTTTTACGAAGCGCCGGCATTCTGTATTACCTACGTCCCCTTTGCGCCGATGCCACCGGGAGAAAATACCTGCAAAGGTCTGAACTCGTTTAGTGGCATTGACGTCTTTAAAGTACCACCTGTTTTTATCGATCTTCCCGGCGTCAGCCACGCGGTCCGAAGTCTTTCCGCGCAAATTCGTTCCAACGTCTTTAGACGTTGTCGTGACTTCGGTGCCTGGAATTACATTGTCCTCGGTGGATTTGTTGTCGCCTTTAACATAGATCAGGCCTATCGCAGTTATTTTATTTCGACGTTGTCTCAAGCAATGAGTCCGGATGATCCTTACGGCGATTTTTATGATATTGATGGAAAAAGTGTTCACGAGGGCATCATCAATACTCTCAAGAACAATTTAACTCCCGCCAATCGCGCGAAGTTCACCGCCAACGATGTGAAGATTTTTAATTCCTTGGGCGATCCTCAGTGCAACAAGTCCGGTGTTGCCAGCGGTGCTCCGGCGAAATGGTTAAAGCCCATCAAAATCGCGCCGGGATTTAAGTATATCGATACGACCTGCCAGGGAGACCGTGTCGCGCCGATCGGCCGTATTCTGGGTACAGAGCGAAACAATTTACCCAAACACAATGGTGGAGATGAGCAAAACCATTTAACTCCAGAGGTGGAAAGACTCAAGCCGTACATCCGTGTTGCTCAGCCGCCGATCGATGATCCTTATAACTTCTCTGTTGGTGTGGAGAAGAATCCTTACTGCATGGCGTATGTCGGCGTGAAGGCGACCACAGAGCCCTCCATTCCTTTTTCGCCTTTGGGTTCCATCAAATTGACGGCGCGTGCTTTTTATAAGCCTTTCGGTGGCCGTATCGGTCCTTGGTACATGAAAAAGTGGGAAGATAAAAATCCGCGCGGCAACGGTTCCGGCACCGGCCGACCCGAGGATCGTACAGATCCCAACTTGCCTCCGCGAGTGTTCGACCTTAGTAACTTGGGTGCCGATACGGATCCTTCGCGGGCCGCTAATTTTAGCCGCTTTGTCGGTGATAAATTTGGTCTGAAGAGCCGCATTCCTCTTTATGAATATGGCAAGGCCGTTTACGGTCTGAACCCGAGCTGGCGTAACAAGATTGATCTTAGCACCGGTGATACGAGCACCACGGATCCAATCGATACGTCGGATGCAGCTCCTAACTTTGAACACTGGAAACATTTGCCATTTAGTTTCGCGGCTCGAGGCGGATCTCAGGACATCATGGCTTGGGCCAGCGATGGGCCTTCGCGGATGAGAGACCTTGAGATGTCGGCTGTTTTGCCGGATGCTTTTGATATGGCCTACTACTCCATTGAGCCTGATTTCTATCACACATATTACACACGCTTGAGAGACGGTTTCTTAAAAGGAGTGGGTGCCGGTTTTTACGGAAAAGACCGTGAGTTCTTAGGCGACATCGGTACGCACAAGGGCTACAAGAACGGTGAAGTTAATTATGATGAATTCAGCGTCAAAGACCAGTACAAAGTCGTTTATGGTAACAGCTCCCACTTTAAGAGTATTGTGAACTACACGAGTGATCCCGGCATTACTTACATCGGCAGCAAATGGGAACAGCTTCTCACGGGATGGGCACCGAAGTCTTTGATGGACTACAGCTTAGATACAAACAAACTCGGCAAATGCAATGTCGAAGCTCTTCCTGAGGTTCCCACTTCCGGTCACTGTGTTTCCGGAGGTACCACAGGCTACTCTGTGAAAATGGTTTCACCGGTCTATTTACGCAGTGATATTCCCAATATCAATGGTGGCGGGGTGAACGATAAGATCCTCAATCAACCGCCAGCGGACGAAGATTTCTAATCTGTTCACTCTGAGCGTCTCAGATTGAGATGGAAAATAAATACTCAAGACCCGTCGACTTTTGTCCGAAAAGTGAGACATAGGGGAATACTATGATTAGGGTCATATCTAAGCAACTCATACTGGCGTTGACTGTCGTATCGTTTTCCTTATCTTCATTCACCGTTTACGCCGAAGACGGCGGTGACGCATCCAAGGAATCGGGCGGAAGTTCTCCAGGTGGTTCCGTCATCACGCCGAAGCCTGAAAGTGCTGATAACGATAAAAAAGGTGAACAGCTTGATGATGCGAAGTTAAATAAGAAATTTGTCGCAGACCCAACACTCATTCAGCCGAGCCTTCCTGAAATCAACACGGCCCTTGAGAAATATCTGAAGGATGAAAAGCCCACTTGTGTATCCAGACATGATGCCGCCGCGGGAGCCTGCCTTGAGCATCTGAGTGGTAACATGATTGATACTGTGACCACCCTAAATACTCTGATGTCGACGCTAGGAATGGTCGCTGTTAAAGACAACTGTGATAACTTTTCGAAGGCGATGGACATCGCCAAAAAAGGTATGACAGCGTACACGGCCGCTTGCGGAACGATGAAAGCGGGCTGTGGTATGTCTTGTGTCGGAGCTCGTAAAAGTTTGGAGAGATTGAAGGCGATCGTTGCAAAAGAACAAGCAAATGCAAAATGCAACCCGGCCTCCGCGACGGCTTGTAACCAGGCGGCCCTGTCGTCTTATAAAACTTCACTGACCGATATCTCTAATGGCATTCAAGAAGAATTAAATCAGGCCGAGAAAAAATCCATGGCGGGTAAAGCGCAGCTGTGCACGCAGAAGTATGCGCAACTTTTAACTTCAGCGCTGGCGGGTATCGCTTCTTTGCTGAATTCCATTAACCAAGGTAATAAGTGCGAAGAACAATCTCAAGGTAACGATCCGACAACAACGGCAGACGTGTGCGCGGATCCTGCAAAAGCCAAAACAGAAGAATGCGTGTGTAAAAATCCGAACGCGCAAGAATGTATCTGCTTAAGAAATCCACGCACTCCGGGCTGTTCGAATGAATTGCAGAAACCGGGTGAAACATCCACGGGAACGCAGATTACTACCGGTGCAACTGACAAAACCAATGTCACTGCTAATAGCGGAGACGTCGGCAACCTCGGTGGCAACCCGGGTATGACTACTCCGGACATTCCAAAAAATGAAAGCAGTGCTTCGCTGCCTGGCGCGCCGACGGGTGGCAGTGCGGGTCTTGGTGGTGGAAGCAGCGGCTCTGGCGGAGGCGACTCTGGCAAGGGCGATGCTTCACGCAAAGGACTTGATGCTAATATTCTTGCCGGTACCGGAGGCGGTGGCGGTGGAGGCGGCTGGGGTGCCTATGGCGGAAGCGGCGGTTCCGATAAATATCGCGCTTATCTCCCCGGTGGAGCGAAAGACCCAAGCCGTGGAGTTGCGGGTCAACAACAAGCTTGGACGAAAGAAGTGACCGGCCAGGGCGGTAAATCGAACTGGGAAAAAGTAAAAGAGCGTTATCGTGATAACCGCAATACTTTGCTAAATAACTAAAGGAAAAAACCATGACAAAAGCATTAATAAAATTAGTTTTAGCATTATGTTTAGTCTTGGAACCTGCAGTTCTTTTTGCCGCGGATACCGGGGTTGAAACCAAAGGGAACACACAAAACGGTGCTTCTATTAAAGATGGCTCTGATAAAGCAGCCAATGCCAATAAAGGGGCCCAGGCTCAGCAAATGATCGCAGGTGCGATGATGTTTGCAATGTCGGCGGCTGCCGCAGCTTCACAAAACTATGGAACCGCGGCAATGCTTGCTGGTTTAGGAATTCTGTCCATGCTGCAGGCCGGACAACATGGAAAAACTGCGGGGCAGGCGGGTCTCACGAGCTTACAGTCCAACGGTTATGATGACGGTTTCGATCGGACTGGTACTGACGTAACGAAAAATCCCGTAGTGGCTAACGACCCCAGCGTGAAAGCGCTCGGTGCCAATATCAAGGCTTTGCAGGATAAAGGCATCGTAGATGCGAAACTGGGTAAGATCACTACTCCTGACGGCAAGACTTTCAAGCCGTCTGATTTCTCTTCACAATCTGCTATGGCGGCTGCGGGGTTCCCGAGTGGTGCTATCGCAGGTGCTGTAGATACATACAATGCCATTCAGAAACGTGCTGCTGACAAAGTAGAAAAGATGAAGCTCGGTGCATTGACTGCGGCAGGTGGCTTCGATGAAGGTGGTGGTGGCGGTGCTGCCGGTGGCGGTTCTGCGGTTGGTGACGAAGGCGCAGGTGTCGCCGTTGCCGGTGGTGGCGGTTCTGGCGTCAGCCTTGAGCGCGATCCTTCCAGCGTCGCTGGTATGCAAAAAAATTATAACGGTGAACCTATCGGTGTTGCCGCAGACAGTATCTTCTTAATGATGACTCGCAGATATAAAGTGAAAGAAAGCCAGGAGTCTTTCTTCACCGATGCGGAACTGGCTTTACAAAAATAATCTCTTACAAAAGTAAAGTATCTGAAGCGACGGTGTCAGGGGAAACCTCGACACCGTTTGCTATTATGACGTTCTTCAAACGCGTTTGCGCGCCGATGATGGCGCGACTGCCGGCAACAACCAAACCTGCCAATGAAGCGGAGCTATCCACCATCACGCTGTCAGCAAGTAAAAGTTTGGCAGCGCCTTGCTCTTTGACGTGAACCTTTTCAAAAGCAAAATGTGAAAGAGTTCTTTGCAGCGAAGCCTTCTGATAAGAATTTTCTTTTTGCGCTAAAAACTGAAAACACTTTTCAGAAGCGGAAAGAAAATCCTGCGGATTTCCTGTTTCAAACCATGTGCATTCAAACGGAAATGCCTGCACAAGATCTCCGTTTTGTAGGGCGGTCGTGAGTGCATCATAAAGAATATTAGACTCTCCACTGGCGGGAATATACTTGAAGACTCGTTCGGAAAGAATCTGCACGCCGACGAAATGCCATCCCTTCACACTTCCGGGGATGGGCGTTTTACCAAAACCCAAAACCCGGTGAGCCGCGTCCGTCCACACCCCGCCGAACTGCGAGCCGACACCTGGATGGTCCATCACTAGCAAAGTCGCAATCGCCTTGGATCTTTTATGTGCTTCAAAAGCTTTATTTGCGATAAAAGAATCACGCGGGAGAATAACTTCATCCGCATTCATCATAAAAAAATCACCGCCGCCGAGGAAATGCTTGCGGGCATTTCCCAAACCGCCACCGCTGCCCAAAATTTTTCCGACTTCATCGGAAAAATAAATATTCTTGGCGCCGTGAGGAAGAGAGTGGAAAAGTTCGTGGATTTTCTGCGGCAAGTGGAATGTGTTCACCACAAGTTTATCAATAAAAATATCATGTAAAAAACTAAGTGCATGACCTGCCAATGGCACCGTCAGAAAAGGAATGGCCGGTTTTGGTAGAACCGCCGTATAAGGTCGCAGACGCGTTCCCTCGCCGGCGGCAAGAAGCATCACGTTCATAACGATTCGTACTTTCGCTCCAAAGCTCCGGAATCAATGAGGACGTCGGCAAAGGTTTTGTATTCCGGGAACTCATTGATAGCTTTCATCACGCGGCGAAGAGTTCCGGAAAGATATTTGAGGTAGCGACGGTCTTCACGCAAATGATAGAAGCTGGCAAAACTGCCGCACGCTTTAAAGCAGCGCTGAATCGACTGGAGCTCATAAATACGATCGAAATGTTCCCGGGAGAAATCTTGCGGCAAGTACTGACGTGACTGCTCCAGATAATAGTTGATCAGGGTTTTTGCCATAGAATCGTTCATATCGACATAAGAATCGCGCATCAAACTGACAAGATCATACTGAATGGGACCTAAGCGTGCATCTTGGAAATCGATCACGCTCATTTGATCGAGTTTGATCATCAGATTGCGGGAGTGATAATCGCGGTGAGCAATGCGTTTGGGCTCTTTATCCAGACGCTGGCAGATATCCAGAAAAATGCCGTCAATTTCTTTAGCCAAAGTATCGCTGAAGTGAAATTTCAGAATACCGCAGATCAGATTGTCCTTCCCGTAGTTCATTTCCCAGAGAAACTTCTCGGTGTCGAACTTGATCTTAAAAGCCGTGCATTCAGATTTATCCAAAGTCGCGGGATGATGAATCTTCACGATTTCATCAATGGCCATTTGATAAAAATCCAAAGCGGCTTCCTGGTTTTGATTCTCCCAGAACTTGCGCTCAAGAGTAAGGTCACCCAGGTCTTCAAGCAGAACCAAGCCCTCTGCAGGAGACATGGCAATAACTTGCGGAACATGAACACCGTTTTTCGCAAAGTGATTGAGAACGCTCAGAAACGGATAATTTTCCGGTTGAAAGGGCTCCCAGCGCATAAGAACCCAAGAGTGCTGATCCAACACGACACGGTAGTAACGGCGATTGGAAGCATCTCCGGCCAGGGAAAAAACTTTATAAGCGCTGGATTGCAGCGAGCGGGTTAAAAACGGCGTGAGGTATTCGTCATGAGTGACCATAAGAAAAATTCTCACAGACACTCATGGCATTTTCAAGGAATAAACTTTTAAGCGTCGAGCGGGGAGTCTTTCATAAAGAAGAGTTCGAGGACTTCACGAAGGCCTTGCGCCGTCAACGGAGCACGGTCCACCTCAAAACAATTCACCGAAAGTTCATCGACAAGCTTGTCGTCCAACGATGCACGGGAAAGCTCGCCCAGTTTTAGCGAAGAACTTGTAATGATCAACGGTTCGTCCTGTTCACGCTCGTCCGCAATATAATCCATCAAGAGTTCTTGCTCAGCCGCGTTTAAGGTTTCGGCATTTTCAATGAAAATAGTCATCGCGCCTAATTTAGCGATGTCTTGAGCTGAGTGCAGTTGACCTTTGATATCATTGAACGGGACAAAGGCCCAACGACCGGTCAGTTCGTGCAGTTGCAAAGCCACTTTTTTATTGGCCTGCTCTGAGTGGCCCTCGAGGTGGATCAGATGGGAAACCAAATCAGATCCAGGACCTTTGGCGGGAATATCTTCGTCTTCTTTAAGAAGGTCCTCAATGGAAGGCAAAGACTCGCCGAACAGACGCACGTTTTCAAAATCCGGCTGAGCTTTGTTAATCTCTTGAAGGTTGGCTTCCTTCTGATCGAGATACCATTTGTACATCGCGGGCTCGAGAACCATGCGCACGAGCTGCGCAACGCCTTGGCGTTTTTCCGCGTTGAGATCATCCGCGGAAGGAACAACCGCGGTCCCCAAAACCGCGCCGTTCACACGAATCGGAATATGAAGGTCACGCCCCCGCGTGAACACTTCCTCAGAGCCAAGCTCCGCCAGATCCATCAATTGACGAATCTGTAAACCCTTCCCATAGCGGCTGGAGAGAATCTGCTTCAGACGTTCTACGTATGAGCTGTCCAATGTTGAGTTCTGCATAAAACCACGTACCCCTTACACCGAATCCGTCATTACAAGACTGGTGCCAAGAATCGTCGCAATAAAAAATCATCCGCAACTCCCACAACTTAGCACCCTCGCCCGGCCTAACGGCGAGGCTCTTTTTGCTCCCTTAAAAACCACTAAGTTTCGATCATGCAGGTAAATTCTTTAGGGCGCAGGGACCGATTACGGCACTTTCAGGGGAGGCTGTTAGAAAAGTGGCGCCACTCCGCGAACGACCCTTCATAAACAACGGCCTATTCGATTTCAGCCACCCTCGCCCCTGGCCATTCCTTTGCTGGAAAATGAAATAATGAGGAAAACTCTATGAAATGGCTGCTTTTCACCGTTGCATCTCTATGGCTGTCGCTGGCAAATGCCGAAGCTCCGCAAAAATACTGTTTTTGCGAAATCGGCAATTATCCGGAAAGCCAGCAAGTCTTTTTCAAAGTGGGCTGTGATATGTGGCTCGGGGCTCAGAGAAACTGTGCCGTCCAGGAAACAGTTCCGCAGAATCACAATTACTCGCAGATGGAATTTCCACGCGGCAGTCAGCTTGTGGTCGGTTATGTCGGACACTGGAGCAGCTCTTATGAAATGATCAATTACCTGGATCAAGTCATTGTGCCGGCGATGAATAAGCATCATCTTTCGGCTGTTGTCGATAATACGGCGTGCCTCGGAATGGACCATCCTGAAGCTGTTCAGCACTATATCAGAGGTTTAAATCTCGCGCGCGATCAGGCGCTGGATGTGCGTGGCAATCAAACGGTGAGTGTCGGCAAGTGGGGAGACTTCATGCCGTCATTGAATTTCTGGGCGCATGTTTCTTCCCGCCGCAGTGAAGTCAGTTATCCGAATTGCAAAGCTTATGAAGATTATCCGTGTGGCGAAGCCATTCAATTGAATCAAAGTGCGCGCTGTCTGGATAAAAACAAGGAAGTGTCGCAACTGAGATGTTGCAAGGTCCCTTACGATGGCGGACGCCGTCCTTCGCACAAAATCATTTGGGCAACTCCCGATCGTTGCGCTCAATAAAAAAGGCCCTGCCGAGCGGCAAGGCCTTTGAGATCAGTCTTTATTTTAAGAATTAACGAGCCAGTTTGCGCTTATCAAGACCGTATTTTTCTACTTTCATGATAAGACCTGCGCGGCTGATACCCAGCTCTTTAGCAAGTTTGGATTTGTTCCAGCCTGTGCGGCGTAAACCTTCACGAATCATCTCGCGCTCAAGGTCTTCCAAAGCGTCTTTGAGTTTACCTTGCAGGCGGGAGCCTTGAACTTTGTTTTTCTCGCCAGCTTCAAGAATCTTCGGTGACAGCAGTTCAGCCATCAATTTCGTTTCGTCGCCGGAAAGAACGCAAAGTCTTTCGATTTCGTTTTGCAATTCACGCACGTTACCCGGCCATGGATAATCATAGAGTTTTTCCAAAGCACGTTTCGTGATCTGACGTTTTGGTCCGCCTTGCTGTTCGTGAATTTTGTTAAGGAAGAAATCCACGAGGAACGGGATGTCTTCTTTTCTTTCACGCAAAGCAGGAACGCGGATGTTGATGACGTTCAAACGATAGTACAAGTCTTCACGGAATGTGCCTTGCTCCACCATTTCTTTCAGATTGCGGTTGGTCGCCGCAACGATACGCACATCCACTTTTCTGGATTCAGTGCCACCCACCGGCATGAAAGTACCTTCTTGCAGAACGCGCAGAAGCTTCACTTGCATTTGCGGAGAAGTATCACCGATTTCGTCCAGGAAGAATGTTCCTTTGTCGGCCATCTCGAAAAGACCTTTTTTATCTTTCAATGCGCCGGTGAAGGAGCCCTTCACGTGACCGAACAATTCAGATTCCAAAAGGTTGTCGTTGAACGCCGAGCAGTTTTGGATCACGAACGGTTTATCTTTACGGTTGGAATTGTAGTGAATTGATTTTGCAATCAACTCTTTACCGGTACCGTTTTCACCTTGCACCAGAACTGTCGAGTCAGCGCCTTTGATTTTATCCAAGAGCGCATACAAAGACTGCATGGGCTTGGATTTGCCGATCATATTGTCGTATTTAAAACGGTTGCCAAGCTCTTTATTGAGTTCTTTAATGCGGTCTTCACGGGAAGAGATTTCCAAGTGAAGAGTCACGATCTCTTGAGCCACAAGCTCACACAGTTCACAGAAGTGCGCGCGTTCTTGATCATCCAGGAACTTCAATTTGCCCAAGCATTTTTCAATGACCTCACCGGACATGCCAAAGGCCGCCAGGCGCTCACGGATTTCGCTCATGCGGGCTGTGAAGTTTGCCTCACGGAAAAAACCCATCGCGACAACTGTTCCCACACAGTCATTTTCGATCATGATCGGGAAAACGCCCACGTCAAAACCCACCATGTCCCACTTGCGCAGACTGAAACGGTTTTGAGAAGTGCGAAGATCATCAAGAGATTTAGTGACAAGCTCAGCGATGCTGGCTTGACCAGCTTCTTTTTTCACAAGAGCGCTGATCGCCGGATTGCTGAAGGAGACCTTATCGGAATCGTAGCCTTTAAGAACTCCGCGTTCATCTGTAAATACAACGTCAATGTTCCACCACGCGCTGAGAATATGTTTGAGCTTGTTAATCACATGTATATGTTCAAACTCATCCCAATTAATCATAAATAGGTCCTTTCAGTGACGTAAAAAAGTGTCGATTCTTTTATCGTCAAAAAAGTAGACGAGCTTTAGGGTGGTGGCTAAAATGTGGGCAAACCTGGACCTAAGGCTTACCCGCAGTGTTTCAGACTGAGATTAGGAATGTTGCAGGCTGTGGAAGCGATAGTATTCGCCTTGGCTGGACAAAAGATTCTGATGTGTGCCGATCTCGGCGATTTCACCGTTCTTAAGCACAACAATCTTATCCGCCTTCTGAATAGTGGATAGACGGTGCGCGATCACCAAGGCCGTGCGGCCTTCCATCAAATGATCCAAACCTTTTTGCACTTCAATTTCGCTGGCTGTATCAAGAGCGCTGGTTGCTTCATCCAGTATCAAAACCGGCGCATCTTTGAACATGGCGCGCGCAATACTGATACGCTGTTTTTCACCGCCAGAGAGAAGATTTCCGCGATCACCCACGCGGCTTTCATAGCCCTGTGGCATCTTCATAATGAAATCATGAGCATTGGCGAGTTTCGCCATCGCCATGACATCCTTGCGGTCACGGCTGTAATCACCGGCCCAAATATTTTTTTCGATGGTGTCACTGAAAAGGAAAACGTCTTGAGTGACCAGAGCGATGTTACGGCGCAAATCTTTCAAATTCATATCGAGGATATTCACGCCATCAACAAGAATTTCGCCTTCGGTGGCGTCAAAGAATCTTTCCAGCAGATTCACGATTGTAGATTTGCCGCTGCCGCTGGCGCCGACCAAGGCCACCACTTCTCCGCGGTTGATTTCAAGATTGATATTCTTCAGGATCATTTCTTTGCCATAAGAGAAGCTGACATTTTTGTACGTGATTTTCTTCCAGTCCTTAGGGAAAGGAACCGCATTGGCTTTTTCCGGTACTTCGGAAGGGTCATCAATGATCGCGAAAATACGCTGAACTGAAATCGTCACTTCCTGAATACGAACGTAAGCTTCCTGAAAGCGTTTGATCGGCTGATTGATCATTAAAAGTGATGTGATAAAACCGATAAAAGTACCTGGCGTTGAACGGCCTGCCGCCACTTCATAGCTTGTGTAGAGCAAAACCATCAATACAATGAAAGTTGCGATGAACTCGGTCGCGGGGCCTGCGGCTTCCTGACGTTTATAAACAGTCTTGCGGATGTCCAAATATTTATTTGAATCATTGATCAAACGCTCCGCCATGTCTTTTTCGAGATTGAAGGATTGAATGATGCGAACGCCGTCCAGACTTTCTTTAATGGTGGAGGTCATGTACTCCATTGCGACGCGCTCTTGCGGAATGTATTTGCGCATGCTGCGGGAAACGGATTTGAGGATGCTGCCGATGATAGGAACCATCACCAGCGTTGCCAGCGTCAGCTTCCAGTCGATATAAAAAAGGTTTCCTAAGAGGAAAATGAAAAGCAGAGGATGCAAGAAAATATCCGCCACCACACGCAAGCCGTCCTGGATGATGCGAATATCGTTCAAGATGCGGCTGATAAGACCGCCGGAGCCTGCCTGGTAGTTATTGTGAAAGCTTAAATTGAGGCGCATGAACTTCTGTTGCAGCTTTTGGCGGATATTCTGCACCACACACTCAGCGACATAGTTCATGAGATAAATATGGTAATAGCGGCCCACGGCAGTTACTAAAGCCAGGCCCAGGGCAATCGGGACTAGGTGCAGAATCTCTTGGTGTTTTGAAGCTGACAAGGCGTCAAACAGCGTTTTCGTCATCAACGCGATTCGCGCCGAAGCCACCGCGTATGCAATGCCCGCAATCGCGATAATAATAATCGTCTTTTTATAGGGCTTTAGTTCCGCAGTGAGTTTCTTGATTTCAGCTAACATTCTTATTTCCGCTCTACCGCGCTGGCATCACCTTCGACATAGCGCTTTAAATACTGACCGGTGAGGCTTTTTTTCACCTTTATAATCTCGTCCGGGGAGCCTTCGGCCACAATAGTTCCGCCCTTTTTACCCGCTTCCGGGCCCAGGTCAATAATATAATCAGAGCCACGGATCACATCGAGGTTGTGCTCAACCACGACCACGCTGCCGCCGCTCTCAATAAGCTTATTGAGAACCTTCATTAAAAGCTCTACTTCACGGAAATGCAGTCCCGTTGTCGGTTCATCGAGGATATAAAGCGTTGATTTCTGCTGAACTTGCGAAAGCTCTTTAGCGATCTTCAAACGCTGCGATTCACCGCCGCTTAAAGAGTTCGCAGGCTGACCCAACTGCAAATAATCCAAGCCGACTTCTTTCAGAACGCTTAAAGGCTTGCGAATGTTCGGATGAGCGACAAAAAAGTTCATCGCTTCATTCACGGTCATCGATAAAATCTCATGAACGTTTTTATTCTTGTACTGAATCTCAAGAATTTCCGGGCGGTACTTTTTCCCGTCGCACACATCACAAGGGATCACGACATTGTCCATGAACATCATGTCGATTTCTTCAAAACCGGTTCCTTTGCAGGCCGGGCAGCGACCGCCATCCACGTTCAAACTGAAGGTCCCTGCCGTATAACCGCGCGCTTGAGCTTCCTGTGTCGAAGCCATAATCGTGCGAATCGCATCAAAGGCTTTCAAGTAAGTCACCGGCGAACTGCGCGCCGATTTACCAATCGGAGATTGGTCGATCAAAAGGACGTTCTTGATATGCTCAACCCCTTCAAGAGCGGCATACTCTTGTGCCGGCAAGTATTCTAAATCCAGAGCGCGTGCCAAAGCCGGATACAGAGTTTTCGTGATCAAAGTGGATTTTCCAGAACCACTAACGCCCGTAACCGCGACAAGGCGGTTCAGGGGAATTGTCACATCGAGATTTTTGAGGTTGTGACCTTTCGCGCCTTTCAATTCCAGTTTTACTTTGTAGTTATCCACATCAACGGGACGAACCGTGCGCAAAGGCGCATTGTTCTTCGTCGGTTTTAAATAGGGAACGGTGTTGGATTTGTCGTAGTTATAGAAATCTTGGGTTGTCCCGGAATAAACGACTTCTCCTCCGAGGTATCCAGAGCCCGGTCCCATTTCGATAATGTGTTCACTGGATTTAATAACATCATGATCGTGCTCGACGATCACGAGTGTATTTCCAAGTTCTTTCAAATCTTTCAGAATGGAGATCAAACGATCATTGTCGCGCGGATGCAAACCCACGGTAGGTTCATCCAGAACGTACAAAGCTTGCGACAAGCCCATACCGAGCTGATTGGCCAAGATCAAACGCTGGTATTCGCCCCCCGAAAGAGTGCGCGTTTCACGGCTTAAGGAAAGATAATGCACTCCTACACGCATTAGGAACTCAAGGCGTGAGCGGATCTGTTTAAGAACCTCTCCGGCCACTTCTTCCTGATGGGGAGTGATTTCCAGTTTCTTAAAGAACTGATGCAAATCCTCGATCGTCATGGAGGACAGATCATTGATATTCGCGTTGGCGATTAAAACGTGATTGGCCTCATTGCGTAAGCGCGCGCCTTTGCAAGTGGGACATAAGAAAGGACTGCGGAAACGGGAAATGAAAACCCGCACGTGCATTTTGTATTTAATCTGATCGAGATATTCAAAAAGCCCGCGCACGCCAAAGAAATCTTTATTGCCGTTCCAGATCACGTCTCTTTGCGCTTTGGGCAGATCTTTCCACGGTGTGTGAGTGTCAATGCGCGCTTTTTTGCAATAACTCAAAAGCTGCTTCTTTTCATGAGCCGCACTGGGCATCCAGAACGGACTCAGGGCGCCTTGCGCCAGGCTCAAGTTCGGATTTGGAATCACTTTCTCTTCGTCGATATCGAGAATATTTCCAAAACCTTTGCAAGTAGGGCAGGCGCCAATCGGAGAGTTAAAACTAAAAAGCCGCGAACTCAGCGGCGGCGGAGTGTAACCGCACACCGGGCAGGACGCTTCTTCACTCACTTGCAAGCGGTGGCCTTCGGTGGTGAGAATCGTCGCTTTTCGGCTGATCAGGTTTGTATTGTATTTAACACTGGCTTCGTAAGCTTGAGTCAAGGAATCGGCGATACGACCGCGTTCATCTTCGTTAAAGCTCATACGGTCGATAACGAGATAAAAGCGTTCTTTCGGAAGCCCTTTTTTAATGGCTGCGGCATCCCCGATTTCAATAACGGTGCCCATCTCTTCTTGCGTGACTCCATCGGGAGCCGCAATCACTGGCGCGGATTTCTTAGAAGTTTTTTTCGCGGTTTTCTTTGTTTCCGCCACTTTGGGAACATAGATACGCAAGTAACCGTCCTGCAAGAGCAAGGAATGAAGTTTCTTGGCTTGCGCCACCCGTCCTTCTTCGCTGATTTCGACAAGAATATATCCACGTTTGCCGGCAAAGCTTTTGATCACTTTATCCGTGGCTTCAGTGACACTTTCTTTTTCTGTCGGGCAGTGATGAGTGGGACAATATGACTTACCGATTTTTTCGTACAAAAGACGAAGATAATCGATGATCTCCGTGGTGGTTCCCACAGTGGAGCGGGAGCTTTTCACGGTGTTTTTTTGTTCAATGGAAATAGCCGGGGGAATATTGCTGATGCCTTCAATGTCAGGCTTGGGTGCTTTATTCAAAAACTGCCGTGCATAGTTCGACATGCTTTCGATAAAGCGGCGCTGACCTTCAGCAAAAAGAGTTTCAAAGGCAAGCGATGACTTACCAGAACCACTGGGGCCGCAAATCACCGTCATAGATCCGACGGGAATTTTGACCTCAATGTTTTTCAAATTGTTTTGTTTCACCCCCCAGAGGTGAATATCTTTCATTCAGACAAATCCTGTTTGTAAAAATCCGTGGCTTCTTCAGCTTTATTGGCGGCAGCCGTGGGCTCCGTTCCTTCCACAAAGGCCTGGCGGAGAATTTTTTTCGTTGAGGCGGAAGCCAGCTTTCCAGTGTCGCTGTCGATATTAGCAAACACAATTCCGTCGGGCACTGGAAAAGTCATCTGAGGCAGGCCGTCGTGAGCCGACTTCATGTAGTCCACCCAAATAGGTAACGCCGCACGTCCACCGACTTCACCTTTACCAATACTTTTCTCTTTATCAAAGCCCACCCAGACGCCAGTCGCGATTTGTGGACTGTAACCAATAAACCAAGCGTCAAAGTAGTTGTTCGTCGAACCCGTTTTGCCCGCCACTTCACGGCCTACGGCGCGAGCGCGTCCGCCAGTTCCACCAGGATCTTCGACAACACCTTTAAGCAGAGTCGTCATCACATATGCCGTGGTAGGACGAATCAACTGATCCTCATCTTGGAAGAACAAGTTTTCATCCGTTTTGGCGTGTTTGATGTCTTTCTTTTTCAGCTCTTCGCTTTTGGCCGGATCATTCACCGCTTCTAAGTACGCTTTGCGACGCAGTTCAAATTCATCATTGATCGTTTTGATTTCTTTTTCAAAACGCGTATCCAAGCTCATGGTTTGTAAAAGAGCTTTGCCGTTGGCGTCCTCCACTTTGTGAATTAACAAAGGAGTGATGCGTTTACCCAAGCGGCCGAATTCGGAAAACACTTTGGTCATCTCATAAAGAGTCACACTGCTTGAACCCAACGCTAAAGTAAAATCCGGATTGAGCGGAGAATAAATTCCCAAACGGCGTGCATAATCGGTGGCCCAGGGGACGCCGATATCTTCAATAATTTTTACAGTCGGAATATTAAGAGATTTCACCAGCGCGTTGCGGAAGAGGATATCCCCACCGAAGCTCTTTGAGTGGTTGGAAGGCTTCCATACTTTAGGATCACCTTGACCCTCAGAATCATCCGCGGAACCTTCTTCATAAACTATCGGCGCATCCATAATCGGTGTTGCCGGAGTATAACCTTTATCCAAAGCCGAAGCGTAAACAATGGCTTTAAATGCGGAACCGGTCTGCCGAGGAGCCTGAATAGCACGGTTGAATTCACTCTTCGCAAAACTGGATCCACCGACCATCGCAATCACGTCTTGGGTGGTTTGATCAAAAGAAATCAAAGCACCTTCCACTTGTGGTTCCTGATCCAATTCCAAGGCCAGGAACTTATCAAAGTTCGGCAAGATTTGGTTCGGCGTTTTCTTTTTTACGGAATTCGCTAAACGTGCGGAAGAAAACTTATCACCCACAACCTTCACCAAAATAACGTCGCCTTTTTTAAGAGCTTCAGAAGGTTTTTTAATCGTCGCTAAATCCCAGCGTACTTCCGTGTCTGGTTTACGAGCCCAGGTCATAGTCTCGATGTCGATCAGCCCTTGGGTCTCAGGCAATGCGACGTAAACAAGGCCTGAAGCATCGTCGACTTCTTTCACGACACCTTGAACAGTGTCGTTGATCTTAATGTAGGGCGGAAGAAGCGGATGTTCTTTCGCGTCTTTCGCATTCTTGGTAGGAACGATGTCAGCGAATTTTCCTTCCGGTAAGATCGTGCGTTCTGGAGTGAAATCAGAAATCAGTTTCTTGCGGTTTTCTTCTAGGAACTCTTTGACGTCATCGTCGTCGCTGAGATTTTTGATGGGACCGCGATAACCCTGTCGCTTATCCAGAGATTTAAGACCAGCTAAAACAGCATCTTGCGCTGCCAACTGTTTATCGAGATCTAAGCTTGTGTAGATGCGCAGACCTTTATCCAAAACCATGTCCTCGCCCAGTTGAGCCACGAGTACTTGACGAACAGTTTCGAGGAAGAACGGCGCATACTCTTCATAATTTTCGCGAACGTAAACTTTAACAGGCTCTTTGATCGCGGCTTCCGCCTCGGCTTTGCTGATATAACCGACATCAGCCATACGGCGCAGAACGTACATTTGACGTTCTTTGGCGCGCAGAGGATTTCGAACTGGACTGTAACCGCTCGGTGCTTGCGGAAGACCCGCTAGGATCGCCATTTCAGGAAGGGTGAGTTTATCCACGGATTTGCGGTAGTAAACCTGCGCGGCCTGCTCAATACCGTAAGCGCCTTGACCGAAATAGATCTGATTCAGGTAGAGAAAGAGAATGTCTTCCTTGGAAAGATTCTTTTCCATTTCCAAAGCAAGCAAGATGTCGCGCAATTTACGGGTCAGAGTTTTTTCGGAAGACAGCAAAAGTGTTTTTGCCACCTGCTGCGTGATGGTCGATCCCCCTTGAACGGAGCGACCGGCGCGCAAGTTGGCTAAAGCCGCACGGAAAATCGCTTGAGGATTGATCCCTTTGTGTTGAAAGAACTGATCATCTTCGGCAGCCAAAAACGCATTCACCAGATTTTTCGGAATCTTGTTATAAGGAACCAGCGTGCGCCGCTCGCGCAAGAATTCACCGATCTTTTTTCCTTTACGGTCAAACACCTGGCTGACCAGCAAAGGCTGATAGTCTTTGACGGTGATCAGCTGTGGCAAACTTGATTGAACGGATTTAACAACCAGGTAGGCGCCGATGATTCCGGCAACGCCTAAAGCGACGAATAGCAGTATGATTTTCTTAAGCACTGGTGGGGGCTCCTTTAACAAGCCCCCATTCTAGCAGTGTAATGGGACAGGGTCTACATTCGTTAACCAGCCCTTGGGCGGGTTTTATCTTGTGCCGTAATCGCTGAGCATTTTCTTAGCGCGTTCTTTTTCCGCACCGCAATCCGCGTAGGTCGCTGACACGTTACGAAGAATATCAAGCTGAGAAGAGATTTCGCTGGCAGCTTCTGAAGGAGTGTAATCCGCGCTCTTAGACTTAGGTGCAGGTCCCAAGGTCATGAGGCTGTTGTTAGCTCTGTTCAAAGCCGCCTGAAGGCTCGCTGTTTTTGCTGTGATCGTTTTCAGATTCTCTTGCAGCTTTTGATAAGCCGATTGCATTTGCTGCTGAGAACGAGTGCCAAGGTCGATCACACTTTGCAAAGCATCGCTTTTCTTCTTTTTATTGGATTGCTTAATCTCTTCAAGTTGAGAACTTGCCAAATTCAAAGTGTTTTGGATTTCATCAACGCTGGATTGAGCATCACGGATTTGTTGTTCCAACTGCTCACGTTGAGAGCGGGACTGCTCGTTCAGAGCAATGCGCTGCTGATTGAAATCGTTCATGCACTCATTGTAAGCGGTTTGCAGCTCTTGTTTTTTGCGTTTGGCTTGAGCGATGAAGTTGGTGCTCGCGCCAGCAGAAGACGTCGAATAGATTTTTTCATAATCTTGCTTCATCTGCGCTATTTTAGCGACGCAAGAGCGTTTCGCTGCAGCTTCACTGATTGTACCCAAAGCACGTGCTTTGTTACGGTCTAAATTAACAAGATCGCCTTGCAGTTTCAGGATTTGATTACCTTTCTGACGCATTTCTTCTTTGGCTTTGTTTTGGTTGGAAGTGAAGTCAGCGATCTGCTCGCGCTCAGCTTGATCGATATCAGCTTCCTGTTTCTTGTAATCTTCTTGAGCCTTGGTCAGAGTCTCTTGGATCTTTTGAACTTCTTTATTGTAATCGTCCTGAATCTTCGCTTTATCGTCGTTCAGATCCGCCAATTCTTTTTCAGTGTCTTTGATCTCTTTTTGCAAACGATCTTTTTCCGCAAAATAATCACGGCCATTCATCTGCGGGCAGGCATTGCCGAGGTTATTGCCGTTAATTCCAGGAGCACCCAAGACCGTAGCTAGAGCGCCGACCGTATCGAATGACTCAGAGCTGGAGGCATCGTCGCAAGAGCGAGCTTTGCTTGTACAGCTTTTTGCATCACCGAGTCCGGCTTTACGGCAGGCTTCACCGATCTTCTCCTGCGCACGGTCCATTTTGTCACGCGCGTCCTTACATTTATCATAAGTCGTACCGCCTATAATAACAGGGGCCTGCTGCTGCGGTTGCTGCTGCTGCTGCTGTTGCGAAGATCCATTGCCTTGCTGTGGAGTTCCGTTAGTACCGGTTGTCTCCGCAGATGCAAACGGCGGGAAGAGCAACGCTGTTGTAGCCAGAGTGTTGATAAAGATTTTGACAACTGTTCTTTCGTTTTTGCCTGAAATCTTATTCATTTGAATTCCTCCCCGATGAGAATAATAGGTGCAATACCAGTACCAATTATCGGCAGCACAGACCAAAAAGTTTACGACTCAAAATGAGACAAAGAATAAAAAAAGCCGGGTTGCTCACCCGGCTCATAAATTTTAAGCCACTTGTTGCGGAGAACCGCATTGAGCGCACTTACGCGCTTTGAGCGGAATGGTGGAAAGACATTCCGGACACTCTTTCGTATTTGGTGGAAGAGGAGCATCTTCTTTCTTGAATCGGTTCGCCATGCGCACGATCAAGAAGATCGCAAAAGAAACGATCAAGAAATCAATCACGACGTTCATGAAAACGCCGTAGTTCAAGGTCGCGGCGCCTGCTTTTTTGGCTTCATCCAAGGTCGCATAAGTTTCGCCGTTCAATGCGACAAAGAGATTTGAAAAATCCACCTTGCCCATAGCCAAGCTCAAGATCGGTGTTAAGACGTCGCCGACAAAAGAGGAAACGATTTTACCGAAAGCCGCACCGATGATGATACCGACGGCCAGATCGAGGACATTGCCTCGCATGATGAAGGCTTTAAATTCTTTAAACACGGGACATATCCTTTCTTAGAACTTGGCAACCAAGTTCATCGTAGTAGTGGTCGTTGTATACTTGCCGCCTGATGGCGGTACGTTTTGATATTGCAGCAGGTAAGCTAGCTTCAAAGAGAAAACGGAATTTAACATAACATTGAGGGAAGCCTCGGTGTTTGCCAAATACGCATCATGATCTGTGAAGTTCGGCAGATATTCCGCCCAGTATTTGAAGGACAGAGTTTTATCCAAAGCCTTGTTGAACTCCGTGTAGACACGGCCCAAGTTGTCATACGTGACATCATTGCCGGTCGTAGGCTGAGTCTTCTGGTAACGATAACCGGCTTCTACAGTCCAACTCATCTCATCACCTTTAATCAGATAATATTTCAAGCCGGCATCGGTGGAGTCCCTTTGGATGTAGCCGTTGAAAACATCGCTCTCTGCTTTTTGACCGACGAAAACGCCGAGATAATCTGTCAATTCACGCTCGTATCGAACACCGGCTTCCCAGTTGCGCGCACTTTCCACACCGTTGGAGTTGGTCTTTAAGTAACGACCGAAAGCGGTGTAAACATTTTTGTCGTGAGTGTAAGTCGTTTTTGCTTTCGCATTGTAGCTTTCAGAGTCGTTGTTACCACTGACGATAATCACACCGGCTTCCGCTTCACCTTTAAAGGGAGGAGCGTCGTCCGCGTGGGCGGCAAACGTCACAAGCAATGTACACAAGAGGGCGGTCAACGAGAACGGATTCATTTCTGCAAATCTCCTTTTATTTATACAATCACTGTAGTTTCAATTCCTGTGGTCTCCAACAAAAAATTGATGTGATCGAACGGAAATTCTGGTACTTTTTCGTGCTGAGGTTGTTCGTGCAAAAAGGCTTTAATTCAGACATCACAGTGCGAGGGCAAAGGTACCACGTGCAAACAGAAGACTGGGGGACCCAGAACCCCTTTTTGGTGAGCCGTATCTTCTGCAACGGTGCGGTCATGAAAACCATCAAAACGCCGTACGATGAGATTCTCCGCACAAGTTCTGTGCGTACCGAAGAAGCGATAAAGCTTGCTCTGCGTCGTCAGCATTCCACGATTATTGATACGCTGATGGCCGGAGGCATGCCCTAAAACCCGACTTCAGCCGAGTATTCATCCTTCCCGGTCTTTCATAAGATAAGAAGATGATTGAATTCTCGCACGTCTACAAAACCTATCCGGGTCCGGTTCATGCGCTCAAAAACGTAGAGTTGCGCATCGACAAAGGTGAATTCGTATTTCTCACCGGGCCTAGCGGTGCGGGTAAGACAACTCTCTTTAAAATGATCTCCGCTTATGATGTCGCCACTTCCGGCGAAGTACGAGTCGCAGGTCACAACCTTGTGACCATCAAAGACACGCAAATTCCTTTGTACCGTCGAAAAATCGGCGTTGTTTTCCAGGATTTTAAACTTCTTAAAGACCGCACTATTTTTGAAAACGTGGCTTTGCCTTTGATCGTGCGTGGAGATAAAGCGCCCGCCATTCAGCGCCGCGTGTATGAAGTGCTGGAACAAGTGGGACTCGCACACAAACATGATCAGTACCCGGAGTTTGTTTCCGGTGGTGAACAACAGAGAACCGCCATTGCTCGCGCCATTGTTCATCAACCTGGAGTTTTAATCGCCGACGAGCCGACGGGAAATCTCGATCCGCGCCTCAGCGAGGAAATCATGGATCTTCTCGAACGCGTCTGTGCGCAGGGGACAACTGTGTTTGTTGCCACTCACGATCACGAAATGGTCAAACGCCGTAACAAGCGCACCTTAGAACTTCGTGACGGTATGATCGTGGGGGATTCCAAATGAGAAATCCCACGAAAAACTGGGCCCTGAAAATCTCCACTCTTGTCGTTGCCACGGCGTGCTTTGCGGTGATGAGCGCTTCTTTGCTTTTGGCGCAGAACTTCAAAAATCTTCTCACCCTGTGGGGTGAAGATGTGCAAATGACGGTCTACCTTTCGCAAGATATCTCTGACAAAGGCCGGCAAGATATCGAAGAAAAACTCAAAGCTTCCGGCAAAGTCGGCGACATTCGTCTTATCACTCAGCAAATAGCGCTCACAGATTTCCGTGCGCAATTAGCCAGTTATGCTCCGGATCTTTCGCAAGACGAAGAGCTGCTCAAACTTATTCCGGCAAGTTTGCAAGTGCGACTGGCTTCGGATATCTCTGCAGCCGATCAAACCAAAGAATTGCAGGCTTTGGCGGCGCAAATCCGTCCTTTGCAGGGAGTGGATGAAGTTAGTTACGGGCAGGATTGGGTGGAGAAATACTCCGCTCTTGTCTCTGTACTGGAAACCACGATGCGTCTTTTAGGAATTGTCATTGTTGCGGCGGCGCTCTTTGTGATCTCCAACGCGATTCGGGCCTCCGTCCAAAGTCGCAAAGAGGAAATCATTGTTCTAGAAATGATCGGCGCGACTTACTCCATGATCCGCAAGCCCTTTCTTGTCGAGGGTGCAGTGCTTGGAGCGGTTTCATCGGCCTTGGCGTTGGTGATTTGTTTTGTGCTCTACACAGGTATCAAAGGACTTCTTGTTTCGAAGCTCAGCTTTCTTCAGTTGGGTGAACATCTGCAGTTTCTTTCGCCGGCATTCTTAATCCTTTTTGTTATTGGTGGAGCGGCCCTGGGCGCCTTCGGTTCTTATCTGTGCATCCGCCGTATCAACGATGGCTATGCTGGAAGTCAGGGGTAAGAGTTGAGAAGTCTTTGCTGTTTTTTAGCGATGGCCCTGGTTTTTTCGCCGCAAGTTCGGGCGAATGCGCCACAAGTCGCTGACAGCATCGCCAAAGACTTTGAAGCCACTAAAAAGAAACTGGAAGAGGCCGAACTGAAACAGCGTCAAGTTCTTTCAGCCCTTTATCAGCTCAATAAAAAAATCAAAAAACTTGTCACCGAAAAAGGGGAACTTTCCCAGCAGAGAGCTTTTCTAGAAATCAACGTGCGCAATCTCACACAAAAAGTGGCGGACCTGGACCAAAGGTCTAAATCACAAAGAGCTCTTTTAGCGGAACGCCTTCGTGCGATATATAAGCTGGGCGGTCCCTCGGTGGCGCGCTTTCTTTTTTCGTCTTCCAGCTCGGCTTCTTTGGAGCGCAATCTGAAAATTCTTGGTATTGTGGCCGCGCGGGATTTGGAGCTGATTAAAAACTACAGCCGCGATCTGCAGGACCTGCAGAACAAGCGCAAGATGCTCGCGTCCAAGCTTGAAAATCTCAAGTCCGTGGAAACACGCATTGTGGCTCAAGAGAAGCAAATGCGCCGTGAGCAGGAACTCAAAGGTAAAATTCTTGATGGCATTCGCAAGAGCAAGCTTTTTGCGATGAACAAGATCCACGGTTTGCGGGAAAAGTCACTGCAATACAATATTGAAGATGCGGGACTTTTCGATCTTCTTTTTAAACCTTCGTTCGCGGATCAAAAAGGAGCTTTGCCTCAGCCTCTTCAAGGAGTGATTACGCAAAAATTTGGACTTATGAAAGGGACTGAACACCCGTATACTCTTTCTCACAAAGGAATTTTTATTTCGGCAGCAAAGGGAAGTCCGATTAAGACCGTTTTTGAAGGCCGGGTGTCTTATGTGGGAGAGCTTCCCGGATTCGGCACGACTCTGATAGTGGATCATGGCGATCACTACTACAGCGTTTACTCCCACGCCCAAGAAGTAAAAGTAAACACCGGGGATGAAGTGACTCAGGCGCAAGTGATTGCGTCCGTCGGCGAATCCGCTGATGACGGACACCCTGGATTATATTTTGAGATCAGACATTTTTCTGAACCCTACGACCCGCAACAGTGGATGAAAGGACTCTAACACTATGCAATCAATTAAACGCTACTGGAAAACCTACGTCTTAGGACTCATCCTGCTGGTGACCTTGTTCATTATGGCGGAGTCCGGTTTCCAGGTTCGCGCTTTCGCGCAAGAGCGGTACGCGGATTTACAAAACTTCAGTAAGGTATTGAATCTTGTTCAGCAATACTACGTTGAGGAAGTGGATACAAAGAAACTCATCTACGGGGCGATCAAAGGGATGCTGCGTGAACTTGATCCGCATACGAACTTCATGCCTCCGGATATCTTCAAAGATTTTGAAACAGAAACCAGCGGGGAGTTCGGCGGTCTCGGTATTGAGATCTCCATCCAAAACGGTGTTTTAACCATTATTTCTCCGATTGAAGACGCCCCGGCGTGGGAAGCGGGCATCAAAGCCGGCGACAAAGTCATCGCCGTTGATGGTAATAGCACCAAAGGCATGAGCCTCGTGGAAGCTTCGCAGTTGATGCGTGGAAAACGCGGCAGCAAAGTGATCTTGCGGGTGGTTCGTGAAGGTGAAGATAAACCTCGTGACATCACCGTGGTTCGTGGCAGCGTGAAAATCAAATCTGTGAAATACACCGATCTTGGTGACGGTTTTGCTTATATCAAAATCACAAGCTTTATCGAAAACACCGCCAAAGATTTGCAAAAGGCGATTGAAAAACACATCAAGGAAAAAGGCGACATGGCAGGTCTCTTGATCGACTTGCGCCGCAATCCGGGTGGTCTTTTGGATCAAGCAGTGAAAGTGAGCGATATGTTCCTCAAACAAGGAACAATTGTAAGCACCATTGGCCGTAACAAAAATGAAAAAGAAGTCGCAGTCGCTTCGAAAAAAGGACAATACACGAATTTCCCGGTTGTGATTCTCGTCAACGAATACACGGCTAGTGCGAGCGAGATTGTCTCCGGAGCTTTGCAAGACAACAAACGCGCTCTGATCGTCGGTCAACGCACCTTCGGTAAAGGCTCAGTTCAATCTGTGATCAAACTGGGTGATGGCAGTGGCTTGAAATTGACAGTGGCTCGCTATTACACGCCGAGCGGTGTTTCCATCCAGGCGGAAGGTATTCATCCTGACATTGAAATCGAGGATGTGGACCCCGAAGCATTTGCGAAAGCCGTTGTGAAATCTCAAACCACACGTGAAGGTGATATCGCCGGTCACTTAAAAGGCGATCGCGAGAAAGCCGCTGAGAAACTTGATACACGACAAGGTGCTGAAGAAGGTGCTTTGGCATGGTGGAAAGATGTCGGTTCTAAAAAAGAAGAAAAACTTTCTCCGCGCGAGCGTTTGTTTAAATCTGATTATCAAGCATATCAGGCATTTAACTACCTTAAAGCGTGGGAAACTTTGAAGATTTTGACGCGCTAGTTATTGATTCTCCAGTTTAGAGGCCCTACTCTACCGCCAAATGACGAAGGCAAGGCAGAGGGGGCCTTTTTTCGATGTTTAAAGCAGTCTTAGCAGTTCTGACGTTGTTCTCTTGGGCGCAGACCCGGCCGGGTTTTTCCCGAGGCAGCGAATTTACATCGACCCCTATCCAAGGACAAGTGCGCGTTTATTGTAGCAGCCTTAGCGGCACAGGCACTGCTGTTTTCACCTGCCGTGATGTTGTTTTAGATCCGCAAGCTTACGATTATTTCCTCGGTCCGCAAGATGCGACTGCTGATAAAGTCGAACTCACAGCTCAGCACGAAGACGGTTCCATGCGCGCCAAGGTCGTTGGCTACGACGGCCAGCGCGGAATCAGCCGTGAAGCTTTCAACTTGTGGATTTCCACTCTTTTTCAAAAGCCTTTGCTCGAGCACGGTAACAACATCATTCGTTATAAAATCTATCGTGGAAACCACCTGCTGGAGCAGTACGCGGAAGGCTCATTCAACGTGACCGTAAAACGCGGCGCTTTGCGCACATGTCCTGCGGCTCAATACACCTCTAATGATTTGAATGACTGCAACTCGCAGTATTCTATTTGCCAGCATTACTTCGAAGAATATCACAACTGCCGTTAAGCCAAGTGCAATCGTCTAAAACTAAAGAAGCCCTATCCACAAAGATAGGGCTTTCTTGTTTCAACCGATTTGAGATGCATGTCCGCTTACAAGGACAACGTTTTGATCAAGTCTTCTTTCATCGGGCCATCGATCAAGACGGGCGTTACCTCCAGCAAAGCCTCCGTGAGTTTTTCGCGAATCTCCAAAAGCTTTGGCAGGTTTTCAGAGTATTGCAGCTCGCCCGACATGAGCTCCGCGGAATTTGGCAGAATCGTCGTGTATTTCTCTTTGCCTTTTTCAGTTTGACCCCAAACGAACACTAAAGTTTCCTTGCCGAACTGCTTTTCCGTCGTAATGCGGCCCTTGAAATCCAATCCTAAGAATCTTTCCAAGGTGGCGATGTCTTTTTTATCAAAAGCACTTTGGTATTCACGGATATCAAAGCCGTAAGCGCGATGAGACAGAACATACATCAGCAAATTTCTGCGGAAGATGGTGTTGGTTTTCACAGCGCATTCAAAGCTGGAACTCTGTGTTTCGCAGTCTTCGTTGTTTTTCAAAATATCAGCAAAGCGAGAATACTCTGAACGCAAGAGCGGTTCACCGGCAATAAGGCTTTCTTGCACGATCGCTGTTTGAGTCAAAGCCAAAGCATTCTTCAACCACATGGAAGAGCGTGCCCAAGCTGTCTCATAGCCGTCTTTCAGTGCCGTCGTATTAGTATTAAACTCAATCCACGTCTGCTTGTCGTAACTCACTATAGGTCCCATAACAATAAGCGCTTCCACGTATCTTTCAAGACTTTGAGTGGAAACCAAATTCTGTAACGCCGCGATCTGTGACAGATTTGAGGCCGCCGCCATTCGGTGGTAGAGAGCTTTTTCATCCACAGCGCGCACATGTCGCGCCGGCAAATGCAAAGACATGGAAGAAAACACCGTGTTCGTGGAAACTTCCGCAAGTCGATCCAGCAGAGGGCGGTAGCGCTCACGGAAAAAGGGCACGACCTCACTCTGACTGGACATCAACTGAACCGGATTTTCCGCCGCCGTGGATTGGCCAAAGGCTTTTCTCATTCCGTCCTGGCAATCCTTAAAGGTATCCTCACCCAGTGAGCGCACCAATGTGTTGATGCTCTTTTTATCTTTAAGCAAAGAGTAAATGGCACTACGGCCCAGTTTCAGAGTTTCAATGCTGCCCAAAGGAAAAAGGGCTTCGGCGGAAGCGTTTGTATAGAGTGAAAACTGCGCCATTTGCTGACAAGCGCGGATTTCTTCATGCGTGTCCACCAAAGTCGCCTCGTATTGCAAAAGCTGCCACCCTTTTACTTCGCGCAATAGATACATTTCTTCGCGATGGTAGGAGGCCAGCATGACAGCGAGATCGCGGATCATCATCATGGTGTCAGCTTGCGCTTGAAGTATTTGCGCCTGCAGCCGTTTGATTTCTTTAAGGTCACGCTTGATTTCCTGAATATCCGCAGCCATGGCATCGTTACCACCACCGAAAAGAGCCGCGCCGCCACCGCCAAAGATTTCCAAGGCACCGACCAATCCCCCTGTCGCGTAGGCGGCCATAAGGTTCTTAGCAAGGTTCACAGCAGTGCCGATCTGTTGCGCCGTCTGAATCGCCTGTTTAACGGAAGGATCTAAACGAATGCCCAAACGCTCGGTGATTCCTTCAGTAGCTTTCAAAATGCGATTGAGGCTGTTAAAAGAGGAAGCCGTGCTATCAACAAAGGTTTGCAGATTTTCGTTGATACGCTGTTTTTGAGTAAGAAAGCTTCCGCCGGAACCTTCCTTAAGATTGCCGGTAAGAACATCGTTGATAAAGCGCATGCCTTCCGCTTTGGTTGAGTCGTGAAGCCATGGACCGCTTCTCATATCAGCAAGATCTTTTCCCAGCTCCAGCAATGAATTTTTGGCCTTCAAAAGATCTTCTTTCATCGCCTGTTTATTGTCTTCAACGACCTTGATGAATTCCGCCATTTCGCGAACCAGCGCCACCGTATCTTGAACCCGCCTTGCGGTCTGAATCAGATTCTGAACTGTTTGGTTTTTTGCAAGCTCATCAGCGACGACCCCGGCGACCATGCCGATCATAATGATCTTTACGTTATCGCGGGAATCAAAGTTATAGCTCGATAGGACTTTGTCGTACTTTTTAAGAATGACAATAATGTCCTGAATCTGTTTCTCGCGGTCGCCTTTAAGGGAATTGAGTTTTGCCACATCACTTTCAGAAACGTTTTGCAGCATAATGGGCGCAAGCTGCTGAGCCAAAGCTTGCGCGCGATTTTCAAAAGCGTTGATTAAAGAATTCATGGCTTTTCTTTGCAACTCCGCTTGCGCGGCCACATCGAACTGTTGCAAGAAATTTTTTCCTTGGAAATCAGCGCCTTCTTTACGGACCCACAATTGGTTCAGCACAAGAGCATCATTGTAAGGAGCCGCACCGAGCAGAATTTTATTCTGCATCTGGCGACGATCGCGCGAAAGCTCGTCAAGAAAGCTTACGTTGGGCAAAGTGTTATCTGATGAAACCCCGATGAAAGGGCGCAACAGTTTAGCTAGACCCAGATGAGGTGTGGATCCAGCCACGGTCTCACGCCAGAAATCGAAAAAGGCGGGCCTATCGTCGACCTTTTCTTGCGAGGAGGCGGGCACAGGCCGGTCACCCCCGCGAACTTCTCGGATCGTTTCGATTTTTTCACTGCAAGCCGAGAGTGTTAGAAGACTGCTTAAGGACAAAGAGATCAGAGGACGAAGTTTCATAACAGTTCCTTTATTTAAAGTTATTTCACACACTGAAATTCGTTTCCGATTTTCACGCACACGCCACCGGCAAAACCTTCGGCACCTTTTAAACCTCGCGGACCTTGGTCTCCGCGATCGCCTTCCACGCCTGGTTTTGCCGCTCGCGAGCAGATTTTGTCAGAGCGTCCAGGTTCACCACCGATACCACCGGGTCCACCTTGTCCACCGAGACCTCCGTCCCCGCCGTCACCGGGATGGGATTCAAAGGTGAACGTGAAAGGAGACTGCGCAGGGTAGGACAGGTACACGTAGCCTGAATCACCACCGGGCGCGCCTGTTCCGCCGATGCCGCCGGTTTTACCTTTGCCACCCTTGGCACCGTCTTTGGCTTCACGCTCACACCAAGCATCGATGCCCGGAGAATCAGCTCTGGGATTTCCACGCACGGCCAAGTGGTAGATGGCGTCAGCACCTTTAGCGCCTGGAGTTCCGCGCTCGGTTTCTGAAACGCTTTCGCCGACGCCACCTTGCCCGCCTTTTCCACCGCGCAAGACAAAGCGCACGTAACCGCTGGCTGTGTCGGCTTGCAGATTCAAAGCTCCACCTGAACGTCCGCGCATCTGTGGCGGAGCGGGAATGGCTGCGGTTTTCTCTGAGAGAGTTTCGATAATCGCGCCGTTTTCCGCCGCGAAATTCTGAGCGTGAATAGAAACATTCTTACCTTCTGTGGAGAGAACAGCATTTCTGGTCAGAATAAGACGGCGCAATTCCACGGACTGTGAGTTGAATTTATAAGAATCCAGAGTTTGCGGGCCATCGATGATAAGGTCTTTGTATTCCTTCACGGAATAAACGAATTCTCCTGCGGTCGTATGCACCACGTACCTAAAATCCCACGGTGTAAGATCGTAAGGATCGGTTTCAACAGTATCGGAAAATGAGTAGCGACTTGTGCCGTCTCTTGAAACCATGCGAGTGGTACGTTCGTCGTAGCGCGCGACCGATATGATTTCAACGTCGGTGCTTTGAGTTTGAATGGAAATGGACAAAGAATTGCCGTGGTTTAAGACCTTTAAAATAGGGCGTAGATCACGTGGACTGTTTTCTTGGGCTGAGTCCGTTGTTTTTTCCGGCTCAGCAGGTACGGCGACATTCTGAACAGGTTCTTGGGTGCGGGAGCCGCCGCTATCTTGCTGGCAGGCTGACAGTGCAAGCATAAGGGTTAATAGGGGGAACGACAGTTTTTTCATAAAGCCTCCTGGTTTGGATTTCGGGGAGGCGTATCTTCAAAGCCGGGGCCCTGGCCGGAAGCCATTTAATTGGATTTGGCGGTCTTTTCGGCCGGATTTTTCTTAAAAGGAGGACTTAGTTCTTATTTCGGGGAGGAAGGCCGGACAGGGCGGAAGGTCTTCGGACAAAAAAAGAGCGGCTGCAAAGAGCCGCTCTTAAAGAGCTTTATAAGTAATAAGCCGGTTTTGAATCCGGATTAGTTGCCTTCTTCTTTCAAAGAACCAGCAGGAACTTCTTTAACCTTCACAGACTTCATCAAGTAGCCGATCACTTTTTCTTCAGTGATCATGTAAGTGAGGCGGCTTGCTTGTTCAGGACGGCCGTAGAATTCGCGGATGCGGGATTCTTCGATGTGAGTTTGTTCCGCGTATTCTTTGAATTTCGCATCAAGATCTTCTTTTTTAGTGAAAAGATCGTGCTTCTTCGCGATGGCATCAACCAAGAAAGAAGACTGGATCATTTCCGCCGCCGTCTTTTCAAAGTCGCTGTCCCACTTTTGCACGTAAGATTCGAAGTCCGCAGGACCCATGCCTTGTTCAGTCATGCGCTTTTTGAAGTCTTCAACCAAAGAAGCTTTTTGCTCTTTCAAAAGAGACGGTGGAACTTCCACTGGATTTTCTTTCACCAGAACTTTAAGCAAGCGATTTTTGAAAGCGTCGTCGATGCGTTTTTGTTCAGTTTCTTTCAAATCGTCTTCGATGGATTTTTTCAAGGAAGCGAGATCTTCCGGGCCGCCCAGAGTTTTGATGAACTCGTCGGTCAGCTCAGGCAGAACTTTGGCTTTGATCTCGTTCAAAGTGACTTTGAACTCTACCGGTTTGCCGGCAAGGTCTGCGGAGTGATACGGATCCGGGAATTTCAAAGAAAGAGTTTTGGTCTCACCGACTTTCATGCCGACGATACCTTCTTCAAAACCATCGATGAATTGTTTTGCGCCCAATTCCAAGTGGTGGCTTTTACCGGAACCGTTTTCAAGCGGAGCACCGCCCATGAAACCTTCGAAATCGATCACAGCGACGTCGCCCATTTTAGCGGCGCGAGCTTCAGTGACAGTTTCGAAAGTCGCGCGGGAAGCGCGGATGTTTTCCAAAACTTGGTCGACTTTTTTCTGGTCGAATTCGTATTTTTCTTTTTCAACTTCCAGGCCTTCGTATTTTTTCAAAGCCACTTCAGGACGCACGTCAAAGTTAGCAGTGAAGGAGAAATCTTTGTTTTCTGACGGATCAGCAAACTCAAATTCCGGATAGCTGATGGGTTCCAATTTGTGTTCATCCAATGCCAAAGCGTAGTGCTTTTGGATCAAGTCTTGAACGACGTCTTGTTTCACACGGTCACCGTAAAGGCTTTTGATTGTTGCCAAAGGAGCTTTACCTTTGCGGAAGCCTTTGATTGTCACGTCTTTTTGAATGCCGTTGAAGATCTTTTGAAATGCGGATTGCACAGTCGCTGCAGGGATCTCGACACTCAATTTGCGGGACAGATTAGAGACTTTTTCTACATTTGATTTCATGTCTTTCTTCTCCTAATAAAACCGATGGATATTAGAGGAGGACCTGTTTGAAGGCAACGCTATCGCAGCGCGTAATGCCTATATTTCAGAGGTCAGCCACACTCTAAGAACTTATGAAGCAAGAGATTCACTTTGTGACCGGAAAAGGAGGCGTGGGAAAGTCCGTTGTGGCTGCCGCCCTAGCCCTCAAAAAGAGTCGCGCCGGGAAGAAAGTCCTGCTTGTCGAACTCGGTGATCAGAGTTTTTTTAAAGACTTTTTTGATCTGCCGAGCGTGGGTTATCAACCGACGGAAATTCAAAAAAATCTTTCTGTCGCTCTGTGGACCGGCGAGGCCTGTCTGCAGGAGTACGCCCGTCATCTCATCAAGGTTGAAACTTTAGCAAAACTGTTTTTTGAAAATGCGGTGATGCGCGCGTTTATTAACGTCGCTCCCGCGTTGCCGGAACTCGCGATTCTTGGAAAAGTCACCAGCGGTCCGCGCCAGCACGGTCCTCCGCTGCCGTTTGATTGCCTCGTTGTGGATGCTTTCGCTACCGGCCACTTCATCGCTTTGCTGGAAGCTCCCAAAGGCATGGCGCAAGCTGTGCAATTCGGTCCCATGGGAGAGCAAAGCCGCAGTATTGATGCGTGCATTCGCAATCAGGATTTATCGCATTATCACATCGTCACTTTGCCGGAAGAACTGCCGGTGAAAGAAGCGCTGGAATTGTCGCAGCGTTTGAAGGCGGAATTTTCCGTTTCGGCGGAAATTCTTTTGAACAAAATGATTCACACGTCCTTGTCAGAGGAAACCTTGCGCGAAGTTCAGAATGAAAATTCAGACTTGAGTAAGTTCGCGGCTTATCTTGAGTTGCAGACCACGCATCAAGCGGACATGCATGACAAGATCAACAAAAGTGGCGCCGCAGTTCACACGGTTCCTCTATTTTTTGAAACCAAGGCATGGCCGTTGGTGGAAAAAATCGCGGAGGCTTTGCCATGAACATCTTCGCGGACACTAAAATTCTGGTTTGTGTCGGGAGCGGTGGCGTTGGCAAAACCACGGTGGCGGCTTCTTTGGCGGTGTTAGCCGCTAAAGAGGGAAAAAGAGTTCTGGTTTTGACCATCGATCCAGCCAAGCGCTTGGCGCAGACCCTGGGAATTGAAGGCACAAAAGATGTCACCAAAGTTCCCGGTCAGAATTTCAAAGGCGAGCTTTATGCTTCCGTCATTGATCACAAAAAAACTTTCGATGATTTTGTCGCTCGCGCAGCCAAGAAAACGGATGCCGCGGAAAAAATTTATAAAAACCGCCTCTACCAGCAGCTTTCAACGAACTTAAGCGGTTCCCAGGAATTCACGGCTCTTGAAAAACTTTATTCTTGTTACGAGTCCGGAGAGTTTGATCTTATCATTCTCGACACACCACCGACGAAACACGCCATCGATTTCTTGCAGGCGCCGCAAAAGCTTTCAGCGTTGTTCAACGAAGGTGTGGCGAAATGGTTCCGCGATCCCGAAGGAAAAAAATCTGGATTCTTCGGGCATCTTTTGCAGACGGGAACCCGGCAAGTGCTGAAGATTCTCGAAACTTTAACCGGCTCCACTTTTATTCATGAGCTGGGGGATTTCTTTGCCAATATTGAACAGTGGCAGGGGCAGCTCTTAAAGCGCACTGTGGACGTGCACCGCATGCTGGTTGCGCCGACAACGCATTTTTGTCTTGTGACCTCGTTTGATCAGGCCAAACTCAAGGAAGCGGAGTATTTTTCCCGCGAAATCAAAAAAGGCGGCTATCACTTAACAACGGTGATCTTGAACCGCGTTTTTCCTTACTGGCTGGACTTGCGTTCTGAGACAAGCTCCGAAAAAGCGCACAAAGATCTCGTGAACTTGTATTCACAAATGAAGTCTTATTACAATCAAAGGGATCTGCTCTATCAACGTTTTGAAGCGGGTATGAAAAAAGAAGCCCGCGTTTTCCGTATTCCCGATTTGGTGAAAGATATTTCCGATCTATCGGGTCTGGAAGAGTTGAGCGGTCTTATCGTGGAAGGAGAAAAGAAAACATGAAACGCCTCGTAGTGATTTCTTTTTTGGTACTTTCCGGCTGCGTCAGCCTTATTGCCGAACATCGCAGTGAAGAAGAGCAGGCCGCCGCTTTAGCGACTCGCCAGGTGGAAGAAACAGAGCTTGCAAATGCGCACAAGGTCTTAGAGCAGGGCCGCTATGAAGAAGCGCGCATGTTGTATCGCGATTTTTCCGGGCGCAGGCAGCAATCCGTGTATCTGCAAGCCGCTCGTATGGGCGAGGCCCAAGCGTTGGAAGGTTTAGGACAGTACAAAGAGGCGGCGGAACTCTATCGCGATATTTATCTTAAAACTTTAAAACTGCAGCCCGAGATCGCCAGCACGGCTTTGTACCGAATGTCGTTTGCTTACGAAGCTTTGGGTTATGATTCCAAAACCATTGCCGCATTGTTGGATGCCCGCCGTTTGAGTGAACATCTTCCCATAGAAGTCGCAGCTGCGGAAATTCCCGCACGCCTGGCTGCCGTCTATGGACGTCAGGGGCAAGATCAGGAAGCCATTCATTATTTGAACGAAGCAGAAAAAGGAATTTCCGAAATCAGCGCGCGAGCCGAAACCACCTTGAAAAAAGATTGGCTGGCAAAAACCTACGTGCAAATGGGAAGTGTTTCCACCAATCAGCTCGCGAAGGATAACTTTGATGACTTCGTGCAGGGCCAAAAGTGGGTTCAGGTTTATTTGATTAAAGCTCTTAAACTTAATGATCCAGTCTGGTCACCGCGGGCTCAGCAAAAGCTGCAAAACACGTATCGCGATTTGGTGACGCAGCTGGAGGCTGTCTCGAATCGTGAAACGCAAAATCAATTGGCAGGAAGTCTTTTTGAATTGATGGATCAGGCTGATCTTTATCGCCCTTTGGCGGGACAAAAAATGAATCCTTATGAGCAAGGATTCTTTGGCTATCTATCCGAAGTCAGAAAGAAAACTGAAAAGATCGTGTTTGGAAGCGGTGAAATTATGACGCTCACCGAAGAATCTCAGAAACTTCACAGCTTGAAACGGTCGGGTCGAGTCAAGGCCGACGCGCTCTTGCCAGAAGAAAAGAAGTCCTCTATACCTCTTCCTCCCAAAGTTGTACCCTCAGAGGATCCGAATCTGTAAGGCGCTAAGGAGAACCATGGCTAAACTGACACTGCATAAGCAAACTCTCGCCAACATGAAGGAAATCTGTGCGTGGTTTTCTTCTAAAACTGCGGATCTCTCATATCCGATTTATTCCAGCTACGACATTCGCGATTCCGGCTACAAGATCTCTAACGTCGATGCGAATATTTTCCCGGCGGGTTTTAACAACATCTGTCCTGCGGATAAAGAAACGTCCGTGGGCTTGATGAACAAATACATCTCTAAGCACTACGGAAGCGCGGTAAAAAATATTCTGCTTGTCACCGAAGAGCACACCAACAACGCTTTTTATTGGGAAAACGTACACACCATTCGCAACCTCATTGAAGCTACGGGCCGCACCTTGAAAGTGGCGATTCCGCGTGAATTGCCCGAGCCGCTAAAACTCACCAGCTCCGCGGGCAACGAAGTGATCGTGCACTCGGCTTTGAAAGACGGCGAGCTTTTAAAAACTTTCAAGCCCGATTTAATTATCAGCAATAACGATTTCTCTGAAGCTTATGAGGATTGGGCAAAAACCGTGACGGAATTCCCTATGAATCCGGCGCGGGAACTGGGTTGGTATCAGCGCAAGAAAAGCACTTACTTCAAGTACTACAATCAACTGGTGAACGAATTTGCCGAGATCACCAAGATCGATCCTTTCCTCTTGCGAGTGGAAACCGAACTTTTTGAAAACTTTGACATCAACGATGAAAACAGCCGCAACGCTTTGGCGGAACGCGTGGATGCCATGCTCGCGCGCTTGCGTGCCGAATATCAAAAACGCGGCATTAACCAAGAGCCTTTCGTGTTCGTGAAAAACAACGCGGGCACTTACGGTTTAGCGGTGATCCGGGTCGGTTCCGGTGAAGAAGTCAAAGAATGGTCTTACCGCTCGCGCAAAAAAATGAAAGCGGCTAAAGGCGGACGTGACGTCGAAGAAGTGATTATTCAAGAAGGCATTCCCTCCATTGTACAAGCCGACGGAGCAAGTGCGGAACCTGTCATCTACATGATCGGCTGTGAACTTGCCGGAGGATTCTTGCGCACGCACGCGGAGAAAAGTTCCACGGACAGCTTGAACAGTCCGGGTGCGGTTTATAAGCGTTTGTGTGTTTCTGATTTGGCGGTGAATACACCAGGCTGCCCGCAAGAAAACGTTTACGGCTGGACTGCAAAACTGGGTCTGCTTGCGATTGCTCACGAGGCACGCGAGCTGGGAGCCGTGTTTAAAGGCTACCAGCCGGTCAGTTGTGGTTCAGAAGCAAAGGCCTAAGGGCGAAGTGATCTGCGCTTCGCTATTCAACTGAAGAATGTCATCCAGAACATTCTTCTTTGCCGTGAAAAGAACGGTGTTATTCAGAGGACTGCGGCAGGCACTGCCGCCAAGACCGATTTCGCGCAGATTCAAATTCTCATCAAACAAAAAATAAGTTTCCACGGTGCTGGGACGGAAGGGCTCGTAAGCCAGCACAAAAGTGTTCTTTCCATAAGTGAGCTGAAACTGGCTTTGAGTGGAAAGAGTCCCACGCACCTCCGTAGGTTGTTCGTCACTTGCAAATTTCCAATCGTAACCGCTGATTGTGAAATCACCTTGTTCAGAATGGTATTCCATAAATGGCAGGGGGCACGAAGAGCTTTCGCGGAATTTCTCTGTCACGCGAAGGTGAATTAAGCGGCCTTGAGCATCAAATTCGGCCCAACCCAGCTCAGGCACTGTGTTTTCCATGCAAATATATTTCAGTGAGGATCTTTCAAAGGCTTGCGTAGCAGCCAGAGTTCCGCGCTCAATGGAATCATTTGAAAAAATCAAAGCACTTTCCGTCCATGTGCCAGATTCGTTGGAATATCCTAAAGACAGCAGAAGATTTTGGTGCATGTAGGTTGCAAAATGCAGCTCTTTAAGAATGGATAAATAATCTTTCAAGCTCGCGCCGTTCAAAGCATTGCCGTGGAGAACTCCGTTGAAAAGTCGGATTCTTTCAGAAGTCATTTCCACAGTCCGGCTATTGATAAAATCGCGGTAAATGATTTCATGAACAATGAGGGCCGCCTGATTATCGGTGTCTAGCTGATTCCACAGATCGCGGTTCACAACGTAACGGGAACGATTCAGTACTGACGGATTTCTTTGAAAAACCACTTGCTCCAGTTTGCAGCCTTCGGGAATAGAGACAAGACCCGCATCTGGAGTGTTTTTAAACTGAGTGGCTGAAGGAGCAAAAGAAATCTCGCGAGAAAAACTTTGAATCCATTCACGATACAGAGAGGCGCGGTGCGGATCCAAGCCCTGCAAGCGACTGACAATTTCCGAAGCTTTCTTTTCCGCCGTTTCTGCCGACGCAAAAGCCATCGGGAAAGAATCCTGATTTTCAAAAAGATCCAAGACTTGAGGCTTTTGGTTGGCGCAGAAAAGAACAAAGCCGCCGTTACCGCGGTCGTACCAATTATGGGCAAAAGCCAAAGAGGAAAATAGGACAGCGCTGATCAGAGCAAGATATTTCATTTGTGCACCTTTGTAACAGGGAACAGTTGAACGTTGAGGTTGTAAACATCCGTCTTCGGACCTTGCGCCATAAGTGTCGCCATCTTTCGGCGGAAGTTGCGGATGAGGTGTTTAGCTTCAGGAATTTTTTTGCGGTTCATGGCGAAAGTAATGGAGGTCACATCTCGCAGCTCCATAGGAACACGGTCCATATTGTCGAGGACTTGCACCAAGGACTGTTTGTGAGAACGGCGCAAAGACTCAGAGGGAATATTGTTGGTGGTTTCAAGCTGCTTTTGCGTCACGATGAATTGGCCGTTTTCGATTTTTAATAATCCCAAACGGCTCAAGCGTTCGATGGCTTGATCGGCGACCTCCACAGGAATATTCAAACGATCCGCGATCCACGCGGAGGTAGGCTGGAATGATTTTACGGGCACAAGTGCAAGAATGGCGAAGTGATACCAATCACTGATAACGGCAAATTCGTCTTCTTGTAATTGGGCTTCCGGTAAAAGAGTTTTCACTTTTCGTTTATCAAACTCGATAAGATTTTTTAGATGCTCAAGATCGGTGTCCGTTTGGTTCAAGCCCTTGATGACTTGTTTTGCGATACCGACGGTCATGATGCGACGACCGTTGATATAGTCGCTCAAACGGCTGGAAGGAATACCTAGGATTTTTGCAAACTGAGCATTGGTGAGCGTCGGAGTTTGCAAACGGCGACGTTGAAGTTCGTTTAATAAAAATTCCGCAGTCTTGTTCATGGCTCTGGTGTTTATTGTGAAGCCTGGACCCGAGTCAAAGCCTTAATAATTCAAAGGATTTTCTGCCGCTCTGACCGGGAAAATTACCGGTAATTCATGCAGGCGCAGAAAATTTTACAGTTAAACCGCGGTACTTGGTCTTACGACTATAGGCTGGATGGACGCAAAAAACGAGAGCCTTTTCAGAGCGCATGCTATTCTACAAAGAAAGAGGGACCGTTTATATGCGCAAATTCTATGGAGTGTTCTGCCTTTTTGCCGTCTGTTTTATCTGCGGCTATTCCGTCATTCGCTACACCACAGATGAGTCTTTGATCCAACGTGATCCCGCCGCCGTCAGAAACAATTTCGATTTCAGTCACTTGCGCGGTGAAAAACTCCATGAAGCTGTTAAACAAAGATTGCTAGCCGGACTGGAACTGAAAAAAAATGCCGCTGGCACGGGAATCGGTTTAGGCCACTTCGTTTTTGTGAATGATATGGGCGAAAAAACTTTGGCTTGCCAGCAGTTCAGCAAAATTTCTTTGTCATTTGAAGCGGAAGGTGTTTCCGTCGCGGGTGATAAGCCTGTTATGGAAGTCGAAGGCCGCTGCGAATTTTCCACGGATATGGCGCGCATCAATCCTTTATTCGTTCCCATTGCTAAAATTCTCGGAGAGCATCCCGGTGACGGAGAGTTTCAATTCAATGAAGGCTCTGTAGTGACCGTGCGATTCTCTAATCTTCCGGAAGAATGGCCGCGCACTTGGCTTTTAAAATCAGTAAAGCTTTTGAATGAAAAAGAGTCAGAAGCCTTAGTGGTTGAAAGCGACGAGGTGGCGCGATACCTCGGCCACCCGCTGGTTCTTAACTGGTAAAATCACTCCATAATTTTTACGGTTCCAGCTTTCGCGTCGATACGCACGCGCATGCCGGTCTTTAGTTTTTTCGTCAGGCCCGGAATACTCACAATCGCTGGAATACCCATCTCACGAGCGACAATCGCCGAGTGAGAAAGCAAGCTTCCGCGCTCGACCAGCAAACCTGAAATGGACGGATAAAGCGGAACCCATCCTGGATCGGTGCGAGCCGTCACCAGAATCTCGCCATTGAGTTCGAGGTTGTCGCTGGGGTTCATGATAACCTTCACAACACCTTCAAGCACACCAGGACAGCAAGGCAGGCCTTTTAAATCCCACTCGCCCGTTTCCGCATGTTGCTGGGAAAGATCTTCTTCCTTCACAAACTGATTGTTCCAGTAAACAGCCCCGCGGGTCATAATGCGCGGATCTGTTTCTTCGGCGAATTGGGTGTAATTCTTTTTACGTAGATCGACAAAAGCTTTGAGATCATAAGCGGGGAGTGTCCCGTTGTAGATACCAAATACCTCTTCGATGGTGAGCCAGAAAATATCCCGTGGATTTTCCAGCGCTCCTAAAGACGCAAGGTCTTCACCGATGGATTGGAAGATAGTACGCGCAATTCCGTAAATGCGGGTGCGCGCAAAACGAGTGTTTTCGCGGTTCTTAACGGCTTTGCGGGCATGATGTAAAACCCAGAAATAAACTTTCTTCTTCCAGCCGGTTAAGTGTCCCGCAACTTTTTCTTCCGCCCTTTGGCGCAGATTCTTTTCATGCGCATCATCATGCATTTCAACTGTGCCGGACTTTAAGTAGTTTTTCAGGCACACGAAAAGATAACTGGGATCGGTGAGCAGATCGATTTCTTCAAGCTTCATCTCGCTCATGCAGCGGAAACCAAAACGGTCGAGATAATCGAGCACGGACTTATAAAACTCGGTGTACGGAGACTGATTTAGAGCCTCGAGCCCCTCTTTCGGATCCGTGGTTTCTAGAAGAGTTCTTAAGCCTTCGTGCTGTTGCGCTTTATAAGCCAGACGCAAGAGAGCCTTGGTCGGCTCGGCACTTTCAAGTCCGCCTTCACCGGCAAGAAGATCGTTTTGAATGGTGCTGTCGAGATCTTTAAGCCACGTCGTAGTAAGTTTGCGTAAAAGACCGAAGTGCACCATGCAAAGAAAGTCATTGATGATCGGCGCTTTCCAGCGTCCCAGCATATTGCGCTCAACTTCCATATACACACGAATAAGCTGATCCCCGCGCATGCGCTTTAAAGGCATCGCACGGAAGCGGTCATAGTCTTTATGAAAGGTCGTCAAGAAATCATCGACGACTTTTTGAATCGTGAAGTGATACTTAATAAAATTAAATCCCGTCACAATCTTGCGCAGACGTCCTTTGGGTGTATCCCACGAAGGATGCGGCTTAATACGATCGGCAATTTCATCACTGAGCGCTTCAGAAACGCCCATCATCGTTTCCATAAACTCCCGGTTCTGCTTAAAGCCAGGCAAGACACCGACGAGTTTGTACCAGTTAAAGAGATTATAATAAACGCGGCCGTTCAGAGATCCCAGCATGTAACTCAAATAAGAATCCATGTCTTTAATGATCTCATTGGGTACGCCAAGCACCTCGCAGAACTGAACGTAGACCGCTTTGTAGTTGCGTAAGGCAAAACTAAAACTGAGCGGCGAAGTCAACCCACCGTAGGACTCAATAATATTGGAATTATCCCAAAGATTCGGATAGCCAATCAGATCTTGATTCAAAGTCGTTACCGGCCGCGTTTGCAGAATATAGACTTTGCCACCTTCAATCGCCCACTCAATATCCTGGGGACGGTGGTATTGATCCTGGATTTTGTGTCCAAGGCGGTAAAGCTCGTGCAGTTCCTGGGAACTTAAAGAAGCCGCGTGCACTAAGCTTTCGGCAACTGCGGTGGTCTCACACTGGCCTGAGGATAATTTTTTAAGCATCTCACGCTTTTCAACAAGCTCATGCTTTAAAAGCGCTCCACTTTTAGCATCAAGCCAAAAGGAATCGGCATCCAGAGCTCCGGAAACAAGCCCTTCTCCCACACCGTAAACGGAAGAGATCACGAAAGAGTCCGTCTTTTTTGCAACCGGGTCACAAGTGAAAAGAACTCCGGATTTGTCCGGATCGATCATTCTTTGCAAAACGACGGAGACAGAAATTTTCTTTAGATCAATCTTGTTTTCAATTCGGTAGACAAGACCGCGCTCAGAAAAAGCCGAAGCCCAACACAGGCGAATGTATTTTAGAATATCGCCTTTACCGTTCACGTAAAGAAAACTGGAAAGCTGACCCGCAAAAGAGTGTGCAAGGCTGTCTTCGTCGGCTGCCGAAGAGCGTACGGAAAAAACTTTATCAGCGCCAAGGTCGCTGAGGGCTTTTTGCAAAGCCGTTTCAACGGATGCCGGCAAAGGGGCCGACTCAAAAAGGCGAGTGATGTCTTTTTCTGCCTGCGCTGGCGCAAGCTCTCCGCGCAAAACTTTGTCGAGAATTAATTCGAGCGCTGTCTTTAGGCCCGCGGAATTTAAAAACTCATGAAAGTATCTTTTCCCAAAAACCACCCATTCCGGTACGGGGAGCCCTGCTTGCGATAGAAGATAAAGATTAAATCCTTTTCCTCCAGCTTCGTTCTTAGCAAAAAAGAGTGTGGACTTTGCGGTGACCAACATAGTTATGCTCCAAGAATGTAAATGACGGCGATGTAGTGGCAAAGCAGATAGAGGCCTGAAACGTTACGAAAGAAGGAAGCCGTTTTTTTAGTTTTGTTGATGATGTAAGGCAGTGTTGCCAGAAAATAGAGAAACAGTAAAATCATTAAAAGTACATGCGACTTTGTCACCCATACAAGGGCCACGCCGATCAGGGCCTGGCTGATGGATAAAGCCCAGGCGCCATAGATGCCGAAGATATTCGAATAGCTGGGCACGTGAGGGCGTTCTTCCTCCGGCGCAAATGTTTTTCGCGCAAACTCAAAAAGATTAAAAAACGCCCAATTCATTAAAAAGAAAACCAGATGTTTTGTGGTGATTTGAAAGGGATCAGTGCCACTCATGGCAATTCCCGCGGAAAGAGCCAGTAAAACGCTGACAAAGGTGTGAGTCACGGCATAGGTCGTTAAATGAGGCCGCAGAAGATCGCCGATAAAAAACTCTTCATACATCAGCAGGCTGTAGCCAATAGCCATGGCATGAATAAGAAACGCGGAAAGACCCAAACAGCCGGCAAGAATAAGCTCAAAGACGATAAGCAGAAGCAAAGCTTTTTTCACTTGAGCGACGCTTAAAATTCCTCGCGCCAAAGGACGCGTGGGATTGACCTTTAAATCCACCTCATAGTCTTTGATCTCATCAAAAAGGCGCATGCGAAAAAAGAAAGACAAAAGCAAGGCAAAGACCGCAATAAAGCGCAGCCAATGCCATTCGTTATCTGTGGCTTTGCACAGATAAAGGGCGTTAGCACCCGTGAAGAGCAGAATCATGGGTATATACGACGCCGGACTGAATCTTTCTTTAATCAGAATCCACCAATTACGCAATCACGGCTCCCGCTTCTTTCAGAAGCTGTTCGCGCAGGACTTTGTATTCCACTTTTGAGTGGTGACGCGGATCCATGGGGATCTTTTCAACGAATTTGATAGCATCCACAGGGATTTTGTTTTTCGCAAAAACTCTTTGGATTTCTTTTTTCGCGGTTTCGTAATCGAAAGTCGCGCGATCAATTTCGCTTTTTAGTTCCACAACGGCATAGTTCGCCTGTCCTAATGAAGAGTCAGGCATTCCTAAAAAGGCGCAACGATAAGTAAAGTCCATACGCTTCAGCAAAACTTCCGCGCGCACCGGGAAATAATAGCGGCCTGCGCGTTCGATGGCGTTGTTAACACGGCCAACAATCCAGAGGTTTTTGTCTTTATCGATGTAAGCCAAGTCGCCGGTGCGATGCCAAACGCGGTTTTTCTCGTCGAGAATTTTCGTGGTTTTAAAGGCGTCAGGATTATTATAGTAATCGCGGCAGACGTGGTCGCCGGTGCAGATAAATTCACCGACTTCTCCATTAGGCACTTCGATTTGTGACCACGGCGTGTCTTTCAAATCAATGGGTCCATCCTTAATGCGGATAAAGCGGAAATCAATATCTTCACTGATGTGACCGACGTTAACACCTTCTTCGATGATCTCGGGATCGGCGATATGACTTTCTTTGAGCATATCACGTCCCTCGATATGAGCCATGGGTTCTGCTTCCGTTGAACCGTAAAGGATCCACAGTTCTGTTTGCGGCGCAATTTCATAGAAAGCTTTGACGTCGTCTTTAGAAATCGGCGCACCACCAGTCACCACGCGACGAAGTCCGGTGAGCTTGATATTGTGCTCTTTGCAGTAACGAGCCACACCCACAAGCATACTCGGTGAAAGTGTCGTGCAGTTGATGTTCTCATGCAGAATCTGGCAAGTGAGCAGAGCCGAGTCATGAGGCGCTGGCGCAGCCAGATTCAAAGCCGGCAGAATGGTGGTCACACCGGACGCGAGATTGTTCAAACTGAAAATCGGAAAAGCCGGCATGTCGCGGTCTTTTTCTGTGTAAGGAATCACGTGCGACAAAGCGTGGTGTTGTGCTGATAAGAAACGGTGAGTGCGGTTGGCCCCCTTGGGTTTTCCGGTAGAGCCGGTAGTGAAGGTGATCAGAGCTGTGAATTCACTTTCCACCGCTTCCACAGGTGAGGCTTCCGGTTTTAGAAGCTCTTCAAATTTATGTGTGAACTTATCGCCGGGACCGTAAAGAATACGAATCGGCATGGATTTAAACTCAGGAACTTGATCGACAAGATCAAACGCCATTTTAAAACTGATCATCGCTTTGGGACCGACACATTCCGCGGAAGCTCCCAGGTGGTGACTGCGCGCCCAGGAATCCAAAAACACAGCAATGGCGCCAATTCTTTGCACGGCAAACATGGCCGTATACATATCAAGGCTCATCGGCAGGAAGATAATTACCCGGTCGCCTTTTTTTATACCGATATCCATAAGCCCGCGGGCAAAAGAGTTGATACGCGCGGCGAAGTGCCGATAAGTGATTTGATCGTGGGCGATGGGATTTTTCGGATCACCGTTCCACTGCGCCAGGGCTTGCGGATTGGCCCAGCGAAGAGCGATACGGTCGGGAAATTCACGCAAGTGTTTTTCCATATAGGTGATGACGTTATTGCGTTCGTCACTGCCCGGATAGTAACCGATTTTTTGCTGGGAAGAATTCGCCATCTTGTTCTCCAGTGCTTTAATAATTTCCGCGAAATGGGACCACAAAAGGCCGTGTCCGGCTCCATTCACGCGGACAGAGTGAAACTGCGGATAATTTTTGAGGATTTCCGTTTGAAATGACTCCTGGCTGATTTTGTCATCAGCGCCGAAAACAGCGGTGATGGGAACGTTGCAAACATCTTTGACCGACCAGGGACTTTTTTGCATTTTCATTTTATTGAACGCGGTTTTCTGCCAAAGCTTCCAGTCCTGCAGGCGTTCTTTCACGGTTTGCAAATAAGAAAATTCATGGCCGCGCAAAGGATGAATCAAATCCGCAAAGAAGCTGTCTTTGCTTTTAGCGTGATTACCTTGAATCAGTTTGTCTCCCAGAACCGGTATTTTTAATAGAACTTCCGCCACCGGCGACAAAGCACGTTCGGGCTTTATATAAGGAGCGACAAGAACCACTTGTTCCACATAACTCTGATAACGCGGCAGATTTTTTAAAATGCGGTAGCAACCCCAGGAGTGACCCAAAAGAATTTTCTTTTCAGCATCCTTAGTGAGTAAACCGATCCACTCGTCAGAGTCTGCGGAGACAGCAATGAGTTTGTAAGCGGCAGAATCGAGATTCTTAGTAAGCAAATTCCAATCATCGGGATGACCCGGGTTCCCGTGCAGGGCGATGATGGTTTTCATATTCTGACTCCTCGCAGACGTAACTTATAGAAGTCCCAAAGTTGTGGATTGCTTCTGTAAACTGTCTTTTCTGTTTTGGTATTTGCTGAGCCCTGGACGTTCCCGGAAAGATGAATTGTTTCAAGCAGTTCTTTAGCAGCCTGAGCTTCCAAAGACGCACCGTAAGCCAAGGACTTCAAATAATCTTTTTTATCGGAGGGAACCTCCACGACCTTTAGCAAGTCGCCATCGTCGAGCTTGGAGGTCATGCGATGAATGGAAAATCCGGCCTCGGTATTATAAACATGAGCCCAGAAATCGCACATAAGACCACGCTGATTTGGTAAAAGTCCGTGGTGAATGTTGATGCATCCCATTTTGGGAATTTCTAAAAGCTTCTTTTTAAAGAAAGCTCGCGTGCGCGCGTTTAAAATAAGATCCGGTTGCAACTCCCGCAGCAACTGCAATGAGTTTTCGGAATTGATGTCTTTAATGACGTACACTTTTTTTCCGGCTTTTTCGTAGGCTTTGATTTTTCTTTCTAAAGAGTCGTCGAAAAAATTGCGCAGGAGCTGAAAACCCATGGCGGGTGCGGCTCCTGAAATCATGAGAAGCAAAGCTTTGAAAATAATATCCCAGCTGCGGTTATCAATAACCACGAGTGCATGAACGTGCGGATTTTCGGCCAAGGGTAGAACCAAGCCGTCATAGTTGTGCGGGACAAACGTCACCGCCGAAGTGACCAGCAGTGTTTTCATGGGTGTTTTTCCTTGCCGGAAAAACTATTCGGTAAAACACGGGTGTTCTTAAGCTTTTGGCCAGGGTGTTCTAAATTTCGACAAATTTTCTTTGTTCGTAATTGAATTCGAGTAAACGACCCACTTCGAGTTCAAAGAACCAGCCGTAAATTTTCAAATCGTGAGCCTTCAACCTTTCTTGAATGAAAGGAAAGCTCATCAGATTTTCCATGGAAATCAAAACGGCTTTTTTTGCACACGCATTAAGTTGTTCCTTGAGAGGAGCATTCGGCAATTCACGCAAAACTTCGATTTTTGCCTCGCCGGCGATTTTCACCCACGATGAAATAAAGCTTGAGCTATTATTGTCATGAGAGCCGGTGAGAAGAGCGTTGATGCCGCCACACTGTTCGTGTCCCAGAACGATAATGTTTTCCACACGCAAATTTTTAACGGCGAATTCAATCGCCGAGCTCACCCCGTGGAATCCACCACCAACTTCAAATGGCGGAACGAGATTGGCAACGTTGCGGATAACGAAAATATCTCCAGGCCGTGCTTGAGTTAAGAGCGCCGGATCGACACGGGAATCACTGCAAGCAATGACCAAAGTGCGTGGCGACTGTCCGGTTTTGGTGAGTTCATGAAAGAGTTCCGTGTCTTTAACGAAATATTCTTTCTGGAAGTTATGAAATCCTTCGACCAGTTTCTTTACTGCATCAGACATAAAAAACCCCCATGAGTTTTTATAAATCATGAGGGTTCCAATGTGATCAATTTTTTACTAAAAATGATTAGGCGTGTTGTTTTGCGAGTTCCACGAAGGTGCGAATCATAACACCGGAAGCACCTTTTTTAGTGCAGTACGGAAGACGATTGCCGACCGCCCAGCCTGTGCCCGCGATATCGAAGTGCGCCCAAGGGATGCCTTCACCAACAAACTGCTCCAAGAATGCGGCCGCGGTTGCAGAGCCCGCACCTTTTCCAGAAGAGATGTTGGACAAATCCGCATAGGTGCCCTTCATATCTTTAACGTGGAAGTCTACAAGCGGCATATTCCATACCCACTCACCAGACTCAACGGCCGCTTTTTCAATTTTATTTTTCAAGTTGGCGTTACGAGTGAAGTAACCAGTGTGAGTGTTACCCAAAGCAACCACCATCGCACCCGTCAATGTCGCTGCGTCGATAATTGTTTGAGGCTCAAGCTCTGTAGCATAAGAAAGCGCGTCAGCAAGGATCAGACGGCCTTCAGCGTCGGTGTTGTTCACTTCGAACGTTTTGCCGTTGCGAGCCGTGTGCACATCGCCTGGTTTTGTTGCTGCAGGACCGACAAGGTTCTCAGTGGAAGCCACCAAACCAACAGCGTTGATTTTCAGTTTCAATTTAGCGATCGCAAGCAAAGTGCCGATCACATTCGCGCCACCGCACATATCGAATTTCATTTCTTCCATGCCCGCGGAAGGCTTAATAGAGATACCGCCGCAGTCGAAAGTCAGGCCTTTACCGACAAACACCACTGGTTTTTTGGATGCAGCCGCACCTTTGTATTCCATGATGATGAAGCGCGGCTCTTGTGCAGATCCGTTGGAAACACCCAAAAGACCGCCCATTCTTTCTTTTTTAATGCGTGCTTTGTCCCAAACAGTGACTTTAAGACCCGTGCCTTTCGCCGCTTCAACAGCGGAATCAGCAAGAATGGTCGGAGTCATCAAGTTGCCAGGCATATCACCCAAACGGCGAGAGAAGTTTACGCACGTGCCAAGGATCACACCTTCGTTGAAAGCGTTTTTCACCGCTTTGTCCGTCGCAAGTTTGGTCACAACGTGAACGTCGATTTCTTTTTCTTCTTTTTTACCGGACATCAATTCGTTGAAAACGTAAGAAGTCAGGATCAAGCCTTCCGCTGTAGCTTTAGCGAAATCAGCCGCGTCTTTTTTACCTGCAGTCAGGCCGTCAAAGTGCAAAGCCGCTTCTTTAACGCCCAAAGCTTTCACCGCTTCGAAAGCCGTTGCCACAGATTGACGAACGCTTTCATGGTCGATGCTGTTTTCTTTGCCGAGGCCGACAACGACAACGTGACGGAATCCTTTGTAGTTCATCTCACGGAAAGTCACCGCTTCCTGATGCTTGCCTGTGATCGCTTTCTCTTCGATGGAAAGAGCCAGTCTTTTGTTGAGCTCAGAATGAGTCACTTTTGCAAGTTTGTCTTTCTGAGATGAAGACTTGGAGAACACGACCAAAGCCGGGCATGTCAGTGTTTCGATGTCTTTGTTGAGTAAATTGAACGCCATAAGAACCCCTTAGAATGATTGAGTTTTGTGAAACGTTATTAGGTTTAGCACAGACGTTTTACGGGTCAAAGGCTTTTTGATAAAGTCCTGCGTAAGTATTCCGATAGGTAGCACAGAATGACACCTCAATCACAACCACAGGAGACAGCAGTGGCACTCATTCCCTACGTCATAGAGCAGACTTCCAAGGGCGAAAGATCGTACGATATTTACTCCCGCCTACTTAAAGACCGTATCATTATCCTTGGTACGCAAGTGACGGACGAAGTGGCCAACGCGATTATCGCGCAGTTTCTTTTCCTCGAGTCAGACAATCCTGAAAAAGACATTCACCTTTACATCAACTCTCCGGGCGGCAGTGTGTCTGCGGGCTTGGCGATCTACGATATTATGCAATTCGTAAAGTGCGACGTGGCGACATACTGCATGGGTATGGCTGCGAGCATGGGTTCGCTATTGTTGACGGCGGGGAGCAAAGGAAAGCGTTACAGCCTTCCGAATACCCGCATCATGATTCACCAACCGCTTCTTTCTGGCGGCGGCTTGTCAGGTCAGGTCACGGATATCGAGATTCATGCGAAAGAGTTGATCCGAACAAAAGAAAAACTCACTCGCATTTATCAGACGCACACTGGCCAGACCTATGATTTCTTGAGAGAACAGATGGAAAGGGATTATTTTATGGATCCCTACCAAGCAAAAGAGTTCGGTTTGCTCGATCATGTTGTAGAATCTCGTAAAGTGAAAAAAGGATAACAACCGATGACGACTAAAGATACTAACGGTGCACTCCGCTGCAGTTTCTGCGGTAAAGGCCAAAAAGAAGTCAAAAAACTGATTGCTGGCCCCGGTGTCTATATCTGTGATGAATGTATTGATCTTTGCAACGATATCATCGACGAGGAAAAAGAGCGCGAGACGGCGGTCAAAGGCACTTTCAAAGTTCCAAAACCGTCTGACATCAAAACTTACCTCGACGATTACGTGATCGGTCAGCTGCAGGCGAAGAAAACTCTCGCGGTGGCGGTCCATAATCACTACAAGCGTGTCAACTCTATGTCTCAAGGTAAAAAAACCACAGACGTGGAAATGCAAAAGTCCAACATCCTGCTCATCGGTCCGACAGGTTCCGGTAAGACTTTGCTGGCGCAAACGATCGCAAAAATCCTTAACGTTCCTTTCGCGATGGCGGATGCGACCACTTTGACGGAAGCCGGTTACGTCGGTGAAGACGTAGAAAACGTGGTATTGAATCTCTTGCAGGCGGCGGACTACGACGTGGATAAAGCCCAGCGCGGTGTGATCTATGTCGACGAGATCGATAAGATTTCCCGTAAGTCTGAAAATCCGTCCATCACTCGCGACGTGAGCGGTGAGGGCGTGCAACAAGCGTTGCTGAAGATCCTTGAGGGAACTGTGGCGAATCTGCCTCCGAAAGGTGGCCGTAAGCATCCGCAACAAGAATTCATTCAAGTCGACACGACAAATATTCTTTTCATCGTGGGTGGTGCGTTCGTAGGTCTTGATAAGATCATCGAAAACAGAACGACGAATAAAACTTTGGGTATCGCGGCGGATATTCGCACTTCCGAGGAAGTCGAAAAGAGCGCCAACATTCTTTCCAAAGTGGAGCCGGATGACCTCGCGAAATTCGGTTTGATCCCTGAGTTCATCGGTCGTTTGCCGGCGATTGCGGTCTTGGCTCCTCTCGATGAGGAAGCTTTGATGGACATCTTGGTTCGTCCGAAAAACGCGATCACCAAGCAATACCAAAAGCTCTTCAGCTATGAGGGCGTGGAATTGAAGTTTACTGACAAGGCTTTGCGTGCGGTAGCACAGCTGGCTTTGAAGCGTAAAACCGGTGCCCGTGGTTTGCGTGGAGTTTTGGAAACGGCGATGCTCGACATCATGTACGATATCCCGTCCAAAAACAACGTGAAGGAAGTAGTCATCGATGAAAACGTGATTAACGACGGCGCTCAGCCGATGCTCGTCTACAAAACCGACGAAGAAATTCAGGCTGAAGAAGAAGCAAAAAAGAAAAGCTCTGCGTAGAACAGAGCTTTACAAAATAAATCTTAATAAAAAACCGGAAGAGATCCTTCCGGTTTTTTGTTTTTAAAATCCTGGGTCGAATATTATTGAACCAAGCCCATTTCCTTCAGCACAGGAATCTGCCCGATCGGCATGGAATGCTCGCCAATACGCTGGCCATCGGGATCATCCTGGGTGCATTTGGTCCCCTCGGCATTGCAACGATTTATAACGCTGCAAGTGCCTGTCGGAGCGTCGATAAGCGAAGGGGGATAGCCACGCACAAGAATCCCGAATACCTCACCTTGGGCGTTTAAAAGCGGCGATCCGGAGTTCCCCGAAAAGCTATGCACATTCGAACGGTCATAGGTAGGTTCGTTAGATAGAATCTTTCCCGCAGAAATCATTTTCGGCCCACCAAGAGGATGACCGATCAAGGTCACGGCTTCTCCCGGCTGCGGGCGCTGCGAAGTGAGCTTTAAGGGTGTGCGACCGACAACCTGTTTTTTAAGTTTAATCAAAGAATAATCTTCGCGGAAATCGATCACCGTCTGGCTGACCATGAAACTGTTATGCGCGGCTTTGATGATCTTTTCGCACTCGTAAATGCTGTCAGCAGGAATGTTCTTGGTTTTCACTTGTCCTGTGGAATCCGCTTCAAAACCAAAATACCAGTCGAAATCAGTGCAGTAAGGACTTGCTGAATTTTCCGTCTCACCAAAAAGAACGGAGCAGTGGCCCGCCGTCATCAGCAGATCCGGCGCAATCAGAAAGCCGGTGCATGAAACGTAAAAACTAGGCGCGGAAGCGAACTTTTCACTGGCGCACATATTCTGACTTTCAATCAGCGGGACGGTTGCAAGGTTCTTAGTGCCGGGCACTTCGCTGGAGTCTTCAATGAAGCTTTTGGGAACCATAACCGCGACAGCGCGAGCAGACATGTTGTTGGAGTTTACGAAGGCGCGGTTGTCGGGACCGTATACAGCCGCACTGGCATTCAGAGAAAGCAAAAGAAACAAGATTGTTTTCATGGCGGCAATGTACACTTTCACAGGGAAAATTTCCGCTTTCGAGAGGGATTTTATAAAAAAGTAAGAGTGAAAACGCATTTTTAAGTTCGCTGAATGGCTTTCGTGTGAGAGAGACGTGTGGGACCCAGGAAATTACGGCCGCTTAAGGATGATGTCCCACTCTTAATCGGAACTTGTATGATCGCAGTGGAATTGTTTTCTTATTTATACTTAAATACGGCCTTCCTAAAATCACTTCAAGGCGGGGGGAAGTATGAAAGAGCAGATCATAGCTGCGATGCTGACTCTGTCTTTGGCTACCGGTTTTATTTATTCCATCGAAGTTTTAGCAAAAACAAACCGCACGGCAAAATTCTCTTGCGCGGAGAATGTTGAAGAGCATTGCCAAAACAGGGACACAGACGGCGAGTTAAAATGGGATTGTCAGTGTGAAGGCAAAAAGATTGTTAAGAAGGCTGCAACGCCAGGTCTTTTCTAAGCATGTCACCAAGCATGTGAAAATCGACAGGCTTGCTTAAAAAACGTGTGGCGCCGAGGTTGTCGGCTTTCAAACGAAACTCCGGCGATTCGTAGGCGCTCACCATATAAAACGGAATATTCGCGTTGATATTGTGAACTTTTTGAAGCAATTCAAATCCATCCATATCAGGCATATTGATATCCGACAAAATCAGATCCACCGGCGGGATGTCTTTGCGTTCCAGGTAACGTAAGCAATCAGGGGCGTTGAGAAAAGACACAAGATTCAGATCACCGATGTTGGCAAAGAGTTTCTTGAACTTCAGTTTATAGAGCAAATGAGTGTCAGCCTCATCGTCAACAATCACTATGTGAATCATGTGCTGAGTCTTTCTTGTACAAGTGGCAGGGCCATGACGAACTCAGTCCATTGGCCGAACTCACTTGTATATTTTAGGGTGCCTCCGTGTTTTTGGGCAATATTAAAAGCAACGGTCAGGCCAAGACCAGCCCCTTCGCCAGCTGCTTTCGTGGTCAGAAACGGATCGAAGATTTTCTCTCCTAAAATCGCTGGAATTCCCACACCATTGTCGCGAATGGAGATCTCAACCATGTCACCGCGCACAGCTGTGGACAAAGTTAGTTCCGGCTCAAAACTCTTGTTCGCAATAACTTTCTTTTCAAGAGCATGAATGGCATTGTCGATGATATTTGACAAAGCTCTTAAGAGCGACGTCGCATAGACCGGCGCCACCACGTTATCACCCAAACGATAAGTCACCTTAGGAGGCACGTAGCTGGAGCCCAAAGCGCGAGCTGAGACCGTCTCCTGGTAGGCTTGTTTAAGAATCTCGTTGATGTCCGTATTTTCCAAAACATCGCTGTCATAGCCGGAAAGAATCTGCATCGAGCGCACGATCTGATCAATGCGTTGGCTGTGTTTAAGCACAACGCGACTGATCTCGCGGATTTCTTCCATATTCTCTGATTCCGTCAAAAGTTCACTGAAGTTCAAAACAAAGTTCAAAGGATTGCGAATCTCATGCGCCACACTGGCGGTCAGACTTCCCAAAGACGCAAGTCTTTCCTGAGCCACCAAAGTAGCCTGCATGCGTTTGATCTGCAGCATGGCCTTTTCCAAGCTTTCGTTTTTGGTGGTCAGCTGCAGCGTTCGTTCCGTCACCTTTTGCTCAAGAGCCTGATTTAAGTTTTCCAGTTTCTGATTGGCTTGCAAAAGCTCACTACGGAACAGATTGATCGAGGCAACAAGGACATCAAGCTCATCTTCGCCCTCATGCACTTTACGTTTGAGAGCGAGGTCACTGATATCTTTGGTGTCGCGGCGGCTGATGTTCTTTAGGTAGTCCGCAATATGCTGAATGTGCACGACCAGAATTTGATTGAAGATAAAATACAAACAGAACACGACCACCATGGTCTTTGCCGCTTGACGTATAAAAATCCAGATCGCTTCCTGGAAATATTTTTCGCGCAGGCTTTTCACGTCGAGCTCGACGTCTAACGTGCCAAGAATTTCGTTCGTATTTTTGTGATAAATGTCAAAACGCTTGTGATTTTCCTCGGTGGGGTCGGATTTGCCCGATTCGTAAATCGTTTTGTTATCCGCCACTAAGCGAAGATGACTCACACCTTGCAATCGGCTCAGGCCGTCCAGTTGTATTTCCAACAGGCGTGTGTCATAAGACCATAAGTGTTCGGCCATGGAATCAAGATATGAGTTTTTGATAATGGCGAAGTTGTTCTGCAACTTATCGAAATCCCGCTGATAGTCCATAATGAGCTGAAAAGCCGTTAAAATCAGCGTAGCAAAAGAACTCACGGCCCATGTTGCGATGAGAAGCTTCAGAGAAAGCGAATTTCTGCGGTACCAGCGTTTGGAATCTCGAGGTGTCACAAAGCACTTATCGAACAAATTGGACAAAAAGGGGACGAAAATCTGCCTCTGGGGTATTACAATTAGGAAAGAATCTCAATTTCTGACAGAAATAAGAATACTTTTCGGTTAGCATTAGAACTTTTAATGGGCACACCGTTTTGCCAAGGTGGCCGCGCCGACAAGGACCAGAAGTCTTTTTTTTCCAAATATATTTACTTCCCAGTAATCGAACACACAGTTAGACTGAGAATCAAGGAATTGCAAAGGTTGAATACGGATATTTAACCGCTGCAGATCCAGCTTGTGTCCTAAGCACAAGTAAGCTCGTTAACCCACAGGGAGGGAGAGGATATGAGCGAGGGAAAAGTTCAACAACTGCCACTTTTACCCCTAAGAGACCTCATCATTTTTCCACACATGATGATGCCTTTGTTTGTAGGTCGCGAAAAGAGTATCAATGCTCTTGAAGAAGCGATGAGCAAACAAACTGACATCGTTTTGGCTGCGCAAAAAGATGCCAAAACAAATAATCCCGAGCCCAAAGATATTTTTTCTATTGGAACAGTCGGTACCATTATTCAGCTTTTGCGCCTGCCGGACGGAACTGTCAAAGTTCTTGTTGAAGGCAAACGTCGCGTAAAAATTAAGAATTTCTTGAACAACGAGAACTTCTTCATGGTGTCTTGTGAAGCTTTGGATGAAGACGCGTCGAACATCGTCGAGGCGCAAGCCTTGGTTCGTTCCGTGAAGTCCACTTTCGAGACCTACGTGAAACTGAACAAACGCATTCCACCGGAAATCTTGATGCGTGTATCCACCATCGAAAATCCGGGAGAACTTGCGGATATTATCGTCGCCCAGCTCAACTTGAAGCTGGAAGACAAACAAACTGTTTTGGAAATCATTGATCCTTCCAAACGTTTGGAGCACTTGCTCAATCTGATGACAGGCGAGATCGAAATTCTTGAAGTGGAAAAGAAGATCCGCACTCGCGTGAAAAAGCAGATGGAACGCTCACAAAAAGAGTACTACCTCAACGAACAAATGCAGGCGATCCAGAAAGAACTTGGTGAAAAAGACGATTACCAAGCTGAGCTTCAGGATCTTGAGGTGAAGTGCAAGAACAAGAAGATGAGCCAAGAAGCCAAAGACAAGGTGATGAAAGAGATCAAAAAGCTCAAAATGATGTCACCGATGTCTGCGGAAGCGACTGTGGTGCGCAACTACATCGACTGGGTTCTGTCTCTTCCTTGGTACGATTATGCGGATGAAAAGCATGATTTGAAAAATGCGCAGCGTATTTTGGACAACGACCACTGGGGTCTGGAGAAGGTGAAAGACCGTATCCTGGAATACCTCGCGGTGCTGTCCATTTCCAAAGACATGAAGGGCCCGATCCTGTGCCTTGCTGGCCCTCCAGGGGTTGGTAAAACGTCCTTGGCGCGCTCCATTGCGGAATCTTTGAATCGTCCCTTCGCCCGTATTTCTTTGGGCGGTGTAAGAGATGAAGCGGAGATTCGCGGTCACCGTAAAACTTACGTAGGTGCGATGCCGGGTAAAATCCTGCAAGCTCTGCGCAAAGTGGACAAGGGCAATCCGTTGGTCCTGCTCGACGAGATCGACAAAATGGCCAACGATTTCCGTGGTGACCCAGCAGCAGCGATGCTGGAGGTCTTGGATCCTGAGCAAAACAACAACTTCCAGGATCACTACCTGGAGCTTGAATACGACCTTTCCAAAGTGATGTTCATCGCGACGGCGAACTCACTGCACACGATCCCTCGTCCATTGCTGGACCGTATGGAGATCATCAACCTGGAAGGTTATATCGAGCAGGAGAAATTCCACATTGCGAAGAACTACCTGGTTCCGAAGCAATTGGAAAACCACGGTTTGAAAGACTACAAGGTCACTATCAAAGATGAAACAATCCGCGATGTGATCCGTTACTACACGAAAGAAGCCGGCGTCCGTAACTTGGAACGTCAGCTTGCAAACGTGTGCCGTAAAGTCGCGAAAGAAATCGTGATGGGTGAAACTGTTGAAAACTTCAAAGCCGAAGCCAAAGGTGAAAATAAAAAATCAGCGGCGGCGAAAAAAGGCGCGAAGTCAGCGACAGCGAAATCCAACGGTAACGGCAAAAACGGCGGTTATGTGGTGACACCACAGAAACTTGTCGACTTGCTCGGACCGCACAAGTTCAAGTTCGGTGTGATCGAAACTGAGAATGAAATCGGTTTGACCAACGGTATGGCTTGGACGGAAGTGGGCGGTGACTTGCTGGCTGTCGAAGTAAGTGTGGTGCCTGGTAAAGGTAAATTCACCGTCACCGGTCAACTTGGTGATGTGATGAAAGAATCCTGCTCGGCGGCGATGAGCTACGTTCGTTCCAGAGGCCCTTTGTTCGGTTTGGACAAAGAATACTTCTCGAACATCGACGTGCACATCCACTTGCCTGAGGGTGCCGTTCCTAAAGACGGTCCTTCCGCGGGTATCGCTCTGACGACTTCCATCGTCTCTGCGATCATGAAAGTCCCTGTGAAGCGCACAGTAGCGATGACAGGTGAAGTTTCCCTGCGCGGCCGTGTGATGGCGATCGGTGGTTTGAAAGAAAAGATCCTCGCAGCTCACCGTGGCGGTATCAAAACGATCATCTGCCCGAAAGAGAACGAGAAGGACTTGAAAGACATTCCTAAGGAAGTCATGAAAGACCTGAAAGTGATCTTGGTGGACCATGTGGATCAGGTGCTGATCAACGCTTTGGATATCAAGTCGCCTAAAGAACTTTTCAAAGTTCAAAAAGAGCGCGAGTTCGGTATCAAAGCTCAGTACACCGGCCAAGAGGTTCATCACCACTAAGCGGTTTGAAAAAATTTAAACTTCTAACAAAAGGCCCTCTTGAATAAAGAGGGCTTTTTTATTTTGCAGGTTTACAGAATGTCTTTCATCTCCCAGTTGGAATAGATCACAAAACCCAGGACGTGCTCAGCCTTTACATCTACGTCGTATTCAATGGTCAGACCTGTTTCATCCTCTGCTTCGGGTGCTGGCACATAAGCGCCGTGAGCGTCTCGCACTCTTTGTGATTTAAGAACAGTGAGTGTGCATTCGTAAATCAGAGCGCGGTTGCCGGGACGGCACTCGTTATGTGTCACGGCCAGTGTGCCTTTGCCGTCTTTATCAAATTGGCTTGTCAACGCCTGGGCGAGGAGAGAGTTCACGTGTATTACGCCTCCGCCGGAAGCGCGCACGGCTTCAGGGTTTTCGTTCAGCAAAGTTTGTAAAGCTTTGGGGGCCACATCGTAAGCAAGAGCGGGTAAAGAAAAGAGGCTGGTCAATGCCAGAGCGATCACAAGTTTCATAGCGAGAGTTCCTTTATGGAGGAGGTTTATACACTAAAGCGTGTGTACTTCTCTCTTAAGCTTCCGCAAGGAAGATTGCTTGAGACGCGGATTGGGTGCGGATTTCCCGCCACAATCTGGCCGCGTCAAATTAACGCGCTCGCCGCGTTAAGTCCCAGGGGCGAACGGCCTTTGATTAAATTACTGAAATCAATTCTCAGTATGCCCTTTTTTTGGGCAAAGGCTCGCGTCTTACATTGACGAAATCCTGACAATCTGTAAAAACCTGTACGCCTGCGAGTAATTCAGAATTTGTTTTGGAGTTTTAGGAACTTATGAACCAACTAGATCGCGCCTTTGAGCTCGGCAAGTTATACGCGGATCGGGGAGAGTTTACTCCCGCGGTCGAGCATCTGTCAGATGCTTCCAAAGGGTATTTTGCTGAGAAAAATTTCTCTCAATACTTGAAGTGCTTAAATCTGCTTTTGCGCATCTATGCGGAGCGCGAGCAGTTTGAAGAGATCAATCTCACTAAAGAAAAACTCCAGGATCTTGTTCTGAAAGAAGGCTTTGAACTCAACTCCAAAACTTACTACACGCTCGCAATTTGCGCTTTCTACAAAGGCCAGCAGGAAGTGTCTTTGGACTACGTCCAAAAAGCTCTCGCAATTGCTTTGGCCTCTGACAACAAGGAAGACATCTGCAATGCCATCTTCGGTCTTGCGATGGTGTACTCCAGCCCGACAGTGGGCCGCTATGCGGATGCTTTGAAAGAGATCTACAATCTCGAAGTTTTCTTCCAAGTTTACAATCTTCCTGAGCTGCGCATTTCTTCTTTGATTTTGAACGGCAATATTCTTGCGCAAATGAAGAAGTACGAAGAGGCCGTGACGGTTCTGTGGAAAGCGTATGATGCTTTGAAAGAAACACGCAACGTCGTCATGGGTTCTTATCTCATGATCCAACTGGGTGATGTGTATTTCGAAATGGGTGATAAGGATCTGGCGCGCGTGTATTTGTCACTGGCGCAAAAATCCATCGATCGCGAAAGCCATGTCAGATTAAGTAAGATTGCGGATTTCTATGCTTCGAAAATAGGAGCGGAACCGCAGACAAGTTATGATTTGATTTTTGACGAGAATAATCATGCGGTCACAGAGAAAAAATTGGGTCGCATTGATTTCAAAAATCAATTCATTCTGCTCGACCTTTTGCGCTTGTTCGTCCAAAATCAGGGGCAAATTTACTCGAAAGAGTATTTGGTTGAGAACGTATGGAAGCAACCGTACGATCCCGCAATTCACGACAATAAGATTTACGTGACTATCAAACGTCTGCGTAAGCTGATTGAACCGGATTACGAGAAACCGAAGTATATTTTTAGAGCCAAAAACGGCTATTACATGAATAAAGCGGCTCGAGTCCATTTCGAGCACTAGGGGGGATTCATGTTACGCAGCATCTTGTTAGCAACATTGATTTTCACAGGCTTGGTTCTGCCTGGACAGTCATACGCGGCGGAGGATGAGCATATCATCCCGGCGAGTGACAACCGTCCGGTGCCATGGCCTTGGACTCTTGCTCAACCGTTCCCGTGGACCGATATTCAAGGTTTGTGGAAAGTGGAGCAGGGTGATTTCACATCTTATTTCGCTTTGAAAGTGGTTCGTCAAAAATCCACAGGCATCCGCCAGCTGCAAGTAAAGCAGTTCGACGGTGACACCTGCAAAATGCTTTCAACCGGCGTAGGCATCGAGCGCAACCAAAAGGTTCTGGCGCAAATGACCAGCCGAGGCGGTACAACTTACCGTGTGCAGTTGACGGCGTTCAGTGAAAAGGATTCTCCACTTCCGCCTTTGAAAGGCAATGTGCCGACTCAGGCGGTGATGGTGCTTTCTATGGGTGCCTTGGACAATAAGGCTCCGGATGAGATGATTCACATGCAAATTGTGAAGATCTCAGCACATTTGACTCAAAAAGTGTGCATGGAAGATATAAAAAAATAACTTTTTTGAAAAAAGAGTTGCCATAAAGGAGGGATCGTTGCTACAAAGTGATCCTTCCGTACGATAGGGAATTAGCTCAGTTGGTAGAGCGCCACCCTTACAAGGTGGATGTCGTCGGTTCGAATCCGGCATTCCCTACCAATCTTTTAAGAAGATTGGTTCTATGGGCTCTGGCTGGGCTCTACCCAATTAACTAAATTAAAGGCTCGCTTATCAGCGGGCCTTTTGTTTTTTGTAACTATCGATAATTATTTAAAAATCAATCTTATAGGTCGTTGAAGAGTCCTGAATCCCCACGTGAATTACAAGTGGTATAGTTTCCGACCACCTCACCCAAAATCACTGGAACTCACTGTGCTTGCTGGAATGTCGTCAGACTTGCTGTCAGAGCTTTAATGGCTCTGACAGTGGTACTTTGTTTAAGGTAGCCGGCAAATAATTATCATCAAGGAAGGGGAGGGAATAGCGTACCAGTCGTTACTGATCCTGTTTTAAAGTTCCCCACCTCATGGCAGAAATAGCATTTCTTGTTTTGTAGCTGGCCTGCATTCCCGAATGATTTCTGTCCACATCCCTGGCAAAGTACAATCGATACGTCAGGAGTTCTTTGAACCACTTCTTGAAGTGCACCCAAGAATAGATCATGAAAGATACTTAACATGTCGAGCAACTTAAGAAGATCCGCGCTTTGCATGGTCTTGTATTCGGTTTTTTGAAAATAGCTTCGACTATCAGTTTCGGAATAACAGATTCTTGAATTAGCTTCGCGATCGCCTTCAACAACATAAATATTGTGAGCAACTGCATTTCTAATCTTATTTAACCGACTCAGGTGCAACTTATTTACCACGACAGCAAGGGCAGGAAATACAGAAGAACTTCTGAGATCTTCAACAAGGCAGTCGTTTATAAAGCTAATCACGTCAGCAGTATTATAATTTGTCTCTCGATCTTTAAATGCAGCTGAATACCAAGTCTCGCCTTTAAACTTCTTCTTTGAAGCCTCGAAAAGTACGGTGAATGATTTACGTATAATGCTTTCGTAGGTTCCTTGGAAAGCTAGCAGTGTTAATCCTGTGCTGTCCGGGCTCGTTCGTCACAGTGGGCGGGATAATTTAAGTCAAAAAAATGTGCGGATTTTGGCGTAAGTATCTGAAATCTCGAAGGTGACCCTAGTTCTCAAAGGAGAACAAACCATGCTACAAAGGGGTCACAATGAGCGAAGCAAAGAAAAAGCGAACAAGAAGAACAGCGGAGAAAATGGCGGAGTTGGTGCTAGAAGCCGAGCGCCTGGGCGCAAGCGCTGTGTGCCGCCGGGAAAACATAGCACCGGCACAGCTATCACGGTGGAAGCAAAAGTTCCTTCAAAGCGGTATCGCGGGCTTAAAGGACATCAAGCGCGGTCCAAAGCAAAAAGAAGATCCAGCGATGGCCGAACTGAAAGCCGAAAAAGAAGTGCTTGCACGAGCCTTACTCGAAACTTCAATCGAACTTGCTGCAATGAAAAAAAAGAGTCGCTCGGTTTAGAGGGCCCACTGTACGGTCGCCATTTAACCAAGACGCAACGAGAGGCCCTCCGGGCCTTCGTTGATGAGCACATCAAGCATCACT